>Ga0228536_1000517_pt1 | contig 67310 bp, 55 predicted proteins | sample SJ1Smetagenome_FD_168611 | JGI IMG/M metagenome (GOLD analysis project Ga0228536, IMG submission 168611) | Enriched culture of PCE-dechlorinating microbial communities from Ithaca, New York, USA - SJ1.S | ecosystem: Engineered > Modeled > Simulated communities (microbial... > Unclassified...
GCCCAGGATGTTCAGCATCTGACGGCGTGCCCAGGCCTTGACGGTGTTCAGGTCGCATCGGAGTTCCAGAAGAACCGTGCAGATCTGCCCGAGGAGGCCGAGAACGAGCATTTTGGACAGCTCGACGTCATTCCAGACGGAGCGTTCCATGAGCCGGACGAGGGTGTCCCTTCCCGAGGCCATGAGATCCATGCGGCCGTTGCGGAAGGCTTCCACGATGTCGTCCCGGATTTCCTGCCATTCCACATCGTCACGGCCCGCGCCTTCGTCCGGAAGGAATTGGGGTTCGTCCACCCAGACCACCCGACCCGTTCCGCCGAGGAGACTTTCCTCGAGGGCTTCTTCGAGGGACGACATGGTACTTCCCATGTCCTTGAGGGCATTTACGGTTCCCCCGAAAACCACGTTCCCCTGGATGTCGTTCGCCGCCAGCACCTCGAGGATCCGGGCGGCGAGTTCCTCCGCATGTGGCGCCCGGGAGACGGGAACGAGGAAGAGAATCATGGAGCGTCGCCAGGGGATGACGATGGTGTCCGCGAAGGAGCGTGCGGCAGCTTCGAGGAACTGGACCATGCTCAGATTGTTGCTCTTCAGTTCTTCGAGAGTCACCACACCCATGGCATGGCATGCCTCGGCGGGAGGAAGTCCCAGCTCCTGGGCGATTCCCTCCAGCGATTCCGGGTCGGTACCGCCGGAGATGAGGTCCGCGACGACAGCCATGGCAAGCGGTCCGCGGTTTTCCCGCACGAAGGTCTGGATGCGCTGGAACCGTTCCTCCTCTTCGCTCTGCCTGTCCAGTTGTTCCAGAACTTTTTGCAGTGCTCCGTAGAGCGTCTTGGGAGAGACGGGTTTCACCAGAAAGGAGGAAACGCCGAGTCCCATGGCGCGACGGGCATATTCGAACACGTCGTAGGCAGTGAGGACAAGAACCTTCGCCCCGAATCCCTGTTCTCTGAGTTTTTCCAGCGCCGACAGGCCATCTCCGCCGGGAATGCGGATGTCGAGGAGAACGATGTGGGGATCCCACTCCATGGCGGTTTCGCAGAATTCCGTCGCGTTGGCGCAGGTACGTGTTTCATTCTGGAAAGGAGCTTCCCGGAGAAAGCGGGAGAGGGCCTCTCTTTCCAGGGGCTCGTCCTCGACGATGAGAATGCGCCAGCTCATGAGACGAGGACTCCTTCCCGGGCCGGAAGAGCGATGCGCACGGATGTTCCCTTCCCCGGGGCGCTTTCAACCCGGAGGCGGGCGATTTCCCCGTAGTGGAGCTTGAGCCGCTCCTGGACGTTTTCGAGCCCGACACCTTCCTCGATCGAGGAGGGCGTGCAGCCCACACCGTTGTCGGTGACTTCCACAACGAGGTGTTTCTTGTCCACCCAGCAGGAAATGCGCACCTCTCCCCCCTGGGGAAGGGGTTCGATACCGTGGATGATGGCGTTCTCCACGATGGGTTGGAGGAACATGAAGGGCACGAGAAGTTCCTCTGAGCCGTGGAGTGCCTCTACATGGCTTCGGAGGCGCTCGCCGAAGCGGACCTGATAGATCTCGAGGTAGCGTCGGATGCAGTCCAGTTCCATGCCCAGGGGGACGAGTTCTCCCTGGGACTGCTTGCGGAGCACGTAGCGGAGGTATTCGGCGAACTGGAGCGTGAGGTCCTGGGTCCTGGGGGCTTCCTCGAAGAAGGCGAGTCGGGCGATACTGTTCAGGGTATTGAACATGAAGTGGGGGTTCAACTGGCTTCGGAGAGCCCGTACCTGGGCGAGTTTGAGGTTCCGCTCGAGAGCTTCCTTGTTGCGCTGTTCATGAATGAGCGTGATGCCCCTCTGGAGAAGGCGCCGTTCGGTCAGGTGCCGTTCGCAGAGCCCGACAATGTGGGATGCCACGAGGTGCAGCAGGTCCATGGCGTCTCGAATGGCTTGTTCGTTCACCACCGAAACGGAGAGGAAATTCTCGATGAGCGCTTCCCGGTCCTTGCCCTGGGCGAAGGGCCACTCTTTGTCGGCGATCTCCTCCACCTCGGTGCGGGAGTATTTTTGAAGCAGAACCTGGCCGCAGAGGAGGATTCCCACCATGCGTCCCTCCACGATGATGGGGCTCGCCATGTCCAGAAGGCCGTTGCGGCAGCGATAGGCGAAGCTGTGCCCCGCCTCCAGGGATCTGCGTCCGCCGTCGGCGTCGCTCTCCCAGCAGCGGGCCCGGCCTTCGGAGAAGGTGCGTACCTTGAGGCAGAAACTCGTAAAGTTGCTCGGACTTGTCACGGGTTTGCCGTCGTTGGTGGTGATAATCGCTCCCACGCGCATGATCTTGGCAAAACGATCCTGAATCTCCTGCAGACGGGCGATTTCCGCAACCTGTTCCCACCAGGCGAGACTACCGTGCTGCATGGACATCTCCTCCTTTCCCGGAGAAAAGGCCGAGGCTTTTCGGAGCGGATCGAATTCCTCCGGAAGGGTGTCTTCATCCGGAGAAACGAATCCCTCGATGTGGCGGGTGCACTGGAGACACTCTTCCGAAGCGGGGGATTCCGCCTCGGGAGCTTCCGGCGCATTCGGCCAGAAATGTCGGTTCGTCTCGGAAAGGACGTCTTTTTTCATCGCGATGCCTCCGGCGTGTACAGGGTCAGGCGTTCTTCGAGAAGGGGGCGCAACGCCTCGACGAGCATTTCGTCCTTCTCCTCGGGGAAACGGAGCGTCATGGTATCCACGTGCTCCTCTCCTTTATAGACCAGAATCTCATCCTCCAGGACGTCCACGAGATAGCCTCCGGAAAGAACGTCCCGCTCCAGCACCTTTTCCTCCGCGGAAGGACTTTCCAGAATGACCACATCCGCGCCTTCGTGGACGAAACCCTCTTGGAGAATGTGTTCGCTCCGGTGCTCCATCAGCCCCAGATCCACCGAGGGGTGCCGGAGAAGGAGTCTGAGCGCGTCCCCCGCCGTTCGTGGGCGGCAGAGCGGTTGCCCGTCGAGGAAGAATCCTTCGGGGCTGGCGAAGCCGAGGTGCTGCGCCGCAGCGGAGGGACAGGAGACGCTCTCCCGGATTCTCCGGAGTTCCGAAAGAAGAAGCGCCCTGAAGGTAGGAGAGAATCGGTTCCCCGCGATGAGGGGGATTCGTCGTGTGCCTTTGCCGTTGCCGCCGAACATGTCGCCTTGAGGGCAGAGGTGCTCCAGGATCGCTCCCGCTGCCTCGGGAGGAACGTTGCCCACACCGGGGTGCGCTTTCGCGACGGCGAAGGGGCCTTCCTTCCAGGAGATGCCCGGGTTGCGAGCGATGCAGTCCAGAACGAGCGGGGTGCTGCCGAAGAAACTTCCGAGGGCCTCCGCGAGGAGAATATTGTCCATGTGCACCAGAGAAAGCACATCCGTCTTGCCCATGCGGGCCGCTACGCAGGCGCCCCCGGCGAGGATCATGTGCAGGACGGTTTCTTCGGTTCCTTCGGGCGATGTCGTTTGCGACGCCGAGGGGAACCCGCATCCGGCGGCGAAAGCGGCGAGTCTGTCGGGACGGGAAAGGAGAGCCAGATCGGGTACGATGTCCGTGGAGAAATGTTCTCCCGCGAGGCGGAGCTGGCGGCTTCCGTAGCCGAGAAGAAACGCATCCTCCGGAGGAAGCCGTCGAAAGGGGATCCGGCGCTTTTTCGCTTCGGCGAAGAGGGACAGGGAGAAGGGGGTGCAGATGCCGGAATCCGACACGTGCGCCAGGCTGTGTTGCAACTGCTCCTCTCCGGGAAAGGCCGTTCCCTCGGCAAGGGAAGTGAGCCATTCCGCGGCGAGGTCCGCGAAGGGCCGAACATCGAGGCCCGGAAAGTGCTCCACCGCCACGATGACATGATCTTCCCGAAGGAGCACTGCGGGAGGTGCGAGGGGGAGACCACGTCCGAGTCGACACATCTCCCTCAGGAGAGCTCCGAAAAGTTCCTCCGAAGTTTGGGGAAAGATCTCCCCAAGTCCTGGAAAGAAGCGGAGCAGGGGTTCACTGTGTGCCAGGGTGCCGAGAGTGTGGACGAGGTCGTTTCCTCCGGAGGGGTACCGCCCTCTTTCGAAAAAACACGCCGCGCACTCGTGGGGAACGAACAGATTGGGGCCGTCGAAATCCATGAAACGGGAGAATCGAAACGGGGACATGGCACACCTCCTCGCGGAATGACTCGAATTCGCGCCCGGGGACGAGCGCGCTCCGCAGGCTTGAAACACCCTCGGCATTTTTGTGGGAATTTTTTCTGCCCCTCTAGTCTACCTCATGAATCCCTCTTTGAGAGGAGGCACAAAGGGGATAAGATGGCTCTGGGACAAATGTTCCGAGGAGGGTTTGTCGGATTTTGGAGAAAGACCGTGAGGTGGCCGCGGAGAAAGCGGAAATGGTGCGAGAGAGGCATGCGCGGAGGCGGCACAGGGGCGGGAAACGAGGAGCGGAGAGGGCTTTCGGGAAGAGATACGGAAAAGAGTCCGCGATGGAGAAACAGTGGAACGGAAGGAGCGATGTGCGGTGGATGGCGACGTGTCGCGTTTTTCCGGCAAGAATGTCTCCGGAGAGAGCGAGGCCGAGTCGGAGGCGGCATCTTCGGAAGCTCTGGTGCGGTGGATGGCTGCGGGCGGAAACACGTCGGAGGGCACGTGCGCTCCCGCCGACGAGGGAAGCGCCGGCGGAGAGTCGGGAGTTTCTCCTCCGCAACGGCCTTCCTTTCTCGAAAACTTCGGGAAAAACGTCTTTATGGGCATTCTCGTTTTTCTGCCTCTGGTGGTTCTTCTTTTTATTGTCAGATTTCTTCTGGAGACTACGCTCCAGATTGGTGGTGCCCTTTTCGGAAAGACCCAGTCCCTGGAAGCCACGGTGGGCATACTTCTCGGCATCGTGTTCTTTCTTGCCTATGCGGGGCACAAGTTTCGTTCCAGGGAAAAATGGCTTCTCACGTACATGGAGAAGCTCATTCTTTCCGTGCCGTTTCTCGGCTCGTGGTACGGCATCCTGAAGGATCTCATCGGTTCCTTCAGCGGCGCCTCCCAGGACGAAAAATACCTGGGTGTGGTGCAGGTCCCCTTCGGCAAGGCGCATGTCCTCGGTTTCGTCACGAGGAAAACGGAGGGGAAGGATGGCGACACGGATCTCACCGTCTTCGTTCCCACGTCACCCAATCCGACATCGGGGCTTGTCTTTTTCTTCAAGGAACAGGATGTGGTCTACACGAATCTGACTCCGGAGGATGCCTTTACCAGGATCATTTCTCTGGGAATCAAGGCATGAACCTTCGGGAGCAGTCGAAAGGAGAGCGTTCATTTTGAGCGAGACAGTGCAGGAAAGAGCAGCGAGACTCCAAAGGGAGTCCATGATCGTCGACGCCCATTTCGACCTCGCCATGGATCTTCTCTACAAGTGGGAGCGAGGAAAGAAACATCCTCTCCTTCCCTGGCTGGAACGGTTTCGAAAGGGCGGATTCGGCCTTGTCGTGTCCTCCCTCTTCGTGAGCGGCTCATTCCTTCCGGAGATGGGCCTTCGGCGGGCACTGGATCAGTTGGCGGTGCTGGTTCGCGAGATCCGAGACACGGAAGGCATCACGCTCTGCAGGACCATGGAGGACATCGAAAGGGCACGCCGGGAGGGCGAGGTCGGTATTCTCCTCTCCTTTGAAGGGCTCGATCCCATCGGCAACGATCTCAACCTTCTCGACATCTTCCACGATCTGGGTGTGCGCGCCGCCGGGATTGTCTGGAGCAGAAGAAACTACGCCGGTGACGGCTGTTTCTTCTCACCGAAGCGCGAGGGAAAGAAGGGCGGACTCACGCCCTTCGGCGTGGAGGCGGTGCAGCGTGCCCAGGAGTTGGGCATGGTCATCGACGTGAGTCACCTCAACGACGAGGGGTTCTGGGACGTGATGGACATCGCGAAAGGGCCTCTCATCGCCTCTCATTCCAACTGTCGGAGTCTTGCCCATACCATGCGGAACCTCACGGACGAACAGATCCGTGCTCTCGCGGAGAAGGGTGGCGTGATGGGGATGAACGCCATCAGCTGTTTCGTTCGGGAGGATCATGAGACGCGTCGGGCGATTCCGGCGGATCTGGCGGCCCACGTGGAGCACATCGCGAATCTCGTCGGTGTCGACCACGTGGGATTGGGATTCGACTTCTGCGACGGCTTCGAGAACTACCTCACTCTGGAGGACGACATCAAGACCTACGATGTGATAGCCGGTCACGAAAACGTTTGTGACTTCACGGTGGCTCTTCTGGAACGCGGTTTCAACGACGAGGAGATGCGAAAAATCCTGGGCGGAAACTTTCTCCGCGTCTTCGGTTCCTGGCTGGGAAAATAACGCCGGTTCGTCCGGAGAGATGGAGAAAGAGGGGAACGGGAGCTTGTAAGGCTTCCGTTCCCCTCTTTCTGTTCTTTTCCGGTTGTGCGACTGGTTCTCTCCCCGGTGATGCTTCCCGTGGAGGAGCGGGTATTTCCATCGAGAGGCGGGCGGGAGGCCTCAGTTCTTCCCCGGGGCGGAAAGGGTGGAGAAAACCGCATGGTTGAAATGCTTCCGGAAGGGAAACAAACCGAAGGTGCCTCCGGTGTGCAGGAAAAGCACGGGTTCGTCTTTGGGAAAACGTCCTGCTCCGATCTCTCTGGAGAGGCCGTAGAAGGCCTTCCCCGTGTAGACCGGATCGAGAAGCTGTTCCTCCGTGGCGGCGGCGGTGGCGATGAAACGGAGTTGTTCGGGCGTGGTTGTCCCGTACCCCTCGCCGAGGTAGTCGTCGAGAACGGTGAGGGTTTCCCGGGGCAGTGTGCCAAGGTCGGGAAAATCGGTCTTCCGAAGCTCCTCCAGAAGGTGCTGTACCGTTTCCAGGACCTGTTGCCGCGGATAGGCCACGCTGATGGCGGTGATTCTCCAGGGGAGCTTATGGAGGAGGACTCCCGCGACGAGTCCGGCGAGCGTGCCTCCGGAACCCACGGCAGTGACCAGATGACGGGGTCGGGATGGTAGTGTCGCCACCTGAGGGATCATTTCCGTCACGGCGTCCACGTATCCGAGGCACCCCAGGGGATTCGACGCACCGAGGGGGATGATGTAGGCGCGTTTGCCCTGTTCCTCGTATTCCCGGGCGAGGCGTTCCATGGTGCTGTCCCGTTCGTGTCCCTTTTCCTCCGGAAGGAACGTGATTTGGGCGTTGAAGAGAAGATCCAGGAAGAGATTTCCCTCGGGGATCTCTTCCGGTGTGCCGTTCAGGACGAGATGGCTCGAAAGTCCCAGGCGTGCCGCCACGGCGGCGGTTGCCCTGGCGTGGTTGGACTGTATGCCCCCGCAGGTGATGAGCACTTGTGCGCCCTTGTCCAGGGCGTCGGCCACGCAGTATTCCAGTTTGCGGATCTTGTTGCCGGAAACTCCCCCGCCCGTGAGATCGTCGCGCTTGATGTAGATGTCGGGGCCGCCGATCAGCCTGGAAAGGCGTGGCAGCAGTTCGATGGGTGTGGGTTTTTTTGCGAGATCGAGTTTTTTCCGCTGAGTTGCCTTCATGAGCATCTCCTCCTCCTGGATGACGGGATCGACGTTGCGATCGTCGCAGCGTGATGGATCGTCACTCTCCATGTTTCCTCCATGATACTACTTCGCCTGTCGAAAAGGTGTGCGACGGAAGAATGCTTCCGCCTCACCCCTTCGTGAAGTGGAACACCGGTTCATGAATGTTTTTGAAAAGAACGCGTGAGAATTTTTCCTGAAAGGCTATTCCAGTGGAGATTGTGAACCAAATCGTCATTGTTCTCGAAACAGAATCTGTTTGACATCTCGTTTTGTCGATAGTGCATGGCTGAAACATCACATGCCACAGGATACAAAGAGAGTGAATCACCGTTCCCGCAAGGAATGGCGATGACCATTCACTTGACAGGGACGGCTGAAATAGAGCATAGTGCTACAGTTACGTGTCGCTCCTTTCGAAGAGTGCGCAGCCCCTTGAATTGAACTGAAAATTCACGACAATTATTTTCGATAGTGCAAAGGAGGCGAAAACATGACGGTGGCGCGAAGGGGAGAATGGGTGCAGATCCGCCGCGTCGTGTTGCCCGCAGGTTCTCGGGCGCCCCAGGTTCCCGAGGACACGGCGGCGGTTCCCCTGGAATTGAAAGTGAAGGGGTTTCTCGTGGAAGAGACGGCCCGCTGCGGCGAAACGGTGACGGTGCGCACTTCCCTCGGAAGAGAGCACCGGGGAGTTCTCGCCTCTGTCGACCCTCCCTATGACGTGGGCTTTGGTCCGCCTCCAAAGGCACTGCTGGGGATCGGAGAGGAGCTTCGAGGGATGCTTCGGGGAAAGGTGGAACGGCCATGACCGGGGACTATGGCGCTGTGATGGCCCGGCGTGGCGAGATCATGCGCAAGTCCGTCGGCATCGACTACGAGCGTTTTTCCCGGGGACGGCTCGCCTTCGACTACGAGGGCATGATGTGCGAGACCGGCTACTCTCTCGACGAAGTGGAGACCATCCAACGGGAGAGTAACGTGGGCAACACGCCGCTTCTCGAACTGAAGAATCTCACCCGTCTGGTGCGGACTCTCTCGGAACCGGGCAAGGGAGCTCGGCTCTTCGTGAAGGATGAGGCGAATAATCCCGCCCGTTCCTTCAAGGACCGCAGGGCCTCGCTTTCGGTGTTCCACGCGGAGCACAACGGATACAAGGGTGTGGTGGCCGCCACGAGTGGTAACTACGGCGCCGCCGTGGCGAGCCAGGCGGCGAGGAAGAACCTGGGCTGCATCATCGTCCAGGAGGTCTTCGATTCAAAAGGATTCGAACAACCCGAGATAGCCGAGAAGGGGCGGGCCTGCGAGGCTTACGGCGCGGAGGTTCTCCAGCTCTCCGTGGGGCCGGAGCTGTTTTACGTCTTCCTCCTCGTTCTGGAGGAGACGGCCTTCTTCAATGCTTCCCTCTATACCCCCTTTTCCATCGCCGGTATCGAGACGCTGGGGACGGAGATCGCGGAGCAGACCAGACGCCTTACGGGAAGGGATCCCGATGTGGTGGTGAGCACTCATGCCGGAGGCGGCATCACCACCGGTACTGCCCGGGGGCTTCTCAAGGCCGGATGTTCGGCCACGCGCATCGTGGGAGCCAGTGTGAATCTCCAGGGACTCCACATGGCTTCGGACAGAGATTTCAACCGAAAATCCTTCACCACGGGGCACACGGGGTTTGGCATTCCCTTCGCGGTGTGGCCGGATCGTTCCGATGTCCCCAGGAACGCAGCCCGGGTACTCCGTTATCTGGACGATTACGTGACGGTTACCCAGGGGGCGGTTTTCTACATGACCGAGGCGTTGGCGCAGCTCGAAGGTCTCGAACGGGGTCCTGCGGGCAACACCTCTCTCACCGCCGCCTTCGCGCTCGCACAAACGCTGCCGGAGGAGGCGGTGGTGGTGGTGAACGAGACGGAGTACACCGGCGCCGGAAAGCATCCTTACGCTCAGCTCGCCTTTGCGGAGCGCATGGGCGTGGAGGTGCGTCGGGGCGATCCCGAAGAGGAGCGTCCCGGTTCGGTGATCGTCATCCCCGAACAACCCCGGCAGATCCGCGTCGCTCCGGTTGATCTGAACCGTCTCCGCGCTTCCTATGTACGAAACGCCTGTGCAGCCCTGGGCGAGGACAAGACCGTCTCCGAAGAGGACGTGGCCTTTCTTTCCGAGGACACCCGCCTTTCGTCGGAGGAGGTTCGACGGGTGCTCCGGGAGAACGGCGTCTCGGTTGCGACGGCATAGAAGTGATGTCCGCCGGTTTCTGTTCTGGGCGGGGCCCCGCTCTCTTCCACCGGACTCGAGTGCGTGAGAAAAACCGATGCATCTCACGATGTTGTTCCGTTTCTGTTTTTCCCCTGTCGCTTTCCACTCTGCTGAAAAAATCGAGGAGGAATGAAGAATGAACTGGCGCCCGACGCGCCTCGAAGTGAACCTCAACAGCATTCGCACCAACTACACCCGCATCCGGAAACATGTGGGTGGTGCTCGAGTGATTGCCGTGGTGAAAGCCAATGCCTACAACGTCGGAGCTTTGCCGGCGGCGTGGGCGCTCCGGAGTGTCGGAGCGGACTTCTTCGCCGTGGCAACGCCGGATGAAGCGTTGTCGCTGCGTGATGGAGGCATCACCGATCCCGTGCTCGTTCTCGGTGCGTCTCCCTACGATGTGGCGGCGGAATACGTGCGGTCGGGCATTCGAGCCGCTCTCACGGACACGGCCATGCTCCATGTCCTTGCAGATGCGGCCAGGCAGAGTGGAAAGCCCGCCAGAGTGCATCTCAAGGTGGATACCGGCCTTGGGCGCATCGGTTTCCGGCCCGACGAAGCCCTGAGGGTCGTCGATGCCGTTCGAAGCCTCCCGGAGGTTGAATTGGAGGGAATTTTCACGCATTTTATCGCCTCCGACTCGGGAGATCTCACGGTCACGCATGAGCAATACCGGATTTTCGTCGATCTCCTGAAAACGATCGCCGCAAAGGGTATCTCCATCCCCATGCGGCATTGCTGCAATTCCGGAGGGACCCTCGAAACGCCCGAATACGCTCTTGATGCAGTTCGTCCGGGACACCTGCTCTTCGGTATGTATCCGACGCCGGAGGTCAAACGGGCCATTCCGCTCGAACCCTGCATGGAGTTCAAGACCGCCGTGGCGGCCCTTCGGGATCTGCCTCCCGGATCGGGCGTGAGCTACGGCAGCGCTTACGTCACGTCCGGACAGGAGCGTTTCGCCGTGCTGCCTCTGGGGTACGCCGACGGATACTACCGGGAACTCTACACCAAGGGCGTTGAGGTGCTCATCCGCGGGAAACGCTGTCCTGTGGCGGGAAAAATCTGCATGGATCAGACCATGGTGAACGTCTCCCACCTCGACGACGTGGTTGTGGGAGACGAGGTGGTTCTCGTCGGGCGGCAGGGGGAGGAAATGATCTCTCTTGAGGAGATGGCGCAGAAACTGGGAACACTCATTTGCGTGTTTCCCACGCTCCTCGGCGCCAGAGTTCCCCGGGTCTACAAGGACTGACGACGGCACGCTCTCTTCAGGGAGCGAAAATTCGTCGCGGAAGAAGGAGGAGATGCACACGATGCTGGGAATCATGCACACCAAGTTCTGGAATGTCCTTGGTTTTCTCCAGAAGATGGCCATGGTGATATCCTCCCTGGCGATCCTTTTCCTGGTGCTCTTTCAGGTGTTTCTCCGGTACGTCCTGGTGAAGCCCATCATGGGAGTGGAGGAAATCGCCACGATGACGGGATTTTGGCTTTATTTCATGGGTGCTTCCTGGGGTACGGCGGAGCGAACGCACATCAAGGCGGATGTCATGAGCGCCATCGTCAAGAATCCGAAAAAACTCATCTGGGTCAAGGTCTTTACGGCGTTTCTCTCGGTGGTTCTGGCGATCATGATGACCTTCTGGGGGTGGGAGTACGTCGTCTGGGGCTACACGAAGAAACAACTCTCCCACACGCTCATGATTCCCATGATCTATTCCCAGGTCAGCGTTTTCCTGGGGGCGATCCTCATGGTCTTCTATTTCTGCGTCGAGCTCGTCGACTATTTTCTCCAGGCCATAGGGAAAAAACCCCTCGATGTTCCGCCTCAGGACGATGTACCCGTTTCCGAAGCGGTCTGTCCTGCGGACACATCGAAGTAGAAAGGAGGAAAATCCGTGGTCATCGCCATCAACCTGGCAATTCTCATCGGTCTCATCGTCATCGGTCTGCCCGTTCCCCTGTGTTTCATGTCCGCCGCCATCTACATGGGATTCGTGTACAATTTCAGCTTCGGATTCCTCCTCCCTTCCGGGTACTACGCGTTGAATTCGCTCACGCTTCTTTCCGTGCCCTTCTTCATCATGGCCGGGGCTCTCATGTCCTCGTCGGGCATCGCCGAGCGACTCACCACCTTCGCTCAGGCCTTTCTCGGGCGTCTCCGGGGAGGAATGGGCGCCGCCACCATCGTGGCCTGCGCCATTTTCGGCGCCATTTCCGGAACCTGCTCCTCCGCGGTGGCCTGCATCGGTGGCATCATGATCCCCCGACTGGAGAAACTGGGCTATCCCCGGCAGTACAGCGTGGCCATGGTGGGATGTGCCTCCGTTCTCGGCCAGCTCATTCCGCCCAGCGTGCCCATGATCCTCTACGCCTGGGTGACCCAACAGTCCGTGGCGGCGTGCTTTCTCGCCACGGTCATTCCGGGCATTCTCACCACGATCTTCATGTGCGTGCTCAACTATTTCGAGGTCCGGAAGATGCCGAGCGTCCAGGTTGAGCCCCAGGTTTCCTTCGGACAGAAGATTGCCCAGATCGGACACGCGACGAAGCATGGCATCTGGAGCCTTCTCATGCCCGTGATCATTCTGGGAGGCATCTACGGGGGGATCACCACTCCCACAGAGTCCGCGGCCCTCGCCGTGGCCTATGCGATTCTCGTGGGATTTTTCATCCATCGGGAGCTTTCGACGAAAACCCTGTGGTCCGCGCTGGTCTCCTCCTCCACGACCACGGGAGTCTGCGTGCTCATGCTCTTCTTTGTTTCCATCCTCGCCAAGGTGTACACCATGCAGCAGATTCCCCAGCAATTGGCGAAATTCCTCATGACCATCTCCGACAACAAGATCGTGCTGCTCCTCATGGTGAACCTCTTCCTCATCATCATCGGCATGATGATGGACGATTTCAGCGGAACCATGCTCGCGGCGCCGCTCCTGCTGCCGCTCATGGTGCACATCGGGGTGCATCCCGTGCATTTCGCGGCGATTATGGGCACCAACCTGGGACTGGGGAACGTCACACCTCCCTGCGCGCCCATTCTGTACCTGGCGGGGCGCATCGGAGGCGCCTCGTTCGACCAGTATTTCGGATACGCCCTGAAGTTCATGCTCTTCGCCCAGGTTCCCGTGGTGCTTCTCACTACCTATTTCCCGGACCTGTCGTTGTTTCTGCCCAGGTTGCTCATGGGCATCAAGTAGAGAATGTCGCAGATATCCCCTTCTGCGAAAGAAGGGAGGGAGGAGCGGGAAAAAGCCTCTGAAAAAACGAGTCAGGCGGGAAACGAGAGGGAGGCCCCGATTTTTTCGGGAATTTCCCCGAGGAGAGTTCCGACGAGGGCAGATTGATCTTTGGAGTGCTTGAGCGAATCGGAGGAGGTGCCGAGGAAGATGAGGAAGTATCTGGCTTTGTTTCTCGTGGCGGTGCTGACGGTGTCTTTCGCTGCCGTGGCATGTGCGGCTCCGAAGTACCAGTTCAAGATGGGGCATCCAAATCCCGTGGACACCCCCTATGACCAGACGGCGCACAAATTCGCCGAACTCGTCAAGGAGAAGAGCAAGGGCGAGATCGAGATTTCCCTGTTTCCCAACAGTCAGCTCGGCGATTGGACGGAAACCTTCGAGCTGATCTCCCGCGGCACGGTGGAGATGGGATTCCAGATCGCCAACGCCGCCTACGACCCCAAGCTGAACTTCGCTTACTACATGCCTTATGTGGTGCGCGACCTCGAAGAGGGCAAGAAAGCCTATGCTCCCGGCGGCTGGGCTTACGACATCATCAAGGATCTCTGGGCCGAACACGGCATCAAGGCTCTTGCGGTCTATCCCATCGGCATGGCGGGGATCTCGCTTCGGGATGAACCGCCTTCTCCGGGTGATCCCAATGTCTCCAAGGGAATGAAGGTGCGTGTCATGCCTCTGCCCGCGTGCTCCATGACCTACGAGGCACTGGGCTACATCGCCACTCCGATCCCTTATGCCGAAACCTACAGCGCCATTCAGACGGGCATTGCCGACGGCCAGATGGGCGGACCTCCCTTCCAGGCCTGGTCCTTCCGGGATGTGAACAAGGTCTGGATTCAGTACAACGACTATTTCGAGCAGCATTGGATCGTTGTCAACGCCAAGATCTGGGACGCGCTCTCTCCCGAACTGCAGCAGGCTCTCCAGGAAGCCGCCACTGAGGCGTCGAACATCCGTTGGGGCCAAGTGCAGGACGAGGACCAGCACTATCGGGATGTGCTGGAGAAGGAGAACGGCTGGAAGATCGTCATGCTCTCCGATGCCGAACTGGAGGCTTGCGCAAACAAGGTCCGCGAGGTAGTGTGGCCCAAGCTGAAGGAAATGCTCGGCGAAGAACTCTACAACAAGATGACCGAATCGGTGAAAAAGCAGTAGCCGCAGGGTGCATTCTCTCCCGACGGGAAAAGGCCGGCACGCTGGGGGGCGGGGGGATTTTCTCCCGTCCCCCATTTCGATAGACCTGCGGAAATGACGAGAAACGTGTCGCAGAATGGGGAGGAACGATCATGAAGCCACTGAATCTGGAGCACTGTTTGCGCACCGTCGAGGCCGACAAGGCGGTTCTCTGTTCCGCCGCTCGGGTGCCCTATTATCCCCTGGTTGTCAAGAAGGCTCGGGGGAGCTGGGTGGAAGACGCGGACGGCAACAGGTACATCGATTTTCTCGCCAGTGCCGCCGCGGTGAACGTGGGGCACTGCCATCCCAAGGTCGTCGAAGCGGTTCGGGAACAGGCTGAGGCGTTCATGTCCTATACGGCGGTGTACATGTATCACGAACCGCTCGTCTGCTTGAGTGAGACCCTCTGCCGCATCACGCCTGGGGATTTTCCCAAGCGGGTGATCTACGGTCTTTCCGGTTCCGACGCCAACGACGGTGCCATCAAGCTCGCCCGGTGGACCACGGGACGCTCGAAGATCGTTGCCTTTCAGCGCTCCTATCACGGCAGTACCTACGGAGCCCTTTCCCTCAGCTCATTGAGCCTTCCCATGCGGCGTCGCATGGGACCGTTCCTCCCCGAGGTGTACCACTTTCCCTATCCCGATACGTTCCGTCCGCCCTTTTCCGGCACGGACGAGGAGATCGCCGGGTACCATCTGGACCTGATCCGGAGAGCCTTTGCGGACTATATTCCCGGCGAGGAAGTGGCGGCGGTCATCATCGAGCCGATCCAGGGAGACGCAGGGATCCTCGTGCCGCCGGTTTCCTTCATGAAAGGGCTGCGGAGCCTCTGCGATGCCCACGGTATCCTTCTCATCGCCGAAGAAGTGCAACAGGGGTTTGGTCGCACGGGAAAGTGGTTCGGCATCGAGCACTTCGGCATCGTTCCCGACGCGGTGATCCTGGGAAAGGCCCTCGGATCGGGTCTTCCCCTGAGCGCCATCGTGGCCCGGGAGGACCTCATGGCGGATTGGGATGCCCCGGCGCATTGCTTCACCCATGCGGGAAACGCCGTGTGCTGTGCCGCTGCCTACGCTTCGGTGCAGGTCATCGAGGAAGAAGGGCTCGTCGCCCGCTCCGAAGAGATGGGGAACTACCTGATGGAACGTTTCCGGGCGCTGCAGGACTCTTATCCGCTGATCGGCGACGTGCGGGGGAAAGGGCTTTCTATCGGCGTGGATCTGGTGAAAGACGGCAAGACCCGGGAGCGTCACGGAGAGGCCGCGGCGAAGATCTGCTACCAGGCATGGCAGAAAGGGCTGCTTCTCTCCTTTTTCAGTGGCTCGGTGCTTCGGATTCAGCCACCCCTGGTCATTACCCGGGAGGAAGCGGACCGGGCGCTCGAAATCATCGAAGAGGCCATGCGGGATTTTCTTGCGGGGCGCATTTCCGACGAGGTACTCAAGACCGTGAAAGGGTGGTAGGAATCCCTGTGTGTCCCGGCGGTGCTACCGGGACACACAGGCTACGAAATGCCCTCCGCCGAGATCTTTTAACGAAGGAGAACTTTCTTTGCAGTGTGCGGATGCCTCGGGACAACGGCTGAAGAAGGCACATCCAGGCGGAGGGTCGATGGGGCTGGGAACGTCTCCTGCGAGAAGAATGCGTTGACGGTCCCGCTCCCGGTCGGGATCGGGAAGAGGAACGGCCGAAAGGAGCGCCCTCGTGTAGGGATGGAGAGGCTCGGTATAGAGCGTCTCCGTGGGTGCGTGTTCGACGATCCTGCCGAGGTACATGACCGCCACGCGGTTCGAGATGTAGCGGACCATGCCGAGGTCATGGGAGATGAAGAGATAGGTCAGGTCGAGGCGCTCCTGGAGAGAGGCGAGGAGATTGACCACCTGCGCCTGGATGGACACGTCAAGGGCGGAGATCGGTTCGTCACAGACGAGGATGGAGGGATCCACGGCGAGAGCGCGGGCGATGCCGACGCGCTGACGTTGTCCTCCCGAGAACTCGTGGGCGTAACGGTCGGCGTGATTTCTCCCCAGCCCTACCAGGGCGAGCAGTTCCAAAACACGTTCGGTTCTCTCCCTCCCGCGGCAGAGCCTGTGGATGTCGATTCCCTCGGCGACGATGTCTCCGACGGTCATGCGTGGATCCAGAGAAGCATAGGGATCCTGGAAGATCATCTGGGCCGATCGGACGAAATCTCTTCTGGCGGATCCCGTCAGAGTGGCCGTGTCCCGCCCCCTGTACCGTACCGTGCCCTCCGTCGGCTCGTAGAGGCCGACGAGGGTCCTTCCCACCGTAGACTTTCCGCACCCCGATTCGCCGACGAGCCCGAGTGTTTCCCCCCGGTAAAGGGCCAGGTCGATGCCGTCCACGGCTTTGAGCGTTCCCAACCCGGGAAGGAGGAAGTGTTTTTTTAGGCATTCTGCCTGAAGAAGAATGTCGTTCATTGCCGTTCCGCTCCTTCCGGGACGGTTTTTTGTCGGGCTTCCGCCAGAGAATGGTGGAGCCAGCAGGAAGCGACCTGTCCTTTCGCTCTCTGTAGAGGTGGAGGCGGCAGCGTCGCACAGACCCGCATCGCTTTCGTGCAGCGTGCGAAAAAGGCGCATCCCCGCGGAGGCGAAAAAAGGTCCGGCGGTGTTCCCGCAATGGAGGCGAGCTTCGTTGCCCGGGTGGCGTCGATGCGAGGGATTGACGAGAGAAGTGCCTGCGTGTAGGGGTGAGCAGGATTGCGGAAAATGTCCCGGCATTCTCCCGTTTCGACGATCTGTCCCGCGTAGAAGACGGCGATCCGGTCGGCCATTTTCGCGACCACGCCGAGATCGTGGGTAATGAGGAGCACGGTTGTTCCGAGGCTTTTTCGGAGAGAAACCACAAGTTCCAGAATCTGGGCCTGAATGGTGACGTCGAGGGCCGTCGTCGGCTCGTCGGCGATGAGAAGCGAAGGCCGACAGGCGATGGCCATCGCGATGAGAACGCGTTGGCGCATTCCTCCGGAGAAGGCGTGCGGATACTGTCCGTAGCGGCGTTCCGCCTCGGGAATGTCCACGAGGCGGAGAATGTCGAGGGCCTGTCTTCTCCGCTCCTTCCCGGACAACGGTGTGTGTTGGGCGAGGATCTCCTCCACCTGTTGCCCGATGGGCATCGTCGGATTGAGAGACGTCATGGGATCCTGAAAAACCATCCCGATTTCCCGCCCTCTGATGCGGTTCATCTCTCGTTCCGAAAGAGAAACCAGATCGGTGCCTTTGAAGAGGATCGAGCCGGACATCTTCCCCGGCGGCATGGGGATGAGTTTGAGGATGGACAGGGCCGTCACGCTTTTGCCGCAGCCCGATTCACCTACGATGGCCATGCATTCGCCGCGGTTGAGATGAAAGGAGATATCCCGGACGGCCCGGACGGTACCCCCGTAGGTGGTGAAATCCACGCGAAGGTTTCTTACCGCCAACAGGCAGTCTTCCGAGGACGCCGTCGTCGTTAGGGGAGTGTTCATGGCGGTCATCGGAGCTTCGGGTCCAGGGCATCCCGCAGGCCGTCGCCGAAGAGGTTGAGTGAGAGCATCGTGAGGCTGATGACGACGGCGGGAATGAAGAGCTGAAACGGGGCGACGCGGAAATTCTGGGCGCCGTAGCGGGCGAGAAGCCCCCAGCTCGACTGGGGGGGCTGGATGCCCAAGCCGATATAGCTCAGGAACGCCTCGGTGAAGATCGCGTAGGGTACGGCCATCGTCAGGTCTGTAATGATAAGCCCTAGCGTGTTGGGAATCATGTGACGGAAGATGATGCGAAAATTCGAGGCGCCCAGCTTGCGGGCCGCCAGCACGTACTCCTGGTTTTTCAGGGAGAGAACCTGTCCGCGGACGAGCCGGGCGGATTTTATCCAGCCGATGATGACCATGGCGACGATGATGGACGGCATGCCCGGCTTGAGGACCACCATGAGAAGAATTGCGACGATCATGTAGGGGATGGCGTAGAGAATGTCGATGATGCGCATGATGATCATGTCCGTTTTGCCCCCTGCGTAGCCTGCGATGCCTCCGATGACGACGCCGAGGCAGGAGTTGACGAAGGCCGCCACGAAACCGATGAGCAGAGAGACCCGGGCGCCCATCCAGGTTCTGGCCCAGAGATCCCTCCCGAGCGAGTCCGTGCCGAACCAGTGCTCCCGGTTCGGCGGTATGTCGATGCTCGAAGCGTCCGTGGCGGAGTACCCGTAGGGAACGAGGGCAGGACCAATCAGGGCCAGCAGGACGCAACAGGCGATGACGAGCATCGATGCAGTGGCGATGCGGTTTTTTCGGAGTTTTCGCCACGCATCCTGCCAGAAGGTGAGGCTGGGGCGGTGAATTGCCTCCAGTTCTTCCGTATCGGCCACGATGGGTTCGAACAACTCGGGTGAGAGTGTCGGCTGCTCCTGGAGCATATTCAGTTCCTCCTTCCGGTGAGCGCGATGCGGGGATCGATGATGCCGTAGAGGATGTCCACGACGAAATTCGCGGCGATGAGGAAAATGCCGTAGAAGGCCGTCAGGCCGAGAATGACGGTGTAGTCGAGGTTCTGGACTCCGAGAACGTAAAATTTCCCCATTCCGGGGATGGCATAGATCGATTCGATGACGAACGTGCCGGTGAGGATCGCCGCGGTGATCGGCCCCAGGACGGTCACGACGGGAAGAATGGCGTTGCGGAGCTGATGGCGCCAGACGATTCTGAAGGTGGACAGCCCCTTGGCTCGTGCCGTGCGGATATAGTCCTGTCCCGTCACGTCCAGCATGCTTGTCCTCATGATGCGCGAGAGAAGCGCGATGGTGTAGAAACTCAGGGCCAGCGTGGGCAGCACGGTGTATCGGAATCCTCGCCAGAGGGCGACAGGAAACCAGCCCAGCTTGAGGCCGAAGAAATACTGGAGGAGCGAGCCCGTGATGAAATCCGGCAGGGAGATGCCGATGACGGCGATGACGATACAGAGGTATTCCAGCGGTTTTCCCCGGTTGAGCCCGGCGATGACACCGAGGGAGATTCCCACGAGGGAGGCGAAGAGGATCGTTCTGATCCCCAGGTCCGCCGAATAGGGAAACGAATCGGCGATGATTTTACTGACGGGCATGTTCTGATATTTCAGGGAAAAGCCGAGATCTCCCCGAAGAAGATTGCCGATATACCGGAAATATTGCATGTGGAGAGGCTGATCGAAACCGTAGTATGCCTCGAGATTGGCCCGGATCGCCGGTGTCAGTTTTTCGCTGGAAAAGGGGTCCCCGGGGAGAAGGCGTACGAGGACGAAGACGACGGACACGAGGAGCCAGACCGTGAGGAGTGAGATGAGGAAGCGTTTGAGAATATAGCGCGTCAAGGAGACTTCCTCCTTTTCGTTTTCGGGGATGCCGTCCGGGCTCCGAAGAGCCCGGACGGCGGAAAGAAGGCTATGAGCACCTATTTTTCGACGGTGGCGTAGACGAAATCCAGATCGGAGCCGATGAAGGGGCGAACAATGCCGCTCACACCGGGCTGGGTCATCCAGGCTCTGCGCCGGAGCTGCAACGGAATCATGGGGGCTTCGTCGAGGAGAATTTTCTCCGCCTCGAAAAGAAGGGCAAGGCGCTTTCCGCGATCCGTCTCTTTCCGCGATGCGGCGACGATGTCGTCGAACTCCTTGTTCCCCCATCCGCTGTTGTTGTGACTGATGTCACTTCCCCAGATTTCGATGTAGGTGAGGGGATCGTCGAAATCCGGGCCCCATCCGGAGTACACCAGCTCGTAGTCGGCCTGTCCCTCCTGGAGGAAACGCTGTTTGCGTGTCACGATCTGCACGTTGAAGGAAATCCCGAGCGTTCTCTGGATCTGATCCTGGAGCGCTTCGGCCATGAGGCGGCACTCTTCCTGGTCCTGGATCAGATAGGTGACGGAAATCTTTGCGGGATCGTCGATACCGAGGTGGTCCATGGCGGCCTTGAGATGTGCCCTTGCCTTTTCCGGATCCGCTTTCGCCGTGTAGTATTCCAGGGGGTATTCCTCGGCATAGTGCTTTTCCACTCCGGCGACGATGGGAAGGACATAGCGGAGGTTGGGAATGTAGAGTCCCTTTGTGGAGATTTTCAGATACTCCTCACGGTCGATGGCCCAGGCCAGTGCCTTGCGGAAATCCTTGTTCGCGAGCCATGGGCGTTTCGGATCCGGACGGACATTGACTTTGATCCAGTCGTCGGCCCCTGTCAGGGAAACCTTGGCTTTTCCCTCGGTGGCGTATTTTTCGTAGAGATTCGAGGGAATGTCCACCATGTCGAGCTCCCCGCTCTCGAAGAGGTTCAGCGCGGTATTCTGTTCGTACACCTGATGGATGACGGCGCGGTCGAGCTTGATGGCATCGCTGTTCCAGTAGCGCGGGTTCTTCTCCAGGATCATGATCTGCTCGTGCTTCCACTCCTTGATCACGAAGGGGCCGTTGTAGACCATGTGTTCGGCTCCTGTCGCGAAGGCGTCCTTCTCGTGTTCCACCACATCCTGTCGTGTGGGGAGAAAGCACATGAGCTGCAGATAGCCGAGAAGATAGTCCATCGGCTCCACGAGGCGGATCTCGAACGTCTTTGCATCGAGGGCCTTGACGCCTACCAGGGAAGGATCGGTGATCTCTCCTTTATTGAAGGCCTTGCCGTTCTCAATGCCGTAGGCGGCAAAGGCGTACTCCGCTGCGGTGGCCGGATCGAGAAGGCGGCGGAAGGAATATTCGAAATCGTGGGCCGTCACGGGTTTTCCGTCGTTCCACAGGGCGTCGCGAAGATGGAACGTGTAGACGAGTCCATCCTCCGAAATTTCCCAGCGTTCCGCCATGCCGGGGAGAATCTTTCCGTCGTGGACGCGGACCAGCCCTTCGAGAATGTGTGTTCCGACGACCGCCGAGGGGATCGAATTGGCCTTTTGCGGATCCAGTCCGGGAATTTCGTACGCCATGGAGAAAGTGAATTCTCGTTGTGCGGCTGGGGCGGAAATGGCCAGACCGAGGAAGGCGAGGAGGCCGAGGAAGATGACGGCGAGAATGTTGTGCAGCGTTTTTCTCACGGGTGACACTCCTTTCTCCACGTTCATGCTGATTTTTCCGTGAAAGGAAACGTCTCAGGCAAGTTCGAGCAGTTCTTTCGGTGTTCTCGTGAGAATGATCACCCCCTCGCTCTCGACGGCAACGGAGTCCTCGATGCGTACTCCTCCCCACCCTTTCAGATACACGCCGGGCTCGACGGTGACGACACATCCTTTTTCGAGAATTTTCGTGCACCGTGCGCTCATGAACGGTTCCTCGTGAATATCCAGGCCGACTCCGTGGCCGAGTCCGTGGGAAAAGGCGTCGCCCAGACCGGCGGAGACGATCACGCTTCGGGCGGCTGCATCGACCTCCCGTCCGGGAACGCCGGCTTTGATGGCTGCGATTCCGGCTTGTTGGGCCTCCAGGACGAGGTTGTACAGTTCTTTTTGACGCGGTGTGGCTTTCCCGAGAACGACCGTGCGCGTCATGTCGGAGCGATAGCCGTCGTACAGTGCTCCGAAATCGAACGTCACGAAATCTCCTCTTTTCAGTCGGCGACGGCCGGGTATGGCGTGGGGCATGGACCCGTTCTCTCCGGAGGCGACGATGATGTCGAAGGCTTTGCCTTCGGCGCCCAGAAGCTCCATCTCGTAGGCCAGATCGCGTGCCAGGTCTCGTTCCGTCGTGCCGGGAACGACCTTGGAAAGAAGAGTGGCAAAGGCTCTGTCGGCGATGTCCGCGGCTTTTGCGATGCGTGTCCGTTCCTCCTCGTCTTTGACATAGCGCAGGAGGTCCACGCCTTTTTCTGCCGGAAGAAAGGCCACGTCTCCGAGCGCGCCGGAGATCTCCCGGTAGAGGGCGAAGCTGACGAAGGAAGGCTCGAAACGGATTTTTTCAAGCCCCGTTTTCCGGGCGAGAGCGGAGATGGTTTCTCCCAGAGGAGGGAAGGGATCGCGCCAGCGCACGATTTCAAAGTGGGGACATTCCTTGGCGGCCTGCTCCGTGTAGCGCGAATCGGTGATGAGAAAGGCGTCTTTTTCGGTGACGAGACCGTAGGAATCGGCCCCGGTGAATCCAGAGAGATAGCGCAGATTCGTCGGGCGAAGGATGAAAAGTCCTTCCGCGCCGCCGAGAAGGATTTCGTTTCGCAAGCGTCGTAGACGTTCGATGGAAGCTCGCCTCCTCGTGATGCATGATATTTCAGATACAACTTTGATGGAAAAAATAACACGGAGCGATAAATTTGTCAAGAATTGGAAGGTTTTAAATTAAATGCGAACTTTTCCTCTCGGAGGGATGCATTTCCCGCCGGCGAAAACATCCCGACGATCCTTCCATGAAAAGAAAGTGACTGCTCGTGTGCATGGAAAGTATCGTGAAACTTCAAGGAAAAGAGCGATCTTGCTGCATCATCCGGATAGTCCACCGGAACGTGCTCCTCTGGAAGGAAGCGCGGTGGACTATAATGAGGGCTGCAGGTGGACGGTTTTGTGAAACAGGATGTTCCTCATGGAGAAAAGGGAGGCGACGTGTTATGCCGTTTCGAAAAAGTTGTGACGGTTCCCTCCGGGGGGGGGTGCAAGCTTCTTCTCGGACGCTTTGGCTTCGGAGGGGGCGAATCGTCTCTCCCGGAACGGATTCGGGTGAGAGCGAATCCCTTCTGACCTGGGGGGAACGGATCGTCGCCGTGGGAAAGGATGACGAGGTGGCAAGGCACCCTCTCGCCGGAATGGCGGAACAGGTGGACGCGGCGGGGCGACGGGTGATTCCCGGCATCGTCGATGCCCATGTGCATTTTGCCGCCGCCGTGGAGGGGCGGACCGCCGTGGATCTCGGCTCCTGCGCGACGCTCGAGGAGGTTGTGGAGCGCCTGTCCCGCAGGGCGGAAACGCTTCCCCTTTCGGCGTGGGTGAGGGGCATGCACTTCGATCACAACCGTTTCGCCGAGAAACGATTGCCCGAGCGGCGCGAACTCGACAGGATTCCCAATCCCGTCCTGCTCACCAGGCTCTGTTACCATGCTCATTGCGCCAACACTCCCGCGCTGCGTGCCGCAGGAGTGCTGGATGCACCGGACCTTCCCGAGGGGTTTCAGCGCGATGCGGAGGGAACTCTCACGGGGGTGGTCCTCGAGAGTGGTGCGGACCGCCTGTACCGGGCCTATCGGGCCGCAGGAGGCGACGAGGAGGCGTTGCTCGAAGGGATGGCCCGAATGATGGAGGAATGGGCCTCCTTCGGCATCACCTCCTTCAACACGACTTCGGCGGAACATATCGGCATCGTGGAGTCCCTGGGAGCGTATCAGGAGCTGCAGCGTCGGGGAAGGCAGCTCCAGCGCGTGGTGGTTCACACGAACAGCCTTCCGCCTTTCGGCATGCAATCGGGCTTCGGCTCTTCCCTGCTTCGTTTCGGAGGGCTCAAACTCTTTGCCGACGGTGGCTTCTGCGCTCGCACGGGAGCCATGAGCTTCGTCTACCCCGGAGAGGAGACGAGCGGATATCGGGGGCTGCTCGCCTACGGTGACGAGGAACTCTACGCCCTTTTCCGTGACGCCCAGCAGCGGGGGGTGCAGATCGCGGTGCACTGCATCGGTGATCGGGCCCTCGACCAGATCCTGGATGCCTTCGAGCGTGCCCAACGCACGTTCCCCAGGTCGGACCTGCGGCATCGCGTCATCCACTGCTACGTGGTGCGGCCGGACCAGCGGAAACGCATGCGCGCCCTCGGGCTTGCGGCGGACGTGCAGCCACGCTTTCTCGCCGACGAAATCGACATTGCCGAGGCAAATCTTCCCGGGCCGGTACGTCCCTTCTCCTACGCCTGGAGATCGCTTCTCGACGAAGACCTGCTCGTCACGGGCAGCTCCGACTGTCCCGCCGCCCATCCCAATCCGTGGCTCGGCGTGGAAGCGGCGGTGAACCGGGTGCGTGCCCTGGAGCGGACGCCCGCAGGAGGGTGGGGTCCGGAGCAGAAACTGACTCTCGACGAGGCGCTCGCCCTGTTCACGAAAAACGCCGCCGAGGCGGTGGGCCTCGATGAGGCGGGGCGGCTCGAACCGGGCATGCTGGCGGATTTTCTTCTTCTTGAGGATGACCCCTGGGAGATGGATCCGGAGAAACTGGGGAATGTTCGTGTCTGGCGCACCTATCGCGGCGGAGAGCTACTCTTTGAGCGCACGCGTTGACGAGAGGCAAGGGAGGGCGACGCCTTCCCTTGCGATCAGGACTCCTTGGACAACGAGGAGGCTTTCTTCCCCCGGGAGAAGAAGCGTTTCAGGGCCTCCAGTGAGTTGTCCGAGCCCTCGAGAGTGAGCAGGGCCACGGCGCCGGCGATGGCGACGGCGCCCAGAATGGTCTGGAGAGAGGCGTGTTCCCCCAGGAGAATACCGCTCCAGAAGATGGCGAAAGCCAGCTCTGCCGTGGAGAGGATGGACGCCACCGTTCCGGGAATGACCTTCAGCGCCGCCAGAAGGATGCCGTAAGCCAGGAGCGTGGGAATGGCCACCACGTAGGCCAGAAGGAGCCACCCCTTGAGGGGGAGTTCCTGTAGGCAGGCGAGGGACCCCGTCGGGACGGCGATGCACCACATGAGCACTGCCCCCCAGAAGAACGTGGCGAAGTAGTTGGCGAAGGGGTCGGTTCTTCCCAGGCCGTATTTTCCGTTCAGAATGAACGCTGCGTAGGAAAACCCCGAGAGAAGCATGCAGAGAATGCCCACGAGATCGAGATGGCCCGGTGCGACTCCTCCGACGGCGAACCACACGCCCCCCAGGCCCAGGACCAGAGCGACGAGACGGATCCGCGTGAGGGACTCCTTTCCCCAGATGGCTGCCATGGCGATGACCCAGAGGGGAGACGTATAGAAGAGAACGGTGGCAAAGCCGATAGGGATGCGCACCATGCCGATGTTGCTGAGAAGGTAGACGCCGACGACTCCGAAAAGACCGCTGGCAATGCGGTATGGGAGTTGTCGGAACAGTTCCCGGAAGGAGTCCCGGTACCGCACCAGGGCGAAGACGGCGACGCACAGGGCGGCGCCGGTACCCCGCACGAGTCCCACGGTGATCGGTTCGACGCCGAAGGCGTAGAGGCCGCGGAAAGTGGGGCCGATGAGACCCCAGATGGCGGCGCTGGTGAGTGCCGCAAGAATGCCCAGCACGTACATGCAGATGTTGCCTCCTTCAGCGCGTCCGACGAGGGGACGGTTTTGAACGTCTTCTCTTGTTTCCCCTTCATGATATCGCGTACAATCCCTTGTGTCCCGAACCAACAGCCATGATCATGAGAGAGCCATTGTTCTGTTCTCTCCGCAAAAACTTCCGAAGAGAGGGACGGGCACGTTCTTCCCTGATCGCCCGTGGTACCATGTTTCCGCTCACGGACGCGAGACGATATGCGGGTGGATTCGGAACGGGGTGCGGCGGCGCCGTGCCGTCCGCGGCGGTGCCCGCCGGAGCGGAGTGCGCAGACGAACCCGAGGGAGAAGAGACGTATGACTGTTTTCATGCTCGTTCTCAATTTGATTCTCAACGTTCTGGCGAGCGTCTTCATCAAGATCGGCATGCGCGGTGCCTCCGGCGAGGTGGGAGGTGCGGTGCTGCACATGCTGCGCACCTGGCAGATCTACGCGGCGGTGGCCTGTTTCGGCGGCGGATTCGTCACCTACAGTCTCCTGCTGGCGAGGATGCATCTGAGCGTGGTCTACCCCCTGATGATGGGAAGCATCGCCGCGGGGATCTCGTTCGTGGCGGTGTTCTGTTTCGGGGAGACCTTCAGTCTTGTGAAAGGCGTTGGCCTGGTGCTCGTCGTGGCGGGAGTCTGGTGTCTCACCAGATAGTCCGTCGTGCTCTTCACAGAGGGATATTGCCGCCAAAGTCGAAAGAAAGAATGGGGTGATGTCTTTGTCGGCGTTTCCCTTGCTGGCGGGATGGAAGGCGCCTTTTCGTCGGAGAGGGAAGACAGCCGAGGCGGATCTGTCACCCACGGTCTCCTGCTGGCGTGGAGGTGTCTCAGCGGGGTTTCCCCCCTGACGATGAGGAAGCACATCGGGCGCGGCGTGTGGAAGCCTTGCCGGGGAGATACGCTGTCCCGCAGAAGCGGAGGCTTTTGGTTCCGGAAGGAGGTTCGGGAGATGCGTGAACTCGCCGTCGTGATCCCCGTCTACAACGAGGCCGAACAGATCGCACGAACGGTGGCTGCCGTCGAGGCGGCTCTCGGGGATTGTTCTGATCTGCGGTACCGTTTTCTTCTCGTGGACGACGGATCCGCGGATGGTTCGTGGCAGGCCATTTCGAAACTCGCCGATGACAAGCCGCACCTCCGGGGTGTGCGCCTCAGCCGGAACTTCGGCAAGGAGGCGGCGCTCTGCGCCGGGCTGGATCTCGCCGAAGGCGTTTCCTGTCTCATCATGGACGCGGACCTGCAGCATCCGCCGGATGTGCTTCCCCGCATGGTCGCCCTCTGGCGGGAGGGATATGACGTAGTGGAGGGCGTGAAGACCAGTCGGGGAAAGGAGAGCCTTTCCTATCGCCTTCTGGCTGGTTCCTTCTACTGGATTCTTGAGCGCCTCTCGGGGTTTTCCTTCGAAAACGGTTCGGATTTCAAGCTCCTCGACGCCAAGGTGGTGGCCGCCTGGAAGCGGATGGGCGAGAGCCGCACTTTTTTCCGCGGCATGTCCGCGTGGCTCGGTTTCCGGCGTGCCACTGTTCCCTTTGCCGTGGGAGAGCGCGGGGCGGGGCGGAGCGGTTGGTCGGCTTTCAAGCTGATCCGGCTCGCCGTGGACGCCATCTCTTCCTTCACCTCGGCACCGTTGCACGTCGTTACGATATTGGGCCTCTTTCTCTTCCTCTTCGCCGGAGTTCTCGGCGCGCAGACCTTGGCCAACAAAGTGCGGGGGCTTGCGGTGGACGGATTCACCACGGTGATCCTGCTCCAGTTGCTCATCGGAAGCATTCTCATGATGAGCCTGGGCATCATCGGTATCTACATCGCCAGGATCTTCGACGAGGTGAAGCACAGGCCCCGGTACGTGATCGCCGAGGCCACCGCCTCCGCCGGGAAAGATTCCGGGGAACCCGACTGAGATGCTGTCCGGTTTTCTTTTTCTCTGCCTCTGTACCGCCGTGGGATTCGTCTTTCTCCGGGAAATGCTGCCCTCCCTTTGGGACGACGGTCTGAACGTCCATCGCCTCCTCCGGAGGTGCCGAGAAAACGAAACCGGGATGGAAGGCCGGGGAGTGGAGAGCGGTCTGTCGGAATACGGAGGACAAGCGGTCCGACGGTGGATGGTGCTCCTTCCGGCGTCATGGATTTCCGGGACGCTTTGCGTCACCTGGTTCGTCTATCTTGCCGCCTACGCCCTGCGGAGGACTGCCGCGCCGCTCCTCTGGGCGAACGTGCTGGCTTTCCTGTTCTTCGGTACCGTGCTCTCCGTCTGGCTTCTGCGACGGAGGTGGCTCTTTTCCGGAGTCCACGGATGGAGCGCCGGGGACATCCTCGGAGAACTTTCGGCCTCGAAACTTGAGATGAGCGTCCTCCTCGTCGCCGCCCTGGGGATGGGGTATCTGGATTTTCGCACCTGCTTCGAGAGCAGGGGCGATCTGGCTCTCGGCGTGTCCGCCTTCAGCGATCTCGTGACGCACGTGTCCATGATCCGCTCCTTTTCACTGGGAGCGAATTTCCCCACCGAGTACGTCTATTTCGCCGACGGGACCGTGCGCTATCACTTTCTTTTCCAGTTTCTCACGGGGAACCTGGAATATCTGGGCATGCCCCTCGCCCTTGCGCTGAACCTCACGAGCATCCTCGCCTTCGTCGCCATGATCGCCCTTCTTTTCAGTCTTACCGTCGCCCTCTGCGGAGACCGGATTGCGGCTCTCCTCGCCTGCGTTCTTGCCTTCTTCCGAAGCTCCTGGGCCTTCTTCACCTTTGCCGGAGAGGCGACGTCCTTTTCCGATCTGTGGCATCGCATCCTCCGCGTGAGCGAGCACATCGGAAAAACCCCTTATGAACACTGGGGCCTCTGGAACCAGAACGTCTTCGTGAACCAGAGGCACTTTCCCTTCGCGGTGGCGCTCTTGCTGTTCGTCCTGCTCTGCATGCTCCCCACCTTCGCGGCCATGATGGACCGGCTTCGGCGGGGGCGCTTCTCTGAACGCGTCGGAGAGCTGCTGCTCGCGAGAGATGCCTGGATCCCCGGCGATCTCCGGAGAGGGTGTATTCTGGGGGTGCTCCTGGGAATGTCTGCCTTCTGGAACGGAGCGGTCTTCATCGCGGCTCTTCTCGTGCTCTTCGTGTTCGCCCTCTTCTCGAAACATCGCCTGGAATATCTGCTGCTGGCCGCTCTCGCCCTCGCGCTCGCCAAACTGCAGGGGGCGTTCTTCCTGGGTGATGTCCCCGCCGTGGCCCCGAAATTCTTTCTCGGCTTCGTTGCGCCGGTCAAGACGAACTACGGTGTCTTCCGGTACTATCTGGAACTCTTCGGCGTTCTCCCCTTCGCCGTGCTCGCGTCACTTGCCCTGCCCCTCTCGGGTGTCGCGGTCTTTCTGGCCGCGGCGGGAGCGCCCTTTCTCTTCGCCAACTTCGTGCAGCTCACTCCGGACATCGTGGTGAACCACAAATATATCCAGATTGCGGTTTTTCTGGCGAACATTCCCGTGGCGTTTCTTCTGGCGACACTCTTTCGCGAGCGGGCGACACGCCTTCTCGGGGTGCTGCTTCTCGCCGTTCTCACCGTGACGGGCGTGGTGGACCTTTTGGCGGTGCACAACATCAACGACCCCGCCCGGGCGGTGCGGATCAGAGAGCAGGATCCGGTGAAGCTCTGGGCGCTGGAGCATATCGGGCCGGACGAGCTGGTCCTCACGAAGAACTACTACATGCATCCCCTCCTGGCTGCGGGGAGAAAACTCTACAATGGTTGGCAGTACTACGCATGGTCGGCGGGGTACCCCACCGCGGCCAGGGATCGGATCGTCAAGAAGATCTTCGAGGGAACCGATCCCGAGGCGGTGAAGGCGCTTCTTGCGGAAAACCGCATCGGATACGTTCTCGTCGACGGGGAGACCCGGAGGGAGTTCAAGGTGAACGAAGTGCTCCTCAACAGGGTGCTCGAAAGGGTTTTTTCCCATCCCCCCTCCGGAACGGCCATCTATCGCGTACCGAAAAACGAGGACGGCGACGCATTGCAGGAAAAGGAATCCGCTGAATAACAAAGGAGGGAGGAACGGAGAAAGGGTGCGGGAAGAGGAACGCGGTCGCTTTCTCCGAAGAGGCGACGTGTCTCGGGACACCCTTCTCTGCCGGGCCGATGGCGGAAAATCGAGGACCAGGGAGGAATGAACATGGCACGGATCCAGGACAGGAGCGGGCGGTCCGAGGCGGGGACTACCTCGGACATCGACCTTTCCGTGGTCGTACCCGTCTACAACGAACAGGAAGTGCTTCTGGAGAGCTACCGGCGTCTTTCGAAAGTCCTTTCCGGCATGGAGGAACGCTACGAACTTGTCTTTGTGGACGACGGCAGCCGGGATGCCACCAGAGCCATTCTCCGGGAGCTCGCGAGGCGGGATCCCAACGTGCGGTTCATCGGCTTCTCCCGGAACTTCGGGCACCAGGCGGCCATCACTGCCGGCGTGGACGCTTCCGCCGGAAAGGCGGTGGTGATCATCGACGCGGACCTCCAGGACCCGCCGGAGCTGATCCCTCGCATGGTGGCGAAATGGAAGGAAGGCTACGAGGTGGTCTACGGAAAGCGCACCAAGCGCAGGGGGGAGACTGCCTTCAAAAAGATCACCGCCGCGGTTTTCTACCGCTTCCTCCGTGCCATGGCAAACCAGGACATTCCCGTGGACGCTGGGGACTTCCGGCTTCTCGACCGGCGCATCTGCCGCATTCTCCTGGAGAACGTGAACGAGCGGTGCCGGTACATGCGGGGGCTGGTGAGCTGGATGGGCTTCCGCCAGACCTTCATCGAATACGAGCGGGAGGAACGCTTCGCGGGAGTCACCAAGTATCCGCTGAAGAAAATGGTCCGTCTCGCCATGGATGCCATCACGGCCTTCACCATGCCGCTCAAGATCGCCACCTGGGTGGGATTTTCCCTGTCGGGGCTCAGCTTTCTCTACCTGCTGGTGAACATCTACCTGAAGCTCTTCACGAACATCACCTGGCCCGGGTGGACATCCCTCATCGTGGTGAGCCTCTTCTTCAACGGCGTGATCCTCATCATGCTCGGCCTCATGGGGGAGTACATCGCCCGGATCATCGAGGAGGTGAAGGGACGCCCCCTCTATCTCGTGGCTGAAACGGGAAACATGGAGGAGCGCGCCTTCCGGGACAACGGAGACCTCCGGCGGGGGGATGGGCGTTACCCCGCCTGAACGTTCGCGTTTTCCCGGATTCTTCCTCCGACCGAATGGAGGAAGAATCCGAAAGCGGGAGTTGTGTGCGTCAAGTTGTGCAAAAAGGTTCCCATGGTATTTGGCGGTCGTCTGTGGCGATGAGCCACACTTTTCCAGGAGTGCCTGTGCGGTGCCGATGAACATTCGCGGAAACGGATGGAGCGGAGCGCTCCGAGGCAAAGGGCGGGAGCATCGCGGAAGTCCCTCGCGAGCGCATATCGTAGCGGAAGCGGCGAAGGAAAGGGCGTATCGCAGTCTCCGGCGCTTGGCGCACGCCCGTACCGCAGCGGTGTCGCGAAAGCGACTTTCACGTTCAAGGAAGCTCTGAAAAAACGCTACGTCGGCCTCGGAAAAAGGCGATGCGATTAAAAACGAGAGAGGCAAACTCCTTTAAGCAGAGTTTCCTCAAAGGGGTCCTGCGCTCGTGTCCTTCGGAACGCTCCGTCAATGCGGCGTCGCTTCTTCCGTCTCCCGCCCTTCCGAGGCGGAAGGGGACGCAGCCTCCTTCCGCTCCTCCGCGGAGGGCGACGCGGCCCCTCCTTGTGCCGCCGAGGAGGCGGTTTCGCCGACGATCGCGATGACTACGAGGTCGCCGCTTCGGAAGACCGCGTTTCCAAGAGCGGCGAGTCCATCCTCGTCGAGTTTGGGGAAACGCTTCCGCTCTGCCGCACCCACTACAATGTAGCGAATGCCGTAGCGGGAAAGAAGCGCCTGGGCTTCCCCGCCCTTCGGTGCCTCGTAGATGGCGCGGACCTCCCGGGAACGACGGTTCGGAAGGTTCGCGTCGTTCCGCCAGAGCCATTCGTGGGCGTGCCATCCAAGAATGGTGGGTAGCCCCGTGGCCATGGAGATGCGCCCGAAATCGCTGTAGCTCTCGCCGTCCGCCTCCAGAATGGGGACCTGTCCCGTCACGGTTTTGTTGAACCAGGCGATGGCGGCCCGGTCGTCCTTGGCGCGGAAATTCATGAAATCCAGGCCGTCCAGTCCTTTCCAGGCTTCCCTGGCGGGGTAGTAGGTGCCCACGGCCTTGGGAAAATAGAGCAGGGGAAGAAGCACCACGAAATAGAAGAACACGGCGAGTCCCTTGCGGAACAAAAGCCTTCGGGGCAGCTCCGCGAGGCGTACCATGACGTATCCCGAGGCGATTCCCCAGAGGATGAAGGCTTGGTAGCCGAGCTTGAACATGGTGTTCGCCCGATGGTAGTCCGCGCCGTAGATGTCCTTCACGTACACCAGTTCCGGAATGGCCACCAGGCCGATCCCCGCCAGGCAGAGCGCCCCCGCGAAGAGATCTCCCGGCGAGAGGGCACGCCACCAGAGGACGAACCCCCTTGCCGGTCCGCGCCGTTTCAGGCAACGCCCCAGAAGGAAGAAGACGAAGCCCAGAAAGAGGGTTGCCGTGAGGAGTTTGTCTCCCCACAGGACGAGGAGCTGCCAGGGCAGTGACCGGGACAGAACGGGAAAAATCCCCTTCACGAAGCTCTGGAAACGGAGCAAAAACGGCAGTGCCACCAGGAGTGACAGCGCTCCCGTGGCGAGGAGTGCTCCCGTACCCCCCGCGAGGGCGCGGAAGAACCGCCCCTTCCGTCGCCAGAGCCAGACGAAGGTGATGCCGCCGAAGAGCGCCGTGTGCACGGGGAAATCCCAGGAGTTCGTCATCTGCATGATCCCCACGAGAAATCCTCCCAGGGCGAGTCGGTCCGCCGAAGGCCCCCGTGCCGCCGTGGTGAGGAGGACTCCCAGTGAAGTAAGCGTCACGGGAATGTCCGACACGTGTCCGTGCAGATCCGCCACCACGAAGGAGTAGAGGGGAAATTCGTGAATGGTCTTATCTTTGGCGGGAGGGAAATACCCGATATACCTGGTCGCGTCGGGATACCAGTAGCTCTTGGTCGGGCCCGCATACACTCCCTGGTTTTTGAGAAAGGGAAGGGCATGTCCGTGGACGAAGCCGTGAAGGTTGCCTCCGCAGGCGACGAGGAGAGCCGCGATGGTTCCCGCGGCAAGGTTTCTCAGGAACGCACTCTTGTCCGTTGCTGCGGAGGAGCGGACGAAACGGGAACGCCGTACCAGGGAGACGGCGGTCCATCCGAGGGAGAAGGCGAGCGTGACGGTCTGGCCGAAGAGCGTCGCGAGCATGAGGTTGTAGGCCACCGGAGGCGCCATTCCCGTGAGAGTGGTGAGGAAGGCGCAGAGGTAATGTCCGAAATAGTAGTAGTTGATGGGCTCTCCCGCGAGCCACATGTCCGTGGGGGGCATGGTGCCGCTTCGGAGAGCGGCGTTCACGAAGCCAAAATCCATGAACTTTTCCAGGCCGTGGATGGAGGGCTGGAATCCCCGAACCCAAGCCCAGAAAAGAAAGGCCGCGAGAAAGAGCAGTTCTGAAAAGAGAATCTGTTTCCAGGAAACCGCTTTTTCCCCATCGCTTGCGGAAACAACCGTCTTCGCGATGTGTTCCGGAGTTTCACTGCGTCGGCCGTGTTGCCACAGGAGGAACAGCGCCCCGCACAGCGCGACGAGAGCCGTGCTCCCCAGGACGGAGGTGCGGCCGAAGGGGGCGATTCCGAGCGCCGCGGCAAGCCAGCTCAGGTAGCCGGCGAAAAGAACACCCAGGGCCTTGGCGAAGGGCCACGCACCGTCCCGGAAGACGGGAAGAAGGCGTCGGGCGAAAGGTGTCGCGGCGAGGGTCAGGAAAAGGAGTGCCGCCCACCATCGGAGTGCGAGGAGGAGGAAGGGGGATTCGAGAAAGACGATCCCCTGCCGGAAAAGATGGGGAGCGTAGTCGATCACGGCGCGCTCCTCCCCGAAAAGTCCAGGATCTCGGGGGAACGGAGCCCCTGCTCGATGGCGTAGTTCTGGCCACGGTCCTCGGGGTAGATCTGGGCCATGCAGTTCAGATAGAGATTGGGAATGGGTGTGCGGTGGGGAGGAATTCGCTTTCCGTATCCCCTGGTCGCCACATGCTGGGCCGAGTCAGCCCGGAAGATGCGGATCCGTTTCAGAAAGGACGGATTCCACCCCATCCGGCCCGGCGAGGTGCGCTCGACGGTCCTGGCGAGACGGGAGAGACCGTCGAGGAACACTGCCGCCACGGTCTCGTCGTCCGCCCGGAAGAGAGGTGCCGAAGGGGAGAGATAGCGGGAGAGATAGACCACGGAGGAGCCGTACCGGGCCGGAGGAAGCAGGTTCGTGTGCTCAATGAGGGCCACGAAGGGGAACTCCTCATTCGCGACGGTGATCCAGTAGTAGGGCGAGAGAGGGCGGGAGAGTTCCAGCAGGGCGCAAAGGTTCGCCTGGTGAGGGATGTCCGTGAGTTGTTCCCGAAACCCCTCGGGAAGCTGGGGTGCCATTCTGGCCAGTTCCGCCGGAGCGGTGGTGACGAGAACCTTGGAGAAGGGTTCTTCTCCTTCGGGGGTTCTTACCAGAAGCATTCCTTCTTCCTGCGGGGTTGCGGAAAGGGAACGGATCGTGAGGACCGGGGTATTCAGGCGTACCTCGCCTCCCGCGGCGCGGATGCGTGCGGTGAGCGTATCGTAGAGTACGCCGAAACTTCCCCGGAAATAGCCGAGGATTTCACGGCCCTGTCCCTTTCCCCGGGTGGATCCCCGGAGTTTGGTCTTGTTCCAGAGCCAGGTGGCGCCTACCTGATCGGCGTAGTCGCCGAACTTGGAGGCGAGAAGAGGTTTCCAGATCGTCTCGTAGACCCGTTTCCCGCCGGTCTCCACGGCCCATTCCCGGGCGGTCCGCTCCTCCAGATGTTCCCAGGAACGGGCTCGCCGTGCGGCGAGAACGAAGAGCCCCAGACGGATCCTGTCCATCAGGGGAAGGGCACCGAGCCGAAGAAGATCCCCCGGTGTCGTGAAGGGGTAAAGCCTCTCTCCGCTGTACAGAGCATTTCGAGGCGGGAGCCACTCCAGGCGGTCTCCCAGGCCGATCGCCTCCGCGAGGGAAACCAGGGCCTCGTCGCTGGTGAAGATGTGATGGTAGAAGGCCTCGATGCGCTCTTCTCCCACGGTGACGGTCCTGGCCATTCCCCCGGAGACGGAGGTACTCTCGAAGACCACCACGTGCGCTCCCCTTCTGGAGAGCGCGTAGGCGGCGGCGAGGCCCGTCGGGCCTGCGCCGATGACGGCGATCCGCATGGTACAGCCACCTCCGAAGATGCACGCCTGACGCGCACAAAAAGCTGAATCCGAGTATATCATGAGGAAACGAGAGACAAGGGAGCGTGCCGAAGGGAGGGAGGTGCCGTGGAGTGGAGCCAGCTTCATCTGTGGCTCTCGGGGCGGGTGCAGGGAGTGGGCTACCGCTTTCAGGTTTTCACGGAGGCGAATCGGCGTGGCCTGCGCGGCTGGGTGCGGAATCTGCCCGACGGTCGGGTGGAGGTGCTCCTTCAGGGAGCGCGGGGCGACCTGCTCGCAATGCGCGAATGGTGTGCCCTCCGTGTCCGGAGGGCGATCGTCCTGGATGTGGAGGAACGATGGGAAACTCCAGGAACGGTTCTCGGAGAGTTCGAGATTCGGTAGTCCTTGGAGGCTTCACGCATTTTCCCGGCGTGCCTTTCGTTTGATGACGGCGATGTGTGGGTGACATCCCTCCGGAAAGGCCGAAGATTTCTTTTTTCGGCCTTTCCGGGGAATGTTCGGCATCCCAGGAATGTCGGTGCCGGGAACCGGGACGGCGCGTGTTCCGTTCCGCACCGGCAGAGCGTGTGGTGTTCCCCCATCCGCGGGGGCGTGTCCGCTCCGGAGCAAGCTCAGGGAGCTGAACAAATCGGTGTTTCCCCATTCACAGGGGCATTTCGGTGCACCTCCGGTTCCGCGCATGAGATCCCGCGTTCTGACGTCACCTGAATATGGAGCCCCCGGCGGGCGAAAACCTTTTTGGCCAGGAAGATGGCGTTGAGCACTCTCGGAAATCCCGTGTAAGGAATGCACTGCAGAAAGGCTTCGACGAGTTCCTCCGGTGAGATGCCCACGTTCAGCGCACCGTTGATGTGCACTTCCAACTGTGGTTCGCATCCCCCCGCCGTGAGCAGACTGCTCGTGGTGATCAGCTCTCTTTCCCGCAAGGAGAGCCCCTTTCGGGGATAGATGTCTCCAAAGGCGAACTCCACGATGAAGGTGGCCAGATCCGGAGCGATGTCCTTCAGGGACTGCATGACCCGCTCTCCGCCTTCACCGTCCACCTCCAGAAGTTTTTTCATGCCCCGGTCGAAACGACTTTCGTCCATTTGCCTCTCTCCTTTCGGTTGCGGTATAGTGCGAAGCATAGATGTTCGAGTGGACTCCAGGTCAAGTGGCCGGGTCGGGAGGAATCGATGTCCTATTCCATCGGGGAATTTTCGGCGCTCTCCGCCGTCAGCGTTCACACGCTCCGTTACTACGAGAAGGAACGGCTTCTCATCGTCCGGCGCGATACCCGTGGAAGACGGATGTACGTCCCGGAGGATCTGGACTGGATCCGTTTCATCAGAAAACTGAAGGAAACGGGAATGCCCATCAGGAATATCAGGGAGTATGCGACCCTCCGCTACGAGGGAGAACACACCCTGTCCCAGCGCTTGGGCATTCTTCGGCAGCACCGTCGGCGCGTCCTCGAAGAAAAAAAACGGTGGGAGGCGAACCTGGCGAACATCGAGAAGAAGATCGGTTTTTACGAGGAGAAACTCTCCGGAGGGGTCGGAAAGGATCCGGCGTGATCGGAACGCCCTCTTTTCATTCCGGAGATGCCGTATGTGGCACGAGGTAGTGTCGTCTGTGGTTCTTTCGGATCATGCGAACAGGGACGAAATCGTCATCTTTGCTCCTTTTGAGACCGCTCCGCTTTTTTGCTTCAGGCGTTACAATAGGGAAGCATGAACGCACCAGGAACCGAGGGGAGTGGAAGCCATGGGAGATGCGCTCGATGCCTTCGAAATGGAACGGATGCACCGTCCCTATCGGGAGGTCATCAAGGTCGTGGGCGTGGGCGGTGGCGGTACCAACGCGCTCAACCACATCGTCCGAAGCGGCGTGACGGGTGTGGAATTCCTCGCGGCAAACACCGACATGCCCCATCTGGAGCGTTCCGAGGCATCGATCAAAATTCCTCTCGGGCAGAAGCTCACTCGGGGGCTTGGAGCGGGCGCCAATCCCGAAATCGGTTTTCAGTCGGCGCGGGAATCCGTTCGGGAGATTTCCGAGGCACTTGCCGGAGCGGATATGGTGTTCGTCACCGCAGGCATGGGGGGCGGCACGGGAACCGGGGCCAGCCCAGTCGTGGCGGAGATCGCCCGGGAGCGGGGTGCCCTCGTTGTGGGTGTGGTGACGCGCCCGTTCACCTTCGAGGGACGCCGCCGGACTCAGAACGCCGCCGAGGGGATCGAGAAGCTCCGGGAAAAAGTGGATGCCCTCATCGTCATTCCCAACGACCGCGTTCTCGAACTCGTGGACAAGAAGACCCCTCTCTCCGACGCGTTTCGTCTGGTGGATGAAGTGCTCCGCCAGGCTGTCGCGGGGATCACCGACCTCATTCTCCGCCCCGGACTGGTCAACGTGGATTTCGCGGACGTGCGGACCGTGCTCTCCGGTGCCGGATCGGCCGTTATGGGCATCGGGACCGGAAAAGGGCCCGAGCGGACCGTCCAGGCCGCGCGCATGGCCGTCAGCAGTCCTCTCATGGAGACTCCCGCCTCCGGCGCGAAGGGCATTCTCTTCAACATCGCCAGCGGTCCCGACATCAGCCTCTGGGAGGTGAACCAGGCCGCCCAGGTCGTGGCCGAGTACGCCGACGAGGATGCGAGCATCTCCTGGGGGCATGTGCTGGATCCCTCTCTGGAGGGGATGGTGCACATCACGGTCATCGCCGCGGGGTTCGTGCCAGGGGGCAAGGAGCGCTCCTCCGGAAAACTTGCGGAATCTCACCGGGGAGGGCGGGAGCGCCGCCGTATCGAACTGGAGGAGACGGACCTGCAGGGTCCCCCGGACGACGGACTGCTCTTTCCCCGCACCGACGGGGCGAAAGGGCAAGGTGCATCCGTGGACATTCCCACCATCGTCCGGAATGCCCGCCACGGCGAAAGCGGAAAAACCTTGCCGGGGGAGCGTCTTCCCCGGGGATTTTCGAGGCGCGACGGATGTACGGAGGAGCGGGGAGATCCCTCGTGAGTGCTTCAGGGAAAAAGGTCTTTCCCGGAGGGAACCTTTTCGAGTTTTCCCGGGATCTGACAAAAGACATCGAGAAAGGTGACCTTCCGGAGGAAGAGATCACCGAGCCGCTGTTTCCGGATCGGGGAATTCTCGTGGAGCGTATCGTCTCCTTCGGGCAGTCCTCGCCTCCCGGTTTCTGGTACGACCAGGAGCGGGACGAGTGGGTGGTGCTTCTCTCCGGTGAGGCCGTTCTGGAATGGGAGGACGGGAGCGTTCTGGAAATGCATCCCGGAGATTGGATTTTGCTCCGGGCGCACGAGAGGCATCGTGTCGCCCGCACCTCTTCGGAGCCTCCCTGCGTGTGGCTCGCCGTTCACGGGAGGATGCGCGGGTGAGGTGCGCGGTTGCTTTTGATGGTGTGTACCGGGCGGGGAACTCCCTGAGGGGGGCCCCTGCCCGGTTTTGTTTTTCCGGGAAGACGATCCGCGATATAATGGCGCACAGAGGCGAGAATGCCCGTCCGTTCTCTTCCGAATGCGGCGGAGGGAACGGGCGGTGGAAACCGTGGGGACGGCGGAACACTGCGGGAAAGGGAGAAAGGGTTGGTTTTCCATGGAGAAGGGAGATGAGGGGATGACACAATCGATCAATGTGGTCCGGCTCGAGGGGACGCTTCACTTCCTCAAGGGGGAGCAAGTGGGAGAGAACCGGTGCGGCAGGTATTTCCGATTCTCCGTCAGACACGAGAGCACGGACTACAGGGGGAACGAACGGCACGACTACATACTCGCCCGCGCCTACGATCCGGAGTTGCAGGATCGGCTCCGGCAGCGCGGGGAAGGGGACCGGATACTTCTCGAGGGAAGCGTCCGGTCTTCTGTCGGGAGCGGCGAGATGTACGTCCTTGCTGAAAAACTGGAGCTCCCCTGAGGGGGGCGTTTCTCGGCACAGGCGGATTTCCGTTGCTTCCCCGTGTGTTCGATGGGGAGGCGACGGCTCCCTGGAGAGGGGGAGGGGCGATGCGGGTGTTCTCTGTCGCGGGAGTGGGTATCCTTCTGATCCTGGGTGTTCTCGGTGTATGGGATCTGTCCTTTGGAGTGCGGAGCGCTTTCGGGGAAGAACCGGCACGGTCCGAGGACGGAGTCTCGCCTCCGCCGGAGAGGGTTCATCTCTACCCAAGCGGTGCCGGCGTGGAAATCCCCGTGCCCGCCGGTGCATTTTTGGTGCGTCTGCCGGCGACCTTCGACGTTTCCCGGATCCGTTTGCAGCTTCCGGAGGGGAATTCGCCTTCTTCTCCGCCTGACATCGTGCTGCTTCCCCGGGCGGGATGGATTCCTCCTGCCCTGAAGACCCTGTCGGAAAAAGTCGGCGAACTTCGGGCCGAGGTGGCGGTTCTTGATGCGGAGGCCGCCTCCCTTCGGCAGTTGACCGGAGCTCTTGAATCCCTGAAGCCCGAAGGCGAGAAGGCCCTCGACCTGCTCGTCGCCGCAGCCGAGCTCCGCAGAGAGCAGGAACTACGTCTCGCGGAAGTGACGGAAACGCTCCAGCGCAAGCGCCATGAAGCGGAGCTCTGGAATCGGCAGTTGCAGGAGCGTCTTCAGGAAGGCTACTCCATGGTGATCGAAGTCCGCGGCGACGGTGGGCGCGGCGGCGGCCTCCTCACCGCCTGGACGGATCAGGTGCACTGGACTTACAGGTACGTGCTCAACCTCGAAACGAAGAGCGGGAACGTTACGGGCCGTCTGGTCGCTTCGGTGATGCAACGAACCGGCATCGACTGGGACGGGCCGCTCGTCGTGCATACTGCGGATCCTCCCCGGCTTGTTCGTCCCCCCCGGTTGCGTCCCCTCGTGGTGGACATCGCACAGCCTCGCCAGGACGACTTCCGTGCGAAAGGCGCCGTTCCCGATGCAGCGCTCGCGCCCTACATGGCCGTTGAGGAGATCGCTCTCGGGAGTACTCCCGCGCCTCCCGTCCGGGAGGAGGGCTTGCGCGGCGTGGATATCCTCACGACAGGGCGCGTGCCTGGAGAGGGCACGTCCACCGAGATTCCTCTGGGCGACCTCGCTCTGCAGGGGAGCATGGCCATCGTTCTGGTACCGCGTTTCAGCCAGGAAGCATGGCTTCTCGCCGAGGTGGAGACGCTTCCCGAGGCCGTTCTTCCCGGAGAGGCGGAACTCTCCGTGGACGGCGTCGCCGGGGGCAAAACGACGCTTCCGACCCGGAGCAAGGGACAGGATCTCACCGTGGCCTTCGGGACCACTCCTCTCGTTCGCGTGGAGAGGGAAAAGAGTGTCGGTGTGGAGGGAAAAAGCTGGCTGGGCAAAGGACGTCTTGCCGATGGGTACGAGCTGACCGTGACGAACGGCCTTCCCTCGGAAACAGTGGTGCGCATCCTGGAAAGAATTCCCGTCAGTGCCAACGAGTCGGTGAAGGTGGAGATCAAAACCATGGATCCGCAGCCCGCCAGTTCCGACAGGGAAGGGCTGCTCTCCTGGGAGATCCCGCTGAAAAGCGGGGAGATCCGCAAGATTGCCGTTCACTATACCCTGACCTATCCGGGGGACAAGGATCTGGTGTTTCGGGACAAGTGAGAAACCCATGACGTGAGGACGGAAGACTTCCCTGGGGAAGGTTTCGCCATCGCGTCATGGGTTTCGCTATGCGTCTTCTCGGGAGGGTGGCGCCGGATCGGGGAGTGCCGGAGATTCCGTGCTCTTGTGAGAAAAGGCCAGCACGTCCCGCACCGTATCGATTACCTTGATCTTGTCGAAGGGCTTGATGATAAATCCCAGCGCTCCGCTTTGGAGCGCCTTCAGGACGGTCGCCTTCTGTCCCATGGCGGAGATCATGATCACCCGTGCTTCGGGGTCGATGCGGAGAATGCGGTTCAATCCCTCAAGGCCGGAGAGGATCGGCATGGTGATGTCCATGGTCACCACGTCGGGACGCAGGGTCTTATAGAGCTCCGCCCCCTCGGATCCGTCCGTGCCTTCGCCCACCACGTCGAAGCCTGCATCGGTGAGGATTTTCTGCAACATGAACCGCATGAACGCCGAATCGTCCACAATGAGAATTCGGGGTGCTGTCGAGGTCACGATTCCTCACCTCCCCTTGGTGCAACGATACCTTGTCGTCTGATGCTATCAGGATACGCGCTCTCCTTCTTCCAGGCAAGGCCGCAGCGAAAATTTTGCGTGTGTTTTTCAGCCATGGAAGAAAGCGGGAAAAGAGAACTCTTGCGTTTGGTTCGATGGAATGCGAAAGAGCGAGATGTGCACAGCACATGCGAAAGGGAGTGGGGTATGTGGCAGAGCAAGCCGTTTACGCAGGAAAAATCAAGGATCTTCCCGCGGTAACCCTCCAAGGACACGGGGGCATCGAAAAGCGGATCGTCTTCGGTCCGGAACGCTTCTGGGAGAACTACACGGCCCGCTGTTTCACCCTGGAGGGAGACGCTGCGGTACCCCTCCACCAACACGACTGGCCCCATTACGTTTTCGTTCTTTCCGGAGAGGGGCGCGTGCGCGTGGAGGACGAGGAATATAATATCCTCTGGCGCCTCTTTTCTGGGCCCACGTTCCGGCGGGAAAACCCCACTCCTTCGAAAGAGTCGGCGAGGAGCCCCTCACGTTCATCTGCATCGTTCCCTCCGAGGGAGACATCACGCCCCCCGCATCCTCCTGTTCTTGCGGGTGCGACTGCGGCGGTTGAGGAATTCCCCCGGCGTTTTTGCGGTCAGTTCTCGTCGAGGAGTGTCTGGGCGTGATCGTAGGGGGGGCAGCAGACACAGAGGAATCGCAGTGTCTCTTCCGCCTCTACCCAATGATGTGTTCCCGGAGGAATGAGCGCCGCCGCTCCGGGGGAGACGACGTGGCATTCCTTTCCGAGGGTGAGGGTTCCCCGGCCGGAGAGGAAATAGTAGATCTCGGTGCTTCGGGTGTGCACGTGGGGAATGGTGCGTTTCCCCGCGTGCACCGTGGCCTCGGCGAGGCTGTAGGGGAGACCGGGTATCCTGTCGGGATGGAAAATTTCCACGATGTCGCTGGTGTCCTTGGTGACGTAGGAGTCGGTAATGGCTTCGCTTTCGCCCGGTGAGGTCCCTTCTCTTTGAGAAGGGATGAAAAAGGCTTGCCTGAGGTTCGTTTCGCCCTCTCGTCCCGTCATGTGTTTCGGTCTCCTCTCTTCACAACAACCGATTTCTCTTGATGGCGCCGATTTAGCCGTGAGCCTCCGGGAATATCCTTGCGCACGTCCTCCGATCCGAACGTTTTCCGGAAAAATCCTTGTTGCGGTCCACATCCCTCCCAAGAAAACGTTCGCACAGAGATCCGCGCACGATATCCCTTCGGGAGGCCTCCTGGAAGAACGCGGTCGCATCCCGCCGCTGCCGGCTCGGCCTGTCCCCGTTTCGGTACACTTCGGTCGGGAGGGGCGTCGGATGTTCACCTGAGTGCTGCAGGTTTCTACTGCATGGCATTGATGCAGTTGAAAACACCGTTTCGGCGGTGATATCAGCGTCTTTTTCCGAGTTGTTCCTCCCGAAGGAGCGACCTGGGGTTTTCCAGGCGTTCCCTCGCGTCGGCGATCAGGCGCTGCACCGCGGTATGACCTTTTTCCACACGTGTCGCGATGTCCTCCACGATACCCGTCTTCCGGAGTCGTTCCAGGGAAGGCGGATAGTTCAGGTCGAACACCCAGGTGAGCTGTACGAGGAGGAAGTCCGCAAGACTTCGCACGTTCGCGTAGGAAGCGAGATGCGCGTTTTCCACTTCCCGGACGAGCGCATTTGAAAGAGGTCCCGTTTCGTCGATTCCCGGGAGGAGCTGCGTGATGCGCCCCTCCTGCACGTGACGGTGAACGATGTGGAAGACGTCCAGTTTGTCCGCGTCCCGGATGAGCCGTGCCAGGGGTAGGGCGCAGAGCGGGATGGTCTCCGGGAGTGCCTTCTTGTTGTGAAGGGCGACACTCTGCAGCAGGGCTTCCCGGGTCTCTCCGGAACATGCCGCGAGGGGTGCTTCGGCGGCGATGACGTCTCTTCCTTTCTCGCCATGGTCCAGGGAGCGCCCGTCGTAAAAGGTTCCGAAGGAGGCGTACTGGGGAAAACGCCCCACGTCATGGAGCAATCCTGCGGTTTCAGCGGCGCGGATTTCGTCGTCGTCCCATTTCAGAGCTTCCGCAAGCTCCCGGGCGATGGCGCTTACCCGGAAGCTGTGGAGGCGTTTCAGTTCCAGCAGGGGCGGCAGGGCGCCTCCGTTCGCGAAGGATGCCGTGAACGTGCGAAACCAGGCCGTCAGGACCTCCGCTTCGGGAGCGGGGAGTCCCCATCTCCCGAGGCGGTTCACGCTGCGTTCCATCGATGTACTCCCAAAGGGAGTTTCAGCATTTCGAGTAGCCGCAGGCGTGGCATGTAACGCATCCCTCTTCCCGGACGAGAACGGCCCCGCAGCCGGGGCACATGTCCGTGGCACTGGTGTGGACAGGCATCCCGAGGGCGCGTTCCAGGCATTTCGCAATGGCGTCGGGAAGGGAGAGAATGACCCCGTCCTCATCCCACACGGGTTGGCTTCCGCCGATCCCCTTGAGTTGGTTCACGATTTCCGGCGCGGGGATGCCCGTGCGGAGTGCCAGCGAGATGAGGCGCCCGAGGGCTTCCGTGTGGGCCTGGGTGTCCTTGCCGCTCTTGCCGAGCGTGGCGAAGACCTCGAAGGGGCGCCCGCCCGTTTCGTTGACCGTGAGGTAGAGATTGCCGTAGGAGGTGGGCATTTTGATGGTCTTCCCCGTGAGAACCTGGGGACGGTCGAGAGGAAGCGTTCCCTGAGCTCCCATGGGCATGACCAGTTGATGCGTCACCGTGTCGTCTTTTTTGCCGGAGGGCGTTGTGGTGAGAACCTGGCTTGCCTTGCATCCGTCGCGGTAGACGGTGATGCCCTTGCATCCCAGCTCGTAGGCGAGAAGATAGGCTTTGCGCACGTCTTCCTTGGTCGCATCCCCCGGAAGGTTGATCGTCTTGGAGACCGCATTGTCCGTGAACTTCTGGAACGCCGCCTGCATCCGCACATGCCAGGGATAGTCGATCTCGTGGGCGGTGACGAAAACCCGTCTCATTTCCGAAGGCAGAGAGTCGAGAGAGGCAAGACCTCGACGGTGCATCTCCACCTGGAGCACGTCGTTCACGTAGACCAGATCGTCCGTGCCGAAGGCCTTTCGGGTGTGCGTGAGGGCGAAGACCGGCTCGATGCCGGAGGAGCACTCCGCCAGGAGTGCGATGGTTCCCGTGGGGGCGATGGTTGTCACCGTGGCGTTCCGGAACGGTTCGCCGACGCAGTTGGGATAGGGGTGCCGTTCCCGGGCGAGGTCTCTGCTCGCCTCCCGTCCGGTTGCCTGAATGAAGGCCATGACTTTCTCCGCCAGCTCCAGCGCTTCCTCGGAATCGTAGGGGATCCCCAGAAGGAAAAGCATCTCCGCCCATCCCATGACGCCAAGACCGATCTTCCGGTTTCCCTTCACCATGTCCTCGATCTCCGGAAGAGGATAGCAATTGATGTCGATCACGTCGTCGAGGAAACGCACGGCGGTGCGCACGGTCTTCTCCATGCGGTCCCAGAGAATTTCCCCGTCCCTGACCATGTTCTTCAGGTTGACCGAGCCGAGATTGCACGCCTCGTAGGGAAGGAGGGGCTGCTCGCCGCAGGGGTTCGTCGACGTAATGCGGCCCACATGGGGCGTAGGATTGTCCCTTTCGAGGCGGTCGAGAAAGATCACGCCGGGATCTCCAGTGGCCCAAGCCGCATGGACGATGCGGTTCCACAGTTCCATGCTCTTCACCGTGTCGGTGGTTTGCCCCGTGCGCGGGTTCACGAGGTGCCAGTCTTTGCCGTCCGCCAGGGCTTCCATGAATCTATCGGTGATGCCCACGGAGATGTTGAAATTGGTGAGAATTCCTTCCTCCGTCTTTGCCCGGATGAAGGCGAGCACGTCCGGGTGGTCGCAATCCAGGATGCCCATGTTGGCGCCGCGACGGGTTCCTCCCTGCTTCACCACGTCCGTGGCGAGGTCGAACATGCGCATGAAGGAGATCGGTCCTGAGGCGACGCCGTTCGTGGTGGACACCACATCTCCCGCAGGGCGGAGTTTCGAGAAGTTGTACCCCGTTCCGCCTCCGGACTTGTGGATGAGGGCGGCGCTCCGGAGCGTGGAGAAGATGGAGTCCATGCTGTCCTCGACGGGGAGCACGAAACAGGCTGCAAGCTGTCCCTCCGGGATGCCCGCGTTCATCAGGGTCGGCGAGTTGGGCAGAAAATCGAGCTGCGCCATGAGGTCGGTGAAACGCTCCTCCCAGAGGGCGCGTTCAGCTTCGGGTTCCGCCGCGGCAACTGCCTTGGCGACGCGGCGGAGCATCTCCTGCGGAGTCTCGTTACCCTTGAGGTAACGTTTTTTCAGGATCACCAGAGCGTTCTCGGAAAAAATCATAAATGGGTACCTCCTCGGAATGGCGATACGAAAAATCCTGCAGGGATATCCTCTTCGGGTTTGTGCGGGACACGATACATACTGGACGGCACGAAAGCCGCGCTTCCAGGGTGCCTGTCGCGGGTTCGAGTGGCTCGCTATATGTGGGAGCGTAGAGAGTATAGCACTCTATATGTGGAAGCGTTTGAGCCGTAAGTCCCGTTCTCCGGAGACAGCCTCCTCCTTTCGGCCCTCTTCGGGAAGGGTGAGAAGACCATGGATGAGGAAAGGAAGAGAAAACGAGGAAAGAGGCGGAGAAGCGGATATACTGGTTGCACCGCGCTCCGATGCCGCAGGGAGAGGGTCCGGCCGGAAAGGAACGGCGGGACGTCAGGCGGAAAAGCGGTTGTGCTGGAATTCGGGGAAGAGCGGCTGTTTTTCCTGGATTCCTCCGTCCTGTGCGAGAACGAAGGACAGGGCGTCCACATATTCTCTTCCGTTCCACGCCACCGGTCGAAAGGTGCCGTTGCGGAGTGCCTCCAGAAAATCCCTTTCGTTGCGGAGCGTGTTCCTGAATTCCGTGGCGAAAAGCCCGATCCGCTCGACGAGGTGCGCGTCACTTCCGCCGAGGCGCGGGAGGCAACATTCGGCGGCAAGCGCTTCCGCCTGGAGATTGTGCTTCGGAAGAGTGCTGCCGTTGAAACTCTCCACGGCATGGAGTGGCACGTGACTGAAAAGGGATCCCATACCCCGCCCGTTGTTGCGGAAAGGGTGGGCGGCAACCGAGACGCCGCCTTGGGACGCGGCGTGTGCCGCGAGTTCCAAAGCAGAAAGAGGGCCTTGCGGGATCGAATCGAGGCCGAAGACGAGCATGTCTCCATCGGTGCTCAGGTACTCCATGCCGACGAGGACGAGGAGTCCGAATCGTTCACTCAGACGCTTCGCCTCGGTACGGAGTGCGAGGCTTTCGTGATCCGTGACGCAGAGCCCGGCGAGACCCCGCTCCCTGGCTTTTCTCAGTGCCTGCTCCACGGGGAGTTCACTGTCGAACGAGCCCTCTTTCGTGTGAACGTGCATGTCCAGACGCACACAAATTCCTCCAGTGTCGGAGTGAAATATTTTTATATGGAATTATTTTTATTCCGAAAGGAAGTATCTCCGAAGAAAGCACCTTCGTCAAGATGTCGGGTGTCCCCGTTTCCCGGAGAGCGACGCGAGGAGGCACGTTTTTCAGGCGACGGACGGAGAACGACGGAGAAAGGAGATTTCCATGACGCCTCTGCTCTCGGTGGTTCTTCCCCTTTTCAACAAAAAGCCCTTTGTGGAACGAGCGGTTGCCTCCGTGCTCGCCCAGACGGAGCGGCGCTTTTCTCTGATCGTGGTGGACGACGGCTCCACCGACGGTGGAGCCGATGTGGTGGAGTGTATTGAAGACGAGAGAATTCGGCTTCTCCGTCTTCGCCACGGCGGCGTCTCGAAAGCCCGCAACGCGGGCGTGCGTGCGGCGGAGACGGACCTCGCGGCGTTCCTCGACGGGGACGACGAGTGGGATCCCGACCACCTGGAGACGCTTCTGCGTCTCCGGCGGCGTTTTCCTGAGGCAGTCCTCTATGCCACGGCCTATCGCTTCGTCCTTCCCGGAAACCGGGTGCGCTTCCCGCGACTTGCCGGTATTCCTCCCGTTCCCTGGGAGGGGGTCCTTTCCCGCTATTTCCGAAGCGCCGCCCTCGGTCATCCTCCCGTCTGGACGTCCGCGGCGGCGGTTTTGTGCACCGCACTTCAGAGTGTGGGGGGGTTCCCCGAGGACGCCTCCCTCGGCGAGGATCTCGATACCTGGGGGCGCCTTGCCCTTGCCGGTCCCGTCGCGTTCAGCCGCAGAGGGCTTGCGACCTACCGCAAGGATGCGACGGATCGTCTCTGCCTTCGCTTTCGACGGGACAAGCCCCTTCCCTTCGTCGAGACGGCCCGCAACGTGTTGGAAGAGGCGCGTTGCGACGCAATCCTGGAGGGGGATCTCCGGGCCTACCGCTGTCGCCTTCTCTCTCTTTCCTGCAGGGAACTGCTTCGCCAGGGACGAATCGGCGAGGCCCGGAGCCTTCTCTCCGAGTGTGCAAGACCTCCCTATCTCGTGCCTCATGTTCTGGTAAGCCGTTTTCTCTGTTGTGTCGCACCTTTCGGTGCGTTTCTTCGAAGGCGTTGAGCGGCGTTGCGACGACGGACGGCGTGTGTGAACACGGTAGGCGTGCTCGGATGGGACGACGTGTTCTTTTCATGACCGGGAGGGATGCATGGTGCGGGTTCTTCTGGTGTTGAGTCAGCGACCCGAAGCGACGGGAAGCGGAATCTACGTCCGCGCTCTTCTCGAAGAGGCCCGGCGCCGAGGGCATGAGGCGTTTCTCGTGGCGGGCGTTCCTGTTGGGTGGGAGATCCCCTCCCTTCCTGTGCCTTGCGACCGATGCAGGTTCGTCACCTTCGGTACCCTGGGCGATCTTCCCTTTCCCGTTCCCGGCATGAGCGACGTCATGCCCTACGCTTCCACGCGCTTTCGGGATTTGACGGCGAACCAGATCGATGCCTACGAGGAGGCGTTTTCCGTCGTCTGCCGTGACGTCGTCTCCCGTTTCGAGCCCCGGGTCATTCACGCACAGCATCTCTGGCTCGTCACGTCCAGGCTTTGCAAGGATATTCCGGAGCTTCCTCTCCTTGCCTCCTGTCATGGATCCGATCTTCGCCAGTTTCTGCAACTTTCCCACTTGCGGGCCAGGGTACGTGCGGGATGCTCGCGTCTCGACGCGGTGGCGGCTCTCACCACGGAACAGGCGGAGGAGATCGCGACGCTTTTTGAGATTCCGCGGGGGCGTATCGCCGTAACGGGGGCCGGTTTCGACCCACGTCTTTTTTCCCCGGGGAAAACGCGGTGCGGGACGGTGCGGATTGTCTACGCGGGGAAACTTTCCCGGGCGAAAGGTGTTCCCTGGATGCTCCGCGCCTTGTTCCGTCTTCGTGATCTTCCTTGGGAACTGCACCTTGTCGGCAGTGGAGGTTCCGAGGAGGCGGAATGCCGGGCCCTTGCGCATCCCCTGGGAGACCGCATCGTTCTGCACGGTGCTCTTTCCCAGGAAGCGCTGGCGTCTCTTTTTCGGTCAAGCACGCTTTTTGTCCTTCCGTCTCTCTTCGAAGGGCTTCCGCTCGTTCTGCTCGAGGCCCTTGCCTCGGGATGCTGCGCCGTCGCGACGGATCTTCCCGGGGTACGGGATGTTGCGGCTTCAGTGGGCGATGATGCTCTCACCCTGGTTTCTCTTCCCGAACGAACGAGCGTTGACCAATTTCCACCCGAGGGGGAGATGCTTTTCGTCGATGCCCTGGAGAACTCTTTGGAGGCGATGCTGCGCCGTTGCCTCCTCGGGGACATTCCGTCTCCCGAAGAGGTGGCGCGGCGCGTGGAGGGGCGTACATGGGAGAACGTTTTTTCCGGGATAGAGTTGCTTCTGGCGGAGCTTTGCCGCCGTCGCCGGGGGCAGTGAAGGGCTCCCGGCGACGGAAGGCGTGCGCACGAGGAATGAGGAACCTTCGTGCTGCGAGAAAGGGTGGATCTCATACCGCCTTTCGAAGTTCGTAAGGCCAGGCGAGGACGCCGCCTTCGGCAAGAGCCACGCTGGAGAAGCCCAGGCCTTTGAGAATCGCATAGGCATCCCATCCGCGCACGGAGATCTTGCAGAAGGTGACGATCTCCACGTCCCGGGGAAGTTCTTCGGCGCGCTTCCACAGAGCACCCAGTGGAATGTTTATCTGACTGTCGAAGGGAAGCTTACCCTGGGCGGCGACTTCCTCGGGGGTACGTACATCCAGGAGGAGAAAGCGGTCTCCCCGGGATGCCTTCGCGAGAAGTTCCGAGGGGCTGTAGGACACGAGCAGGCCGTCCATTTTGTTGCGCAGCACGTTTGCCGCGTGGGTGACGGGATCGAGGGCGGTCGAGAAGGGCGGGGCATAACCCAGATCAAGGTCCGCCAGATCGTCCACGGTGAGGTGTCCCGTAATGGCCGAAGCCAGGGTGTCCAGACGCTTGTCACCCCTGCCGGGGCCCATGATTTGTGCCCCCAGAATGCGGCGGCTTGTGCGGTCGGCGACGAGGCGGATGTAGAGCGGTGCCGCGCCGGGCATGAAATGGGGGAGGTCGGGAGAGGTCACGGTGACGGCTACGGGGGCGAATCCAGCCTCGGCTGCGACTGTTTCGTTCAATCCGGTGCGTCCCGCCGTCCAGTCGAAGGCCTTCATGATCGCCGTTCCGAGTACGCCGTTGAAACGTGCATCGCGCCCCGCGATGACATCGGCGATAACTCTTCCCTGGCGGTTTGCGGCGGAACCCATGGGCTGGCGTACCCGTTTCCCCGTGAGGACATGGGTGGTCTCCACGCAATCACCGCCGGCGAAGATGTGTGGATCGCTCGTGCGCATCCGCTCGTCTGTCACGATGCCCCCCGTGGGACCGATGGCGAGTCCCGCCTCACGAGCGATCTCCACGTTGGGGCGCACTCCCACCGCCAGCAGTACGAGATCCGCCGGGATTTCACGTGTGTCCGTCCGGACCGCCGTCACATTGCCTGCCGCGTTTCCCAGCAGTTCGAGTACGCGCTCGCCTCCGAAGAAGGAGACCTGATGCCGTGCGAGAAGGAATTTCAGCATATGTCCGAAGTCCCGGTCGAACAGGGTGGCCAGGGGAGTTTCCAGGAGTTCGGCGATGGACACGTCGTAGCCGTTCGCCACGAGGGCTTCCACCACCTCAAGCCCGATGAGTCCTCCGCCGATGACCACGGCCTTCTTGCCCGTTCCGTGTCGAAGCGCATCCTTCATTGCCAGGGCATCGTCGAGCGTCCCGAGGGTGAAGACCCGGGCGAGATCGGCCCCCGGCAGCTGCGGCCGGATGGGGGATGCTCCCGTCGCGAGCACGAGCGTATCGTAGGAAAGGTGTTTTTCCACTCCCGTGTCCAGTTCGAGCACGGCGAGCGAACGTTTTTCCCGGTCGATCCGGGTGGCCATGTGCCGTTGAAGAACTTCCACCTGCTTCACCGTTCGGAAGAACGCGCTGTCCCTCAGCACGCCGATGGGTGTGCTCAGGAGTTCGCGACTGTCCTCCACGACACCCTCCAGGAAATAGGGAAGCCCACATCCCGCGTAACTCAGGTGATTCCCCTTTTCGACGATGGTGATCTCCGCCTCGGGGTCGAGACGGCGTAATCTCGCCGCCGTTTTGGTACCACATGCCACGCCTCCGACGATGACGACCCGTTTTTTCATGGGGGTGCCTCCCTTTAGAATTGAATACCTACCCCCGTATGGTATATCAGAGCACATCTTTTGTCCAGTATGACAACGTTTCGGAAGGATCGGAAACGTTGGTCTTTTTCGTGAAACCGAGCGAAGGGTGGTGCGGACATTCCCGGGGATGGGGGTGTGAGGGGCCGCGGATCTTTTCGGTGGCGGTGGGGGTGGTAAATCCGGTGGAAATCAGGTGCTCCATAGGCGGGGTGCGGATGAAGACGCTGTGACGGAAGAGCCGTATCCACCTGATGAAGAACGGATCGGGGGGGCTCTTTGTCGGGACCGGACGTGGCGGGGAAGGAGCAAAAACGCTTCCGTCCGGATCGGACAGGCGGTTCACGTGAGGTCGTTTCGACCGGAAACGGCGCAATTGCCGCCCCTTCTCTTCGCTTCGTACAGGAGAAGATCCGCACGGTGCAGGAGATCCGTGGGCGTTTCGTGCGGGCGCTGTTCCGTCAGGCCGATGCTCAGTGTAAGCGCGTGTCCTTCCTCCTCGATGCGCTGTTCCTGGAGACGCCTGCACAGGCGCTCCGCGATGAGGGTTGCGCCTTCGAGTGCTATGCCCGGAAGGAGTACCACGAATTCATCGCCGCCGAAACGTCCGACAATGTCCACGGAGCGGGTGTTGTTCCGGAGGAGTTCCCCTATCTTCTTCAGGAGGGAATCGCCGAAGATATGCCCGCGGAGGTCATTCATGAATTTAAAATTATCCACATCGATCATCATCAGGGAGAGGGGGATTCCGTGGAGTTTTCCTCGAGTCATGTGTTCCGTCAGGGAGTCCATGATGAAACCTCTGTTGTAGAGTCCCGTGAGAAAATCACGAGTGGCCTGTTCTCGCAGACTTGCCGTTGCTTTCTCCAGATCCACCGTGCGCGCCGACACGAGTTCCTCGAGTTGCTTCTGGTAATGGGCCATCTCTGCATTGGCGCGTTTGATTGTCTTGTACTGATTTTGATAGATCAGGAAAAAGGGCATGGCGAGAAAGAGGAAGACCACGGCGGTGACGAAAGCCCGAAAGGTTTCACGGGCGATGATGGCGTTCAGGTGCGAGATGTCCAGGTCGGCACAGGCCAGATAGATTCTCCCGCCGGGGGAGCGCTCGGGAATCGCCACGGAACGGAACGTTCCCCACTGGTCCGTGTACGTCTCATGAACGGTCTTTTTCGTGTGAAAGGCCTCCCGGAAGGAGTCGGGCGCGTCCTCGTAGGGGTAGAAATACCACCGGCTCCGCGCTTCCGCCTCTTCTTCGGTCACCGTCGTCGTCGCGAAAAAGAGCGCTCCATCCTTTTCTATAAGCGTGTACAGGTAGACGAAGGGTGTCTCCATGGCGTAGGAGGAGAGACGTCGCCTCGTCTCGAGTTCCTCCTCAAGGCTGATGCTGTTTTCATCCAGGACACGGTCGTGGAAATCCGTCGGCAGCATGTATTTGAGGCTCTTTGCAGCCAAGGCGAGCTCTTTGTCCGCCTCTCCGAACGTGCTCTGTTTTTGCTCCGCATAGGTAAAGAAGACGAATCCCGATACGAAGACGGCGTAGACAAGGAGGAAGAGCAGAAAAATCTCTCTTGAAGGAGTATGGTGAACTATTTTGTTCAAAAGCAGTGTCCTCCTCCCCGGGTTGGATTTTGGGGCGTTTTCTCCGGTCTTGCCGCCTTGTCGATCAGGAAGGCGGCCCGAGAGAAGTGCGCAAAAATGTATTCATAAAATAAAAAGGAAAACGACGATATCAGTTTAATTTTTATAAAAGGAAAGCCTGAAGCAAATTTTTAAATTTACTTCAGGCTTTAATCACTGAAAGTATAGCAGGTGCACGTAGGGTCGTCGAGTGAGTTTTAAGGAATTTTGTAAGCATTCTCCGGCTACAGGCCCAGAAGCCTTGGCACGGTGACGGTCAGGGCCGGAAAGGAGATGATCACCAGCAGGACTGTCATGGCTACAGCGATAAAGGGCCAAATGGCCTTGAAAAGGTCTCCCAGCGGCACCTTTCCCACGGCGGCGACGATGTAATTGCAGGCACCTACGGGGGGAGTGATGAGAGCGATGGTCACGTTGAGGGTCATGACGATGCCGAAATGGAAGGGGTCGATGCCGGCTCTCGTGGCAAGAGGGGCGAAGATGGGGGTGAGCAGCGTCAGCACTGCCACCTCCTCCATGAACATGCCGATGATGAAGATGATCGCGCTCAGGGTGATCATGAGCAGCCAGGGGCGTTCGAGAAGTCCCATGCCGATGATGGTCGCGGCGAACTGTTGGGTGACTCGCTCCCACTTGAGAAACCACCCGACCACGGTGGCGGCGCCCATAATGAGAAAGATGGCACTGGTGAAGCGCACTGTCTCGTAGATGGCTTCGCCCAGCTCACGCCATGTGAGCTGTCTGGTGTAGAAAAAACCCGCGAGAAGACAATAGGCCACGGCGAGAGCTCCTGATTCGGTGGGGGTGACGATGCCCGTGACGATGCCTCCTATGATGATGAAAGGCGCGATGAGGGCCGCCACGGAGCGGATGAGGATCGGCTTCGCCTGAGCGCGGATTGCCTTGGCGTCCGAGACGGGAACCTGATGCACCCGGGAGTAATAGGCGTTGAGCAGCATGAATGCCAGGCCGAGCACAAGTCCGGGCAGTACGCCTGCGGCGAAGAGGCCGCCGATGGAGGTGTTCGTCATGGAGGCGTAGATGATCATGAAAATGCTGGGAGGAATGATGGGGCCGATGAGCGAGCTTCCCGCAGTGAGCCCCGCGGCGTACGCCCGGGGAAATCCCTCCTTCTCCATGGCCGGAATGAGAATGGAGCCCAGCGCGGAGGCATCTGCGGCGGCGGAGCCGTTGACGCCCGCCAGAATGATTCCTCCCACGACGTTGACGTAGCCCAAACCTCCCCGAACCGATCCCACCAGAAGGCGGCTGAAATCGATGAGACGGTCCGTCAGACCTGCCCGGTTCATCAGAATGCCCGCGAGGATGAAGAAGGGGATGGCCATGAGGGAGAACACGTCCATGCCGCCGAAGAACTGCTGCGGAATGACCCGGAGGAGGGTCCAGTCTCCCGTGCCGGCGATGCCGAGAAAACCCGTGAAAAGAAGGGCCACGTAGAGAGGAACGCCCGTGGCCATCTGGAAGAAAAACAGCAACAGCAACAGGATACCCGACATGAGCAGCCCTCACTCTCCCGGAGATGTTGGTGCGCCGTGTTCTTCGGAAGCGTTGCCCGGAGGGTCCGCATCCGACGGAATGTTCGTTTTTTCCGGCAAAGAGGGCGACGGCACGAGCCCCCGTTCCACTGCCAGGAGCAGGGACAGCAGGAGGAGCATCCCCATGCCCAGCGGCACCGCCGACAGAGGAATCGCCTTGGGAATGTTCAACGCCATGGTACGCATAGTCCACGTGCCTGCCACGTTCTGGGCGCCGAACCAGATGAGGAGCCCCAGGACGAAGACCGTCACGCCGAGGCGGAAGAGCCCGAGGGGAAGCCGTGCCCATCGGGGAAACCGTGGCAGGAGAAACTCGATGGCCATATGGTCCCCCCGGTAAAGCGCTCCCGGTGCGCCGAGGAGGACGAGCCACACGAGGGAAAAGCGGGCCACTTCCTCCGTCCAGATGACGGAACTTTTGAAGACGTACCGGAAGAGCACCCCCAGAAGAATGTCCCCCACGTTGATCACGAGGAGGGCACCCGCGAGCCATGCGCTGGTTCTTTCGAGAAACCGGGTCAGTCCTGCGATGCTGCCGAATCCGCGGGGAGGGTGTCCTTCGGGAGGAAGGGAAGGAGCGGCCGAGGCCGCCCCTTCCGTATCGGTTCTGCCGCAGCGGGAAGTATTCGTTTCGTTCACGGTCACTGAGCGGCTTTCTTGTTGGCTTCCGCGGCGCTTTCCAGGGACAGCTTGAGCCATTCCTCACCCACCTTGCTCTTGAGCCATTCCACGTAGGCGGGCTGGCCTTTCTCACGGAATGCATCGAGCTCGGTCGGCGTCGGTGCGTAGGCGATCATTCCCTTCTCCTTGAGGAATTCCACCTGTTTGGCGTCCGCTTCCTCCACCTCCTGGCGGCTGATCTGGTTGGCCTTCTGCGCCGCCTCGACGACCACCTTCTGGTCCTCCGGAGAGAGGGCGTCGAAGAGGTCGCCGTTCATGACCAGGAACTGGTCGGAGTACTGGATGTTCGCCAGGGTGAGGTACTTCTGGACTTCGAAGAGGCTCCCCATGATGATGTACATGGCGGGGTTCATCTGTCCGTCCACGACGCCGGTCTTGAGGGCCATGTAGAGTTCGGTCCAGGGGATTGGCGTGCCACTGGCGCCGAAGGATTTGTAGAGCACCACCTGTCCCTCGTCCATGCCGCGAAACTTGAGTCCCTGGAAGTCCTCGGGGCTCTTGATTTCCTTCTTGGAATTCGTGAAGGCGAGGAATCCCCCCTCTTCGACGGCCTCGAGGAGCAGCGCCCCTGTGCGGGCCCGGAACTCCTCCTGGGCCTTCTTCCAGTAGGCGCTCTCGTCGTGGTAGAGATGCGCGGCCTTGTAGCTGTCGAACATGAAAGGAATGGCCGAAGCATAGATTTCGGGGAAAAGCGGCGCCACCCCCGCGAAGGAGGCCACGTTCATGATGGGTTGGTTCAACCCCTTCTTCATGAGGAGTTCCATGCGCTCTTCCTCGGTACCGAGCTGGCTGTCGGGGAAGAGTTGGAGCTTCACGCGGCCCGCCGTGCCTTCCTCCAGGAATTTCTGGAAATTGACAACGAAGGCGTGGACGGCGTTGTTTGCTGCGTCGGGTGGTCCGTTGTAGGAGATCTTCACCGTCACCGGATCTGCCGTGGCGGGAAGTGCCGCCGTCAGAACCGCCGCGAGGACGAAAAGGAACAGGAAACTCCACCGGGTGGAAACGCGGGTACTGCACTTCATCAAAGACCACTCCTTCCCAAAATGAAATCACCGGGTTCCCGGAAACTCAAGGAACACGATGTCATTCTATCGTGTTTTTCTCTTTTGGGGAGGTGGCTTTTCTTCAAAAAACTCCCGCTTTTTCACTCGGACAGAAGGGAAAGGAACACATTTCGAGGAAGAGGAGGATCTCCCTTGTTGGGAGTTCCTCTCTCCATACTGGCTCCGGAGAATTTCGGAAGAAATTCACTCCATTTCGAAGAAAAAAAGAGAAAAACGATAAAAATCGACAAATAAGTTTTCTTCTTTGACGGCCACATCGATTCGCTCCCCTTGTCTGAAGACACGCAATTCCTATACTGAATATAGGTCAAATAAGGTCAAATTTTTCTCAGTGCCTCCGGCGGGACCAAAAAACCGTTCCAGGTTGTGCGGATCGGAGGCTTTGGAAGGGGAGGGAAGAACCATGCCGGTCGCCTACAAGGACTACTATGCCGTTCTGGGTGTGGACAGAAAGGCGTCGGAGGCGGAAATCCGGAAAGCCTTCCGTCGGCTTGCCAAGGAATGGCATCCCGACGTGAATAAAAAAACGGGAGCGGACGAGCGCTATCGTGAAATCAACGAGGCCTACGAAGTTCTCAAGGATCCGGAGAAACGCGCCAAGTACGATGCGTTGGGCTCGGACTGGCAGAACGGTGCGGACTTTTCGCCACCTCAGGGTCGGAGCGGATTCCGCGGGAGTGCGGGAGATCCGTGGCAGAACGTGGAGATTCACTTCTCTTCCTCTGATGAGCACTCCCCCTTCGGAGATTTCAGCGACTTTTTCCGTGCCGTTTTCGGAGGCGGGGCTTTCGCCGGCGGTGGAGCGGATCGCTTTGCCGCTTCCGGGCGGAGCCGGCGTCGTTCCGGCGCCTCTTCGGGAGACGGTGCGGAATTCTTCGGGGAAAGGGCGGGAGAACGGAGTGACAACGGTGCGGTGGAACTTACCCTGGAGGAAGCCGCCAAGGGATGCACGAAAAATTTTCTTGTGGAAACGGCTTCGGGGGATCGACGCTCCCTTGATGTCCACATTCCTCCCGGTGTGACCGAGGGTTCCAGGGTACGCATCACAGGACAGGGGGACCCCCGCTCCGGCGGTGATCTCTTTCTTCGGGTGCGTCTTCTGCCGCATCGACACTTCGCCCTGGAGGGGCATGATCTTACCACCACGGTGAACATTTCTCCCTGGGAGGCTGTTCTCGGAAGCGACGTTGCCGTCCCCACGTTGAACGGACCCGTTCGGGTGAAGATTCCGGCGGGCAGTTCCAGTGGCCGGCGTCTTCGTCTTCGCGGCAAGGGCATGCCCAAGCGGAGAGGAGAGCCGGGGGATCTCTTCGCGGTGCTTCGCATCGTGGTTCCCAAAGCTCTCTCCGCCAAGGAGCGGGATCTTTTCGAGCGTCTTTCCCGGGAGTCCGCCTTCGATCCCAGAGGAGAGCACGGATGATGCGCGTGAAGGGGCGGGGGTGCTTGTCTGCAGACTTTCGTTTTTTTGTCCGACTTCGTTGAGCGAAGGGCGTCCGCAGGGGACGCCCTTTTGCCTGTGGACCATTCCGTGTGATCCGCGGTTTTGGACTGCCCCGGGACGGAAATCGAGCAAAAAATCAAAACATGACAAGGCTTGGAATCCACTGAAATGTTTCTGTCGCCGTTGCTATAAGTTGCTATAATGTAAAAAGAGCTGGAGGAGGCTGTGGAACAGAAAAAAGAAGGGTGGGGGGAGCATGGATATCTCCAAGGTGGAACTGAAGGATGTCATGGACCTTGAGTTCATCCAGAAATTCCAGGATTGCTTCGCCAAGGCCATGGGAATGGCGAGCATCACCGTGGACATGAAGGGCCCCGTGACGAAGCCGTCGAACTTCACGGAATTCTGCATGGACATCACGCGGCAGAGTCCGGAAGGATTCAAGCGGTGCAACGAATGCGACATCAAGGGAGGGCAGGAGGCTGCCCGCACGGGAAAGCCCTCGGTGTACTTCTGCCACGGGGGACTCATGGACATGGCGGCTCCCATCATGCTCAAGGGACGCCAGATCGGCAGCATGCTCGCCGGTCAGGTTCTTCCGGAGCCTCCCGACGAGGAGAAGTTCCGCCGCATCGCTCGGGAGATCGGGGTGGATCCCGATGACTACATCCGTGCGCTCGGGAAGATCCGTATCGTTCCGGAAGCAAGCATTCGTGCTGCAGCGGACCTTCTTTTCCTTGTTGCCAACGCCCTTTCGGAGATCGGCTACCAGCGCCTCCTCAACCGGGACAACGCGGCCCATTTCGAGGGACTTTCAGAGGAATTGAACGGCGATGTGTCGTCCATGGCGGACATGTCGAAGCGTCTTTCCGACCAGGTGGCTTCTCTCGTCACCACCTCCGAGGGACTTCTGCAGGCGTCCTCCGAAGCGCGGTCCAAAGTCTCCGAGACGGACGAAATTCTCGGCTTCATTCGGAACGTGGCGAATCAGACGAAACTGCTGGGGCTCAACGCCGCCATCGAGGCGGCCCGGGCGGGTGTCCACGGCAAGGGGTTCGCCGTGGTGGCCGATGAAGTGCGCAAGCTCGCTGACGTGAGTGTCAACTCCGCCGGCAAGATCGAGAGCATTCTCCAGAGCATCACCGGCGGCATGGACGCCATCGAGGGGGGCATCGGCGAAACCCGCAGCGTCGTGGAGAGCCACACCGCCCACATGGCGGAGATGGCTTCGGTCATCGACCACCTCAAGGAGCTCACCGCCCGAATCGAGGCTGTGGTCACCACCCTTCGGGAGACCGCCACCCGGCGATAGGGAGGCGAGCCCGTCACGCCTGTTTATGGCTTTTTGTTCTCGCGAAGAAGGGGCGGTTCCGGAAGGGGCCGTCCCTTTTCATGCGCAGGGCACGAGTTCCTTGGCGGAGGCCGGAACGCTGTCCGTGCAGAAGCGCCGTTCCCAGTCGGAGAGGATGCTCAGGGAGACGCCCGTGCCGCCGCAGACCACCACGAGGACGCGCCGGGCGTCTTCGAGGACGGGGGCGTTGTCGTAGAGGACGGAAAGGGAGGCGCCGCAGGCGGGCTCCACCAGGACGCGGTGGTCGTCGGCGAAGGCCAGGCAGGCCCGGACCGTCGCCGCATCGCTCACGGTGCAGGAACGGACGGGGTGCAGGGCATTCACTTCCAGCGCACGGGGTGTCACCTGTCTGACCGCCAGAGTGGCGGCGATGGTGTGGATTCTCTCCAGGCGGACGAGGTGTCCCGCCTGGAGGGATGATGCGAAGGAAGCGGCGCCTTCGGTCTCGACGGCCACGACGGGAACGTCGTTCCAGCCGTGTTTGCGAAGCCCTTCCACGACGCCCGAGAGCAGGCCGCCGCCGCCGACGGAGAGAACGAGCGCGTCGGGTTTGTCCATCTGCACGGCCAGTTCGTCCACGAGGGTGGTGTAGCCTTTCCAGAGCGACGGATGGTCGAAGGGAGGAATGTAGGCGCATCCCTCTTCCCGGGCCAGTTCCAGGGCGTGGCGTTCCGCATCGTCCCAGACGTCGCCCGCCGCGATGACCCGGGCCCCCTCCGAGGCGATACGCTCCCGGGCTACCTCCGAGGTGGTCACGGGAACGACAACGGTGACGGGGACGCCGAGCCTGCGTCCCGCATAGGCTACGGCGTATCCCGCGTTACCGCCGGAGGAGGAGACGAGATGGGTTTTCCCCGCCGTCACGGATTCACTGCAGAGGCGTCCGATGCCGCGAATTTTGTAGGATCCGGCGTTCTGGAAGCATTCCATCTTGAGAAAGACGCTTCGTCCGGTACGTTGGCTCAGAGGTTTCGACTCTACGGTGGGTGTCGTGCAGTGCAGTTCCATGGCTCTCGTCCTCCCTGTCTCTGCCGAATCAGCGTTCCGGATCATTTTCCGGAAAAACAAAAAAAGAGGCCGGGGCCCCTTGGTACGGGCCCCGGCCTCGCTTTCGACCATATGGCGCTAAGCGCCGGTCCTGCGAGGAGGAGCCGCGCTCGTAATAATAATGATGGCGGAGCAGAAGGAACACGTGAAGCGCCTTGTGTCGTGGTGCATATCACTCATGTCCGTCCGCTCCTTCCGAAAAGGTTTGTGCGTTTATACCACGGAATGCGCGGGAGGTCAAAGGGTTGATTTTTCTTCGGAATTCTTTGCTCTGGTTTCGTCCCACCTGAGCACGGCGTCACCATATCTGCGAAAGTCCTCAAGGTGATGTGTGGCGATGGCAAAGACCACGTTCCAATCGACGGATTCATATTCATGGATGGCGATGTTCCGAAAACCAACGGCTTTCTTCATCCGGAGCGCGAGTTCTTCCGAGAGGATGCCGAGTCCGAGGAGTCCTTCGAAGGATCCTGCCATAGACGAGGGAACTGGGGCTTTCGGCTCTTCGGAGAGGATGTGTGCTGCAATGTCTACGCAGATTTGGACGCTTCTTTGGAGGTTGAGGGCAATGATGTCCTGTGCGTCGAGGTCGTTTTTCAGCTCGGAAGCACTCTTCGGCCGTTTCAACTCGATACGGTCGATGCATCGGCGGAGGGATTCGAGTTTGACGAGGACCAGATCACGATCCATGGAAAAACCTCCTTGCGCGGGTCGTGAGAATGCGGCGAAGCAGGGGGAGTTCGTCTTCCTGAAAGGCGAGCATGGCGAGTGTCAGCTTTGTCCGCAGCTCGGGGGATTTGTTGCACAGCACGATGCCTTTCGTGAGCACCTGCGTAAGAATGAGTCCCTTGGCCGCTCCCAGATCCACCAGATCGACGTCTCGCCCCATAAGGTCCATCAGCTCCAGACGCAAGGCCTCGAGGGTATCGTGGGAAAAGGGGGTGGAAGCCGCCACGGCGAGGTCGATGTCGCTGTCGGGGCGCAACGAGGATGATGTGGCGGATCCGAAGAGGAGGGCAAGCGCAACATCGGTCCTTGCGGCAAAATAGTCCTCAAGGTGCGCGACGAGGGCCGGGAGCGTCGGAAAACGTTCCGAAAAACTCGTTTGCAGTGGGTCTAAAGGCTGGATGCTGGAATGATCGTTCTTGAGCATGTGTTCCTCCTGAGGCGGCGCGTCTGTCCCGGTGGCGGGACTGTGCGCGTCGAATCCCCTGTGAGGAAAGTATACCAGAGGACGCACTGTGTCCACGTGTTTCAAGGATAAAACGAAGTAATGCGGCGAATGAGAGAGAAAGATGGCTTTTTCAGCGAATATATTTCTGTGAAGTCGAATTTTCAGGTTTGGGAGCACTTGTTTGTCCTTTGTTGACCTTTATACTGGATGAAGATCAAATAAGGTCAAAAACATCTCCGCAAAGCTGCCGTGTGCCCGCTGCCGAAGGCGGGGTGTGCCGAGAAACCGGACGGAAACGGGCGGGTGAAGGGCGCGAGGAACGACACGTGAAAGGATGCTGATGCACATGGATCTGAACAAATTGACCCAGAAATCCCAGGAAGCGCTTCTGGCGGCGCAGAATCTGGCCGTTGCGTCAGGGCATCAGGAAGTGGACGGAGAGCATCTGCTTTTGTCGTTGCTCCGCCAGGAGGGGGGACTTGTCCCCCGGCTTCTGCACCGCATGGAGATTTCCGTGGAGACGCTGGCCTCCGGTGTGGAGCGCGAACTTTCCCGGCGCCCCCGCGTGTCGGGCCGGGGCGTCGAGCCCGGAAAGATCTACATCTCCCAGCGCTTGCAGCGCCTTTTGGTGGACGCGGAAGAACGGGCGACGCGCCTGAAGGACGAGTACGTCTCGGTGGAACACCTCTTCGCGGCGCTCGTCGCCGAGGGGGCTGCCACGGCGGCGGGGCGTCTCCTCAAGGACGCGGGGATTACGGAGGAGCGTTTTCTGAGTGTCCTCGCGGAGGTGCGCGGGCGGGTACGCGTGCAGAGCGCCACGCCGGAAGGTACCTACGAGGCGCTTTCCCGGTACGGGCGGGACCTGGTGGAGTTCGCCAAAAGCGGCAAGCTTGATCCCGTCATCGGCCGGGACGAGGAGATCCGTTCGGTGATCCGCATTCTGAGCCGCAAGACAAAGAACAATCCCGTGCTCATCGGAGAGCCCGGAGTGGGAAAGACCGCCATCGCCGAGGGCTTGGCCCACCGCATCGTCCGGGGCGATGTTCCCGAGGGACTCAGGGATCGCTCCATCTTCGCCCTCGACATGGGGGCTCTCGTCGCGGGGGCAAAGTACCGCGGCGAGTTTGAAGAGCGTCTCAAAGCGGTGCTCAACGAGGTGAAGGAATCCGACGGAAGGGTCATTCTCTTCATCGACGAGCTGCACACCATCGTCGGCGCCGGCAAGGCCGAAGGATCCCTCGACGCGGGGAACATGCTCAAACCCATGCTCGCCCGGGGCGAGCTGCACTGCATCGGCGCCACCACCCTCGACGAATACCGGGAGCACATCGAGAAGGACGCTGCTCTGGAGCGGCGCTTCCAGCCCGTCTACGTGGAACAGCCCTCGGTGGAGGACACGGTGTCCATTCTCCGGGGCCTGCGGGAGCGCTTCGAGGTGCACCACGGCGTGCACATCCAGGACAATGCCCTCGTGGCTGCGGCGGTGCTGTCGAACCGCTACATCACGGAACGTTTTCTGCCCGACAAGGCCATCGACCTCGTCGATGAGGCCTGTGCAATGATCCGCACCGAAATCGACTCGTTGCCGGCGGAGCTGGACGCGGCGGCGCGGAAGGTGATGCAGCTCGAGATCGAGGAGGCGGCGCTGAAGAAGGAAACGGACAGGGCCTCGGAGGCCCGGCTCAAGGTGCTCCAGAAAGAGCTTGCGGAGGCCAGGACGGGGGCGGACGCTCTGCGCGCCCAGTATGAGGCGGAAAAACAGGCCATCGGCAAGGTGCAGGTTCTGCGCGAGCAGATCGAGAAAATGCGGCGCGAGATCGAGCAGGCCGAGCGTGCCTACGATCTGAACCGGGCGGCGGAACTCCGCCACGGTGCGTTGCCCGATCTGGAGCGGCGTCTCGCCGCGGAGGAGGAACAGCTCCGCCATGGCCAGGGGACGTCTCACCTGCTCCGGGAAAAGGTCACGGAGGACGAGATCGCCGCCATCGTCAGCAAATGGACGGGTATTCCCGTGTCGCGCCTTGTGGAGGGGGAGCGGGAAAAGCTGCTCCGCCTGGGGGACATCCTCCACCGCCGGGTGATCGGGCAGGACGAGGCCGTGGAGGCTGTGGTGGACGCGGTGCACCGGGCGCGGAGCGGTCTGAAGGATCCCCGGCGTCCCATCGGCTCCTTTCTCTTCCTCGGTCCCACGGGGGTGGGCAAGACGGAGCTGGCCAAGGCGCTCAGTGCGGCGCTCTTCGACAGCGAAGAGAATCTGGTGCGCCTGGACATGTCGGAGTACATGGAAAAATTCTCCGTCTCGCGTCTCATCGGAGCGCCTCCGGGATACGTGGGGTACGACGAGGGCGGACAGCTCACCGAGGCGGTGCGGCGCCGTCCCTATGCGGTGATTCTCTTCGACGAGATCGAAAAGGCCCATCCGGACGTGTGGAGCACCCTGCTTCAGATTCTCGACGACGGGCGCATCACCGACAGCCACGGGCGGACGGTGAATTTCAAGAACACCGTGCTCATTCTCACGAGCAACCTGGGCTCGTCCTTCCTCCTGGAGGGGATTTCCGGCGACGGGCGCATTCGGGAGGAGGTGCGCGAGGCAGTGCTCGGGGAGGTGCGGCGCACCTTCCGTCCGGAATTCCTGAATCGCCTCGACGAGATGGTGCTCTTCAAACCTCTTACCATTACAGAAGTGGAGCGCATCGTGGAACTCCTTGTGAACGATCTTCGGGTTCGCCTCTCCGAGCGGAACGTGACGCTCGAAATGACACCCGAGGCGGTGCGGTGGATCGCCCGGGAAGCGTACGATCCCGTCTACGGTGCCCGGCCGCTCAAGCGCTTTCTGGCCCGGGAGCTGGAGACGCGCCTTGCCCGGAAGATCCTCTCCGGCGAGATTCCGGATGGCGCGGCGGTGACGGTGGCGCTGGACCAGGACCGGGGGCTGACGCTCCGGGTGTCCCCTTTCGAGACCCCCGGGAGAGGTGATGCCGGAACCGGGGAAGACGGAGCCGATGTTGCCCCTACCGTGACCGTCGAGGGAGAGATCGTGGACTGACACTCTGGAAAGAACGGACGGCCCACCTCTCTTTTGAAGGAGGACCGTCTCTCTTGGAGGGACTGTCGGGAGTGTCGTTTCAACAGGACGAAGCCAGCTCGCCGAGTTTGATCTCGATGTTCTCCGTGTGTGTCAGAGCTTTCTCCAGTTCGGAAACGTTGTGCTGGAGTGTCGTGATGGCTTCTATGCGTGCTGCGGCAGTGGCGTTCATGTCCTGGATCGGTTGAAACAGTTTTTCCGCCATGGATGCGATGAGGGTGAGCACATCTCCCACCTTGTGCACGGACACGTCCGTCTCGTCGGCGAGCTCCCGGACTTCCCGGGCGACCACGGCGAACCCCTTTCCCATCTCTCCTGCACGTGCGGCTTCGATAGCGGCGTTGAGCCCGAGCATTTTCGTCTGTTTCGCCACGGAACGAATGGACGCGACGACCTCGTCGGTACTGCGCGTTTCCGTGAGGAGTGTGCCGATTGTGTCGAGCATTGCGGTCATGTGGGCCTGTACGTCCTCATTTCCGGAGGTGAGCTGTGCCAATGTTTTTCTGAGTGGTTCGACAGTCGTCTGCATAGTGCCTCGGGCGAGCGCGAGTTCTGTAATCTGCCGTTTCAGCCTGGCGATGGTTTCTTCTTCCCTGCGGAGGATTTCGTAGAGGAACTGGGCATCTCCGGCGCGGAGCATTCCCACCTCAGGGGGGCACAGCTCCCGGACGCGTTGCGCCACATCCTGACGCCCGGTGACTTCGATGACGAGATCTGTGGGGAGTGCGAGGAGTTCTTCCACGGAAGTAGTGGTGAAGACACCTGCGCTCCTGGCTCTCGCCATCGCCGGGGCGTCCCTGCGAAGGTCCGCCACGCCCGTGATGTCGAATCCGAGTTTCAGGAACGTGTCGAAGAGAGCGAGGCACCCTTCTCCACCGCCGACGAAGGATACGCGCGATGCCGCCATGAAAACACCTCCAATTTGACGCCCCGTCAGGGAGCGCATGCAAATAGTATAGACGCTGAATCCGTGGAGGTCATCGTTGCTGTCGATTTCCGGTGCGGAAAAGGGCGTCCGCGCTGTAGAGTGCCAGGGCCGCCCAGATGAAGAGAAACGTCACGAGGCGTTTCGCCGAGAAGGGTTCGGCGAAGAGGAAGATGCCGAGACAGAAGGAGATGGTGGGCGACACGTACTGGAGAATGCCCACGGTGGCGAGGTTAATGCGCCGGGCCCCGAAGGTGAAGAGGAGAAGCGGCACGGAGGTGACGATGCCCGATCCCGCCAGAAGGAGCAGACGGAGGGGCGTTCCCGTGCCAAGAGCCCCGGCGCCGCCGGACTCGAAGAGGACGATGGCGCCGAGCGCGGGAATGCCGAGGAACAGGGTTTCCACGAAAAGCCCCGCGGTGGAGCTGATGGGGGCTTTTTTCCGCAGCAGGCCGTAGGTGCCGAAGGAGAGGGCGAGCCCGAGGGAAATCCACGGAAGAGCGCCGAGGAGAAGAATCTGATACCCCACCCCGACGGCGGCCAGAGTGACCGCGAGTGCCTGGAGTCGTCCGAGACGTTCCCCGAGGAAGAGCATGCCCAGAAGGACGTTCACGAGGGGCGTGATGAAGTAGCCGAGGCTGGCCTCGAGAACGTGTCCCGTGTTGACTGCCCAGATGTAGATCAGCCAGTTTGCGCAGAGGGCGAGACTGCTCGCCAGGAGAAGAAGCCGTGTCGACCTCTGTGCGAGTCCTTGGCGGATCTCTCCCCTGTTTTTCGAAAAGGCGACCAGTCCTGTGAGGAAGAGGAGGGACCAGACAATGCGGTGACAGAGGATTTCAAGGGCCGGAACATCTTGAATGGCTTTCCAGTACACGGGGAGCAATCCCCAGGCGACGAAGGCCGCCGTTGTGGCGAATCCACCCCGGATGGCCTCGGAGAGGCCCGGTTCTGCCGCCGGCGCAGTGTTGTGCGTGTTCTCCGATGCGTTCATTTTGCGGTGAGTCTCCTTCCCGGTCTGTCCCGTGGTAGAATAGCAAATGGTGGGAATGTCGCCAATCCTCCATAGAGAAAGCGGTTTTTCCCGCCAATGGGCCGTTCTGCGGCGGTCGTGCGACCCGCCGGGAGAAATGTTGCGAAGGGTTCGGCGAAAGTGCAAAAGAAAGGACACGGCGATGGAAGGGCGACTCGGAATCATTTCCGACACGCACGGTAACCTGCGAGCCTGGCAGGCCGCTCTGGCGGTCTGGGGACAGGTGGACATGATTCTCCACGCGGGGGATGTGCTCTATCACGGTCCGAAGAACCCGCTTCCCGAGGGATATGGCCCCCGGGAGCTCTCGGAGGCCATGAACGCCTCTCCAGTACCGCTTCTTTTTGCCCAGGGCAATTGCGATGCCGAAGAGGATGCCCGAGTGCTCCGCTGGCCTCTGGACACGAGGACGGCAGTGCTCTGGTGGTGCGGAATGCTCGTCCTGATGCGGCACGGCGAAAATTTCAGCGCCTTTCGCGACCTGGCGCTGCGCTGCGGGGCTAGGCTTGCGGTGAGTGGACACACCCACGTCGGTTCCGTGGTCCGCGAAGAAGGGACGATCTTTCTCAACCCCGGTTCCGCGAGCCTCCCCAAGGGGCGGGATCCGGCGAGCTGCGCCATTGCCGATGGCGAGGGCATCTCCATTCTTACCCTTGAGGGAACGCTCCTGCACCACGAACCCTGGAATCTTTGAGGTCGCTCCAGGAAAAAGAATGGCGCGTGACGTGATGTGACAGCGTGAAAGCTCCGGGCCGTCCCGCGGGAAGAATGTCCTTGACAGACATGAGGCCTGGGACGCCCATCGCCGTAACGACAAGGCACCCGGCTCGAGCCGGGTGCCTTGTCGTTACGGAAGCGCGGCATTGCATGCAAGGCAAAAGCGGTTCTCGCGGACTCTTCCGAAGCGTGCAGATGCGTTTCAGACCACGAGCTTCCCCGGGTTCAGGATGCCCTTGGGGTCGAAGGCCAGCTTTACACGTTTCATCAGGGCGATCTGGGCCTCGTCGAGGAAGTGGCTGACGTATTTCTTGCGTTTGAGGCCGATGCCGTGTTCTCCCGAGAGAGTGCCGCCGAGCTGTTGCGTCACGGTGTAGAGTTCCCGGCGGGCCTCTTCCATGGTTTCCTTCCAGTTCTGCCGGTCCTCGCCGAAGAGCAGGTTCACATGCATGTTCCCGTCTCCCACGTGGCCGAAGGTGACGGTCTCCAACCCGCGGCGCTCGCAGATGTCCCCCAGGGCCTTCAGTAGTTCCGGCACGGCGCTGGTGGGAACCACCACATCCTCCTTGGAGTACTTGCTGTAGAAGGCGATCACTGCCTCGGCGATGGATTTCCGTGCTTTCCAGAGTTTGTCCCGGCTGTTCCGGTTGTCCGCCACGAAAACCTCCAGCGCCCCCCATTTGCGGCAGAGATCACCCACCCGTTCGTATTCGTCGGCGAGCAGTTCCGCGGAATTTCCTTCGAGTTGGATGATGAGATGCGCTCCCGCGTCGCTTCCGGGAAGTCTGGTGTTGAGAAAACGCTCCGTCAGGGAAATGGAACGATGGTCCATGAGTTCCACCGAGGCGGGAAGGATTTTTCCCTCGGTCATGATTTTCGACGCGCAGGTGACGGCACTCTCCGTGGCGGGGAAGGGAACGAGGAGATCCACCACTCTGGCAGGAAGGGGAAGGAGCTTGAGGACGATCTTGGTTATCACCGCGAGAGTTCCCTCGGAGCCCACGAGGAGGTGCGCGAAGTCGTAGCCCGTCACGTCCTTGCGGCGTTTACCGCCGAACCAGGTGACGGAACCGTCCGCGAGCACCGCTTCCAGGGCGAGCACCGACGCGCCGGTGG
>Ga0228536_1000518_pt1 | contig 67300 bp, 66 predicted proteins | sample SJ1Smetagenome_FD_168611 | JGI IMG/M metagenome (GOLD analysis project Ga0228536, IMG submission 168611) | Enriched culture of PCE-dechlorinating microbial communities from Ithaca, New York, USA - SJ1.S | ecosystem: Engineered > Modeled > Simulated communities (microbial... > Unclassified...
TCCGGAGCGCTCTTCGTCGGCCTGTTCATCGGCGCGCAGGGGTACTCCGTCCCGAACGAGTACTTCGCGTGGAACCTGATGTTCTTCGTGGTCGCGGTCGGCTTGCTGGCCGCGGAGGATACCGCGCGCGTCGTCAAGCGGTACGGGCTGAAGTTCATACTGCTCTCCGTCGCCGTCACGGGCGCGGGAGCGCTCGCCACGCTCGCCGCCGGAATCCTCTTCTCCGGGTCGGCCACGCCGAACATGATCGCGGGGACGTACACCGGCGCGCTCACCAGCTCGCCGGGCCTCGGCGCGGCTCTCGAAGCCACAGGGGGAAGTCCGGACGTCACCATCGGCTACTCGGTCGCCTATCCGTTCGGCGTGATGGCGGTGGTGCTCTTCGTCCAGCTCATTCCGGCCATCTTCGGCATCGACGTGGCGAAGGAGCGCGAGAAACTCGCGCTCGAGCGCAAGGCGGCGGAACCGTTTTCTTCCGACGCGCGTCCCGCGTCCGTGCCGTTCTCGCTGCTCTCCTTCGTCGTCTGCATCATCGGCGGCTCCGTGCTCGGAGGGATCTCGCTCCCGCTGGGCCCGCTGGGCTCGGTCGGTTTGGGGACGACGGGCGGCGCGCTGCTCTTCGCCCTCGGCGTGGGGAGCTTCGATCATATCGGCCCGCTGCGGATGCGGATGGAGAAGAGCGTGCTCTCGGCGGTGCGCGCCATCTCGCTCGGCTTCTTCCTCGCGGTGGTGGGGCTGAACGCGGGCGGCGGCGTGGTGAAGGCCTTCCTCGAGCACGGCGTCCTGCTCATCGCCGTCGGCGTCGGCTCCGCGCTGGCTGCCGAGATGGTAGGCTTCTTCCTGGGACACTACGTCTGGAAGATCAACTGGATCATCCTCGCCGGGGCCATCTGCGGCGCGATGACGAGCACGCCCGGCCTGGGCGCGGCCATCGACGCCACGGGGACGGACGAGTGCAGCGCGGGGTACGGCGGGGCCTACCCCGTGGCCATCGTCTGCATGGTGCTCTTCACTACGATGCTCGCGGCCTTCTTCAGGGCGAGATAAATGTAGAATCCGGATTTTTCCGCCGCTTCGCGCGATCCGGTAAGGAGAAAAATATGTTCACGACGATCCGGCGATGGGCCGAGGCCCATCCGTACATCTTCGCCCACGGGTTTACGGGGCTCGCAACGCTCTTGTTCATTCCGGGGAGGGAGCTGCTCGACAAGGGGCACTGGTCCCTGCTCTATCTCCTGGTCATCTCCATCGTGGCCTCGATCGCGGGAACGAAGCCGTCCTTCGTGGCGGCGGTGACCTCGTTCCTTACATGGAACGTCTTCTTTCTGCCCCCGTACAACACGTTCAGGGTAGACGACCCCAAGGACTGGATTTTTCTCGGCGTCTTTCTGATCGTCGGCATCCTGATAGGTCTGACCTCGGGCCGTCTCAGAGAACGCGAGGCGCTGGCCCTCTCTCAGGAGCGGGAGATGGCGCTGCTCAACAGGCTGACCGGGAGGCTGCTCGCCATCGAAGGAGCACTCGAGATGGCGGAGACGTTCTGCTCCGAGATAGAGGTTGTCTTCTCTCCGAGCTTCATCCGCTTTCACCTGATTGAACGGGGTGAAAAACGTACTCTTCTCTTCGGAGAGAAAAGCGAACTCTCGATGGACCCCCTGGAGGAAGATTTTCTCGAATGGGTCGTCGGGAACAAGCGGGGGGTGGCGTCCCCCGCGCCGGATGCGGCCCGGACGTGGAGCGCGGGAGGAAGCGACAACCCGGTCCCGCACTCGGCGGTTTTTTCCGCAGTTTCCAGAGGCGACGTTTTCCTCCCGATCCTCTCGTCTTCCGGAATCGAAGGTATTCTCCATGTAGGAGAACGAAGAAACCGGAATCGCTATAGCTGGAACGAAGTGCAGCTCCTCTTCGCCGCTGCGCGTATGGCCGGGACTTTCCTCGAACGGAGTCGTCTCGACGAGTCGGCGCGGCAGGCGGAGACGCTGAAGGAGGGCGACAAGCTGAAGTCCGCGATCTTCTCTTCGGTGTCGCACGAGCTGAAGACGCCTCTCTCGTCGCTGACGGCGACGATTTCCGACCTTCTGGAGAGAGATGCCGCGCCGGACCCCGCGCACATGCGCGACGAACTGCTCTCGGTGAAAAAGGACCTGGACCGTCTGGCGCACTCCATCGGTTCGTTGCTGGAACTATCGAGGCTGGCCGCCGAAGCGTGGAAGCCCGATCTGCAATGGGCGGAGCCCGGCGAGGTGCTGGGCTGGGTTCTCTTCAGACTGGAGAAGGCCGACAGGGAGCGAGTCGAGGTGGACCTGCCGGAAAACCCGCCGCTCATACTGGTCGACTTTCAGCAGTGGGGGCGGATGCTGATGCACCTGCTGGAGAACGCCCTCTCCTACAGCCCCCCCGGAAGCCCCGTGGTCGTCGGGGTGCGGAGCGTGGACGACGGCCTTGCGACATGGATTGCGGACGAGGGGCCGGGCATCCCCGACGAAGAGAAGAGCCGCGTCTTCGAGAAGTTCTTTCGCGGGGCCTTCTCGAACCTCCTCCCCGGAGGAACGGGGCTCGGCCTCCCGATAGCGATGGAGATCGCGCATGTCCACGAGGGAGATATCCGGATAGAGGACAATACGCCCTCCGGAACCCGCATCGTGGTGCTCCTTCCCCCGACGCATGTCATGGAAACGGAGGAATGAACCGATGGCCGGCGCACCGGAACGAAGCGTCAGAGTCCTTGTGATCGACGACGAGGAGTCCATCAGGAGGGCCCTCAAATCGATTCTCTCCGCCAGAAAGTACGAGGTGACCCTCGCCGCGACCGCCGCCGAGGGGATCGACATGGCCATCGAGACGAACCCCGAGTTGATCGTCCTCGATCTGGCGCTCCCCGACATGGACGGGCAGGAGGTTTGCGGAGAACTCCGCTCCTGGATGAGCGCCCCCATCCTCGTCCTCTCCGTGCGGGGGAACGAAGCCGACAAGATACAGGCCCTGGACGCGGGCGCCGACGACTACCTGACGAAACCCTTCCAGGCGGGGGAACTCCTGGCGCGGATGCGCGCGATCCTACGGAGAGCGGAATCGAGGGTCGTACCGCCGCCCGAACTCCGCGCCGGGGAGCTGACGGTCAATCTCGCGCGCCGCCAGGTTTTCCTGAAGGGAGAGGAGGTCTCCTTGACGCGCACCGAGTTCGAGATTCTCGCGCTCCTCGTGCAGAACGCCGACTGCGTCGTAACCTACCGCATGCTGATGGAGAAGCTCTGGGACGACAAGGAAGACCGCGACCCGCAGCTTCTCAGGGTCCATGTAAGCAACCTGCGAAAGAAGATAGAGCCTGTTCCCTCGCTGCCGCGTTTCATCCACACGGAGCCGGGAGTGGGATTCCGCTTCACTCCCGAATGACCGCGCTCTTTATGAAAACTTTACGCACGCGCCCCCGTTCTTGACGCCGCCTTTAGTCCCCTCCTGCTAGCATACGCTCGTACCGGAACGAACGCTTGCGAAAAACAGGAGGGCTCTTTGTGACTTCTCAAGACATCGGATCGTGCTCCGTGGCGGAAAAATTGAAGCTGAACGGAGCGGACGAACATATCGTCGAAGCGGCGCACTCCCTTCATCGGAACGAGATCAGCCTGCTTCTGCTGAAAAGGGCCGGGGTGTCCGGCGAACTGATCGACGCATGTTTTCTGCTGAGCCAATGCGCGGATTCTCTGATCCCGGAGCGTATCGAGGAGCTGCGGCGCAGCCCCTTGGCGAAAGCCATCAAGATCGGAGAGCTTCGCGCCCTGCTTCGGGATGGCGACGCATGTTCCGCGACGCAGGGGCGCTGGGACGTCTGCAGAAAGTCTCTCATCCACGCGCTGGATATTTTGGAGAACGGCGCCACGGTGGATGGATCCTCGAAGAAGAAGTCGAAGATGAGTGGGATTTTAGAACTTTTCGCAGAATCTTTCGAGGAAACGGAGGAGATGCATAATGTTGCTCTGTTTGGGCGATCTTCTTGAGGCGAACGCCACTTGTTCGTTCGAAGAAAACGGCGAGCTGCATCTGTACTTTCAGGACGAATCGGCTATACTGTACGGCGAGGACAACAAGGTGCTCGTTTCCGCCGGTGAAAGACCGCTGTCGGAATGCGAAGCCGTGAGGTGGCTGGCGAAGTCGTGATGCCCTTAAAAAGCGGCGCGCTCTTTGTTTAGGGTACCCGGAAAGACGAGTATTTTCATTCCGCATGAATTCCGGGAGGAGGTTGTAGTATAGTATTCAGGGCATTTACATCGTTAGCTATAGAACGGAAACTCGTCGCAGGGTTCCTGCTGTTGATAGTTGCGGGGACTCTGCTGTTGTTATTGCTCAATGAACGCTCGTACCCGCTTCGTTTCGTGGATGCGTTGTTTACCGCCACGTCTGCGGTCTGCGTCACCGGACTCGTCGTCGTCGATACGGGAAAGGATTTGACTCCTGCTTCTCAAGCCGTCGTGTTGCTGCTCATACAGCTTGGCGGCATCGGCGTGATGACGGCCACGACGGCGCTCTCTCTGCTGATGCGGGAAAGGATCGGATTGCGACAACGTTTGTTCCTCGCCGGCGGTTTCGGCATGGAGACTCCATCGGGTGTGATCCGCTTTCTGCGGCGGATTCTGCTGCTGACCGTCACCGTCGAGGCGATAGGAGCAGTTTTCCTCTACGCCGGTTTCATCCGTGCCGGTTTTTCTCCGTCGCGCGCTCTCTACAACGCGCTTTTTCACAGCGTTAGCGCTTTCTGTAATGCCGGATTTTCTCTTTTCTCCGACAGTCTGGCCGGTTTCTCGCAGAGCTTTCTGATTCCGGGGACGGTTATGGTGCTGATACTTCTTGGCGGGCTGGGATTCATCGTCCTTTCCGAACTTACACGGGGCCTGGGGAGGAGAACGGAGAAACTTTCGATGTACTCAAGGCTCGTTCTTCTCACGACGACGGGGCTCGTCCTCTTCGGGGCGTTCGCTCTCACACTGTGCGAATGGAATCACTCGTTGGCCGCCATGTCCGGAGGATGGAAGATTTGGAACGGTTTTTTCGCAAGCATCACCCCGAGAACCGCCGGATTTGACACGGTCGCACCGTCCACGTTCACTTCGGCGGGAATATTTATCACCATAATGCTGATGATCGTCGGAGCCTCGCCCGGCTCTACGGGAGGAGGCTTCAAGACGACGACGCTTGCCGTCCTGCTCGTCTCGACATGGAACAATCTCAGGAAGAGTCCCGAGATCAATTTGTGGAACAGGCGCCTCTCCGTTCGGATACTTCAGCGCACCGTCACTGTGGTTGTCCTCTACATCGGCACCATCGGTTTGGGGCTGACGGCGTTGGCGCTGCTCGAACCTCTCCCCTTTCGATCGTTGCTTTTCGAGACGGTGTCGGCAATGGGGACCGTTGGTCTCTCTTTGGGTATAACAATGGAGTTGAGCGACGCGGGAAAGATCGTGCTCATCCTTCTGATGTTCTGGGGGCGAGTCGGTATAGTCACGTTCCTCTACGGGCTTCTGAAACCCGTGGCGAAGGGCAAGGTATCCTATCCCGACGCGGAAATTCCGATAGGTTAGGAGGTATGAGGAGTGAACAATAAACAGAAAGTCGTCCTGGTCGCGGGACTCGGACGTTTCGGACAATCTCTCTGCAAGACGCTTGCCGAACAGGGGAGGCAGGTGATCGCTCTGGACCGTTCTCGGCAGTCCGTTGAGGAGATGGCGGACATCGTCGATCTTGCCGTGCAGGCGGACGTCACGGATTCAGAGGCGCTGGTGAAAGTCGGCGCGAAGGAGGCGGACATCGGTATCGTGGCGATCGGCGGCAACATCGAGGCCAGCATCCTCGCGACGACCATACTGAAGGACCTGGAGATTCCGTATGTTATCGCACGTGCCCAAAATGCCGTCCATGCGCGGGTTTTGGCCCGCGTGGGGGCGAACCGCGTCGTCTTCCCCGAGCGGGATATGGGAGAGCGTCTGGCGTTGCTGCTGGTGCACCCTTGGATGTCGCATTTCGCCCAAGTGCCCGGCTCGCGCTTCTATGTGGGGGAGATTCGCCCTCTTCCCGAGATGGTGGGAAAAACGTTGCCCGAACTGGATTTCAGAGCGCGATACAACGCCGTGGTGCTCAGCGTAAACCGTTCCGGCGAGCGCTTTATTCCCAATGCGGACACGGTTATCGAGGCGAGCGACATGATTTTCGTCGCCGGGCAGAGAGAGGACCTGGAGAAGTGGGTCGAGGAATAACGCGGCAACTTTTCGGAAGAGGTGCTTTCTTGAGCGAATCTTGGCTCTTTTCTGCATGCTATGGCGCATCCGAAGTTTCCAGGCCCCCTGTTGTATGTAGTCGGTGTGCGCTTTAAGTCAAGGGAACTTCTTTTTATTTCGACGCGATTCTTTTTAAAAAGTTTCTTTATGCGGTCTTAATTCTCCATCCTCTTTTTCTTATCCCATCTTTATTCATAAATTACTATAATATCGTCGCATAGGCGAGGCTTATCGCTCTTCGCGTGGCATAGCCATGCTCCGTTCTATGGGGTCTATTGTTCAACTTGGGACGTTCCCGCAGCGAGTTGAAACAGAGCAGCTCCCTTTTGACGGGCGGGAACGAAAATGGGCTGAAGAGGAGGCGGTTGAAATGAGATTTGTTTGGTCTTTTGCGCTCTGTCTTGTGTTTCTTTTGTTCGCGTACCTCTTTTATGCGCTGTTTAGAGGTGAAGAAATATGACATATTTCGTATTGCAGGGAGTTGTGTATTTGGTTGTACTCGTGCTCTTGTCCGTTCCTTTGGGATTATATATGCACAAGGTGATGACGGCTCAAAAGACATGTTTGTCGTCGGCTCTCGTCCCTCTGGAAAAAAGAATATACAAGCTCATGGATATTCATGAAGACGAGGAAATGTGCGCAAAAGAGTACTCTTTTGCGCTTCTCTCATTCAGTCTCGTTTCCCTTCTTTTCCTCTGGGGACTGCAAATAATGCAGGGTTTTTTACCCCTGAACCCCGAAAGATTGGCAGGAACGACATGGCACCTGGCTTTCAACACATCCGCAAGCTTTGTATCGAATACGAACTGGCAGGCGTATGCAGGCGAATCCACGCTCTCGTATCTCTCTCAAACGCTGGGGCTCGCCGTACAGAATTTCGTGTCCGCAGCGGCTGGGATTGCGGTATTGTTCGTCCTGGTCAGGGGAATCGTCTCTAAGAACAAGGCGGCCGTCGGAAACTTCTGGGTGGATCTGACGAAGATCACGCTCCATATTCTGCTTCCTCTTTCCGTCGTCGTCGCCTTGCTCTTGGTTTCTCAGGGGGTAGTCCAGAGTTTCGGTCCGTATATCGAAGTTGCGACGTTGGAGGGTGGAATACAAATCATCCCATCGGGACCGGCGGCGAGCCAAGTCGCCATAAAGCAGCTTGGAACGAACGGCGGTGGTTTCTTTGGCGTCAACTCTTCCTTTCCGTTGGAGAATCCGACACGCTTTTCGAATTTTCTACAACTTCTGTCCATCCTACTGATTCCTGCGGCTCAATGTGTGTTTTTCGGAAAAGCGGTCAAGGATGCAGGGCAGGGGAGAGCGATCTATATCGCCATGATGCTGTTCTTCGTTATATCTCTTGCCGCAGTGACTGCCGGGGAGCAATTTCTCTCTCCTGTTTTCGAAGGGGTGAAAGCCTACGGCAATATGGAGGGCAAGGAAGTTCAGCACGGGGTGGGGACGTCGGCGTTGTGGGCCACGGCGACCACGGCGGCCTCGAACGGATCGGTCAATTCGATGCACGACAGCTACACTCCTTTGAGCGGAATGGTCCTCATGTTCCTGATGCAGCTGGGGGAAATCGTTTTCGGCGGCGTAGGAAGCGGGCTGTACGGTATGTTGGCTTTCGTTATATTGACGGTGTTCATCGCAGGGCTGATGGTCGGGCGTACGCCCGAGTATTTAGGGAAAAAGATCGATCCTTTCGATATGAAAATGGTGTGTGTAATTGTTCTTCTCCCTCCGCTCTTGACCCTTTTCGGAACGGCCGCCGCCGCGATGATGCCGGATGCGCCGAAATGGGTGGTAAATAGCGGCGCGCACGGATTTTCCGAAATCCTGTACGCTTTTTCTTCCATGGGCAACAATAACGGTAGCGCTTTCGCGGGATTCGATGCCAATACTGTGTTCACAAACGTCGTCGGTGGGATTGTCATGCTGCTTGTACGCTTCATTCCCATGGTGGCGACAGTCTTTCTTGCGGAGAATTTAGCGCGAAAAAAGAGCGTGGCGGTCAACGAAGGAACCCTGTCGACCTGCGATTCGATGTTTGTAGGGGCGCTCATCGCCGTCGTGTTTATCGTAGGAGCGCTCTCTTTTTTACCGGCTTTGGCGCTTGGGCCGATAGCGGAATTTTTCAATAATTTAAAATGGGGCGATTTGCGATGAAAGAAAAAATCATAAGCAAAGACATCGTTGTCCAGTCTATAATGCTTTCTTTTCTAAAGCTTGCTCCTCGTGTTCAGTTCAAAAATCCAGTCATGCTGATGGTGTATGTCGGGGCTATTTGCACAACTCTTCTGTACATCATCTCGCTCGCGGGAATTAGAGACGAAAGTTCCAAGTATATTCTAGCAATCGGGGGGGCGTTGTGGTTCACCGTCCTCTTCGCCAATTTCGCGGAAGCCGTGGCCGAAGGGCGAGGGGCTGCCCAGGCCGAAAGTTTGAGAAAAGCTCGAAAGGAAGTGAAGGCAAAGAAGCTAAAAATAAGTTCAAATCATGAGGAGTATGTCGAAACTTTTTCCAGCGAGCTAAAAAAAGGCGATATTGTCTATGTAAAAGCCGGCGAACAGATACCGATGGACGGCGAGGTGATCGAAGGAGCCGCATCCGTCGATGAGAGCGCCATCACCGGGGAGTCCGCGCCGGTCATTCGCGAATCGGGAGGCGATCGAAGCGCCGTCACGGGCGGTACGACATTGGTTTCCGACTGGCTTGTTATCCGGGTGACAGCCGAGCCGGGGAACAGTTTCCTCGATAAGATGATCGCTATGGTGGAAGGCGCTTCCCGAAAAAAAACGCCGAATGAGATTGCTCTTCAAATTCTGCTCGTGACGCTTACCATAATTTTTCTCGCGGTGACCGCGAGCTTGGCGCCTTTCTCCAAGTTTGCAAGCGACCAAGCGGGAAGAGGGGGCGCCATTTCCGTCACGAATTTAATAGCGCTGTTTGTTTGCCTTGCGCCCACAACGATCGGCGCGCTTCTTTCTTCGATCGGGATCGCCGGCATGAGTCGTTTGAATATGGCCAACGTGCTGGCTATGAGCGGGCGAGCCATTGAGGCGGCGGGCGATGTGGATGTTCTTTTGTTGGACAAGACGGGAACGATCACCTTCGGCAACAGACAAGCCGCCGAGTTTCTTCCGGTGAAAGGAGCGACCGAACGCGAACTTGCCGACGCCGCGCAGCTCTCCTCTCTGGCCGATGGAACTCCGGAGGGCAGAAGTATAGTTGTGCTCGCCAAGGAGCGTTTCGGTATCAGAGGGCGCGACCTTTCGAAACTCGGCGCCATGTTTTTGGAATTTTCGGCGAAAACCAGGATGAGCGGTATCGACTATCAGGGCAAAGAAATTCGTAAAGGTGCCGATGAAGCAATAAAAAGGTACGTGTTCGAAAAAGGCGGAGACTACCCGGCGGAGTGCGCAACCATCGTCAAACGAGTGGCGGACTCCGGGGGTACTCCTCTGGTAGTCGCAGCAAACGGCAGAGTGCTGGGAGTTGTGCATCTGAAAGATATAGTGAAGAACGGAGTCAAGGAGCGTTTTGAAGATCTGCGGAAAATGGGCGTCAAGACGATCATGATCACCGGAGACAATCCGATGACGGCCGCCGCGATCGCGGCGGAGGCCGGCGTGGACGACTTTCTTGCAGAAGCGACTCCTGAAGCGAAGCTGCATTTAATACGAAAGTATCAAGCGCAAGGACATCTTGTTGCGATGACCGGCGACGGAACAAACGACGCGCCCGCTCTCGCTCAGGCGGATGTGGCGGTTGCGATGAACACGGGAACCCAGGCGGCCAAGGAAGCGGGGAACATGGTGGATTTGGATTCGAGTCCCACGAAACTGATAGACATCGTAAGGATCGGAAAACAGCTCCTGATGACACGAGGCGCGCTCACTACCTTCAGCGTGGCGAACGATGTGGCGAAGTACTTTGCGATTATACCGATGCTTTTTGCAAATATTTATCCGCAGTTGTTGTCGCTGAATATTATGAGGCTGACGAGTCCAGCGAGCGCGGTTCTTTCAGCGATCATCTACAATGCATTGATCATTGTCGCTCTGATTCCGTTGGCGTTGAAAGGCGTCAAGTATCGCGAAATGCCCGCCGGAAAGCTGTTGAAAAGAAATATCATGGTGTACGGAGCGGGAGGCGTTATCGCACCGTTTCTTGCGATTAAGCTGATCGACGTGCTGTTGTCGATCTCCGGCTTCGTTTAGGGAGGATGGAGAGATGCGAAAAATTTTAAAAAAAATGAAGCCGGCTCTTGTTTGCTTCGTAGTGATGACGGCGCTCTGCGGCATTGTCTATCCGGCCTTTGTGACCTTCTTCGCCCGGACTTTTTTCCCCGAGCAGGCGAACGGAAGCGTCATCGTAATCGAATCCAATGACGGTTTTCGTAAGAAAACCGGCTCGCTGTTGATTGCGCAGGAGTTTGCAAAGTCGGAGTATTTGATAGGAAGACCGATGGGAACCACTAATCTGTCTCCGTTTGCGGAGGAGCAAAAAAAACTCGTTCAAAGAAGAGTCGATTGGTTTCGTAAGATCGATCCCGACAATACGAGAGAAATTCCTGCGGACTTAGTGACCGCGTCCGGGAGCGGAGTCGATCCGTTTATCACTCCCGAAGCCGCCGAGTATCAGATCCCGCGCATCGCCAGAGCGAGGGGCATGAGCGAAGAGGCGGTTAAAGAAGTCATCGAACGATACGCCTCCGGAAGGTTTCTGGGTTTCTGGGGCGAGCCCGCGGTGCATGTGCTCAAGGTGAACCTGGCGCTGGATGGATTGCTGGAAAAACCGGAGGCGATAAAACGATGACCGATGTCGATCGGCGACCTGATCCGGATGTATTGCTGGCAACTCTTGGAAAAAAAGAGGATCGCGCCAAAGGAGAATTGAAGATTTTTTTCGGCTATGCCGCAGGTGTCGGAAAGACATACGCCATGCTCGACGAGGCCGGAGAGCTGTTGAAAAACGGCGTCGATGTTTTGGTCGGGTATGTCGAGCCGCATACCCGACCGGAAACCATGGAATTGATGGAAGGGTTGCCCGTATTATCCCCCTTGTCCGTGAGTTATAAGAACATACGGCTTCAAGAGTTCGACCTCGCATCGGCTCTTGAACGAAAGCCGGAAGTGATCCTGGTGGACGAACTCGCTCATTCCAACGTCGAGGGTGTGCGCAACAGAAAGCGTTATCAGGATGTGGAAGAACTGCTCAATGCCGGTATCGATGTTTATACTACAGTCAATGTACAGCATATCGAAAGTTTGAATGATGTAGTGCGCGACATTACAAATGTAAACGTATTCGAAACGATTCCCGACTATTTTTTTGATCACGCGGAAAAAATCAAGCTTATAGACATTGAACCCGACGAACTCTTACGGCGCTTCGAAGGAGGAAAAGTTTATCGACCCGAGCGTGTCGCAACGGCTCTGCATAATTTTTTTACCTATGAGAATTTGTGCCTTTTACGAGAGCTGGCCGTTCGCAAGATTGCGGATAGAATCAGCCACGAAAATATGAACGAGCGAGGATTAACGGAAAAGCCGGCCGGTATTAAAATGTTGGTGTGCGTGGGACCCTCTCCGTCGTCGGCGAAGTGCATCCGCTGGACGGCGAGAACCGCCGAGGCTTTTCGCGCCCCGTGGGTAGCGGTGCATGTGGAAAGAATGGATGACGAGAGGCTTCCGGAGGGTGAACGAAAAAGCATTCGTGCCAATCTGGATTTGGCGGAACGCCTGGGAGCGGAGATAGCAACACTCAACGGCGACGATATCGCGGCTGTTGTTGCAGAATATGTCAAGTTGTCAGGAGTTACCAATATCGTCGTCGGCAAAGGCAGAAATAAACGAACGCTGAAAAATTTTTACGAAAAGGATTTTGAAGACCGGTTGATCTCCCTTTTACCCAACGTGGAAGTTCACATCATCCCCGGTAGGCTTCCAGGGAAAACGTACCGCCCTCCCCGCAGGCGTTACATGGGGAGAGATTTCTTTTTTTCCTGGTGGGATTTTTTGAAGACCGTTTTCCTGCTGACGGCGGCGACGCTCCTTTCAACGGGATTTCGTGCCTTCGGAATCGGCGATCACAATATCATTATGCTGTATATCCTCTCTGTTCTGGTTGTATCGAGAGTCACCGACGGGTATTTTTACGGGATCGTGGCGTCCATAGCAAGCGTGCTTGCTTTTAATTTCTTTTTTACCGTGCCGTATTTTACATTTTATACAATACAGCCGGGGTATCCGGTAACTTTTGTGATTATGCTTGTTGTAGCTCTGATCACAAGCGCTTTGACTCTGCGGATAAAAGCGCAGATGCGATACGCCGTGGAGAGGGTCCACCGTGTGGAAGTATTATACGAGATCAACAAGAAGCTTCTCGCAGCGAGAGGGATAGAAAACATCGTTTCAATAGCCAATGAGTACCTGGTAAAGATATTCAATCGCTCCGCCGTTTTTTATACCTTGGGTTCCGATGGTTCGCTTGCGGGCTCGTTTCTTAAGTATCCCTCGGAAGCGCGGGCGTCGTCGCTCATGTTGGACGAGGAGCGTGCTGTCGCTCACTGGGTCTTTACGAATCAAAAGCATGCCGGAGCAGGCACCGATACGCTTATGGGGGCCAGGGGCCTCTATATACCGGTTGTATCTCAGGGCAAGGTGCTTGGAGTGATCGGGGTATCATGCGTCGAAGGACTTCTGGACCAGGGAGGTCGACTCTTCTTAAGCGCGATCACCTCCCAAGTGGCGATGGCATTGGAGCGGCAGTTGTTGTCGGACGAGCAACGAAAAATGACTATATCATCTGAGAAGGAGAAAATGCGCAGTAACCTGTTGCGAGCTATTTCACATGATTTGCGAACTCCTCTTACCGGTATATGGGGCGCAAGTTCAACAATTCTTGAAAACGATTTGGATATATCGACTCGCAACAAACTGATCGCTCACATACGAGAAGAATCTCAGTGGCTGATACGTATGGTTGAAAACCTCCTGTCGGTTACGCGCATCAACGAGGATGCGACGAGCGTGATCAAGACGTGCGAAGCTGTCGAGGAAGTGGTGGCCGAGGCTGTCGGCCGCATTCGCAAGAGATTTCCCGGGAGGAAGATCGCCGTAAAGGCGCCCGATGAACTTCTCATGGTCCCCATGGACGGTACGCTTGTAGAGCAAGTCTTGATCAATCTTATGGAAAACGCCGTGAACCACTCGCCGGAGGACGCTAAGGTGGAAGTGAAGATATATAAGAACGAGGGATATGCCTTCTTTGAGGTAATCGATAGCGGGGAGGGAATTCCCGAAGAAATTTTGCCTAATCTGTTCGAAAGTTATATTCCCGATGCCCGACGTGGCGCCGACTCGTCAAGAGGCATGGGAATCGGCCTTACCGTTTGTATGACGATTGTAAAAGCGCACCGAGGAAAAATGGAGGCATTCAATAAAAGTGAAGGACATGGCGCGGTCTTCCGGTTTATGTTGCCCTTGAAGGAGCGTTGCGATGACGCAGATCAAACAGCTGGTCCTGATCGCTGAAGACGAAGAAAGTATTTGCAGTTTCATTTCAGCAATATTAGAAGCTAATAATTTTAAAGTGATTAAAACTGCAAAGGGTGGCGAAGTTGTTGCACTAACGGCTTCTCACTGCCCCGACTTGATTTTGCTTGATTTAGGGCTGCCGGATATGGACGGGGTAGAGGTATTGAAGGCGATAAGAGCCTGGACCGATACTCCCGTTATTGTTGTTTCCGCCCGTGTTCATGAACGTGAAAAAGTGGAAGCCCTCGATTTGGGCGCGGACGACTATATTACGAAACCGTTTGGAACGGGGGAGCTGTTGGCCAGAATAAGAACGGCGATGCGTCATGGTCGGGGAAATGCGAATGAAACTCGAGGGACGATGGATACGTTTGCGGTAGGAGATCTTTCTATCGATTACGAGAAAAGACGTGTTTTTGTTGCAGGAAAAGAGGTGCGTCTGACGCCGATCGAGTATAAAATCCTTGTCCTCCTGTCGACGCACGTGGGAAAAGTGCTCACTCATGATTTTATTATAAAGAAAATTTGGGGACCTTATACGAACGAAATTCAGTCTCTTAGGGTGAATATGGCCAATATTCGAAGAAAATTGCGTGTGAATCCTGCGGAGCCCAATTATATAGTGACGGAAGTCGGTGTTGGATACCGAATGCTGGAAGAACCGGAGACGGATGATGTTTGATATATGTCGCCGATTGCCGTTTTTCCGACTGTAGCGGAAACGAGAAACACCTCGGCGCTGCGTAACGTACGGGATCTCCGATTGCGCTTGAGAGCGGCGTTCATGAAGGAAATACCATGTTGCGTCCGTGTATCGATGTTGATTTTTAAGTTTTTTTCTGTATAATCAGAGCGGCATCGAATGCCAAGAAACCATTTCATTTATCTCGAGGAGGTCCTTCCATGACAAGCACAGTACTTCGTCCCGAAGACACGTCCGCATCAGCCGGTGCTCTCCTCTTCTACTACCCGGCAGCATTCCTTCTTTTCTTCGCCGATATCCCGATCGTCGATTTCCCCGCAGTCCGAATCGGTCTGCTCGATATTCTTCCCAAGGTCGAGGGGTTTTCGTGGTCGTGCATCGGCGCGCTCTTCGCCGTCCTCATGCTCGTCGGGACGGTACGCTACGTCGCCGGCGAGGGGAAATCCGATCTGGCTCGCCTCTTGCTCCGAGCCGGGCACTCGCTCGTCGTCCTGCTCGCGTTCGTCGGTTTCCTCGTGGTGCCGGTGGGCGTGACGCTCTCCGGGCTTTCGGAGATCACGGGTACGTACGGAGCGTTTGTCGCGTTCCGCGGCGCCTTTTTCTTCCTTCTGCTTTTTATTCTCTCGGGCAAGAGCTATGCCTTCCTCGCGACCGGAAGAACCGACCTCGAGGCGACGATCGCCGGTTCCGAGCATAAACTTTTGGCCGTGCAGATGGCGATGCTTTCGGCTGTTTTCCTCTTCTTCGTCATCGACGCTCCCGGAACGATGCCGTCGCTGCTTTGCGCCATGACGCCCCCTGCGTGGCTTATTCCGTTCCTCCCGGTCTCTCTTGTGCTGACGGGAGCGATCTTCGCCTCCTTCGGCGGAGGGCGCGAACACGGGGCGCTGCTGGCTCTCATGCTCCGACTGTGCGCGATCCTCTCGGCTGCCGCGCCTGCGGCGGTGCTCATCGCCGGACGGGCGGACGAGGCCGGAATGGTGCTCTTCATGGCTTCGCTCGCGCTGTTCGTCTCCTCGGTCAAGGGCGTCTACAGCCTGAAAGCCGCCTGCGGCGACTGCATCTAGAAACCGCAACCCCGAATAGTGCCGACAAGCGGAGCGGACCGGATTCTTCCGGCCCGCTCTGTTACATTTTTTTTTCGGGGATTCGCTTCCTTGGCCGACTATCGGCGCAGCGCCTCCTGAATCTGTCGCTCCGTCGTGCGTCCGCGTTCATCCTCGGAAGTCGCCATCAAAAAAATGGCTCGCCCGTTGCTTCTCCGCGCCCATAGTCTCCCGATCAAATCTTTCTCTTTGGCATCGTCGGCGGATTCAAGAAACTTCCCCTTGTACTCTATAGCGAAGACCCTTCCGTCCCGCAGGCTGCCGATGAAATCCGGATAGAAGTGCTGCCCGGAGCTGAGAAGCAGACGGAAGGACCCATCCCATTTGCTCGGATTTCGAAGCCAGAACGCCACGTCCGGATTCTGATCGATGCTTTTTGCGCACTCGTACTCTTCGCCCTTCGCTTGCAACTCGACGACGACGGGATGAAAATGCTTCTGGAATCTGTACGCTCCTTCGTAGCGTTCGCGATGCACAGGATAGCCTTCATGATCGAAAGTGAGCGAGTACTCGTAACAAGTATGCACGCTCTCCTCGTTTTCGAAGAGCGCGCGCTGATACTCCCGGCGTATCGCCTTTTCACGCGAGCGGGCGATTTTTGACTTGAAAGCGTATGCAAGAGCCCTTTTGGCCGGCAGAAGCTCGGCAAGAGAGAGTCCCTGTCGAAGCAGGGAATCCACTCCTTTCATGACGAACGCTCCCAGGGCGGAAAACTCCAGATCGTTCTCCTTCAACGCTTCACACAACCACTCGCAGAGTCTTGTTTCGTTCCAATCCGGAGCAAAGCCGGACAACCAAAGATTTTCTCTATTTTCCAGAGTCCTGAACTGAAGCCTGTTTTCGCTGTTGACATCGAATTCGAACGTGCGCGTCTGCGGATCGTAGGAGAATTCTCCATCCGCGAAAATTCCCTCCGGCGGCTCAAGGTTCCATGCCTCCGAGGCAAAGAGTCCGTCGCTGCTGTCCAGCGGCATAAGGAGATCTTGCTGTTCGTAGGCATAGCAAAGTCTCGGCATGGCGAAGACTTCACCTCGTTCCGATGGAGACGCTGAACGGCCGCCAAGGGAAGCAACACGGAAGCTCAGGGTTTTCTCTACGTTTTCTCGTTCTCCTTCCGGTGCTGCCGAAACCAATTTTTCCTGAAGCCGGGGAGATATCCCGCCGTCGACCTCGAGCGTAAATCCCCCGTTGGCCTTCGGGGATATCCGCACCTTTCCTTTCTCCTCCTCTGTTAAAGTACTTTCCAGAATACCTATCGCTGCATCTTTCCCCAAAACTATCGTAACGGGGAAGGGGAGGAAGTGCTCCTCCGGGAGAATGCGCGCCGGTTTGATGTACTGCGGCGCATCCTCCCGGTTGAACCCCATGTTGGTGAGATGGCCGGCCATCGCCTCCGCAGCCTCTTGAAAAGAGGGAGAAACGACATGTGCGTACGCTTTGTTCAACTCCGGAAGTGTGCGGCTCTTCGCATAAGGCATTCGCATAACCCGTCCTAGAAACTGCTCGACGTCGATGGCCGATTTCACATTTGCCACAGAGCAGAAGACATAGGCCAGAGAGCAGTCCCAGCCTTCTTTGAGGGCCTGCACGGTGAGGATATAGCGGACCGGGCATCCGGGATCGAAAAGATCGAGTCCGTCCAGCTCTCTTTGAGAACCTGTCGCTACGGCGATCTGCTCGGGCGGGATGTTCTCGTGCTCCTCCAGATGCTTTTTAAGAACATCCACCGAAGCCTCTTTGTCTTTATCCTGTGCCTGGAAGAGCGCAATCGGTCGGATGTATTCGACGTCTTTTTTCGCAATCTCCTCAAGCCGTTTCCGTTCCATCACCGCTCCTGAGACTGCCGACTGCCAGTCCGGGTATTCCGTCAGGATGAAGGGGAGCTTCACCATCTCCTCCCGTTTCAGATCGGAAGGATGGACGCTCCAGAGAATGTTGCTTTCGACCGGGGTTGCCGTAAATTCGATCACGCACGATGGATGAATACGCGCCATCATCTCGCCGGAGAGCTTGCTGACCGCTTTGTGCGCCTCGTCGATTATTACGACGGGACGAATGCAATAGAGCGTATTCACGAACGAGTAGAGCGTATTTCCTTCGGAATCTCTCATGAGTCCCGGAAGATCGCAGGGGAGGAGCGAGAAGTGAGGGGCGAAGTCCTCGAAGCTACGGTAGATGTTGCGCTTGTCGCTCTTCTCTTCGTCGATTCTGAGCGTCTGTATGGTCAGGACGACGATGCACGTTTTCTCCTCCAGGTCCTTGACACGAATCTGGTAGATTTCGTCGGCGCCGAAGACGGCGACTCTTCCTCCGAACACCTTGTCCAGAGCTTCGCGGTAGGGGTGTCCGCGCTTTTTGAGCGCTTCGATGGTTTGACGCTCGATGACGTTGCTCGGAACCAGCCAGAGAACGATGGTGGTATCCAGACCGGAGAGTTTGGCGGCGTAGCCTGCGGCATAGGATGCCAGCAGCGTTTTTCCGCCTCCGGTGGGAATGCGTATGCACACGTACGGAACGCCCTCAAGCTCCCCGACATCTCCCCATCTCCGGAGATACGGCTGATTACGGGACTTGAAGGGCGGTTCGTGAATCTTCCGGAACTCCTCTTCCGGGCCATTGGTGCGCGCAACGGCGTCGAGATAGCTCTCCAAAACTTCGAGGGTCCTTCTCTGGTAACTCTTCAGATGCATATCGCCTACCCCCTTCGCACGTCGAACGGAATGTGGCGGAAGACGATCTTCCAGTCTTTCAGACGCTCGGCGCCTATGGTCGTCCGCATGGCGTAGATTATCCTCGGCCCGTCGTGAGGCGGCAGTTGATTCAGCGTCAGCGGTGTGAGCGTGTTTCCTCCGCCGGGCGATCTGTCCTTCAGAATACCGTTGTACAACAGATAGTAGGCAATCCCATCATCGACGCCCAGCAACGGGGAGAGTGCCGCCGGAGAAATCCATGCTCGCCCCGTCTCGCAGAACCAAACGTGAGCCGCCAGTTGCGCGAAGGCGACGTCCGGACGTATGCGTCCCATATCGTCGAAAACAGGGTCCCCCAGCCGGAAGAATCGAAACCCGCCTCCGCCCTTCCATTGCACGGTTTCGGAAATACCTCCCCGCTCTCCGTCGATGACTTTGCATAGGCGGGGGATGCAGTGCGTCCGCGCATGGTCGCCGATCTCCACGCCGATATAACGTCGTCCCGTCTTGTGAGCGACAGCGCCGGTCGTCCCCGATCCGAGGAAAGAGTCGAGCACCCAGTCTCCGGGGTTAGTGGCGATATGCAGGATGCGATGGAGAAGACGCTCGGGTTTGGGGGTGCCGAAGACATCGCGGGAAAAAAGAGCGACGATCTCCTTCTTCGCATCCTGTGTGTGCCCGACCTCTTCGTATGACCAGAAGGTTTGAGGCACTAAGCCCTGTTTTACTTCGTTCAAATAAATTTTAGGTGCAGGAACGTTGTTTCCACTATTGCCCCACCAAATTCTCCCGTCTAAGTCCATTTCGCGAAACTTATCCTCGGATACACGCCAATAAGAACCTGGAGGTGGGCCTTTTATCACACGACCGCTAGGACATAAAATTGAATATGTGCCCTTACTGTAAAAATTTCTTGCAGCTAAGTTATTGGGTCTCCAAGGCCCTCTCGGGTCATTGTCAGGGTTTTTGTAAGCTTTATCCTGTTTCATTGTTCGCGGCATGGGGTTGGGAAACCAGTGTTCGGCATCCTTTGCGTAGACTATTATGTAGTCGTGATCTTCCGAGAAATGACGGGCGCTTGATTTTGGTGAGTAGTTTTTTCTCCAAATAATCGAAGTAATGAAGTTCTTCCGCCCGAAGATCTCGTCCATTATCACCTTCAGATAGTGGGCTTCGTTATCGTCGATGGAGACCCATATGGAGCCGTCTTCCGCGAGGAGGTCGCGCAACAGCTCCAGCCTCGGATACATCATCGAGAGCCAGGCGGTATGCTCCATATTGTCGTCATAGTGTTCGAAGGCGCTGCGAGTATTGTACGGGGGGTCGATATAGATGCACCGGATCTTCCCGGCGAAACGCGGCAGAATCGCCTTGAGGGCGTCGAGATTGTCCCCCTGGATAAGCATGTTCTCCGCCGTTTCATCTCCGTGCGAGGAAACGGGTTCCAGGATGCGATAGGGAGCGGCTCGCGACGCCTTTAGATCGTGTTTTCTGGTCAGCCATTCAAGATGGGGCATTTTCGAGACCTCTCCTTGGTCAATTCTGTAATCAATTATATCACCGGAAGAAAGAGGAGAGGGCGGCTATTGGCGTTTGAGAAAACCTTGTATAGAAAAGAGTCGATTTTGTAGGGTGTTCGTTCTCTACTTCACACGTGCAGACGCTCTTTCAAGCTCTCCCGGAGAATCCGGGAGAAGTTGAGGTTCGCCTTGCGGGCTTCCTGGTCAAGCCAGCCGGGGAGCGTTACTGTGCGGTTGACCGCGCGCTCTTCCCACGATCTTCTTGCAGCCTTCATATCCGCGACCACAAGGCTTGCGACGGCGCCCTCCCGCGCTGGAATCCTGTCCGAATGCGTCGCGTCGGGTATCGGGAAACCGTCTTTTTCCATCCAGACAAGGACGTTTTCGAGCGCCTCCTTCGTCTCGACGAGGGCTTCATTCAGCGTTGGGGCGTTGCCGAAGCAGTTCTCGAGATCGGGGAACTCGAAATTGACGTTTCCGACGTCCTCGTGATCGGTTTCGAAGATCGCGGGAAACGCGATATACTCGTTTTTTTTCATTTTAGGAGACATGCTCTCCTCGCTCCTCATTTCAGACCCATCTGCCCGAAGAGTGACGAGGGGAGCGCTGCAGCGCTCCCCTTCGTGTCGTCAGCTTCTGGTGTAGACTGTCTCGCCGTCGATGATCGTGACGACGGCTCTGCTGCGTGCGTCCAGAGGGTCGCCGTTCCAGACGACGAGGTCCGCATCCTTTCCCTTTTCGACGGAGCCGACGCGGCCGGCGATCCCGAGGTGCTCGGCGGCGGAGAGCGTAACGGCCCGCAACGCCTCCTCGCGGGGGAGTCCGGCCCTGACGGCGAGCGAGAGGCAGACGGAGAGGTGTTCGATGGGAATCACCGGGTGGTCGGTGATGATGCAGAAGTGGACTCCTGCCTTCCAGAGAACCACGGGCGTGTCCCAGGTCTTGTTGCGCAGCTCCATCTTCGGTTTGCCGGTGAGCGAAGGGCCGACCGCAGCCATGACCTTGTTCTCGGCGAGGAAGGGGGCGATAAGATGCCCCTCGGTGCAGTGCTCCACCGTGTAGCGGATGGAGAACTCCTTCGCGATGCGGACCGCCGTGGCGATGTCGTCGCACCGGTGGGCGTGGACGCAGAGCGGAAGCTCTCCGTCGAGCACGGGGAGCATCGCCTCGTGCTGAAGGTTGCGCTCTCCGGCCTCGTTCTTCGCCTTCGCCTGGTTCTGCTTGCTCCGGTAGTTCTCCGCGTCGACAAGCGCCTGGCGCATCAGCGCCGCGTTTCCCATGCGCGTGTTGGGAAGCTTTCCCTTCTCCGTGTAGACGCGGATCGGATTCTCTCCAAGAGCTGCCTTCATCGCGGAGGGGGCTCGCACCAGCATCTCCTCGACGACCTTTTTCCGTCCGTTCACCGACGTGCTCGTCTTGATGATGGCGCCCTGCCCGCCGATGATGTTACCGCTTCCGGGGAGCGTCTGAACGCAGGTGACGCCGCCCGCGAGAGCGTCCTCGAAGGCGGTGTCGTCCTGATAAACCGCGTCGAGAATGCGGAGCTGCGGCGCGACGGGGTTCACCATGTCGTTGGCGTCCGCCATGCCGACCGGAAACCCCTCGCAGTAGGTGCCTATATGCGTATGCGCGTCGATGAGTCCGGGGGTGACGACGAGCGCGGAGGCGTCGACGACTTCGTCCGCCCCCTTTGGGTCGAGCCCCTCCGCGATGTCGGCGATTTTCCCCTTGTCCAGGAAAATCGTCACGTTCTTGCGCGTCGTGCCGAGCCCGGTTTCGAGCGTACCGGCGAGAATTGCCTTCATAAAGAGAGTACCTCCTTGAGATGTGGAGATTCGGATACTATTGCCCTTCATTTATTCTACATCATAAAAAGACTTTGGCAAAGAGGCGGTAATGAGGGTAAAAAAGAGGATGATAGTCCTGATGAAAGATGACCTATGGCGACGGCGCGATACAATATACGGCGTTCCGATGGAACGCCGTTTTTTTTGTTCCCCGAAGAAGAGAGAGGGTGTTTGTGAATGACCGATACGAATATGGGGTTGCACATCGTGGGAGTAGTCCGCTCTTCGTTGAAAGCGAGGGAGGAGTGCCCCAAGCAGGGGTTCGAGGGGGGCGTCGAGGCGGATATTCTGGTGACCCCGGAGTTTCGCGAGGGGCTCGACGGACTGGAAGCGGGACGTGACGTCCTGCTGTTTACCTGGCTTCACCAAGCGGAGCGGGATATTTTGAAAGTCCACCCGAGAGGGAACAGGGAGGCGCCGCTCAAAGGAGTCTTTGCCACACGCTCCCCGACGCGCCCCAATCCGATAGGACTTCACCGGGTGAAAATCCTCGAAAAAACGGACACATCTCTCCGGGTGTTCCCTCTGGAAGTTCTCGACGGCACTCCGGTGATCGATATAAAGCCCGTGCTCCTCGATGTCTCTCCGCCAATCGGCGAGAAGAACTCTTGAATGTATAGCGTGTTACTCATGGAAGTTCGCCGAGGCGTGGGTTATGCGGGGTTGCAAGCGTTGGACGCTTGTGCGTTCGTCGAGAGGATGGACGGCCTCGAAAGGATTCGGGGAGTCGTTTCGTCTCGCCGCCGATAGCGGTCTTCGAGCAAATGGAGGAGGAAGAACAAGGCGTTGTACGAGCGGTGCGGCGGAATGGGAGAGTCGTTCGTCCGCAAGCGATTTCTCTCGGCGGCGTCGATGAAAGAGGCGGCGCCGAGAGTTTCCCTTGGAGTCCGATAGACGCGCGAGGCGCGTTCTTCCGCACACTGCGGGAGCCTCGCCTCGCGCGTCCAGCCTACATGTTCCCGACGACCGCCTGGGCGAACGCGGAGCAGGAGACCTCGCGGGAGCCCTCGCGCTGCCTCGCCAGGTCGTAGGTGACCGCGCCGTCGCGGATCGTGCGTTCCATCGCCGCCACCGCGGTCTCCGCGGCTTCCTTCCACCCTATGTGCTCCAGAAGCAGCGTCGCCGAGAGGATGAGCGATCCCGGATTCGCCTTGTCGAGCCCGGCGTGCTTCGGGGCTGTTCCGTGCGTCGCCTCGAAGAAGGCGATCTCGTCGTTCATGTTGACTCCCGGAGCGAGCCCCAGCCCGCCGACCGAGGCGGCGAGGGCGTCGGAGAGATAGTCCCCGTTGAGATTCGCCATGGCGAGCACCGAGTACTCCGCGGGGCGGAGCAGAATCTGTTGCAGCATGGAGTCCGCGATGCGGTCCTTGACGACGATCTTCCCCTCGGGGCGTACGCCGCCGAACTCGTCCGCGAGCTGCTTCTCCGTGATGCAGACGTCGCCGAACTCATGGAGAGCGACTTCGTACCCCCATTTCATGAAGCCGCCTTCGGTGAACTTCATGATGTTCGCCTTGTGAACCAGCGTGACGGACGGGCGGTTATGCTCCAGGGCGTACCGGACCGCCAGGCGGACAAGGCGCTTGGTCGCGCTGGGGGACATGGGCTTCACGCCGAGCGCGGCGTCGTCGCGGATATTCCGGACGCCCAGCTCTTCGCGGAGAAAGTCGCGGAGTTTAAGGCACTCCGGCGTTCCGGACTCCCATTCGATCCCCGCGTACAGGTCTTCCGTGTTCTCGCGGAAGATGACCATGTCCACGTCCTGTGGCCGCTTCACCGGCGCGGGAACTCCTTCGAGCCAGCGGACGGGGCGGACGCAGGCGTACAGGTCGAGCCTCTGACGGAACGCCACGTTGATGCTTCGGAACCCCTCTCCCACGGGCGTCGACAGGGGGCCCTTGATGCCGATGCGGAAGTATTTCAGCGCGGTCAGGGAGTCCTCCGGGAGCGAGCAGCCGAAGCGCCCCGCAGCCTTCTCCCCGGCGTGGATCTCCCACCAGGCGATGCGTCGTGTGCCGCCGTAGGCGCGTTGCACCGCAGCGTCGACGACGGCTCGCATCGCGGGGGTGATATCGCGCCCCACGCCGTCGCCCTCGATGTACGGGACGACCGGTTCGTCGGGAACGCGGAGCGCGCCGCCCTCGCGGACGATCGCCTCTCCCCGCTCCGGCGGCGCGTACTGCTGCAGTTCCAATCCTGGAAAACGGTACATTGCTCTGCACACCTTCCTTATTACAAGCTGATGCTACATGTGATCCGGCGGCTCCGCCCAGCCGAGCGATTCGAAATACGCCTGCAGCGAACTTTCGAGGTGCTCTTCCCAGACCGACCGGGCTTTTCGCTCGTCCCGCGCCTCGAAGGCCTCGACAAGGGCCTGTCTGTCGTCGAGCAGCCGTTCGCCGCGCCGTTCGAGCACTCTGTCCACGACGCGGAAGCGCTCCAGCAGTTCGCGCTCGTACCAGACCATCCGGATCAGGCGGTGGATGCGGCATGCGTCGATGAACTTTCTGCTGAAGCGTCGCGTAAGCGCTCCGTACTCCTCGGAAAGCCTCTCTCCGCGCTCCGCGAAAAGCAGTCTTCCGGATCGGATGAGTTCTTTCAGCTCCTCGATCTCCGAAGGGGTGATGCGGCGGCACGCATAGGCCGCCGCCAGCCCCTCCAGACTCTTTCTGATCGAGAAGATGTCCGCCGCGTCCTGGGGCGTTAATTCCACGACGACGAACCCTTTCATCGGGATCTGCCGGATCAGCCCCTCGGCCTCCAGGCGTCGCAGCGCCTCGCGGACCGGCATACGGCTGACGTCGAACTTGGCCGCCAGATCGGTGTCCTTGAAGTGCTCCCCCTGGGGGAGTTCTCCGCTGAGGATGCCTTTCCGGAGCCGTTCGTAGATAATCTCGCGGAACGGTTTGGTTACAAGAGGTTCTTCGAGCCCGAGAAGGGAATCAATCACTATGCTCTTCCTTCCTGAGAGTAGAGGTTGTCTCTCTATTCTATCCCAATGCTTCGGGAAAGCGAACGATCTCTTCGGCGGAAGGGCCATCGAAGCTTTCCTTCCGCCGAAGACTCTTATCGCGGAGCCGTCTTCCCTCGATCCTTCAGCATGCGCAGGAAGATCGGGGCCAGAAGCGTGGCGAAGGTGAGGGCGAGAAGGACGAGGACGATGGGGCGAACGAAGAGTTTTGCGCCCTCGAGCTTCATGGCCCAGATGAAGTTGGTCTCCGCCAGCTTCCCCAGGATGAGCGAGAGGAGGAAGGCGGGAGGCGAGTATCCGTAGCGCTTCATCAGCCAGCCGAGGAGGCCGAAGATGAGCGTGAGCGAAAAGTCGAAGGACATCTCGCGGAACGCGAAGCTCCCCGTCAGACTGAAGAGGGCGATGATCGGGACGAGGATCTTCGTCGGGATGGAGGCCGTCTTCGAGAACATGCTGAACGCGGCAAGGCCGAGGAAGAACATGATCACGTTCCCTACGAGGAGGGAGAAGAAGATGGTGTACGCGTCCCCGGCGAATTCGTTGAACATCGAGGGGCCCGGTTGGATGTTGTTGATCATCAGCGCGGTCATGATGACGAGCGTCGTGCCGCTGCCGGGGATGCCGAGGGTGATGGTGGGGATGAGCGCGCCTCCGGTGACGGCGTTGTTGCAGGCGCTTACGGCGACGAGGGCTTCGGGGCTCCCCTTGCCGAACTCCTCGGGGTGTTTCGACGTCTGCTTCGCCTGTCCGTAGCTGATCCACGAGGCGATCGCCGCTCCCGTACCGGGGATGATGCCGATGATGACGCCGATGACGGCGGAGCGGAACATCAGGAGCTTGTACTTCATGGAGTTCCGGATGCCGTCCCACAGCGTGCACGAGGAGGCGCCCTTCCCGGCGTTCTCGACGATGTTCTCTTCGTTGACCATATCGAACAGCTCCGCGAAGCCGAAGAGTCCCAGAAGCACCGGGATGAGCGGCACGCCGTCGTACAGCTCCATGAAGCCGAAGGAGCTTCGGGTGTACCCCATGACCGTCTCCATCCCGATGGTGGCCACCAGAAGACCGAAGACGGCGGAGAGCAGTCCTTTGAGCGGATTTTTCCCCGCGAGCGTGGCGACGGCGGAGAGGCCGAAGATCGAGAGCATGAACATCTCGGCCGGGCCGAACGAGAGGGCGTACTGTCCCACCAGCGGCCCGAGGAAGATGCAGACGAGCGCGCCGAAGACGCCGCCGAAGGTGGAGGCCAGCAGCGATGCCCCGAGCGCCTTCTTCGCGAGCCCCTTGCGCGTCATCGCGTAGCCGTCGAGGCAGACCGCGGCGGCGGACGGGGTCCCCGGCATGTTCATCAGGATGGCCGGGATGGGCCCTGCCGCCTGCGAGCCGCCGAAGACCGCCATCATGAAGATCACTGCCTTCAGCGGTCCCATATAGACCGAGAAGGGGAGCATCATGGCGAGGATGTTCGTGTCGTTGAAACCGGGTACCGCGCCGATGAAGAAGCCCAGAAGAAGCCCCGCGACGAGCCAGGCCATGATCTGCGGCTGAAAAACGGTGAGCACCGCGTTCGTCATCAGTTCATAATCCATGGAAGTCCCCCCCTACAGCGTGAACAGCGGCGTGATCAGACGAGGAAGGTCGAGGTCGACGATCCGCAGCATCACCAGATGGAGCAGCGCGGTCAATACGAGCGAGACGATGAACGCGGTCCGCTTGTCGGCTCCGAGCCATGCCTGCGTCCCGAAGAGAAAAAGAAAGCTGGACGCGGAATATCCGAGGAACGGCATGGCCGACAGGTAGAGCGCCGTCACCAGGAGCAGACCGGCCGGTTTCTTCAGCGACCACCCCTTCGCCGCTCCGTACACTCCCTTCGCGAATCTGAAGAGCGTCGCGCCCAGCATGACCGCGAGGACGCCCGTCACCAGGTACGGCCAGAGCAGGACTTCCGACGGAATGCTCCGGACCTGCCAGTGGTAGGCGGCTATGAAGAGTCCCATGATTCCCGGGACGATGAACTCTCCCCTGTCGACCCTTTTCATGGCGACCTACTGCTGCATCAGCGACGCGTAGGTCTCGAGGACGACGTCGAAGTCCTTCGCGAACTTCTCGCACTCCTCGGGGCTCCAGTAGTCGACGAACGTCGCCATGCCCATGGTCTCGGCCTGTTTCTTCGCGCCCTCGGAAGAGATCGCTTCCTTGAAGGCGGTGACGAGACGGGCGTACTCCTCGGGATGTTTCTCCATGAACTCGCGGGAGACGACGACCCCGAAGGGTTCGAGGAAGTCCGGGAAGTCCATTCCGGGGAGCGCCTCGTTGACGGGAGGCATGTCGAAGATTCCGGCGGCCTTGTTGTCCTTCGCGAAGACGCCGAGCCCCTTGAAGAAGTCCTTCATCGGGACGGCCGAGGCGGAGACGCTGACGATGACGTCGAGGTGCTTGCCTGCGAGCGCTTTTCTGGACTCCGCGCCGCCGTTGAACGCGACGAGGGTGGCCTTGATGCCGGTCCTTTCGATGAAGAGGCGCGCCGCGAGCGTGGAGACCGCAGTCGGGTGGGCTCCGCCGACCTTCAGAGGCTCCGACGCCGTCTTGCCGTATTCGATCAGCTCCCGGAGCGTGTTGAAGGGAGAGTCCTTGTGGACGAAGACCGCGTTCTGGTCGGTGATGATGTTGCCGACGAAGGCGAGGTCGTTCCAGCCTATCGAGGCGTCCTTCTGGTATTTCGCGGCGATGTCGACCATGTTGAAGGTGATGATGGCCGTGGCGTACCCCTGTTTTCCCGAGTTTCTCAGCTTGTTCATGCCGATCATGCCGGACGCGCCCGGTACGTAGTCGAACTTGAACGGCTGCCCGAGCTGCGCGCCCCATTCGTCGGTCACGATGCGGCTCGCTCTGTCCCATCCGCCGCCCGCCGCCGCGGGGACGATGTGGTTGATCGGTTTTTCCGGGTAGGCGGCGAACGCCGCGCCCGGCGCAAGAAGAACCAAGACGAGAATCGCTGCGAAAATCCGTTTCATCGGTGAAAAACCTCCTTTGTCCGCACTCCCCGACCGTGACGCGGCCGAGGTCCTTGTTTCCGGCGGAAACGCCGGAAAGCCCAGAGTCAAAAGCCGGTCAGCTCCCGGAATGCCTCGTCCGGGTCGTACAGGGTACCTCCTTTCGTCCAGAGTTCGCGGGTCGCGGCGACGTTCCGGTACTGTTCGTCGGGCGATGCCCCTTCCACTTTTTCCGCGTTCTGCGTATAGGGCCAGTCGCTTCCCCAGAGCAGGCGTCTGCTCCCGAGCATCTCCGTCAGCATTTCGGCGAGGTCGCAACAGTTCCGGACCGCCTCGCGGTGCGGGGCGTCGGGAACGACGCGGTAGGCGGCGGATGTTTTGACCCAGAGTTTCCCTTCGTCTCCGTATTGGGCGATCTCCTTGTATATGGAGGGCGTCTTCGTTATGAAGCCCCTCAACCCTTCCGACGGTCTCATGAAGTGGTCGATCACGATCTTCGGGACGTGCGGATAGAGCGCGTCGACGACCTTCATCAGCCGGTCGGATTCCACATGGAGTTCGACGTGCATGCCGAGGCGGTTGAGTGCGTTCCATAGCGGGACGTAGAGACGGCGGTCGAATGTGAGCGCATCGTCGTCCGTCTGTACGAGATTGAAACGGATGCCGACCACTCCCGCGGAGTGGAGCGCTTCCAAGGTTTCGGGAGGCGTGCGGGGATCGACCACGGCGACGCCGAAGCGTCCGAAGGAGGTGTTTTGCGTCGCCAGGTGGCGGAGCAGAAAGGAGTTGTCCGTCTTCAGAAAGCTGGGTTGTACGAGGAGCGCGCCGTCGACGCCGGCGGGGGACGAGAGCTTTCGGTAGTCGTCGAAGAGGGCGCTCCGCTCCGGAATGTACCGTGCGGAAGGGGCGCCCCCGCGCAGCGCGCCGACATCGAAAATGTGCATGTGGGAATCGATCATCGGGACATCTCCTTTATCGCCGAGAGTCTTTGAATCCTGAATCCTGGATACAAGATTATAATACCCGCTTTCGTCCGTCTGTCAAGCGGCATTTTTGGAAAAGAGCAATTTTATTGGCGGCTCGATGAATCAATCGCAGAGGAAAGGGGAGAGAAGGGGCCGGGGAGGCGCTCCGTTTGCGGTGAATGATGGCGGAACGACGGAGGCATAGCAGGAGAACGGTAATGCCTTCCCGAAAACGACGGCCGTCCCCGGAAGCATCTCGCGTTCCGAAGAAGGCCGTTGACTGTGCGCGGTCATGAATCGGCGACGGCTTCGTCCCGTGGACGGCCTACTCCTCCATCACGCGGCGGCAGGCGTCCCTGAAGCACTCGCACAGGGTGGGGTGCGCGTGGATCGTGTTCGCGACGTCCTCGGCGGTGAGATGCTTCGCGACCGCCAGCGTGGCCTCTCCCAGGAGGGAGGCGGCCTCCGGTCCCATGATGTGGACTCCGAGGATCGTCCTGCCGGCGGCGCGGGCGACCACCTTGACGAAGCCGTCCCCCTCGCCCATGGCGAGCGCCATGCCGTTGGCCCCGAAGTGGGCCTTCGCGGAGACGATCTCTTCGCCGCGCGCGCGGGCCTCCTCCTCGGTGAGGCCGACCGTCGCGACCTCCGGCTCGATGAAGACGCACGCCGGAAGCGCGTCGAGGTCCACCCGGTATGAACCGCCCGTCATATGGCTCACGGCGGCGAGCGCCTGGTACTCCGCGAGGTGGGCCAGCATGGCTCCGCCCGTGCAGTCGCCGACGGCGTACACCCCCTCGACCGACGTCATCATGGCGTCGTCGACGGCGATGCACCCTTTCGCCACGCGGACGGGGCCGTTCTCCAGGCCGAAGCCGTCGAGAATCGGCTCCATGCTGGAGGCCAGCAGCAGGCGATCGCACCGCTCCTCGAACGGCTCGTCCTTCGCGGTTCCCCGGAGGAGCAGCCCGCCGCCTTCCTGCACGGCTTCGGAGAGGCGCACGTACTCGCGCACGTCCGTGCCGCGCTTCTTCATGATCTGGCCGACCTTCTTCTTGACGTCGCCGTCGAGGCGGCGCAGAATCTGGTCGGAGTGCTTCAGCAGAATGACATTCTTCCCCAGATTCTGGAGCATCATCGCCATTTCGAGGGCGATGACCCCCGCGCCGAGCACCGCGACCGTCCGCACGTCGCCGTTTCGCTCCGGGTCCCAGAGGAGCGGGTCGACGATGGCCCAGTCGCCCGTCAGCACCTCCGGCAGGTCGTTCCCCGCGAACGACGGTCTGACGGAGCGCGCGCCCGCAGCGACGAGCAGCCGGGACGAAGCAATCTCTTCGACGCTCCCGTCCTCCTTGCGGACGGAGATCTTCTTCTCTCCCTCCCACTGCGTTACCGCGGCCGTTCCCCTGTACGTCTTCACCTTCGCCATACGCAGCGCGGTGGCCGAGCCCTGGCGCAGCTTGTCCATCGTCGCCTCCACGCGGCTCCAGAGTCCGTCCCGTTCTCCCTTGCCGCCGACGATATGCGCGTAGAGCGCCTTGGTGGGGATGCACCCCCTGTTGAGGCAGGTCCCGCCGAGGCGGTCCTTCTCGATCAGCGCCACGCTCATCCCCGCGTGCGACGCCAGTTCCGCGGCGCGAAGCCCTCCCGGGCCGCCGCCGATGACAATCAGGTCGTACATGCTCTCTCTCCTTCCCTGCGCGGTACTGAAAAGGGGGCGTCGCACACGCGGCGCGCCGCCCCCCGATGATACTGTCGCTGCGCGGTTATTCTCCGTCCCCGAACTGCCAGCGGAGAATAGGATTCCGCGCCGCAGTCGTCTCGTCCGGGCGGGAGACGGGCGTCGTCAGCGGCATGTCGTGGAAAGGTTCCGCCCCCTCGGCCTTCGCCTTCGCGACGATCTCCTCCATGGCGGCGGCGAACCGGTCGAGCGTCTCCTGCGACTCCGTCTCCGTGGGCTCGACCATCAGCGCCTCCGGGACGATGAGCGGGAAGTAGACCGTCGGCGGATGGTACCCCGCGTCGATCAGCGCCTTGGCAACGTCGAGGCTGCTTACTCCTGTCTCGTGCTTCAGCGCGCCTCCGTTGAGCACGAACTCGTGCATGCAGTACCCCTTGTGCGCGAGCGGGTAGATGTGCTCCAGTTTTTTGGCGAGGTAGTTCGCGTTGAGCACCGCCGTCTCGGAGACCTCTTGCAACCCCTCTGCCCCCAGCGTCCTGATGTAGGTGTAGGCGCGGACGAGCACGCCGAAGTTGCCGAAGAAGCTGCGCACCCTGCCGATGGACTGCGGGTGCATGTCCGCATGCTCCAGCCGGTACGCTCCGTCCGTCAAGCCGATCACCGGCGTCGGAAGGAAGGGGACGAGCACGTTTTTCACGCCGACCGCGCCCGCTCCGGGGCCGCCCCCGCCGTGCGGTGTGCTGAAGGTCTTGTGGAGGTTCAGGTGGAGCACGTCGAACCCCATGTCGCCGGGGCGCGCCTTCCCCATGATCGCGTTCGCGTTCGCCCCGTCGTAGTAGACGAGACCTCCCGCCGCGTGGATGGTCTCCGTCAGGGCGAGGATGTTCCGCTCGAAGACGCCGAGCGTGTTCGGATTGGTGAGCATGAGTGCGGCGACGGAGTCGTCCATCAGCGCCTTGAGCGCGTCGAGGTCGACCATCCCCTCGGCGTCGGAGGCGACCTCGACCGTGTCGAAGCCCGTGACCGCGGCCGATGCGGGGTTGGTGCCGTGCGCGGAGTCGGGGACGATGACCTTCGTCCGCTTGTGATCTCCCCGGCTCTCGTGGTACGCCTTGATCATCATCAGGCCGGTCTGTTCGCCGTGGGCTCCGGCGGCGGGCTGGAGCGTGACCGCGTCCATCCCGGTGATCTCCGCGAGCATCGCGCTCAGGTTGTACATGAGCTTCAGCGCGCCCTGGACCGTTCCCTCGGGCTGAAGGGGGTGGATGCGCGAGAAGCCCGGCATCCGGGCGGCGACCTCGTTCACCTTCGGGTTGTACTTCATGGTGCACGAGCCGAGAGGGTAGAAGCCCTCGTCGACCGAGTAGTTCATCTTCGAGAGGCCGGTGAAGTGGCGCACCACGTCCACCTCGGCCAGTTCGGGCAACCTGGGAGCCTCGGCGCGGCAGAAGCCCTTCAGCTCCTCCCCGCAATCCACTGCGGGGACGTCGAGTTCGGGCAGCGCGTAGCCGACCCGCCCGGGACGGCTGGTTTCAAAAAGCGTGTCCATCGTGCGTTTCATCGGGCGTCACCTCCCGCAACCGCGACCATGCGGTCGATCTCTTCTTTCGTCCGGCTCTCCGTCACCGCGAGGAGCCAGCCGTTCTTCAGCTCCGGATAGTCGCCCGACAGGTCGAAACCGCCGACGATGCCCGCGCCGAGGAGCCGCTTGTTCAGTTCGGAGGGCGCTTCGTCGCAGAGCAGCGCGGTCTCGCGGAAGGACGGAACGCCGGGGAATGCGCGCCGGAATTTCCCGGTCTTTTCGAGCTGTTCCACCGCGTAGGCGGACTTGGCGAGGATCTGGTCGCCGATGTCGCGGAGTCCCCGCGGACCCATGAGGCTGAGGTAGACCGAGGCCGCGACGATGCAGAGATTCTGGTTCGAGCAGATGTTCGACGTCGCCTTCTCGCGGCGGATGTGCTGCTCGCGCGCCTGGAGCGTGAGGACGAAGGTGCGGCGTCCTTGGCCGTCGGTGGTCTGGCCGCAGATGCGCCCCGGCATCTTCCGCATCAGCGGTTTGTTCACGGCGATGAAGCCGAATGCCGGGCCGCCGAAGTTCATCGGGTTGCCCGCCGTCTGGCCGTCGCCGACGACGATGTCGGCCCCGAGCTTTCCGGGCGCTTCAAGGGTTCCCAGCGCGAGCAGGTCGGAGGAGACGATGAAGAGCCCCTTCGCCTCGTGGACGGCGTCTCCGAGTTCCTGCAGGTTCTCCAGGCCGCCGAAGAAGTTGGGCGACTGGACGATCAGCGCGGCGGCGTCGCCGCCTTCAAGCGCCTTGCTCAGAGCGGCGCGGTCGATCCGGCCGTCCTCCGCGGGGATCTCGGCGTAGTCGAGTTTTCTGCTCCAGCAGTAGGTGCGCACCGTCTGCCGCGTCTGCGGATGCACATTGCGGCCGCAGAGCACGGTGCGCTTCTTCGTCGAGGAGGCCGCGAGCACCGCGGCTTCGGCGGCGGCGGAGGCGCCGTCGTACATGGAGGCGTTGGAGATCTCCATGCCGGTCAGCTCGCAGACCATGGTCTGGTACTGGAAGATGGCCTGGAGCGTCCCTTGCGCCACCTCCGGCTGGTAGGGAGTGTAGCTGGTGGTGAACTCGCCCCGCGAGACGATGCTGTCGACCGCGGAGGGGATGAAGTGGTCGTAGACACCCGCGCCGAGGAAGCAGGGCGCGGTGTCCGCGTTCAGGTTCTTTCCGGAAAGGCCGCGCAGATCGCGGAGTATCTCCGGCTCGGAGAGGGCCTTCGGCAGATCGGAGGCCTTCTTCTGGCGGACCTGCACAGGAATTCCGGAGAAGAGGTCGTCGATGCTCGCGGCGCCGACGACGCCGAGCATTCGGCGACGGTCCTCATCCGTGACGGGAATATAGCGGTTCATGGCGATCCCTCCTTACGACTCTTCAGCTTCCAGCTGCTCGACGAGCTTCGCGTACGCGGCGGCGTCGAGCAGTGCGTCCACGTCGGAGGGGTCGTCCACCTCCATCTTGACCAGCCAGTTGGCGTAGGGATCCTGGTTCAGCAGCTCGGGCGCGCCGTCGAGATCCTCGTTGACCTCGGCGACCGTGCCGGAGACGGGGCAAAAGACGTCGTTCGCGCCCTTCACCGACTCCACGACGATGAAGTCCTCTCCGGCCTTCACCTTTCTGCCGACGTCGGGAAGCTCCACGTAGACCACGTCGCCCATCGCGTGCTGCGCGTAGTCGCTGATGCCCATGAAGCCCATGCCGTCGACGATTTTGATCCACTCGTGATCCTTTGTGTAGTGAAGATCCTGGGGTATTTTTGCCATGCTGCTCATCCTCCTCTTGTTTTTGGTTTCAGTTTTCAGCTCTTGTAGTTTTTCGCGTAGAACGGGCGTTTGACCACGACGCCCCGTTTCGGCTTGTCGCGGATGACGATCCAGAGATGCTCTCCCTCGGCGGGCGCGGGGGTTTGCACGTAGCACGAGGCGATGTTGGCGTCCAGCGAGGGGCTGTATCCGCCCGTCGTGACGTGCCCGACGACGCGCCCCTCGGTGTTCGCCACGTCCATGCCGTGCCGGGGAACGCCCTTGTCCTCCAGCCGCAGCGCCACGATACGGTGTTTCAATCCCTCTTCCTTCTGGCGTTTGAGGACGGGTTGACCGATGAAGCCTCCCGCCTTGTCCACCTTCACGAAGAAGCCGTACCCCGCCTCCAGCGGGCCGATGCTCTCGGTGTACTCGTGGCCGCAGAGCGGGAGCCCCGCCTCGAAGCGGAGGCTGTCGCGCGCGCCCAAACCTATCGGGAGCAGGCCGAACTCTTTCCCGGCCTCCATCAGGAGATCCCAGAGTTCGCCCCCCCTCTCCCAGTCGACGTAGATCTCGAAGCCGTCCTCGCCGGTGTATCCGGTTCTGCTGATGATCGCCGGAATGCCGCCCACCGTCGCAGGATCCCTGAAGTGGAAGAACTTCAGGGCGGAGGGATCGAAGTCCGCGACCTTCGCGAGGATGGCCTCGGCGTTCGGGCCCTGGAGCGCGACCTCGGCCGTCTTCGACGAAAGGTTTTCGATGGCGACGCCTTCGGCGGGGAGATGGGCGGTGAACCACTCCCAGTCCTTCTCGACGTTCGCCGCGTTCACCACCAGAAGGAACTTCTCCGGGGAGTAGCGGTAGACCAGCAGGTCGTCCACGACGCCCCCGGTCTCGGTGCACATGATGTTGTACTGCACCTGGAAGTCGCGCATGGCCGTGATGTCGTTGGTGATCAGCGACGACAGCCACGCCTGCGCGCCCCGTCCCTCGACCGTGATCTCCCCCATGTGGGAGACGTCGAAGAGCCCCGCCTTGGACCGGACGGTCAGGTGCTCCGTCTTGATCCCCGTCGCTTCGTACTGCACGGGGAGCTCCCAGCCGCCGAAATCCACCATCCTGCCGTCCGCCGCAACGTGTTTCTCGTACATCGGAGTTCTTTTCATGCGTTTTCCTCCTTGTGTCTGCCGATAGGGGCCTCTTCAAGCCACTCCGCCACATCCGCCATTTCCGGCGAGCCGGGAAACGCCGCGCGCACCGCGTTCGCCATCTCCTCCCATGAGAAAGGGAGGCCTTCCAGCGCCTTCGCCAGAGAAAGAATCATCTCGCCGTCCATGGCGTCCGAGAAGACCTGGGCACCGCGAATCCTTCCCGCGGGAGCGTTGCATCGCAGCTCCACGCCGCCCCACCCGAAGCGTTTTTTGATCGCCGCCGCGCACTCCGGAACCCTGCCGTAGCGCCACTCCTTGCCGCTGTACTTTTCGTAGAGCCGGGAGAAGGCCTCCGACTCGGGATCGTCGGACTCCCGCCGGACCTCGTCGTGCGGGTACTCCTCAAGGAACGCGCGCTCAAGCGCGTCCATCAGCGCGTCGCGCGTGAGCGCGGGGGATGCCTCCGCGAGGTTGACCACCCGCGAGGTCACGGAGGTTACACCCTTCGATTGCAGTTTCTCCGGGTCGACGTTGAGATAGCGCGACAGCTTCGACATGTCCACCGAGAGGAGGAGCGTGCCGTGGTGCAGCCCCCTGTGCCGCGTGAGCTGGTAGGCGTTCCCCGAGAATTTGCGTCCCTCGAGCAACAGATCGTTCCGGCCGGAGAACTCCGCGTCGATCCCGAGCGAGCGCAGCGCGGCGAGGACGACGCCGAGCTGCCGCTCCATGCTGTAAAGGGGGCGGGGCACGATGAAGGAGTAGTTGAGGTTGCCGAGGTCGTGGTAGACCGCGCCGCCGCCGGAGGATCGCCGGGCGAGCCGTCCTCCCTCGGATTCGAGCAGGTCGAGGCGGCATTCGCTCCACGCGTTCTGGTTGCGCCCGATGACGACGGTATGCGCGTTTTGCCAGAGGTAGAAGATCGCCTCGTCGTCGGCGCAGTCGCCCATAAGGAACTCCTCTCGGGCCAGGTTTTTCCACGGATCCGTGTCCGGCGAGCGGACAAGGCGGACGTTCAGTGAGTGATTTTGGTGCGAGAGCGCGCGACAGACCATGAAATCGCCTCCTTGTGCAAGGTAAGCTATTCTCTGTCGCATAGTCTCGAAGAAGAACGACATGTCGTTTGAGGACTATTTTTTCAGAGCGCCGTCCGGCCGCAATCCTTTCGCCTGAGAGTTTCAGCCGTTCTTTCGGAACGGCCTTGCCCCTTCGGCGTCTCCTTTCGTTGCACAGGAGACTCTCTTGCGGCGTTCATACGAAGTGCCCTCATTGTAGCGAATGAAATGAAAGTGTCAAGCGGTACCGAGGGAGAGTATAGGGGGAATTGCTTTTCTAAAAAGTCTGTTCGTACCACCGGGCGCTCCGCGGAGCGCCCGGTGGTTACTCTTCCTGAATGCGCCCCATCCTGCGGCAGCGGCGGCGGAGGCACGGACCCTGTTGTCCGACCGGTCCTCTGCGGGCGGGGAGCGCGTCGGGGCTTTTCAACGCCTCCCTGCACTCCGTGCAGAGTCCCGCTACGGCGACCGACTGCGGGAGGAGTTCGAGTCCGGTCTCTTCGAGCCACGACTCCAGCACCCCCTGCTTCTCGTCCTCCCCTCCGAGGGGGAAGAGCGCGCCGCAGTGCCTGCAGAACGCCGTGACGTGAATTTTCTGCAGCGGGATGTCGAGCCGGAACTCGCCGTCGCTCAGGTAGATGATGTTCACAACGCCCATCTCCCCGAGCAGGTTGAGCGTCCTGTAGATCGTCGCGATGCCGATGGACGGGTCCACCTCCCGCGTCCGGTCCCAGATGTTCTGGACCGACGTCGGGTTCCCCAGGTCCTCGGCTATTATACGGAAGAGCGTCTCCCGCTGCGCGGTGAGGCGGAGCCCCCGGCTTTTCAGTTTTTCGAGAAAGGCGCCTATCATTTCGTCCGTGCGCGCTTCGTTCGTCATTGTTCGCTTCCTCCCGGTACGGCAGTGCATCGGGTGTTCCGCCAGAAGGTATACGGAATTCCGTGCTTTTTCGCCGGCTGCGCTTCCATGCGGCAATACTGCCTGCGGATTCTGGTGTATTTTCCCCTTGACATAATGCCACAAGATGCCGTATTATGCAAATGATAATTATTATCATTAAAGGAGGAGATCGACATGCCGGCACGGAACGGAACGGGGCCCATGGGACAGGGGCCGATGACCGGATGGGGTCGCGGACCCTGCGGACGAGGCGCGATGGGCGGCGGACGGTTTTTTAAAGGGCGCGGCTGCTTCGGATGGGGCATGCGCATGGGAATGGGGATGGGCAGAGGCGGCGTGTGGGCGGAGCCGTATACCGAGACCGACGAACAGGCGCTGCTCGAACAGGAGCTTGCGATGACCGAGGCAAGGGCGCAGGAGCTGCGCGCAAGATTGGGAAAGGGTGGGGACGCAGAGTGACGAAAGCGGCGATTGCAATGGACGGCGGCGTTATTTCCGAGCACTTCGGCAAGACGAAGGAGTTCCTTTTCATTGCCTTCGAGGGGAAGAACGAGGTCTCGCGCGAGATCCTTCCCCCGCCCGCCGAAGAGCATGTCCCCGGGCTCTTTCCGAACTGGGTGAAGAAGATGGGGGCCGACGTGGTGGTCGCCGGAGGCATGGGAACGCAGGCGAAGCGGATGTTCGAATCGCTCGGCGTCGGCGTTTGTACGGTTCCCTCCATGGGTGTGGAGCAGGCTGTGGAGGCGCTCCTCTCCGGTTCTCTGCGGGGCGTCGATATGGAGTGCACCCACGGACACGACCACTCCTGCGGGAAATGAAGATCGCCGTGGCGAGCGGCAAGGGGGGCGCGGGCAAGACGAGCATCGCGGCCTCCCTTGTTCTTGCGAAACGCGGAGTGCTCGCGATGGATCTCGACGTGGAGGAGCCCAATCTCGGCATCCTGCTGGGGTGCGCGCCGGATGAACGGCGCCCCGTGCATCAGCCCGTCGCGTACCCGGAACCCGATCTCTGCTCGGCCTGCGGCAGATGCGCGCAGGCGTGCGCGTACGGCGCCATCGCATGGTTCGGCTCCGGGCTTCCCGTGGTGAACGAATCTCTCTGTCACGGATGCGGCGTCTGCCCGATCGTCTGTCCGACGGGGGCGATGCGTGAGCGCGAGAAGGTGATCGGCGAGATCCGCTCGGGATTCGTGGACGGCGCGCCCTTCTTCGAAGGACGCCTCGAGGTCGGAAGCGTGAGCACGGTGCGGCTCATCGAGGCGACGATCAAGACCGGGGAAGCGCTGCATACGGACGACTGGATCATGGATGCGCCTCCCGGCGCTTCCTGCCCGGTGTCGGCGGTGTTGCGCGCGGCGGACGCCGCCATCCTTGTCGTCGAGCCGACGCCGTTCGGTCTTTCGGATGTCGCGAGCGTGCTCGAAGTCGCCGCGGACATGAAAAAGCCCGCAGGGATTGTCGCGAACAAGACCGGCATGGGCGATCTATCGCTGGATGACCTGTGCCGCCGCTTCTCCGTCGAGGTGCTCGCGCGCTACCCCTTCACCCGCTCCGCCGCGGAGGCCGGGGCAAGGGGAGTCTGCCCGTACCGCTCCGAGAAAACGTGGGTATGGAAGACGGAGTCCCTCTGGCGCGCCATCGAAAGGAGATTCTCATGAGTCCGCGCGAGATCGTCGTCGTCAGCGGAAAGGGCGGCACGGGGAAGACCACCCTCACGGCCTGTTTCGCAGCGCTTGCGGAAGGGGCGAGGGTTATGGCCGACGCCGATGTGGACGCGCCGAACCTGGAGCTGCTTCTTTCGCCCCGAGAGACGGAACAGCGTTCCTTTTTCGGCATGGATGTCGCGAATGTGGACGCTTCGCGATGCACGGGGTGCGGGGAGTGCGAGCGTTTCTGTCGTTTCGGGGCTATCGCGCTCCGCGACGGGAAGGCTGTGGTGGACCCCGGCTTCTGCGAAGGGTGCGGCGGCTGTCTGCTCGTCTGTCCCGAGGAGTGCATCTCGAAGCGGAAGTTTCAGCGAGGCGTGCTCCGCCGCGGCGAGACGGACTTCGGGTCGATGTGGTACGCCCGTCTGACGCCGGGAGGCGAGAATTCCGGTATGCTGGTCGCCCTTCTGCGCAGGGAGGCGAAGCGTGAAGCCGTCGAACGAAACGTCCCGCTGCTGCTTGTGGACGGGCCTCCCGGCGTAGGGTGTCCCGTTATCTCCTCGTTGACGGGAGCGGACTTCGCGGTGCTGGTCACAGAACCTTCGCGCTCCGCGCTCTCGGATCTGCGGAGGGTGATCACCCTCTGCACGATGCTTTCGGTTCCCTTCGGCATCGTGGTGAACCGCTGGGATCTTTCGAAAGAGATGACCAACGGAATCCGCGCCGCCTGCGACGAGGAGGGGTGGCTCTTCCTCGGGGCCGTGCCCTTTTCGGAGAAGACGGCGAGAGCCGTCAACGAGGGGCGCATTCCGGTGAAGGAGATTGGCGACCCGCTGCGCGAACTGTGGCGGGCGATACTCGAAAAAGGACGTGAATATTGATATGACAAAAATAGGCATCCCATCTTTGGGAACCGACGCGACAAGCGCTGTGGCGGACCGTTTCGCCCGCGCTCCGTATTTTACGATCGCCGATGAAAACGGCGCGATTCTGGAATCCTTCGAGAACACGGCCGGAAGCGAGGCTCACGGCGCAGCCTCGAAGGCATTGATGACGCTTTCGCAGAAGGGCGTCTCCGTGCTGCTGGTTCCGCGTCTGGGGCCGAACGCGCTCGGCTTCGCCAAGCAGGCCGGGATGGGCGCGTTCTGCGCCGACGGAATGACAGTCGGCGACGCGCTCGCGAAGTACGCGCAGGGATCCCTCGAGAAATTACTGTAAATCGGGAGTACAATAGGCCGCAGCATCCATAATACGACAAAGGGGCGAACCTTTTTTATGACACTGCCACCGAAAAGCGACAAGAAAGAAATTAAGAAGATCTACGCCGTGGGAAGCGGCAAGGGAGGAGTGGGGAAAAGCTCCGTCACCTCGCTTCTGGCGATCGCGGCCGCCCGCCGAGGAAAGAAGGTCGGCATTCTGGACGCCGACATCACGGGGCCGTCCATTCCCACCTTCTTCGGCCTGCACACCTTTCCGTTCGGCAACGCCGAGGGGATCGAGCCTCCGGCATCGCGTTCCGGCATTCGCGTCATCTCGATGAACCTGCTGCTCGACGATCCGGCGAAGCCGGTGATCTGGCGCGGGCCTCTCCTCGGGAACGCCGTCACGCAGTTCTTCAACGACGTCCAGTGGGGAGATCTCGACGTGCTCTTCGTCGATCTTCCTCCCGGCACCGCCGACGCAGTGCTCACCGCGATGCAGACCATCCCGCTCGACGGCTTCCTGCTGGTGACCTCTCCGCAGGAGCTTGCCTCTCTCGTGGTGCGCAAGGCCGCGAAGATGGCGGAGATGCTGGATATTCCGCTCGTCGGCGTGCTGGAAAACATGAGCGGTCTTCGATGCCCGCACTGCGGCGAGCGGATCGAACTCTTCGGCGGAAGCCACTCCGAGGCGCTTACAAACGACGTCAAGTCCACCTTCTGGGGAAGCCTTCCTCTCGATCCCGAAATGGCTGTGCTGGGAGACGAGGGACATCTCGAGGAGTATACGAACGCCGAAGTCTTCTCTGTTTTGGAGAAAGGTCTTGCCAACTTGTTGTAGCGATCTCTTCGGTACGATGCCTCAGAGCCCTTCGGGGCTCTTTTTTTATGTGGAAGGTTGACAATACCTTCTGGGGGGATATAATTAAATTGTAAGCCAGTTTAGTTGTTGTAATATTATCTGGAGAATGGAGGGGATACGATGAAAGAAGAGGGCGGATGGAACCCCTACCTCGCCGGAGGCTTGTCCGGGCTTGTTTCCATAGGCTCGGTCTGGTTCGCCGGGAAGTATTTCGGCGCCTCGACGACCTTCGTCCGGGCGACCGCCGCTGTAGAGCAGGCGGTGATGCCGGAACATGCGGCGACTCTTGAATACCTGGTGAAGACGGCGCCGAAGATGGACTGGCAGGCATGGTTCCTCGTGGGCATTTTCATCGGCGCGCTGGTTGCGGCGGTGCTCTTCGGAGATTTCAAATTGGAGCTCGTTCCGCCGATGTGGAAGAAGCGGTTCGGCGACGGCGTCTTGAAGCGCGGAGCGGTGGCGTTCGTCGGAGGCATTATCGCCGTCTTCGGTGCGCGTCTTGCCGACGGTTGTCCCAGCGGACACGGGTTGAGCGGGTCGCTGCAACTTGCGGTCAGCGGTTTTGTGGCGCTTGCGGCGTTCTTCGTCGCCGGCGCCGTCACGGCGAAATTCGTGTACGGAGGAGGCGAGCGCAATGGCGGGTCTGAATCCTGATATGGTCTACGGCCTCGTCACGGGGCTCCTCTTCGGCTTCCTGCTGCAGAGGGGGCGCGTGATCCGGTACGATAAGCAGCTCGGCGCGCTTCGAGTGCAGGACTTCACCATCCTCAAATTCATGCTGTCCTCCATCGTGGTCGCCATGGTCGGCGTCTACTTCCTCCTCGACATGGGGATGGTCAAGCTTTCGGTGAAGCCTATGATCGCGGGCGGCGTAGTGGTCGGCGGTCTTCTCTTCGGCGTCGGCTGGGGACTGCTCGGGTACTGCCCCGGCACCTCCGTCGCGGCGGTCGCCGAGGGGCGTCTCGACGCGCTCTGGGGAATCGCGGGCGGTCTGGTCGGCGCGGCGCTCTACGCGGAGGCATTTCCGTGGATGAGCCGGACGCTCCTCACGATGGGCGACTACGGAAAGATCACCATTCCGCAGGCGCTCGGGGTGAATCACTGGTACGTCATCGGAGGCGCGGTGGTTTTCACGCTTCTTTTCTTCATGGCCTCGGAGAAAAAGGGGTTATAGAAGGACGTTTTCTGCTCTGTGATCGGAGCGGCTTCCGGATGAACTTTCGGGGGCCGCTTTTTTTCATTCCCCTCGGGCCGAAAAAAGTGTATGCTTCGGGGGTGCGCGGCGAAAACGTCTCGTACTGGAGTTCAGTCTGAAAGGACGGGGAGTTATGAGAAAAAAAGTTCGCGAAGGGGTTCTCGGGTATTCTGTTCTTCTCATCATGCTGCTCATTGCAGCGCAAGCACGAGCGGGCGAGATTCGTCTTTCGCCGCTGAATCCGGAGTTCGCCGAGGTATCCGCGCTTTCAGGCGGGGCTTCCGCCGGCGTTGCGCAGATCCGCACGCCCTCGGGAGAGCTGCTGCCTGCCGGAAGGCGGCCGTCGCCGCTGAATCTTGAGCATCTGAAGCATCCGGAGGCGGCATCGTCCGTTCGGACGAAGAAGGGCTTTCCGGCGAAGTTCGACCTGCGCGCGCCGAACAGACTCTCTCCGGTCCGTGATCAGGACCCGTACGGTTCCTGCTGGACCTTCGGGGCCATGGCTGCCGTGGAATCGTCTCTATTGCCCGGCGAGGTTCGCGATTTCTCCGAATGGCATCTGGGGTACTGGGCGTATGTGACGAATCCGGAAGGCTTCCCCGCATTTACTCAGTGGAGCGACCCGGAGAACCCCTTCCCGAACGAGCGGGCAAGAATCTATAATCAGGGCGGCGACGACTGGAAAGCGGTGGCGGTGCTCGCCAGAGGGACAGGACCGGTGGACGAGGACGATCTTCCCTACGACGGTCCGCTTCCGTCGACGAAACCGAATCTCGCGAGGCGGAAGCTGCTGACCGGGGCGCTCTACATGCCGTATTCGGCGAACGAAATTTGGGAGCAGGGGTACCCGCACCTTGTCGCGGACGAAGTGAAATCGTCCATTATGGAGTACGGCGCGCTCTCCATCGGCATGATGGCGAACTTCAACGAGGCCGCTTGGAATTCGACGATGAACGCCTTTTATTACTCCGGCCGGAGAGGAGCGAATCACGCGGTGAACGTGGTCGGATGGGACGACGACTTCCCGAAGGAGAACTTCTCGACGACGCCTCCGGGAGACGGCGCGTGGATTGTCCGGAACAGCTGGGGTGAACGGTTCGGCGAGGGCGGATACTTCTACGTGTCCTACTTCGATACGAGCCTCGACAGCGGTATCGCGTACATACTCTCCGCTCCGGAGCCGTACGGTATCATCCATCAGCACGATCCGCTGGGATGGGTTCGCTCGGTCAACGCCTCCGAAGCGGATCCCGAGACGGGGTGGATGGCGAACGTCTTTACCGCCGGAGAGGGACAGACGCTCCGCGCGGTCTCGTTCTACGCGGCGGCGTTCGGGACGAAGTACGAGCTGTTCATCGACGACGTTTCCGGCGGCGCCTCCTCTGCGAGCGAAGCGCTCATCGCGGCGGGAGTTGCGGGGACCTTGGAGAAGCCGGGATACCATACGGTCACTCTGCCTCGGTCCGTCGGGGTGGGTAAAGGAACGCGTTTTCGGGTGCGGGTGAAGCTGACCACGCCGGGGTACGACTACCCTCTGCCCGTCGAACTTCCGCTCGAGGAGTATTCGGACAACGCGACGGCCTCCCCCGGCGAGAGCTTTTACAGCGGGGACGGCGCGTCGTGGAGGGATCTCACGGACGACATCCCCGGAGCGAACTTCTGCATCAAGGTCTTCGCGACGGCCGGGATGACCGCCGGCGGGGGGAGCGGCGGGTGCTCCGTCGCCGCCGCGTCGCCGCTGCTTTTCGCGTTGCTGGCGCCTCTTCTGTTGCTCCGCAAAAAGTAAAGACAACAGGTTCTTGCTCGGAAAGAAGAAGCGGACCCCCGAAGTTGCGAGGGCCCGCTTCCCATACATGAGAAGCCTTGGGTAGCGTTACCGGAGGTCGTACGGCCAGGCGGAGACGCCTCCTTCGAGGAGCGCGACGCGCTCGTAGCCGCTTCCGCGAAGCGCGGCGACGGCGTCCCATGCGCGGGCGGAGATCTTGCAGAACGTCACGATCTCCCGGTCCTTCGGGACTTCGGAGAGGCGCGTACGAAGCTGCCCCAGCGGGATGTTCGCGAAGTCGTAGGGGATGCGCCCCTGAAGGTCCAACTCCTGCGGAGAGCGGACGTCGAGCAGGAACGGAGGGTTCGGCCCCTCCATGAGCGCCTTCAGCTCCTTCGGGGAGTAAGTCTTCACCAAGCCGTCCATCTTGTTCCGCAGGACGTTGGCCGCGTGCGTCGTCGGGTCGAGCGCGGTGGCGAAGGGGGGCGCGTAGGCGAAGTCGGTGTCGGCGAGCATGTCGACGGTCATGCCGCAGGTAATCGCCGCGACGAGGGAGTCGAGACGCTTGTCCACCACGCCGCCGCCCATGAACTGCGCGCCGAGGACTCTGCGCGACTTTCGGTCGGCCACGAGACGGATCGTCATCGCGCCCTTGCCCGGCATGAAGTGAGGCCGGTCGGGCTCCTCGACGACGATGCTCACCGGGTCGAATCCCGCGGCGTGCGCCTGTTCCTCGTTGAGGCCGGTCTTCCCTATGGTGAGGTGGAAGAGTTTCAGGATCGCCGTGCCGACCACCCCCGCGAAGCGGGTGGGAAGTTCCGCGATGTTGTCGGCGATGACGCGCCCCTGCCGGTTCGCGGTGGAGCCCATCGGCTGCCAGACGGACTTCTCGGTGAGGATGTTCTTGGACTGAACGCAGTCTCCTCCCGCGTAGATGAAGGGATCGCTGGTCCGGAGACACTCGTCCACCACGATGGTTCCGTTGGGGTGGAGGTCAAGCCCCGCTTCTTTGGCGAGGATCGTGTTCGGACGGATGCCGACCGCGAGGAGCACCATGTCGGCGGGAAGGGTGCGCTTGTCGGTCTTGACGCCGGTCACGACGCCGTTTTCGCCTGTGATTTCGACGACCCTCTCGCCGCCGTAGAAGCCGACGCCCTTCTGACGCAGTATCTTCGTCACGCGGAGGCCGAAGTCCTCGCCGACGAGCGCGGGAAGAGGAGTGGGAAGAATGTCGGCCACGGAGACGGAGATACCGCGGTCCGCGAGCGCCTCGACGACTTCCATGCCGATGAGCCCTCCGCCGATGATGACCGCCGATTTGACGCTTCCGGCGTCGATGGCCGATTTCATCGCCATCGCGTCGGGCATCGTCCAGAGGGTGAAGACGCGGCTGAGGTCGTTTCCGGGAATCGGGGGGCGGATGGGGGAGGCGCCTGTGGCGAGTACGAGTTCGTCGTAGGGGAAGAAACGCTCCTCTCCCGACGCCGTATCCGTGGCGGCGACCATTTTCTTTTCTCTGTCGATGCGGGTCGCCATGTGTCCGGTGTACACGGTCACGTTCTTCACGTTGCGGAAGAAGTTGGCGTCCCTGACGATGCCGAGCGGCGTGCAGACGAGATCCTTGTACTCCTTCACCACGTCGCCGACGAAGTACGGGAAGCCGCACCCGGCGACGCTCAGATGCTCGCCCCGTTCCAGAATAGTGATGTCGAACTCCGGCGCAAGCCGCGCGAGACGGGCCGCCGTCTTCGCGCCGCATGCCACGCCGCCGATGATGAGGACTTTCTTTTTCTCCATGACCACAATCCCCTGCCTTTCGGAAGTTCGCGGCCCGGCGGACTCTTTCGCAGTGTGCCGGCGCCCGAAGCCACGATATATACTGCTACCCCTATATGGTATTTCAAAAAGAGGATTATGTCCAGTCATCCCCGAGCGTGTGGTAGGAGGAGACGTCCACATGCTTCTTTTCGCTCAACTCGCGGACGCGTTCCTCCTCGCCGCAGGGAAACTCGCAGGCCAGCCCGCAGCTCGTAGAGATGCTGCGCGGCACGGGAATAACCTTGGCGGCGATCCCCTCCTTGCGGCAGACGCGCTCGAAGAGAACGGCCATGCTCGTGATGTCGAAAGTCGCCAGGCAACGCACGATCATCGCCTCTTCCGAACCTTCCGAAGAGGAAGGGGGACTCGCGGAGAAGAGGCGCTCCGTCTCCGCGTCTGAATCGGTTTCATGATGACACGTCCTTTCAAAAGAGCGTATACTCTATAGGAGAGTTCAAACCCTCCGGGAGGTGAATCGTCATGCGCGTCGTCCTGTTTTTCGCGGTGCTCGTCGCCGCCTGCGTTCCGATGATGCTCGGTTCGAAGCGCGTCCGCCCCTGCTATAAGGGGTGCCACGGCTGCGGCAAGTGCATGAAGTCGTTCCGCGACGGCGGAGAAGAAATCGCGCGCGCTCCAGAAGAGCGCTGACGAGCGGTCCTCAGAGAAGAAATTCGTCCATCAGCCGCTCGCGCATCTCCGGCAGCGGGATGTCGTACTCCTCGGAGAGCCGCCGCACGTCCTCGAACTCCGGGTTCGTCCGGAGCACCTCGTCGCCTATGCGGGCCACCTTGAACCGGACGATTCCCCACGAAGTCTCTCTCTCCACGATCTCCGCGTCGGCCTTCAGTCTGCCGACCGTGTGCATGCGCACCCCGAGCGTCGTTGTTTCGCGCAGCAGGGTTTCCGCCAGTTTCCCCTCCATGCCGGGCCGGCAGAGGCAGCCGAGCGTGACGGCGGGGCGCCCCTTCTTCATGACGATGGGCGCGACCCAGACGTCGAGCGCTCCGTCGGCGAGGAGCATGTTCATCACCGGTGCGTAGTACTGCGGGTTCATGTCGTCGATATTCGTCTCGATGACGATCCCTGTGTCCCTCGAAAGGGTTCCGGGGGCTCCGGGTGCATCCTCTTCGGTCTCCAGAAGCAGGACGCGGAGGACGTTGGGGATGTCGCTCTCCCTGTCGCCCGCTCCTTTGCCGCTTGCGAGCACCCTGCCTGGGGGGAGGGGGCCGAACGAGGAGGCGAGGCGCTGAACCAGCAGGGCGCCCGTCGGCGTGACGCGCTCCATCGCGGCCCCTTCTACGTGGACCGGAATGCCGGCGAGCAGCTCGGCCGTCGCGGGGGCCGGGACGGGAAGGATGCCGTGCGCGCACTTGATGGTTCCGTGTCCGACGTTCAGGGGCGAGGAGACGACGGTATCGACGCCCGCCATCTCCACGAGGACGAACGCGCCGATGATATCGGCGATGGAGTCGATCGCGCCCACTTCGTGAAAGTGCACCCGGTCCGGGGTGGTTCCGTGCACCTTCGCCTCGGCCTCGGCGAGGAGGCGGAATGCGGCGCCGCTCTCCTCCTTCACGCGTGCGGAGAGCGGGCTCGCCTCGATGATCGCGAGGACGTCCGAGAGTCCTCGATGCGGATGGTCCTCGAACGAGGCGATGTTCACCTTTGTCGCCGAGATGCCGCCGCGGATCGTCTTCGAGATATCGATGCGCAGGCAGTCCGTTTCGTGGTCGTGATCTTGATGATGCGGATCGGTATGGTCGTGGTCGTGATCATGCCCGTGGTTGTGATCGTGGTCGCGATGATGACCGGGGAAGAGGACGATGCGCTCCATCGTGCGCAGAAAGGCCTCTCTGTCCAGCCCGAGATCGAGCATCGCGCCGAGAAACATATCGCCGGAGATTCCGGCGAAGCAGTCGAGATAGAGTGTTTTCATACGAAGACCTCCGGGTGAAAAGTTCGCAACGCGGCTATTCTACCATCCGCGGCGGAGAATGCACCTGCGGGACGGGCGGAAATCCTTCCTCCGCGAAAAAAGCCGCCGGATGCTGCGGTTATCCGGCGGCGGCGTTCCCGCCCGGGAATGGATTCTGTTAATACACTTCGATCTCCATGTCCTTCGTGCACTGCTTTCCCGATGTGTTGTCGGTCACCACCCAGGAGAGAATGTGCTTCCCCTCCGGCCATGCCGAGAGATCCAGGATCACGGTGAACCAGACGTCGCGTACTTTGCTCTTGAGGAAGTATTCGTAGGTGATGATCTGTTTGTCCTCGGCGACGACTTTGCCTTTCGAGTCTTTGACGAGCAGATCGAGGGAAAGGCTGATATGATACTGGTCGTCCTTGATCCCCAGCTTGAAGTTGTCGACTTCGAGGTAAATAGTTGGTTTGCTGTCTTTCGGGAAGCGGTTGCTTTCCTCTTCGAGGTAGAGCCCGTACCCTCGGACTTCTTTGACGAACAGCCCTTTAAGGAAGACGATTTCTTCAGGACCTTTTTTTACGTCGGCGGAAAGAGGAGAGACGAACGCGGCGACGCAGAAGAACGACAGGAGAAGGAGAAAAAGCCGTGTGCGGCAGCGCGGCGCGCTTCTCGTCGAAGCGGCGCACCTCCGGAAAGAAAGGAACGGCGAGAGTGTCACAGTCATGCAGCCTCCTTGAGAGAAAAAATGAAAAGCCCAAAGCATTATATAGATTTTTTTGTCTATGGACTAGGGAAATATACTGTCTATCGAAAATGTATCCTGTAAATGATTCTTAGGGCCTGTTTTTGCCCGATCGTTCCATATTCCGTACTTGATAAGGAGAACCGTATGAAAACGACATCGCATTTTCACTCGAACCACTATTTGAGCCTCGACGCGGACTGGGGCGAGGCTCTCGGCGGCGTCCGGAAGGCCTCCTCCCCGGGGAGTTCCGGACCGTTCCGCGGGCATTTCGACGGCGCCTCGCGCGGCAACCCCGGCGAGGCCGGAGCGGGAGCGCTGCTCCTCGACGCTTCCGGCGCCGCGGTCTGGACGTGCGCCCGCCCCCTGGGGCGGAAGACCAACAACGAAGCGGAGTACACGGCGCTCATTCTGCTGCTCGAGGAGATTTTCGCCCGCGGACTCTCGGGAGTCGCCGTCAGGGGGGACAGCCAGCTCGTGGTGAACCAGGTCACCGGACGTTGGAAGATAAAAGAACCACGCCTGCAGGAGCTTGCCGAACGCGCCAAGGACCTGCTCAAGGCGACGAAGAGCGTGCTTTCGTGGGTTCCGCGGGAAGAAAACGGAGACGCCGACAAGCTCTCCAACGAGGCGCTCGACGGTCCTTCGAAGCGCGATTCGAACGCGCGTGCGGCACAGGGCGCGGAAGATGCCGCAGCCTTCCCCGCCGGGCGTCTGGAGCGGATCACGGAGTCCATCTACATCGCCCACGGAAGCGAAGACTATGCCGTCGACCTGTTCCACAAGGCGTGCACCTGTCCCTCCTTCCAGCACAGAAAGCGCTGCAAGCATCTGGAGGCCGCGGAGAAAATGTCGTAGCCGGTCCGGCCGGGCGCCCCGTCACGCGCCGCTCTCCGAGGCCGGGGTCGTTTCCGGAGATGTGAGTTTCGGAAGCGCGGCGACGAGCGCCTGTGTATAGGGGTGCTTGGGGGCTGCGAGGAAGTCGCGGCAGAATCCTTCTTCGACAGCCTCCCCCCGGTAGAGTACGAGCCCTCTCCGCGCGGCTTTCCGGGCCAGGAAGAGATCGTGGGTGACGAAGAGCATCGCCATCCCCGCCTCCTGCCGCCGCTGAAGGATGCGCAGGATATCCCCTCTCGTCGAAGCGTCCTGCATGCTCGTCGGTTCGTCGCAGAGCAGCAGTTCCGGGTCGAGCACGAGCGCGCGGGCTATGGCGACCCTCTGGCGCTGGCCGCCGGAGAGGGAGAGGCGGACCCTCGACGAGAGAATTTCCTCACGGCCGATTCCCAGCTCGTCGAGAAGCTCGCGGGCCTTTCGCTCGCCTGCTTGGCGATCCCCTCTGCCCTTGACGAGGAGCCACGGCTCCATAACCGCCTCGAGCACGGTCAGAGAGGGGGGGAGCGAGCCGTAAGGGTCCTGAGGGACGACGCCGCATCGGCGGCGGAGCGCCGGCAGTTCTCCGTCGGAGACTTTCGAGAGGTCCGCGCCGAAAAGCGAGACGGTCCCGAAGGTGGGCGGCACATGCGCCGAGACGCAGCGAATGAGCGTGGTCTTGCCGCTGCCGGACTCCCCTATGATCGAGAGACTCTCTCCCGCAGCCAGGCGGAGCGAGAGCCTCTCGAGCGCCCGCACCGCCTTCCGCTTCCGCGACGGCGGAAAGTCTATCGTCAACTCGCGGATGTCGAGCATGATCCTGTTCACTCCTCTCGCTCCAGTTCGAGCAGCGCGTTCATCAGCGCCGCCGTGTGCGGGTTCTTCGGACGGGCGACGATCTCGCGAGGAGCCCCCTCCTCGACGAGGGCGCCGTTCTTCATGATGTAAAGGCGCGAACACGCCGACGCGGCGAGAGGAAGATCGTGAGAGACGAGGAGCATCCCGACCCCTTTTCTGTCGACGAGGCTCTTCAGCGTGTCGACGATCCCTTTTTGGGTGATTACGTCGAGCGCCGTGGTCGGCTCGTCGCAGAGCAGCCAGTCGGGGTCGCAGGCGAGCGCGAGCGCGATGGCCGCCCGCTGCTTCTGCCCTCCCGAGAGTTCGTGCGAGTAGCGGGAGGCGAGCGACGCGTCGAGTCCGGCCATGCCGAACAGTTCGCCCGTGCGCTCCCTCGCCGCACTTTTCGAAAGTCCGAGGTGGACGTCGAGGACCTCCTCTATGTGCCTTCCGACGGTGAGCACCGGCGTGAAGGAGTTCATCGCCCCCTGCGGGATCAGCGCGATGCGCCGCCACCGGAGCGCGTTCAGCTCCTCTTCCGTGAGCGCCGCAAGATTCCTCCCGTCGAGCAGAATCTCTCCCGAAACGCGCGTTCCCTCCGGCAGCAGCCCCGGAATCGCCATGAGGACGGAACTCTTTCCGCTTCCGGACTCACCCGCCAGCGCGAAGAGCCTCCCCTTTTCGACGGAGAGGGTGAGGTTCTTCACCGCCTCGGTCTCTCCGCTCCGCCCCCGGGAGGTCATCCGTCCGTACGTGATCGAGAGGTTGCGTATGGAGATCATGGGCGGACTCCTTTCCGGAGCCGGGGATCGACCCGCTCTTCAAGAAATTTTCCGAGGTCGAGAAAGACCAGGCAGAGCAGCGCGATGCCGAGCCCCGGGGGCAGGAGCATCCACCACGCGCCCGCGGTGAACGCCCCGAAGGAGTGCGCTTCGTGGAGCATTCTCCCCCACGAGATCACCCGCGGATCCGAGAGGCCGAGGAAGGAGAGGCCCGCCTCGGAAAGGATCGCTCCGGGGACGCCGAGCGTCATCGTGGCCAGCAGCACCGGAAAGGTCTCCGGCAGGAGGTGCTTCCGCAGGATATAGCCCGAGGGCGCGCCGAGCCCGCGCAGCCCCTCGATGTACGGCGCGTCGCGGAGGGTGAGGACGAGCGCGCGGACGGTTCGCGCAGTCCCCATCCACGAGAAGATGGAGAGGATGAGGACGAGCTGCCACAGCCCCTTCCCCCAGAGCGCGGCGAGCGCCATGAGCACCGGGAGCAGCGGAATGGAGAGCAGCAGGTCGACGATCCGCATCAGAATGCTGTCGACCCACCCTCCGAGATACCCGGACGCCAGGCCGAGCGACGTGCCGAGGAAAGTAGCCAGGAGCGTGGCGAAGATGCCGACGATCAGGGAGACACGTACCCCGGCGACGAAGAGCGCGGCGATATCCCTTCCGCGCTGGTCGGTCCCGAGGACGCCCCAGCGGCCGCCTTCGAGCTTGACGACGACCGATCCGTCGAAATCTCCCTCCCCCGAAAGCGAGAGTTCGTACTCCCCCTGTTCGGAAAAGAGGGAGGCCGAGGCGTCGCCGAAGGGAGGAAGCCCGAGCGAGCGTTTGAAGGCGATGTCGCGGCCGTCCGCCTCGAAGCCGGCCTTCAGGGGGGCCAGGCGCAGCGGCGCAAGAGCGCCGGGTTTTCTCCACTCCACGAACCGCCCGCTCTCGCCGGCGGAGGAGTCGATGCGTATGGAGAAACGAGACGGGGGAGCGAATCTCCAGTCGACGCGGAGCGAGGGAGCGTCCGCGGTGAGCCGGAGTTCCTTGGTCGGCGGCAGATCGCGGTCGATCCAGAGCGGCTTGGAGAAGGGCGCCGCTACTTCTCGCTCGGGCGGCGCGTCGAAGAGGCGTCCGCCGAAGAGCGCCGTCAGGACCATCAGCAGCAGACACCAGAAGCTCCATCGGGTACGGAGATCCCGCATCAGCGGTTCCCCCTTTCCAAGCGGACTCTGGGGTCGGCGACGCCGTAGAGCAGGTCGGAGAGCAGGTTGCACGCCACCGTGAGCAGCGAGAGCAGGAAGAACGCGGCGCCGGCGGCGGGGTAGTCGTGCCCGGTCACCGCCTCCAGCAGGAAGCGCCCCACGCCGTGAAGCGAGAAGACCGTCTCGGTGATCACGGCTCCGGAGACGATGCCGGGAAGCGAGAGCAGGAAGATGGTAAGCAGCGGCGGGAGCATCGTCCTGAAGACGTGCCCTCGGAGAATGTTTTTCCTCGGGAGGCCGCGGGCCCTCGCCATGAGGATGAAGTCTTCTCCCAGAATCTTCACCGTCAGGTTCCGAACGTAGATCGCCCATCCGCCGAAGCCCAGCAGCACCAGCGAAAGGACCGGCAACGCCATGTGCCGCAGGTAGTCGACCAGCAGCGCCGCCCCTCCGGGGGGAGGTGGAACGGAGAGCGTTCCTCGCAGGGGAAAGATCGGAATCATCGAAGCGAAGAGCATCAGCAGCAGAAGCTGGATGAAGAAGGAGGGGAAGGAGAAGGAGAGCGCGCCGCTCCAGAGGACGCAGCGCTCGAGCAGGCTGCCCCGTCGGAGCGCCGCCTTGATGCCGAGCCACGTCCCCAGCGCGGCCGAGAGGAGAAGGCTCGTTCCCAGCAGGATCGCCGTATTCGGCACGCGGGATCGCAGCTCGTCCATCACGGGCCGCCCGGTGAGGAAGGAGATGCCGAAGTCGAACGAGAGCGTCGACTTTACGTAGAGAACAAACTGCACGGGGAGCGGCTTATCCAGGCCGTATACCCGCCGGAGCTGCTCCTTCGCCTCGGGGGAGAAGCGGGGATCCACGATGGAGGCCACGGGATCGCCCGGCATGAGGCGGAAGAGCAGAAAATTGAGCGCCAGCACCAGCCCGAGCACAAGGAGGGCGCCGGCGATTCTTCTTCCCCAGTAGTTCACGGGCGTCTCACCGCCGCCGTCCCAGCCAGAAGGCGTCGTTCCCGGTCAGATGAACGTACTCCCCGGCCCGGTACTCGCGGAAGACGAATGGTCCGGTGCCGACGAGCTGCGTGAGGGATTCGTTCTCAGGGTGTTTCAGCGAGGCGGGAAGCCAGCTGCGCCAGTCCTCCACCTTCTCGACGAGGTGCCGCGGGAGCGCGGGGATGCCGCCGACGCGGTGCAGATGCCAGAAACTGACGTTCTTCATGGTCACGACGAGAGTGAGGTCGTCGGGCGTCTCGATTTTCTCGATGTTGTCCACGTTGTCGAAGTAGCGGGGGATCATGTTCTTCCGCAGAAACTCGTACGTGAAGGCGACGTCGTCGGCCGTCAGCGGTTTGCCGTCCTGCCAGCGAACACCCTCTCGGAGATGAAAGGTGAGCACGGTATGCGGACCGTCGTCCCGGACTTTCGTCTCCACGATCCACGATTTCGCCAGCCACGGAATGGTCTCCAGCGTGTACGGATCGATGGCGATGAGCGCGTCGTAAACGAGCCCGAGTACCTGCCAGTCGTAGGCGGAGCTGGACGTGAAGGGGTTCAGCGCCCTCGGCTCCTCGCCCTGGACGAGGTAGAGGGGGCGCATCGGCCCGGCGATCGGCTCCATGGCGAGCAGACTCCACGAGTTGTCCGCGGTGACTCTGTCGGTGACCAAAGTGCCCTTCCAATCGCGCCGCACGGCGGAGATCGTGTAGCGGCTGTAGATCGGGGCGACCGGAGCGAGTTCGGCAAGCTTCTTCTGGGCGTCCGAAGCCGCGTCGAGCGCCGTCATGGCGTCGGGGGCGAAACGGAGGCGGTCCAGCAGGGCGTCCAGTTCGGGATCGGAGATGCCGGGGATGTTGTACCCTCCCGGGATGTCCATCTTCGAGGAGTAGAATGCGTAGAGAGAATCGGGGTCGCGCGTCATCTGCCACGCGAGGACGTACATCTGGAAATTTCTCTCGTCCAGCCGGGAGAGCATGGTGGCGAAATCCATGGGTTCCGACTGCACCGGGATGCCTATCGCGGAGAGCGCGTCCGCGGCTCGCGCGGCCAGTTCCGCCGTGGTGGGCGCGACGGAGGCCGTCGGCGAGAGAAGGCGCTGCTCCGGAATTCTCACCCCTTCCGGCGAGACGAGCACGCCGTCCGCGCCCCACGTCCATCCTGATTCGGCGAGGCGTGCGCGCGCCGCGTCGGGGTCGAACGGATACGCCTTCACGTTTGGCTCGTAGTAAGGAGAGACGGGCGGGAGAAACGTCGAAAGCGGTTCGGCATACCCCGCGAAGAGGTCGCGGACGATGCGCTCTCTGGGGAGAGCCTGCCACGCCGCCTGCCGTAGTTCGAGCCGGTTCCACGGAAAAGCGCGGACGTTGAAGCCGAGGAAGAATCCATGAAAGCTCGACGCGAGCGAGAGGTTCACCCTTGGATCGTCGGCGAGCGTGTCGACGTCCACCGGTCGGTGGAGATCGCCGAGGATGTCCGCCTGTCCCCTCTGGAGCGCGAGGAGTTGCGCGTCGGGATCCCTGATGATCACCAGGTAGAGGTCGCGAATCTTCGGAGAGGAGTAGCTCTCCGGGGAAAACTTCCCGGGAGCGCTCCAGGCGCTTCCGGGAAAAATGCAGACGATTGCGAGGAGAAGCGCGAAGGCGATCGGTCTCTTCATCTCTTTCTCATCCTTCCTGTATCCCTGAGGAGTCTGTTTTCGCATATTGTATCAGAAGACAGGAGGAAGCAGCTCCGTGAAAACCCGTGTCTTTTGGGATCGCAAAAATATCATGCATTTTATATAAGTTAGAGCGCTTCGATAATATACTTACATTAAATAGTATACCGCTAAATTTGTTAATACCCAGAAGAGTTTCCCTTTTCTTATTTCGAGCGTTGACAATGTGGCAAAAAATGGTATATCATCGCACAGGTGAAGTAGCGTCATACTTCCGAAGATTAAAGATAGACGGATACCTTGACAGCTCCGAGAAAACGCAGTTTTCTCCCGAGACGCGCCCCGCCCGGCCGTGCGCGGGAGGGAGACAGTTCCAGAAGCGCCGCCGGTGTGCGGAGAGTGTTGGCGAAGAGTTTGCGGTCGCCGAGGATGACTTTCGCAAGAATGGTTTCGTCCTCTTCGCACGCGCGATATGGTCTCGAAAATTTTCTTCGCCTCCGCTTTTCCTTCCGGCGCCGCCGCTTCGAAGTTCCTCCGGATCCACCGCGAAGCCTGCGACCGATTCGGAAGCGTCCATCCGGAATTTCTTTGCTGTATCTGCCTTGAGGTTCTCGTGGAACCGTATGTAAGGAGGGATGTCCGGCATAGGAAAAGGATCACGTGTTGCGTTTTCGTAGTGCCGTTCCTTGTACTTATTTTATGGAGGAGGTATGAAATGCAATGACGAATCTTCTGGGTGAATTCATCGGAACCATGGTGTTGGTCACTTTCGGCGACGGGCTTGTCGCCTGCGCGCTGCTCAACAAATCCAAGGGACAGAACGCGGGATGGATCCACATCACCGTCGGTTGGGGCGCAGCGGTCGTCATGGGCGTTTTCGCCGCCATAGCCATGGGCGCTCCTCAGGCGGACATCAACCCGGCGGTAACGCTTGCCAAAATGCTTGCCGGAGTCTACTCGCTTCCTCATGCGGTGACCACGATGCTGATGCAGGTCGCCGGGGGCTTTGCCGGCGGCGTCGTGGTGTGGCTCGCGTATCTCGGCCACTGGGAAGCCACCGAGGACAAGGGGCTCAAGCTCGCCGTCTTCTCCACGGGTCCCGCCATCCGTCAGACCGTCCCGAATTTCATCACCGAAGCTATCGGCACCATCTTCCTCATCGTTCCCATCATGTTCATCTTCTCCGGCGAGGGAAAGGTCGGCCCTCTGGCCCCCGGCTTCGGTCCGTTCCTCGTCGGCTGGCTCGTCATGGCCATCGGCATGGCGCTTGGCGGCCCCACGGGATACGCCATCAACCCGGCCCGCGACCTCGGCCCAAGAATCGCCCACTTCGTACTTCCTATCGCCGGAAAGGGCGACTCGGACTGGGGGTACGCGTGGATACCGGTCCTTGCTCCCTTTACCGGCGGCGCCATAGCCTTCTTTATCGCCCGCGCCCTTGGGGTGATGTAATCTCCGCTCTCTTTTTCGAAAAGAATACGACGGGGGAGGGGCTCCTCCTCCGTCGGGTTTCTTGAATAAGTTCAGCTCCTTGAAAGGAGGCGTTTCTTTGTGAAAAAACTGCTTAACAAGGTAGATGACATCGTCGTCGAATCGCTCGCCGGTCTCGCCGCCGCGCATCCCGGTCTGGTGAAGCTCCACCCGTCGGTCAAGGCCGTTCTGAGGGCCGACGCGCCCAGCAAGAAGGTCGCCGTCGTTTCCGGCGGCGGAAGCGGGCACGAACCTCTTCACGGAGGCTATGTCGGCTACGGCATGCTCGACGCGGCGTGCCCGGGCGAGGTCTTCACCTCTCCGACGCCCGATCAGATGTATGAAGCCGCCAAGGCCGCGGACGGCGGCAAAGGCGTTCTCTTCATCGTGAAGAACTATACCGGCGACGTCATGAACTTCCAGATGGCGGCAGATCTTCTGGCCGCGGACGGCATTCCCGTCGCGCAGGTCATCGTCGACGACGACGTCGCCGTTCAGGATTCGCTGTACACAGCGGGACGCCGGGGTGTCGGCGGCACCGTGCTTATAGAGAAGATCGTCGGCGCCAAGGCGGAGGCCGGCGCTTCCCTCGAAGAGGTCAAGGCGCTCTGCGAGAAGGTCAACAGCCAGGTCCGCTCCATGGGCATGGCGCTTACATCGTGCGCGGTTCCGGCGGCGGGCAAACCGACCTTCGAACTCGGCGAGGACGAGATGGAGATCGGTATCGGTATCCACGGCGAGCCGGGACGTCAGCGGATGAAGCTGAAGCCGGCTAAGGAGATCGTGGAGATGATGGCGGGGGCCATCGTCGAGGATCTTCCCTTCAAAGCGGGCGACGAGGTCGTCGCCTTCGTCAACGGCATGGGCGGCACGCCGCAGATGGAACTCTTCCTCGTCTACAACGATCTCGTGAACTTCCTTAAGGAGAAGGGAGTCGTCGTTGCGCGCTCTCTTGTCGGAAACTATATCACCAGCCTCGAAATGCAGGGATTCTCCATCACGCTGCTGAAGCTCGACGAAGAGATGAAGGCTCTTTGGGACGCTCCCGTCGAGACGGCGGGGCTTCGCTGGGGGAGGTAGGCGCTCTCCGATGAATCTCGATGTCCAGGGAATGCTCAAGGTGTTCGACGCTATCGGCGAGACGATGGCGGCGCATAAGGACTACCTGACCGAACTCGATTCGGCTATAGGCGACGCCGACCACGGAATCAACATGAACCGCGGTTTTCACAAGGTTCGCGACAAGCTCTCCGCAGCCTCCTACTCCGATCTCGGAGCCCTCTTCAAAGATGTCGGCATGACCCTCATGGGGAATGTCGGCGGGGCTTCGGGGCCTCTCTACGGGACGTTTTTCATGCGTATGTCGACGAAGCTCGCCGGACGGCAGGATGTCGATACCGCCTCCCTGGCCGAGGCGATGGAGGAGGGGCTCAAGGGTATCGTCGCCCTTGGCAAAGCCCAGCTTCAGGATAAGACCATGGTCGACGCGCTGACTCCGGCCGTCGACGCACTGAAAAATGCCGCCGTCGAGGGCGTCGGTCTTTCCGGAGCCCTCGAAGCGAGCGTCGAGGCGGCGAAGTCCGGGATGGAATCGACGATTCCTCTCGTCGCCCGCAAGGGGCGGGCGAGCTACCTCGGCGAACGTTCGGCGGGACACCAGGATCCCGGAGCGACGTCCATTTACCTGATCCTCTCGACGATCCTTCATTCCGTGAAGGGGAGTTCCTGAGTGAACGCCGTTCTTGTCATTTCTCACAGCGCCGAAGCGGCGCGAGGCATCGCCGCCATCGCCTCTCAGATGGCGGGGGACCGGGTCGGCATCGCCGCGTGCGGCGGGACCGACGACGGCGGGCTGGGTACGTCGGTTCCGGCGATTCTTGCGGCTCTTGAAGAGCTGCTTGCAAGCTCCGAAGGCGTCGTGGTCGTCCCCGATCTGGGGAGCGCCGTCCTTGCGGCGCGTACGGCCAGGGAACTCCTTGGCGACCGTGCGGACCGCGTGCTCATCGCAGACGGTCCGGTGCTCGAAGGCGCCTTTATGGCCGCGGTGGAAGCCAGCGTCGGCGCGGGGCTTGAGCGCCTCGCCGCCGTCGTGGACGAAGCGAGAGGGTTGAAGAAGCTTCAGGAGTAAGGTTCCGTAGCATTCGTTCTTGTTTGACGCGAAACAAAAAGAGGCGGCGGACCATGCCCGGCCGATGAAGGGCGTGCGCGCCTCGTTGGAATCGCACATTAAGGAGGCGGTACGATCATGCCCAACTGGTTCAGCAACTTGTTCTCACGCCTCGATAAACCCCAAACAGGAGGTACTGTCATGTCCGAGAAGAAATACGTAGTGGCCATCGACCAGGGAACGACCAGCAGCCGAGCCATCGTTTTCGATCTTGAGGGAACTCCGAAGAATTCGCACCAGATGGAGCACGAGCAGATTTATCCGAAGCCGGGCTGGGTGGAGCACAACCCGATGGAGATATGGTCCCGCACGCAGGACGTCATCCGCGAGGTTGTTACAAGCAACGGTATCGTCGCCGAAGAAATAGGCGCCATCGGCATCACCAACCAGCGCGAAACCACGGTCGTCTGGGAGAAGGCCACCGGCAAACCCGTGTACAACGCCATCGTCTGGCAGTGCATGAGGACGCAGGACTTTTGCGCCGAGTGGCAGAAGAAGGCCGGCTGGGACAAAAAGGTCAACGATCTGACCGGCCTGGTCATCAGCCCCTATTTCTCCGGAACGAAGATCAAGTGGATCCTCGACAACGTCCCCGGCGTCCGCGCGAAGGCGGAAAAAGGAGAGGTCCTCTTCGGCAACATCGACACCTGGGTTACCTGGAACCTCACCGGCGGCCCCAACGGCGGCGTCCACGTCACCGACGTCACCAACGCCTCCCGTACCCTCCTCATGAACATCGAGACGCTGAAGTGGGACAAGGAGATGATGGACTTCCTCGGCATTCCCGAGGCGATGCTCCCCGCGATCAAACCCAGCAGCTACGTCTACGGCTACACGCCCGAGAACGGGGCCTTCGGCGCGAAAATCCCCGTCGCCGGAATCCTGGGCGACCAGCAGGCGGCGCTCTTCGGCCAGGCGTGCTACAGCCCCGGCGAGGCCAAGAATACCTACGGCACCGGCTGCTTCATGCTGCTCAACATCGGCGAGAAGCCGGTTCGCTCCAAGAACGGACTGCTGACGACCGTCGCCTACGGTCTTGAAGAAGGCAAGGCGGTCTACGCCCTCGAAGGTTCCATAGCCATCACCGGCGCCGCGGTCCAGTGGCTCCGCGACAACCTCCGTCTTTTCGACGACGCCCCCGATTCCGAGTATTTCGCCGCCAAGGTGAAGGACAGCGGAGGCATCTACTTCGTCCCCGCGTTCTCCGGTCTCTACGCCCCCTATTGGGATATGAGCGCTCGCGGCGCCATCCTCGGTCTCACCCGATACATCACCAAGGAGCACATCATCCGCGCCACTCTGGAGAGCATCTGCTACCAGACGCGCGACGTCCAGGCCGCCATGGACGCCGACTCCGGCGTGCCTCTGAAGGCGCTGAAGGTCGACGGCGGCGCGGTGAAGAACAACCTCCTCATGCAGATGCAGGCCGACGTGCTCGGCGTGCCTGTCGTCCGCCCCGTAGTCAACGAGACCACGGCGCTCGGCGCGGCCTACGCCGCGGGACTTGCCACCGGCCTCTGGACGAGTACCGAGGAGCTGCGCAAACACTGGAAGGTCGACAAGGAATTCGGCGCCGCGATGGCCGCCGACAAGCGCGAAGAGATGTACAAAGGCTGGAAGAAGGCCATTGAAAAGGCCAAGGGGTGGCTCTAGGACTTGATACCGTCCGCGGAAACTCGTAGCGGCTGATGCATTGAGTTCGAAGAAATAGATCGCACTGCGCGACAGAGGGAGAGAGGCCGTACGCTGCCCATGGCACGCGCCTTTTTCCCTCTTCGTATTATGGAGGTGTTCTGAAGTTGACCGACAAAACCTACGATATCATTATCGTCGGCGCAGGGATCGTCGGGGCGACTCTGGCCAGGGAGCTTTCCGCCTACGCCCTTGAAATCGCCGTGATCGACAAGGCGGCGGATATCCCCTCCGGGGCGAGCCGGGCCAACAGCGCCATGATCCACGCCGGTTACGACGACAAGCCGGGTTCCATCAAGGCCGATTTCTGCGCGCCCGGCAACAGGCTCTATCATGAGCTGGCCGCTCCTCTGGACATGACGCTCCGGAAGTGTGGTTCCTACGTCTGCGGCTTCGATGAAAAGGATCTGAAACATCTTGAAATGCTCCTCGACCAGGGCAAGCGCAACGGCGTTCCCGGACTGGAGATCGTCGGCGGGGATGCGCTGCGCGCCAAGGAACCGAACGTCGGCGCGGAAATCCTCCACGCCCTGTGGGCGCCGTCCGGCTGCATCGTCAACAACTTCGAAGCGGTCCTTGCGTTCATGGACAACGCCCAGCAGAACGGCGTCGAACTCTTTCTCGAAACGGAGCTTCAGGACATCGTACTCTCCGACGACCGGAAAGAAGTTCTTGGAATACATACCAATCGCGGCTTTATGCGTACCTCCGTCGTCGTCAACGCCGCCGGGGTCAATTCCGACCTCGTCGCGAAGATGGCCGGCGACGATTCTTTTTCCATCGAACCGACGAGAGGCGAGTACTACATTATGGATAAGAACATAGGCAACCTCGTCGGCTCCTTTTTCTTCGCGTGTCCGACCGATAAGGGGAAGGGGATCACGGTCGCCCCGACGGCGGAGAACAACCTTCTCATCGGCCCCACCTCGGAGGTTCAGGAGAGCCGCGACGACACCTCCACGTCGGTCGACGGACTGAAGGAGGTCATCGACGGCGCCCGCCGCCTCGTTCCCTCCATCCCGCTCGCCATGGCGATCACCACGTTCTCCGGCCTCCGGGCGAGCGCGAGCACGAAGGACTTCGTGCTCGGCGTGCTCGACGCCCCGAGGGGCTTCGTCAACGTCGCCGGTATCAAGTCTCCCGGCTTCACCAGCGCTCCCGCACTTGCGCTGCGCACCGTGGAGCTGATGAAGGAGAAGCTCGGCGGCCGTCTTACCTTTGCACCCAAGCCCGACTTCGTTCCCGAGAGAAAACATATCCCCCGCTTCGAGGCGCTTCCCATGGAGGAGAAGATACGGCTCGCGGCGAAGGACCCCCGGTACGCGCAGATCGTCTGTCGCTGCGAGATGGTGACCGAGGCGCAAGTCGTCGAGGCCATCGCCAGGGGAGCGCGCACCGTTGCGGGAGTCAAAATCTGGACGCGCGCGGGCGCCGGCCGCTGCCAGGGCGGTTTCTGCGGACCCCGCGTGGTCGATATTCTGGCGCGCGAACTCGGCGTCTCCCCCGAGGAGATCACTCGCCACGGCGGACATTCGCGCTATCTCGTCGGCAGAACGAAGGACTACTGGTTCAAGGGGGGAGAGAAATGAGCGAGATGTACGTCGACGTTGCGATCGTCGGAGCCGGTCCTGCAGGGGTGGCCGCGGGTATCGGCGCCAGAGAGGCGGGGGCGGAGAGCGTCCTCGTCCTCGAACGCGACTGGGACCTCGGAGGTATCCTCCAGCAGTGCATCCACCCCGGCTTCGGCCTGCACACCTTCAAGGAGGAGCTGACCGGCCCCGAGTATATGCACCGGTGGATCAAGAGAGCGCACGAGGCGGGGGTTCAGTTCCTCGTCAACTCGATGGTTTTCAAGATGGAACCCGACGGCGGTCTCTGGGTGATGAATCCGGAGAAGGGGATATTCCGCGTCGTGCCGAAGGCGACCGTCCTTGCGATGGGGTGCCGCGAACGGCCTCTCGGGGCGATCAACGTCCCCGGCAGCCGCCCTGCGGGAATCTATACGGCGGGCACGGCGCAGCGCTTCGTCAACATGGAGGGGTACATGCCCGGACATAAGGCCGTCATCCTCGGCTCGGGCGACATCGGCCTCATCATGGCACGCCGTCTGATCTGGGAGGGAGCGAGCGTCGAGGGGGTCTTCGAGATCATGCCCTGGGCGGGCGGACTGCGGCGCAACATCGCGCAGTGCCTCGACGACTACGGCATCCCCTTTTACCTGGAGCACTCCGTTATTAAAATCCACGGGCATGATCGCCTCGAAGGGATCACCGTCGTCAAGGTGGACGAGAACCGGCGTCCCATTCCGGGAACCGACCGTTTCGTCGCCTGCGACACGATGCTGCTCGCCGTCGGGCTCATCCCGGAGAACGAACTGTCGCGCATGGCGGGGGCCGATATCCACCCCGTCACCGGCGGACCCGTCCTCAACGAGTTCTACCAGACCACCCGCCCCTCGATTTTCGCCGCGGGAAACGTCGTCATCGTGTACGACCTCGCGGACTGGGTCAGCCAGGAGGGGGTCGCAGCGGGGCGCAACGCGGCCCTGTACGCCGCCGGAACGCTCCGCAGGTCGGAGCGGCGCATCGACATCAAGGGGGGCAAGAACGTCCGCCTCTTCTCGCCGCAGTACATTACCGGATGCTGCGACGCCACCGTCTACTTCCGCGTGACGCACCCCATCGAGAAGCGTTGCAGGGTTTTCGCCGACCACGGCCTCTTCGAACAGAGACACCGCTACGTCCGGCCCGGCGAAATGAACGAGATACACCTGAAGGGAGCCGCGCTGCAAGCCCTTCCGGAGGATGTCTCGGCCATCGTTATCGACGCCGAGGAGGTCTGAATTTCATGGAAGAACGTCTGCTGAACATGATCTGCGTTGGATGCCCCGTCGGGTGCGACATCAAGGTATCGGTCGACGGAACGAACGTGCTCTCCGTCGAGGGGAACACCTGTCCGAGGGCTATGGAGTTCGCGAAGGCCGAGATCGCCAATCCGACGCGGGTCTTCGCTACGACGGTCCGCGTTTCCGGCGGGAAGCTGCCGGTCTGTCCCGTCCGCAGCCGTCGGGCTGTGCCTAAAAACCGCCTGTTCGATATCTCCCGCGAGGTCGCGCGTCTCGTCGTCCCCGCTCCTGTGGAGATAGGCCAGGTTATACTCGCCGACGCCTGCGGAACGGGCGTCGATATCGTGGCCACACGCGACCTCAAGGCCGAGGAGGAGTCCGCATAATGGAGAAGCAGGTAGTCGTTAAAAACCCTCACGGACTGCACGCCCGCCCCGCGGCGAAGTTCGTCCAGGCGGCGGCGTCCGTCCCGGGGGACGTGATCATTGAGAAGAACGGGAAGACGGCGAACGCGAAGAGCATTCTGTCGATCATGTCCCTGGGCGTCTCGAAGGGAGACGTCGTGACCCTCTCCGTCGGCGGCGAGGGCGGAGAAACGCTGCTGGGCACTCTCGAAGAGATCCTCGTGAGCGAGGCGGAATAACTTCGCCGGAAACCGGTTGACAGACGCTCCGAAAGAGGATAGATAAGAACAGGGTGGCGCGCGCGTTCGCACGGACCGCCCGGACGAAACGCCCTATCATACAGAAGGAGAGTGTTGCGAATGAAACGGAGAACGATTTGGGGTATTGTGGTACTGGTGTGCGTCATCCTTGCGGCGGCGGGAGCGGGAGTGCGGGCGGAGGCCTCCGACTTCAAGCTGGTGCTGCGTCTGAGCCACGTCTTCCACCCCGACGAGCAGCTCACGAAGTCCATGGACTGGGTGGCGGAGCGGATTCTCAAGAGAACGAACGGCGCGATCGAGATCAGAACGTTCCCTCAGGGGCAGATCGCCGTCTACAAGGACGGGCTTGAGCAGGTCGTCCGGGGCGCGGACTTCATCTCCGTCGAAGACCCCTCCTACGTCGGCGACTATGTTCCCGACTTCGTCGCGCTGGTCGGGCCGATGCTCTATAACTCCTACGACGAGTACGTGGAGATGATCAAGACCGATCTTGTCCAGGGCATGATCAAGCGTGCCGAGGAGAAGGGGATCAAGATCCTCGCGCTCGAGTACGTTTTCGGTTTCCGCAACGTGATCACCAACAAGGTCGTCAACACGCCCGAGGATCTGAAGGGCGTGAAGCTGCGCACCCCGGGAAGCCAGCTCTTCATCAAGACGCTCACCGCGATGGGCGCGACCGTGACCCCTCTTCCCTGGGCGGAGACCCTTCCGGGCGTCCAGCAGGGGATCGTCGACGGAATCGAAGGCTCCGAGTTCACCAATATCGGCACCAAGGTCTACGAGCTGCTGAAGAACGTCGCCCGCACGCAGCACTTCCTCGGCACCTGCGGCGTCTATATCTCCACGCAGGTCTGGGAGAAGATCCCCGAGGAGTACCGGACGATCGTCGCCGAGGAGTTCGCGAAGGGCGCGCTCGAAATGGTCGAAATCGGCAAGCGCGATCTCGGCGATGTCACCGCGAAGCTCGAATCCTACGGCGTGAAGTTCAACGAGGTCGACAAGAAGGCGTTCGTCGAAGCCACGAAGAGCATCTACGAGACGTTCCCCGGCCTCACCCCCGGTATTTACGACAAGCTTCAGGCGGAACTGGAGAAGATCCGGGCGAAGAAGTAACGGACGTTTCCGTCCGAATGAAATAACCGAACAGCGCGGCAGGGAGAGACCGTATCGATCTCTTCCTGCCGCTGATTCGCTCGACGAGAGGGTATCGACCATGAAAAAAATCGTGCACACAGTCTTCAGTTATGCGGAGGAGATCGTCAGCGCGTTCTTCATCAGCGTCACCGTCTGCATGGTGATCGTCAACGTCTTTTTCCGGTATGTGCTCAACAAGGGGATCTTCTGGTCCGAGGAGGTCGCCACAATCTCGTTCGTCTGGAGCGTCTTCATCGGCGCGGCGGCGTGCCATAAGCGCAAGATGCACATCAGCATCGACCTCCTGACGAAGCTGGCCCCGAAGGTACTGAAAAAGCCGCTGCGCTTGCTGGCGCATTCGCTGATGGTTCTCCTCAACGGGTACATCGTGTACTTGAGCGTTATCTTCGTCCGCGCCTCCTCCATTAAACCGACCGCCGTCCTGGGGATTTCCTCCAGTTACGTGAGTTCCGCGCTCCTGGCCGGTTTCGGGCTGATGACGCTTCATTCCGCGGCCTTTTTCATCGAAGAGCTGCGCAGCGGCGCCGTCCCGTCCGGACAGAGTGAACAGGGGTGATGCAGATGGAATTCCTTCCCGTAATCGTCGTCTTCGTCCTTTACTTCTCGGGTATTCCCATCGCGTTCGCTCTCTTCGGCGCGGCCCTTTCGTACTTCACGTTCATCAACACGGGCAGCCCCGTCGACCTGATTCTCCAGCGCTTCATCACAAGCACCGCGTCCTTTCCGCTGCTGGCCGTTCCGTTCTTCATCATGGCGGGATCGGTCATGAACTACGCGGGGATCAGCTCCCGACTGATGAAGATGGCCGACGTCCTCACCGGCCACATGACCGGCGGGCTGGCGCAGGTCAACGTGGTGCTCAGCACGCTCATGGGAGGCGTCACAGGGTCCGCCAACGCCGACGCCGCCATGCAGAGCAAGATACTGGTCCCGGAAATGGAGGCCAGGGGGTACGACAGAGCCTTCTCGGCGGCGATCACCGCAGCCTCCTCGGCCATCGCGCCCGTCATCCCTCCGGGGATCAACCTGATCATCTACGCCCTGATCGCCCGGATCTCCGTCGACAGGATTTTCCTGGCAGGGTACGTCCCCGGTCTCATCATGTGCTGTACGCTGATGATCGCGGTGAGCATCGTCTCCAGGCGCAGGGGGTACAAACCATCGCGCGAGAAACGCGCGTCGGCCCGGGAGATGCTTCGTCAGGTCAAGGAGTCCTCGTGGGCGCTCTTCATGCCGCTGGGCATCATCCTCGGTCTGCGCTTCGGCATGTTCACCCCCACCGAGGCGGGCGCCATCGCTGTGCTCTACTGCTCGCTCGTCGGTTTCTTCGTCTACCGGGAGCTTCGGCCGATTCACTTCATCACCATCCTGAAGGATACGGTGTACGGCACCAGCACCGTCCTGCTCATCATCGTCGCCGCGTCCGTCTTCGGCTACTATATGAGCTGGGAACGCATACCCCAGAGCGTCGCGGCCCTGCTGCTCGACATAGCGGACAACAAGTACACCATGCTCCTCGTGATCAACCTCATGCTCCTCGTCCTCGGGATGTTCCTCGAAGGGGGCGCGGCCATGATCATTCTCGCGCCGCTCCTCGTGCCGGTTGTCGTGGGTCTTGGCGTCGACCCCGTCCACTTCGGCCTGATCATCATCGTGAACATCATGATCGGCGGCGTCACGCCCCCCTTCGGCTCGATGATGTTCACCACCTGCTCGATCACCGGGGTCGCCATCCCGGATTTCGTCCGGGAGAGCATTCCCTTCATCATCGCCCTGCTCGTGGCGTTGCTCCTTGTGACCTACATCCCGGCGCTCACGCTCTTTTTACCGCACCTGCTGTACTGAACACCGCGAGGGGCGCGCCGATGCGCGCTCCTCGTATACTACTGAAAGAAGGGGTTTATGGTGCTCGTCTTCGGACACAGAGGAGCCTCCGGGTACGCCCCGGAAAATACCTTGCCGGCCTTCGAACTGGGGATCCGTCAAGGGTGCGATGGGTTTGAATTCGATGTGCAGCTGACGAAGGACGGCGTCGCGGTCGTCCATCACGACTGGACCGTGGACCGGACGACCACGGGAAGCGGCGCGATACGCGATCTCTCGTTCGACGAAATCCGTGCGTTCGACGCGGGAAAATGGTTCTCGGAGGAGTTTTCAGGGACGACCGTCCCCCGTCTGGAAGAGCTGTTCGAGATGGTTCCCGCGACGATGCCGCTGAACGTCGAGCTGAAGAGCAGACCGCACGACCAGCCGGGGCTTGAGAAAGCAGTCGCTTCCATAATGGAGCGCTACAACCGGGTTGAGAACACGATCGTCTCCTCCTTCAATCACAAATGCCTGAAAGAGATACGCGCGTTGAATCCGGCGTTCCGCCTGGGCATACTCTATGAAGGCGTGCTGCTCTCCCCGTTCTCCTACGTCAGACGCCAGAGTCTGGATATCTACAGTCTCCATCCGTGCCACGACTACGTATCGAAGGAGCTTGTCGAGAAGGCGCACGCCCGGGGGATCAAGGTCGCCTGCTGGACCGTCAACACCACGGAACGGGCCCGCGAACTGGAGGCGGCGGGAGTGGACGTCGTCATCACGAACTACCCGGACAGGTGCCTGCCGGAGGCGCCGAAGGCGAAGACTAAAAAGCCGAAGAAGGCGCGCGAAAAATAGAAACCGGAGCGACGGCGCGGTGCATGCCTCTTGGAATCGAGGAGAGGGGAGTATGCATGAAGACGGGGAGGAGCGGAGCGCGGAGGACGATCTTCGCGAAGGCGTACTAGAGGGCTTACCGGGGCGCGAAGAAGACTGTCGATTCAGACGCGGAAATCGCGCGGAAACGGAGTTGACAACCCCCGGAAACGTGGTATCATACCCCTCGCGTCTTTGAAACGGCGCGCTCATCCGGCCTCTTCGAGGCGGCGGAGGAGCGGGAACGAAGGCGAAAGTCGAAGCTGAAGCGAAAGCCGAAGCCGAAAGTTCCCGAGACGAACCTTGACAGATTTATAAGAGCGAGAAGAAGAGGAAAGAGGCGTTCCGAGTAATTAAACGAGAGTTTGATCCTGGCTCAGGACGAACGCTGGCGGCGTGCTTAACACATGCAAGTTGAACGGGCGATGTCGGAAGCTTGCTGAAGACATCGTTAGTAGCGGACGGGTGAGTAACGCAT
>Ga0228536_1000519_pt1 | contig 67206 bp, 58 predicted proteins | sample SJ1Smetagenome_FD_168611 | JGI IMG/M metagenome (GOLD analysis project Ga0228536, IMG submission 168611) | Enriched culture of PCE-dechlorinating microbial communities from Ithaca, New York, USA - SJ1.S | ecosystem: Engineered > Modeled > Simulated communities (microbial... > Unclassified...
TTTGCAGCGAAGCTGCAAGGGATCAACCTGATATGACAGGTGCTTGCTTACGATATGGGCACCAAGTAGGGTCGATGGCCTGCCTCGACCTTCCAGGTGATGATTCGACTGAGGCGACTGCGGCGGGAGCAGGCACCTGCCCTACGGGGATTTCCTTCCTTCGTCAGGATGACAGAAGCCATATTCGTAGGTCAGGTCATCGTGCTCGAAGAGTATGCACATATCAACCTGACATGACAGGTGATAGCAAACGAGCCTCTCAGGAGGACCGGAGCATCACCGTAGGCCGGGTTCCGCATTTAAACCCGGCAAAGCGGCACTCCTGGCTAACGCGGGTCCGGCCTTACCTCGTAATACGGTAAAGCCAACTCCACATTCCGCAATAACTAACCCACCCCTTTGTCCCCCTCCCTGCGCTTTGCTGGAGGGGGTAGGTTACGAACCCATCTGATATTTTCATGAGGACCAAAGCTCTCCTGTAAGGATGGGGGCATAATGCTGGGAGGTTGCGAACAGTACTTGCTCCATCCGCGGCTGCTGAAGATTCATTACAATGAGCGGTCAAAATCCCCCATCCTCTCCGATAGCGCGCCCTTCCGGGTACGATAACTATCCTGATCAAGGAGGAAGGGATAAGCGGACTGGACAAGAGCGCGCTTGAGGCGTTTATCGTCAGAGCCAAAGCCCATACCTGCGTGGGAGGGGGGCAAAGGAGCCCCGCGACCCGGCCGTCTTCGCACGATCTGCAATTCCAGGAAGGCGCTTTTTCGTATCTGGACAGTTATTTCGGCGGGACGGATTTCATCGGGCAGGAAGTGGTCTGTTTCAAGGGGAAACCGGTCTGGGCGATGAATTATTACGGGAAGATCTTTTCCCCCGCTCTGATCGACGGACAGTCCGCCGGAAGGATCATCATGCAAAGCCTGGGCAAGCTTTACCAGGAAGGGTGTTTTTTGGGCGGGTTTGAGTATGAGACACCGCTGGGGACGTATTTTGATGCCAACGAGGGCGATGTTTTGTCTTTCAGGGGGATGGAATGGATTACTGTGCAAGGTCAGAAGGCGTACGAACTTGTTTACCACGGGGGGTGGATTAAAGAGTAGCCCTGGTCATCGTGCTTCAAGAGGTTCCGGGCTCGCCCTCACAGTAAAAGCTCCAAGAGTAGAACATGGCGATTTTGATAAATGGTGAGGGTCAGTATTCTTGGAGCGAGACTGAAGAGGGTCAGTATTCTTGCCGTAAACTGAGTCAAAAGACCCTCTCCCCCGCTTCGCGGACACTCCCCCGAGGGAGGACAAATCCCTGGGCGAGACTGATGAGGGCCAGTATTCTTGCCGTAAACTGAGATTCAAAATACCCTCTCCCCCGCTCCGCGGACCCTCCCCCAGTGGAGGGCGGATCCTTGGGAGGGCCAGTATTTTTGCCGTAACCCGATTCAAGTGACCCTCTCCCCCGCTCCGCGGACCCTCCCCCGAGGGAGGGCAGAGGTCAGTGCTGCGCGGAGCCTCCCACGAGGGAGGGCAAAGGTCGGTGCTGCGCGGAGCCTGGCATAATTCGCGCGGGAGGACTAAAGCCCTCCCGTACGGATGGGGCTATGATGCTGGGAGCTTGCCAACAGCACCTGCTCCATCCGAAATATCCAGGTGGCATAATGTAACGGATGAAATTCCAGTGGGGAGATTGCTTCACTTCGTTCGCATTGACGATTCACTATGATCGCAATTGGAATAGAGAAAAGGCACAAAAGTGTCCATGATTGAGCAATTTTTGCTAAAGTGCAAGTATTCGACAGAATGTGGCTTGCAGGAAGTAATAAAGCGGGTAGAATTAACCAAAGTTACAGGAGGCTGGCATGAAGATCCCGCTCTTTCAGGTTGACTCGTTCACCGTAAAGCCCTTCAAAGGCAATCCGGCGGGTGTTTGTTTGTTGGAACAACCCCGCGACCCCGCCTGGATGCAGGCTGTTGCAATGGAGATGCGACTCTCCGAAACGGCATTTCTCTGCCCGAAAGGCAGTGATTACCACCTGCGCTGGTTTACCCCCAGCACAGAGGTGGACCTGTGCGGTCATGCCACGCTTGCCTCGGCGCACATCCTGTTTGAACTGGGCTTTTACGACCCGGATGAAACCATCTTTTTCCATACCAAGAGCGGCGTGATCACCGCCACTTTCGATCACGGCACGATCGAGCTCGACATGCCCCTGATCCGCTCCATCCCCGCCCAAACCTCTCCCCTGCTTGAGGAGATCCTCGGCGGCGCACCTCTGGCGGTTGCCCACTCCGAAGATAAGGCGATCTTGCTGGCTGAGGTTGCAGATCAGGCTGCCGTGGAAGCTTTGGATCCTGACTTCCGGAAAATCGCCACGCTCGAAGAAACCGATCTGATCGTCACAGCCCAGACCCCCGGAAGCAAGTACGATTTCGTTTCCCGCTTCTTCTCTCCGCACACGGGCATTCCAGAGGACCCCGTGACTGGGCTTGGGCACTGCATGCTGACCCCGTATTGGGCGCAAAGGCTCAATAAAGACCAGATGGTTGCCTACCAGGCATCCGCCCGCGGCGGCACGGTTTGGTGCCGTTTGGGCAAGGACCGCGTCTATTTGGGCGGCAAAGCCGTGACCGTTTTCTCCGGAGAAATTCTGCACCAATAGCATCCCTGACAAACGACACCAACAGCCTGTTTTTATAATCAGGATTATTGTATTACTTGAAAAACTGAGCTTATGTTTTATCCATAGGCTTTAAGTTTCATTATTCCTCAATGACCCACCCCCCTTACCCCCCTCCCTCCGCTTCGCTGGAGGGGGTAAACGGTTTTACAGTGGTAACTCATAATTTTAGGTAATTACTAATTCTTTAGGATTGGTAATTCATTAGTATGGCAGAGAAACATTAAAGATATGATTACCCTGCTGCTTACCAACAAAGCCAAATCCGGCTGTTATAATTACCGGCAGCAAGCACAAAAAGAGTCGTTTACGATGTGCTTTATTTTTGTTTATCGTCTTGAGAGATAGGAGCAAACACATGGATCTTCTGAAGCAGCGCATTCTGACCGATGGCAAGAACCTTGGCAAGGGTATTCTCAAAGTTGACCGTTTCATCAATCACCAGGTGGACCCCAACCTGATGGATGCTTGCGGCGCGGAGCTCGCACGGCTTTTCGCCGGCACCAGCGCGGTCAAGATCCTGACTGCGGAGATCTCCGGCATTGCCCCCGCGCTCATGACCGGGAAATACCTCAACTTGCCGGTGGTATACGCGCGCAAATCCAAGCCCGTCACCATGCCCAGCGAGGTCTACATCACCGTCGCCCCCTCCCACACCAAAGGGCACAACACTGAGCTGATCGTCTCGCCGGAATACCTGCTGCGGGATGAAGAGATCCTGATCATCGACGACTTCCTGGCGACCGGCGCGACCATCATCGGGTTGGTGCGACTGGCGCAGACCGCCGGCTCGAAAGTGGTCGGTATCGGCACGCTGATCGAAAAAACCTTCGAAGGCGGTCGGGAAAAGCTGGCGTATTTGGGCGTACCTGTGCACTCGCTGGTCTCGATCAGCTCGATGGATGACGGTCAGATCATCTTCACAGACGAATTCGCGGCGTAGGGTTAGCGATGAGTGATCGAATCGTCATCCTGGACTTTGGTTCCCAATACACCCAGTTGATCGGCAGGCGCATTCGGGATATGCATGTGTATTGCGAATTGCTGCCCTGGCATGCCTCCGGCGAAGAAGCGCTCGACAGCCAGACCAAAGGCATCATCCTCTCGGGCGGACCGCAGTCCATCTACGCTGAAGGCGCGCCTTATATCCAGGATTACGTGCTTGAAAGCGGCTTGCCCATCCTGGGGATTTGCTACGGGATGCAAGCGCTAACTCACCAACTCGGCGGGAAGGTGCTGCAGAGCACCGAGCATGAATATGGCTTGACCGAGCTGGACGTGCCGGCGGCTAACCCGCTGCTGCCCCAGGGCAGGCAGATCGTGTGGATGTCGCATGGGGATCACGTCACGGCGCTGCCCGAAGGGTTCACCTGCCTGGCGACTTCGCCAAACAGCCCTTTTGCGGCGATGATGGACGATGCTAACAAGCGTTTCGGGCTGCAATTCCACCCCGAAGTGCACCACACCCAGCACGGAGAGGAGATCCTGCGCAATTTTGTGTTGAGAATCTGCGGCTGCCAGCCCGGCTGGACTTCCAGCTCGATCATCGAAGAGAGCATAGAAGCAATCCGCGCCCAGGTAGGCAGGGGACGGGTGCTTTCGGCACTCAGCGGCGGCGTGGATTCCGCCATCACGGCTTCGCTGGTGCAAAAGGCAATTGGCGACCGCGTGACGGCGGTGTTCATCAACACCGGGTTGATGCGGCAAGGCGAGCCAGAACAGATAGAGCGGATTTTCCGCCCGATTTTTGGTGAGCATTTGATCATGGTGGATGCATCGGAGCGTTATTTTGCCAGACTCGCTGGCGTGACGGACCCGGAAGAAAAACGCAAGATCATCGGAGAGAGCTTCATTCGCGAGTTTGAAGCGGCGGTGGCTGGGTTGGAGGAACACGCGTTCCTTGCCCAGGGGACAATCTACCCGGACGTGATCGAGTCTAAGGGGATCGGGGTCTCGGAAGCCCACCGGATCAAGTCGCACCACAACGTGGGGGGATTACCGGAGGACCTGAAATTCAAGCTGGTTGAGCCTTTGCGCAACCTGTTCAAGGACGAAGTGCGCGCGGTTGGCGAGGCGCTTGGATTGCCACACGAGTTGGTATGGCGGCAGCCATTCCCCGGACCGGGACTGGCAGTGAGAGTGCTCGGGGAAGTGACCCCCGAGAGGGTTGAGATTGTACGCCAGGCGAATGCCATTTTTGACGAGGAGCTGCGGCTGGCAGGGCTTACGAACATGATTTCGGACGAGGAAGGCAACGTCAGCGGAAGTTCGCAGGCTTTCGCGGTGCTGCTACCGGTGAGGTCGGTAGGCGTGATGGGCGACCAGCGGACGTATTCGGAGACGATTGCACTGCGGGCAATCACGTCGATCGATTTTATGACCGCTGATTGGGCCCGGCTGCCGTATGACCTGCTGGCGAAAGTCTCGAACCGGATCGTGAACGAGGTCCCGGGCGTGAACCGGGTGGTGTACGATATCAGCTCCAAACCCCCGGCGACGATCGAGTGGGAATAAAACAGACCTCTCATTTATATGCCAGGAAAATAGTCCATTCTGCAGATGATGGATTGTGTCTTGAATGGTGATTTAGAACCTATTGAGGTAAGGAATCTTGAAATTTACTGTTAATACTCGTTATAAAATGATGCAGGGGCTGTTTTGGATGATGTTTTGCGTGTCCTCCGGCTTTATCTCGCTTTATCTGCAGGGGCGAGGACTGGGAAACGGGGGAATAGGCACTGTTACCGCGATTTTTGGGATCCTGGCAGCCTTGCTGCAGCCTGTGCTTGGTGGAATCACAGATCGAAGCGACCGACTCACCTGGCGCAGCGTGGTCCTAATGCTTTCAATCCCTTTCTTGCTGGTCTGCATCCTGATGCCGCTGATCCCGGGAACGTGGGCTGGCGCGTTGTTTATGGGCATCCTGATCCTGCTCGGGAACACTATCATTCCGTTCATCAACAGCGCACATTTTTATTACAGCCAAGCAGGCGAATATATCAATTTCGGCGTTGCCAGGGGAATTGGGTCCGGACTTTATGCACTGCTGGCGCTGGTGATTGGCGCACTGGCTGCAAAATACGGCATCGAAATGGTGCCAATCACTGGGATTGTGATCGCATCTTTATTTATTTTTGTAGTTTTTCGCATGCCGTCGACGAAGGAACAAAGCGAGAAGCCACCCAGAGTAAAAACGCAACAAAAAGGATTTCTGCTGCGCTACCCGGCTTTCAGCTTAATGCTGATAGCATGTTTGCTGATGTTTACGACGCATAACATTTTGAATACCTACCTGTTACAGATCATCCAATCGCTTGGCGGGAACAGCAGCCAGCTCGGCGTTGCGCTGGCGATCCAGGCGGTGGTGGAAGTGCCGGTATTGTTTGGATTTTCGAAACTCATGAAACGGTTTACCCCCAAAAGCCTGATGATGACTGCCGCGGTTGGTTTTGCGATAAAGGCTCTGATGTACGCGCTTTCGGGCAGCGTGGTGATGATCTATCTGATCCAGTTCACCCAAATGATCAGCTTTGCGCTTTTTGCTTCTTCATCCGTTTTTTACACCTCACAGACCATCGCGAAGCAGGATCAGACCGCCGGACAGGCTTACATGACCAGCATGATGGCTGCGGGAACGGTGTTGGGCAGCCTGACCGGAGGATGGATCCTGGAACTGAGCAGCATGAAGGTGATGCTTTCGGTGAATGTCGCCATTGCTCTGCTCGGGGTCTGCTTTGCACTGATATCGATAAACAGTCAAGGTTTACGCGAATATATTAATGCCAGAAAACGTTTATCATAAAGATACTTTAGGCTGATGGTTCGGGCCCCAGGCAGGACCATTGCTTAAATGAGGTTCAAAAATGGCAGAAATTATCGAAGTGATCCGACAAGAACTTGCAGAAAACGCGGACGAAAAGACAAGAGAGAGCGGCAAACGTTTCTTCAAGGAGGAAATCCAACTTTACGGTGTGAAGTCCGCGACCGTGACCCAGATTGGAAATCAAGCCTTCAAGCTGATCAAGGATATATCAAAGAGCCAGATCTTCGACTTATGCGAGGAGCTGTGGAGATCGGGGATGATGGAAGAGTCTTTCATCTCCTGCAACTGGGCATATTCCATCCACAACAGATATGAGCCAGAGGATTTTGCGGTCTTTGAAAAATGGGTAAATGAATACGTCAGCAACTGGGCTTCCTGCGATGGTTTGTGCAACCATACGATTGGGTCCTTCCTCATGCGATATCAAGGTTATGTTGAGAAAATGAAAACATGGAGTCGATCGCAAAACAGATGGATGAAGCGCGCATCTGCGGTTTCTTTCATCATTCCCGCCAGGAAAGGGCTGTTCAAGCAGGAGATCTTCCAGATAGCGGATATCCTGCTGCTGGACCAAGATGACATGGTTCAGAAAGGGTATGGATGGATGTTGAAGTCGCTGGCAGATGCCTATGAAGATGAGGTTTTTATGTATGTACTCGGTCACAGAGCCACGATGCCGAGAACTGCGCTTCGGTACGCTATCGAGAAGATGCCCGAGGAGAAAAAACGCGAGGCGATGAAGAGGGTCTGAAACTTGTCGATTGAGACCATTCACTGCAAAAGAAGGCTGGAGCAAGCCAGGAAGGAAACATAAAATGACCATAGAAATCAAACCGTTGACCGTTGATTTGATACCAAGTTATATCGATTTCTTTGACAACCGGGCATTTTCCGACGGCAGTCCGTGTGGACCGTGCTATTGTGCTTCAGCCAGCATGGACGCCGCGACTGAGGCGCAAATGGTCAGCGAACTTGGGGATGACGCAAGAGGCACGCTGCGCAGGTATGCGATCAACCTTCTGATAGCAGGCCGGATCCACGGCTACCTGGCGTTCGAGGATGACAGCCCGGTGGGATGGTGTAACGCTGGTGACAGAGATCTCTATCCTAATTGGATCCCAGATATCGCCAAGGAAACTTCCATTGGGAAAACCATATCCGTTCTCTGTTTCGCAATTGCGCCGGAACATCGGGGGGAGGGTCTCTCCTTTGCCCTTTTGGAACGCATTGTTGAAGATGCGAAGGCTCATGGATATGCAGCAGTGGAAGGGTACCCCCGAATCCAAAAGGAGCGCGAGCCCTACGACTTCAACGGTCCTTTGCGGCTGTTCGAAAAAGCCGGATTCGTACAGGAAGCAAGGGATGGAGATATAGTCGTGATGAGGAAAACATTTATTTAGCGTTATATCAGGAATCTATTGCTCGCAGGACCGATTCTTAGCAGTGACCTCGGCTCGATGGCGGATTGGAAGCAGGAAATGACCTGCGCTAATGATATTCTTAGTGCGTCCGATACCCTGCTGCGCGGACACTTTGTCTCGCTCCACTACAGAGATCTATGACTAGCAACTATTTGAAAATCATACGTTCTTGAACCGGTAACCTCTCAGCCTCAAGGCATTGGTTACCACAGAGACCGAGCTAAGGCTCATGGCAGCACCAGCTATCATAGGGTTGAGCAGCGGACCGCCAAACAAGTGCAGGACACCCATCGCAATTGGGATGCCAATCACATTGTAGGCGAATGCCCAAAACAGGTTTTGTTTGACGTTGCGCAGAGTCTTCTTGCTCAGATCGATCGCCACTGGCACGTCCATCAGCGTGGAACGCATCAAGACGATATCCGCTGAAGCGATTGCCACATCTGTTCCAGTGCCGATCGCGATCCCAACCTCGGAGGTTGCCAGGGCAGGGGCGTCGTTGATGCCATCTCCGACCATCGCCACGAAACGTCCTTGTGATTTCAACTGGCTAACAATCCCGGCTTTTTGATACGGCAGCACTTCGCTGAAGACCTGGTCCAAGCCCATCATGCGCCCGATTGCGTCTGCCGTGCGGCGGTTATCGCCCGTGACCATTGCGACCTGGATGCCCATCTTGTGGAGCTGTTTGATTGCTTCTTTGCTATCTGGCTTGACGGTGTCTGCGACGGCAATAATCCCGATCAGTTTATCGTTTAACGCAACGAACATCGGTGTTTTTCCATCATTTGCCAGGTTTTGGGCCAGATTGTGAACATCCTCATCCAGAAACACGTATTCTTCGATCATTCTTTGACTGCCAATTCGCAGAGACTTGCCTTCGTAATCGACCACAACGCCCATTCCCGGCAAAGCGCTGAAAGCGCTGACTTCCGCCAGGCTCAAGCCTTTGGCTTCAGCTGCGCGGAAAATTGCTTTTCCAAGCGGGTGCTCAGAGCCTTTTTCCGCAGAGCCAGCCAAGGCGAGCAGATGCTGTTCGCTCTGCCCCGCAAGAGGATAAACATCGGTGACAGCCGGTTTGCCCTCGGTGATCGTTCCGGTTTTATCCAGCAGCACCATGTCCACCTGCTGGGCATTTTCGAGGGCATCACCATTTTTGATCAGCACCCCATTTTCCGCGCCTTTACCCATGCCGACAGTCAGAGCTGTGGGCGTGGCAAGCCCGAGTGCGCATGGACAGGCAATAACCATGACTGCCACGAAGATCGTCAATCCGAATTCGATGCTTTCCTTCCCGATCAACATCCATCCCAGCGCTGACAACACGCCTAACGTGATCACGATCGGAACGAAAATGCCCGAAATCTTATCCGCCAACTTGGCGATCGGTGCTTTGGAGCCCTGGGCATCCTCCACCAGGCGGATGATCTGTGCCAAGGCTGTATCCTTGCCGACCCTGGCCGCCCGAAAGCGTACCGCTCCGTTGATGTTCATGGAAGCGCCTGTGACAGTATCGCCCACGGTTTTCTCAACCGGCAAACTTTCTCCAGTCAGCATCGATTCATCCACGCTGGTGGTTCCATCAAGGAGCACACCATCCACGGGGAAGCTTTCGCCAGGGCGCACCACTACCTCGTCGCCCACCAAAACCTGGCTCGCATCAATTTCAACTTCGCGGTCGTTACGGAGCACGCGCGCTTTCTTGGGCGAAAGTGCCATCAACTTCTGGATGGCTTCAGAGGTTTTGCCTGTGGCACGCGCTTCCATGTATTTACCGAGCGTGATGAGGGTCAAGACGACCGCTGCCGACTCAAAGTAGAGCGAGTGGGCAAAATGAGCATGACCCTGGGTGATATGCCAAAGTGCATAGAGACTATAAAGGTAAGCAGAGCCTGTACCTATGGCAATCAGGGAGTCCATGTTTGGATGCAACTTGACCAGGTTGCGGAAACCATGGACGTAATACGACCAACCCATGATTACCACCGGCGCGGTCAGCAAAAGCTGCGCCAGCGCGTTACTGAGGGGGTTGAAAGCAGGATCCAGAAAAGCTGGCAACTTCAACCCGAGCATTGGTCCCATTGAGAGAAAAAGCAGCGGGACGGTCAGAATGGCACTGAATATAAAGCGAAACCGGAGGTTTTGCAGACGTTTGGCTTTGTGTGCTTTTTTTCGCTCGAGTTCGTCCTCGATCGTGGTGTCCACAGGAACGACAGCCTGGTAACCAGCCTCCGCGACTGCCCCGACCACCTGCTGCAGGCTGATCTCTGCTGGATCGTAATCGAACGTGAGCGTTTCGGCAGCCAGGTTGACATTGGCATTCTGCACACCGGGCAGCTTGCTCACCACTCTTTCCACGGTCGCCGAACAAGAGGCACAAGTCATCCCATGCACATCCAGCTGGGCATGTTGGGAGGGAATGACCGCCTTGTAACCGGCATCTTCCACAGCTTTAACAACATTTTCCAGGGAGACCTGTGACTCGTCATAACTAAGATGCAGGTTTTCCGCGGTCAGATTGACGTTCGCTTCGCTCACGCCTGGCAATTTGCGAACAGCGCGCTCAACAGCAGCAGAACAAGCCGCGCAGGTCATACCTTCAATCGGTAAGGTTTTTATTTTCATATCATTTCTCCTCGTGGGATGGGTTCGAAAGGATCGTACCTCCCGCATGCAAATGGCAAGTGCACTGCCCCGGGTAGCAATCGCAGGGGACTTCTGAGACGACCTGCTTGTTCTGCAGGACATCCGCGAGCATCGCGCGATCTTCGGCGACCATGGGGGTGGTTTCGATCAGGTATGCCAGCAGGTTTGGTTTTTTGCGGCTGCAGATGCGGCTGAGTAAACCTTCAATTTCAAGCTTCAGACTATCCGGCTCTTCCAGGTGCGTGGTGTAGACAAAGCGACGGGCATCTTTGCGGGCGTGCAGGTAGCCTTTGCTGGTCAGCCTGCCAATCAACGTCTTGACGGTCGACTGGCTCCATCCGCGTTTCCCATTCAGGACATTGGTTATATCCTGGCTGGTGGATTCCCCACTCGACCATACCACCCGCATCACTTCCCATTCGGCATCGCTTATATTCAAGGTATCGGACATGTCGTGTTCCTTTCAAACAATCAGATTATAGTTTACAACTGTAAACGGATATTTACAAGCGTACGTATAGCCCGGTATCGAAAGTTATTGGGCAAGGTGGTTTGGATAAGACGAACATCGGTTCTCCCAGATTTAGCACGAGAGGCTCAATGCCTTGTCGGGCACTTTGTCTCGCCATAAGTCAATATTCAAAACGGAACAGGTCAAGCCACGTTCCCTACGTCTGTTTGTCACGGAACAGGCAGGCCAGTTCCCTACCAGCCGATGGCGGATTGACAAAAAGAAGCTCGTTACCCTGTTGGGCACTTTATTTCGCGTTAGGAGAATGACAGTATGCTCAAACCGTTATTTGCACAACCTGGTGTTTTGTTTCTTCAGCAAGCTTGGGTAAACTAAATCAAAATGGAGGAAAGATGACAGAAATTCATTACGCTTATGAGCCTGATGCCAACCGGATCGTTGCCACTACGGACGAAGGACAGGAAGTAGGGGAAATCGTTTATGGAGTCGGCGAGGATTACTGGAATGCCAATCATACCTGGGTGGATCCGGAGTATCGCGGATACAGTATCGCCCGAAATCTTGTCAATATGCTTGCGGATACCGCGCGCGCTGAAGGGGTCAAGATCCTCCCCACCTGCCCTTACACCAAACATGTCATGGAAAAGGATGAGACCTTTGCTGACGTGTTGGTCAAACAAAACACGCCCTGAGATTCAAACCAAATAATCCATTTTCACCCCGCCCGGAGTAGAATAAGTCAACAACCGAGCGAGGTGATTTATGTATTCACAAGAATTTGAAGCTGTCGCCACTGCAGCCCGCAGCAAAACTGATCTTCTTAAAACCAAGCCGTGGGCTTACCTGCTGGCATCCATGCTGGCAGGCGCATTTATTGGGTTTGGCGTCATCCTGAGCAATACTGCCGCCGCACTCACCGCAAGTTTCGGGCTGAGCCGGCTGGTGTCCGGGCTGACCTTCGCGGGAGGGCTGAGCCTGGTTGTTTTTGCGGGCGCAGAGCTCTTTACCGGGAATCACTTCGTTCTCGGCAGCGGTATCCTTGCAGGTCGTGTGTCGCTCGGTGAGGGATTGAAAGTGCTCGGAATGTGCATGCTTGGCAACTGGCTTGGCTCGTTCCTGCTTTCGGTTCTGTTCGCCGCCACCGGTTTGGCTGATGGACCAACAGGCGAATTCATGGCAACTTCTGCCCAAGCGAAGATGACCATGCCAATCGTTGCGCTGATCACACGCGCTGTACTCTGCAACATCCTGGTGTGCCTGGCAGTCTGGTGTACCTTCCGGCTTAAGTCTGAAACAGCCAAGCTGATCATGATCTTCTGGTGCCTGTTCATTTTTATCACTGCAGGTTTTGAACACAGCGTCGCAAATATGACTTTGCTCACTTCCGCAATGCTTAGCCCCTTCCGAGAGGGTCTCACTTTGGGTGGCTATTTCTACAACATTTTCCTCAGCTCTCTCGGCAACCTGCTCGGCGGCATCTGGGGAGTAGCCCTGCCCTACTACCTGCTCTCGCGTGATAAAAAGTAAAAGGCAGCAGTTTACCAGTTTTTTAGCTATCGTAATTGCCTTGTTAACCTTGTCTGTGTTATCATCGACCGCTGAAAGGTAGACATGAGCTCAGAAAAGATCATATTCCTCGATATCGACGGAACGCTTATCGACTATACGCAACAACTTTCCCCTTCCACCAGGGAAGCCATCCATCTCGCACAGGAACGCGGCCATAAACTACTGATTGCATCCGGACGCAGCAAGCCTTCCATTTACCCCTGGCTGCTCAATCTCGGATTTGACGGCATGATCGCCGGAGAAGGCGCATACGCTGAATTCGAAGATAAGGTGGTGAGTGAAAATTCCATCCCCGTAGAGCAGATCAGCCGGGTTTTCAAATATCTCGATGAACGCAAGATTGGCTTTTACGAAGAAAGCAATAGTGGGCTTTATGGTAATCGCTATTTCCTCTACGAGACTGCCCGGTCTTTTGGCGTTTCGCAAGAGGAAGCTGCAGCGAGTTTGCAGAAGGCATTCCCGGGACTAAGTTTTGATCACCAGGATTACCACCTGGATGTCAATAAGGTCAGCTTTGTGATGAGACCAGATATCCGTAAAGCTGAGCTGGAAGATACGTTTGGTGATTTTTTCCGCGTCGGAGTGTGGAATATCTTCGGTAAAGGCAGGGATTTTGGTGATTTTAAGCAGAAACACGTGACCAAAGCAACCGCTGTTGCGCTGCTACTCGACAAACTCGGGCTTGACCGCGAAGACACATATGCCTTCGGCGATTCGTTTAATGACATCGAGATATTACAGTACTGCCGGACAGGCGTCGCCATGGGCAATGCGGCGGATGAGCTCAAAGCTGTCGCTGATTACGTTACGAATGACGTATCCGATGGTGGCATTTTCAACGCCTTCAAGTTTTTTGGACTGATCTAAACGAAATACTGACGACCGGATTGTCAACCTCAGGTAAAATTAACCTATTAATGACGCAATTGATGCGATTTTCATAGACAGCGAAATCAACTTACATTATTGGTAATACTGCGATAAGAATGAACCAAAAATCTCTGGGGACAACCTTTATGATCGTGTGCCTGATCAGCGCCATGCTGGTACAGCCGGTCCTGCCTGCCAGAGGGCAGGAATCTACACCTAAAGTGGTGATCGAGGACCTGGATACACGGGAGTTCCCAAAATTAACACTGACCTTTAAGATTCCCGGCGGTCTGGAAGAAAGCACCTCACTTACAGCCAGCCAGGTCAGCGTGATCGAAAACGACAAGCAGCTTGCGGTCGACTCGCTCAGCAGTGAGTATGTTGGCGTGCATTTCGGCCTGGTGATCAACCCGGAACGCACCCTTGTGCTCACCTATCCCAGCGGCTACAGCAACTACGATCGGATGCTGGCAGCCATGCGTGAGCTCGGCTCCGACCTTACTCCGGTCACCGGTGATGTCTACAGCCTCTTTATCAATCCGGACGTCCATTACGATCGGCTTGAAAACTATACCGAGTGGAAAAAGATGTTGGAGGGGTATAAGGAAAATCAACGGCAGATGAACAGCTCGCTGCAGAGCTTCATCGATGCTGTCCGGCAGTTGACCAGCAGCCCGACAGACAAAGAAACCGTTTTGGTCTACATGACCCCTTATATCGAACCGGCTGAGATCCCTGCGCTGACAGCCTTGATCCAACAAGCTGGCGAGGCAGGCATACCGGTGCATATTTGGATGACTGCTGCGCCGATCGTGATCGGATCAGCCTACCAGACCGATCTGCAAGCCGCCTGCCAGACATGGGGCGGCAGCCTGACCATCCTGAGCGGCAGCCAGATCCCACTCAACCCACGGGACTATCTAAAGGGAATGGGATACCGCTATTCCGTTTCGTGGATGTCCGAAGTCCGCTCCGGCAGCACGCAAAAGATCAGCTTACGCCTTGCTCCTGCAGGAGGGGAGGTGTTAACCTCAGCGGTTAGAGATTTTGCATTGGAGGTTATGCCCACCAGGCTGAGCTTCAGCAACCTGCCCCAAGAATTGACGGTGACGATCCAAAGTGAAGAGCTGATCGAACCAGCAAATCTTCCCATCCAGGCTGTGATAGCATTCCCGGATGGCTTCCCTCGTGAGGTTCTCAGCACGAGTTTGTACGCCAATGGGATCCTAGTTCAACAACGAGATGAACCGCCTTACGGTGATTTTGTGCTCGACCTAGACTCCTTTCGGGATCAGACTAAACTCAATTTGCAGCTAACAGTTGAAGACGCTCTCGGTTTTGAGACGCGCAGCGAAATGAAATCGGTTGCATTAACCTGGTTTGATCCGACCGCGAACCAACCCAAGCCGCTCTTCAGCAATCCCTGGGTTTGGCTGGGCCTCGGACTGGCAGCACTTGGGCTGATGGCTGTGATTTTTATACCGACGCGACTGAGAAGGAAAACCGCCGAACCTGTGGCATCTGAAACAACTGCAGCGCCTGCCAAACTTGAGCCGGAGAGCTTCGTGCCGGTGAGAACTTTTGGCAGCCTGATCAAACTTGACCGCGACAACACCCCGTGCGCCGAGAAGCCGCTGCTGCTCATCAAAGAAATCACGCTCATCGGCAAAGATCCGCAACTGGCGAATTTGGTTCTCAGTGATGAGGCTTTGGAGCCGCTGCACGCGGAAATTCATGCCTTTGCCGACGGTCGCACGCGCTTGACGGACTTTCACACCGTCGCGGGGACATACGTCAATTTTAAGGCTGTGGATACCAAAGGCGTTGAGATCCACCATGGAGACATCCTCCACTTTGGCAGGCTTTCGTACCGCTTTAACAGCCCAAGCCGTGTGACCAGCCCAAAAAGCTAAGTCTAGGGGCACGAAATCCGGCTTGAATTCATCTCTTTTTCGTGTTAGAATGCTCTGTCTATGGAGGGATGGCCGAGCGGTTCAAGGCGCCTGTCTTGAAAACAGGTATAGGGAAACCTATCGTGGGTTCGAATCCCACTTCCTCCGCCAGGCTTAACAACCTAAAATTGGGGAGGTGCCAGAGTGGACGATTGGGGCCGCCTGCTAAGTGGTTGTCGGAGTAAAATCCGACCCAGGGTTCGAATCCCTGCCTCCCCGCCTGATAAAAAAACCGCCAGTTGGCGGTTTTTTTATTGCCCGGAAGGGAGAATCACCAACGGGAGTGATGATCTTCAGCCCAACCTACAGCATGGTCGACCTGGATCACTTCACCGTTCTCCCCTTGTATGGTTCCATCAAAATGCCCGATCATTTGATGCACCTCTGAGCGGATAATCAGCATGTCGGTTTTGGCGATGCGTTCAAAAAACGGGGTAAAGGTCAGGTCCACTCGTTTGGTCTCCGCGGTTTGGAGTTTCCAGGGAGCTTTAAAATCCCGGGTCGAATATGTAAAGGTCACGTCTTCGCTGAGCTTGACCAGATGACCATCGATGCAAAGGGCGTTCTCCGTGGAGCCTGTGTGGTCCGTCCAGCCTGCCCCGAAATTGACCCCGAGAGTGCGCCCATCCTCCAGGCGGGTGGAAAAGCTTGCCCAATTCCAAAAGCCTTTGTAGGGCCACACCCCACGCCCAAAATCAAGGGTAGCGAAGCTGTTCCGGGCGTCAAACTCAACGCGTTTCCCATCCAGAACGATCTTGCCTTGAGTTGGTAAGGTGTTGTTCTTGGCTGTGAACTGGAACAACCGATTGCTCCAGGGCACCACGACATTCAAGCTATCGTGGTTTTCGGGTTCAGTGATCAGGAACTCCGCCTGGAGTTTCTTCCCACCAAAATCATCTACTTCAACCAGCATCTGCACTCCAGGAGACGCTTCACGCAAGCTTATCTGGCAGCCTTTTCCCGCATAGGTTGCGTCATCGGGTACAAGATTGCCAAGAATCACATCCTTGCCAAGAGGAGTAATGATGGTTTTCTCGATGAATTCACCGGTAGCAAAATCGAGGAAGTAAACAAACGGCAATCCGGCATAGTCCACATCGCTCAAGGTCACCGAAAAGAGGTGGGTGGGGCTGGTGATGCACCAGTAATTCCAGCGTTTCTTGCGCAGCGGGTGCCCGTGGAGGCGGCAGTTTTGCAGGGGTTGGCGCGACCAGCCTACAGCCTGGGGGTTCAACTTTCCATTAGGCAGACAAAGATCGACAGGTGTGGTGAGTTCTCTTTCCTGGAGCATGATGATTCCTTTCAGTTGGCTGGATATATTATAGCCGGCGAAGATGCCAAAGTCATGAAAAATTCATCATTTTGGGAGAAACAAACAAACAAAAAGCCACCTTGCGGTGGCTTTTTGTTAATCCTCTTCTTTGGACCGGATCAGGATGATGGATTTGCCTGTCGGCTTTTTGAGATCGAAGTATGTTTTTCGAGCTCGCACGAGGGTGGCAAGCTGTTTGGCACCATAGGTTCGCGGATCAAAGCCTGGATCGATACGGCGCAGAGCCGTGCCCACTTCGGAGAGTTTGCACCAGCCATCATCATCCGTGCCCACCATTTCAATCGCCTGGTTGATGTTATCGATCAGTTTGGATTCAGATTCAGTAAGTTTGGCGGACATCTGCTGACGGGCGGCGAGTTTCTTCTTTTCGCGTTCCCGCTCGAGCATATTTTCGGTGTAGATGAACACATCACAAGCTGAGACAAAGGCGCGTGGGGTCATTTGTTTACCGATGCCAATCACCAGTTTGCCACTCTCGCGAATGCGGGTAGCAAGGCGGGTGTAGTCGCTGTCACTGGAGACGAGGCAAAAGCCGTCCACCAGGTTGGTGTGGAGGATGTCCATGGCATCGATGATCATGGCAGAGTCGGTCGAGTTCTTTCCCACCGAGTAAGCAAACTGCTGGAAGGGCTGGAAGGCAAAGGAGTTGAGAGTCTCTTTCCAGGATTTCATACTGGAAGAAGTCCAGTCCCCATAGATGCGGCGAATGGTCGCATTACCATAACGGCTTGCCTCCACCACGAATTGCTCCATCAGGGCAGATTGGGCATTATCGCCATCAATTAATATCGCGATCCGTTTTTCTTTCAGATCGGTTGCAATATCGTTTTCGTTTGTCATACTAAAATTATAACTGTTATTTCCCCCTCAAACAGATGTCTTAGCAACCGCATTCATCGCTGAGGAGAACCTGGTGTTTCTCATAGTAATCCTGGTGATACTCCTCGGCGGGATAGAAGACACCCGCATCACAGACCTCCGTGATGATCTTGCATTCGTACTCACCCGAGTTATTGAGGAAGGCGATCACCTGGTCGGCGGTGTCGCGTTCTTCTTCGTCGGCGACGAAGATCGCTGAGCGATACTGGGAGGCAAAACTGCGGCTGTTGGACTCGCAGAGGGTAGGATCATGAAAAGTGAAGAAAGCTTCGAGCAGATCCTTGTAGGAAATCACCTCAGGGTCGTATTCTACCTGGATCGCTTCGGCATGACCGGTCATATCCCTGCAGACATCCCGGTAGTTTGGGTTTTCGGTATGCCCGCCCGTGTAGCCGACCATGGTGTTGGTCACGCCTTGAACGTGCTTAAATTTGGCTTCCATTCCCCAAAAACAACCGCCTGCAAAGATTGCTTGTTTGATCATGTTCTCGCTCCAAATAGTCAGTAAAAAAAGCCGCATAGATTTGGCTTTACCTGAATATATCAAGATGGTGTGAGAATTTCAACCATATCCTTACACAGAAAATCATCGTATATAAAGAGTTTGAGTCGAGCTTTTTGCAATTACTTCTCATTCGTTTTTCTTGATGGAAAAATGCCGAGGGATTGCTTCTGAATAATCATCACGGTGGAAAGAAACTGGATTTGTGGCAATAACAAAAATGATCCGGAAAGATTCGCCTGTTCTGGGTTCTCTCCCCAGTAAACCTTCAATCGCTTTTTAGTCTTACTGAAGTTATGGGCTCGGAAAAATTCGCCTGTGCTGGACTCTCTCTCCAGTACACCTTCTATCAATTTTTAGACTTAATGAAGATATGGACCCGGAAGAATTCGAAACTTCAACCAAGCGGTAAATCTCATAATTCCTATAAGGATATGTTTTACATGTAAACAAACATCCCTATTTCATCGGCCAATTAGCTGAATGTTACCCCGCGCATTCTACCAATGTTTCGGGTTGAGATTCCTTAAATTTCAGCGTAGAAATGAAAATAATGAGATTAGTTATTAATCCTGAAAATCCAATTACTATTGGAATGTAGTCAGTGTTGTTTATTTTCAGCAATGAAAAGACGAACAAATTGATGATGGATAATCCAAAATAGGTGACTTGTGAGGTGATTCCCCATAGGAAAATGATCTTTTCAGGTAACAATTTGTATATCGAAGCATAAATCAAAAAGGGGATTAGAATCATAGCCATATGAGAATGTGAATGCCAGGTAAATGCAAGTGTGGCAGAGAAAAAACCTAACATTGTCATAATCCATGGTGGACTTCCGAAGGATGGGTTCCTTCTGATCAGGAGGTAAACTGCCAGGATTGTCAGGACCATTCCCAAACCAGTAATGACCCATCCGAACGATGTATTCATGAGAGCATTAATATTAGTTCCAACCATCCGCCAGTTTATCATAGCTCTCGGGGCAGATAATAACATCCCACCGGATTGTTTTATCCAGAGGTTGAGTAATCCATTAAAACCAGTAAACCCCGAAAGTGAAAATGAAGACATCAAGATTATTCCAGATGCGATACAAAAACCGCAAAGCAATTTCCAATCACGCTTTATTAAGAATATCGGGATTATTAGGATGAGAAGTTGGGGCTTAAGTAATATACCCCCAAGCCATATTCCTGATAGGAGTGGCTTTTTGGCAACAGAGGATCGAATAAATTCACCAACACAGACCAACAAGAAAACTTCAACTTGCCCCTCGAGAATATTAATTAATACCGGCCAGGAGATCAACATGAGAACGATTAATCTCAAATCAAAAATCTTCGACGTGCATCCCGGATTTGTTCTTCGTAGAAAAAAAACAAGGTAACCAATCAGAATTACCAGATTTAGTAAAGCCCAAGCCCAATAGCTATAGATCAATTCAATCCTGGATAAATACGTAAATGGTACTAAGAAGAAAGAGAGATAAGGAACTGGCATTGTGGAATATAAACTCTCATCTGTTATTCCAGAATAACCGAGACGATCTAGCGCTTGTAATTGGACGATACGTAGATCTTCAAGATCATATATCTCTGAAAATCCCTTCTGATCGGCGATTTTCCCAACACTCCAATAACCTAAGAAATCACCCCCCACGGAACGGGATCCAAACGACCCAATGATAAATGCGATAAAGAAACAGATAGCTGCAAACAAAATCAAGTTTTTCCAATAATCAATACTATTTCTTGAAGAGATGCCGACCTCATTTTGATTCATGGAGTTCCCCTTTACTAACTTTGTTAACTATTCATGATAGATAGCCCAATTGTAAACCCAATTAAAACATGTTCTAAGCGAAGTTAATGGTCTTCCGAGCATTCTTTGAGTTCGGATTCAGTAACGATTCTTTTTGATGTTATTGAGGCAACCTCACGATCAAGATATGGGCCCGGAAGGATTCGCCTATGCTTGGTTTTCTCCACAGTAAACCTTCGACCAAGCGTATTATACGCGTAATTCTATAAGGATTTGTTAAAGGAGGTCAATATTCTTATCATTACATGACGAGACCATGGATTATTTATCGAATCCATGAAGTTCCAATCCAGCGAGATAATGTTCAAGCCTTGTAGCCTTGTAGGTGCATATTACTATGAAATTCTCGATTACAATTTAGCTTAAGATTTAACAAAGAAACTACAGTCTATCCTAGAACACCAACCAATGTCATTTTCATTATTGATCGGTTATCGGAAGCAAATTGAGCTCCACAAATTTTTTACGAAATTAAATTGCCAATTCTGTTATTCTGATAACCGTGCTTGATAACCGTGTAAATTCTATATTTTTGACCGAATGTATAATCTAATGAGGTTGATACGAGCCAATGGGGTAGAAGGGTGAAATGAAATCCAAAACACAAGATGTAGACATGTTCTTATTGATTCTAACGGTTGTATGCAGCCTGTTTGTTCGCATTTTTCCCATTTTACGATCAGATTTTCCCTTGGTAGACGGGGGTATGTTTTATTCGATGATTCGTGACCTACAAGCGGCAAACTATTCGCTTCCCGTTTTCATGTCTTACAATCATCAGCAAATATTTTACGCTTACCCGCCATTTGCATTTTACTTTACTGGTGTTATCAATTCTTTGACTGGCATCCCCTTGCTAAGACTTATACAATGGCAACCTGTAGTAATAAATCTCTTAACACTTGTAGTGGTGTACTTTTTTGCAAAGAAATTAACACAATCCAGTACAAAAGGTTTATTAGCGACTTTTATTTTTTCTTTAACACCTAATGCGTATTGGTGGCAAACCGTTGGGGGCGGATTGACCCGTTCATTTGGCGCATTATTCGCATTTCTTTTTAGTTACTTCGCTTATCGTTTGTTTCACGATAAGGATGACAGCCTGTTCGGGTCTATTGGTGCATTTCTGTCGGGAGCGTTAGTCGTATTAAGCCATCCGGAATGGGCATTGCAAGCAGTTTATTCAGGCCTGCTGTTCTTCATAATTTGGGGGAGAAGTTGGCACACATTCAGAAAATCGGCCATCATTGTTCTATCAGTTTTTGCACTAACAGCATTCTGGTGGTTGACAAACTTGCAGCGTTTTGGGATTCAACCTTACTTAGATGCTAGTACTGCGACAGACAATCGCCTTCTTTTCTGGGTTAATCTTTTTAGCCTTCAATATACTGGTGAATATATTACTTTCATTGCTGTTTTTGCACTTCTTGGTGCTTTTGTTGCAATTGCGCGCAGAGAATACTTTCTATTAATTTGGGGCATGGGAAGCCTTCTTATAGATCCTCGGGGGGGTATACCTTTCTCATTGGTACCATTTTCAATTTTAGCAATGTTGTCAATCACAGAGCTAATTGCCCCATTTATTCTTAAATATAGAAGTGGAGAAAAATGTCCCTGGTGGAATTTTCTCAATCTACCTTTAGGCAAACTTTTTTTTGGATTTTTCGCTGTTTTCTGTATAAGTAATTGTTACTTACTATCAAATATCACTTCTACTTATTTCCTTAGTAAAGACGAACAACAAGCCATGCAGTGGGTTAAAGATAATTCAGAATACGATGAAAATTTTCTCGTATTAGGCGCACAGTCAAATCCTATTCACTCTTCGCTGGTTGAATGGTTTCCAGCCTTGGCTGAGCGCCAAAGTATCACCACGCCTCAGGGTCAAGAATGGTTTGGCAAGTTTAATTATGCAATTGATACTTTTACGCTGTATCAACAATGCCTAGATGATGATTTACAGTGTATATGGGATGCTGATAATAAATCCGGACTCAAGGAAGATTGCATTTTTATATCATTTGAAAATATGTCTCAGAAACCTGAGAAGAATTCCCTTTACCTTTCTCTACTGCATACGCCACAATACAGTTCGGTATTTTCATCACCACTGGTTAAAATTTTCTGCCGAATAGAATAGTGATTTTTCCCAAAATTTACCTTTGCTGGTAAGTTCTATACGTCCAAACACATTCAAAAACTTGATCTGGCATAAGAATTGGGACGCTTGTTACTCTTCGATTGGGGCGGTCGATCTTGAAAAATTAGATATTTATCAATACCCTTCTTGGGGAGTACATACCAAATTTGGCAAAAGTGCAGTAACTGATTTTCTACTAATTCCATAACTAATAACTGTTGTCAAAGAATGGGATTAATTAGTAAGAAGAAATTACCAGATAATGAATATTCGGAGCAACTGAATAGTTTAGTTGTATCGCTCAGTCAAGTATTTTATGTACTCAGAATGTTCAGCACGATAGTCTCTATCAAGATTGGTAATAAGTTCTTGATAAGTCATTGCAAGAAAGTTGATTCCATCCGATTTTGCGATCTTGGAAAAATCTTCGACCTCAGCCCTGTGGCTTGCTCCTTCATTTCCCAAAACATCGTACCAAAGATAGAGCAACTTGAAACCTTTACTGCCTAAACTGGTTTTTAGTCCTAAAATATGCTTAATGAGTTGTGCAGCATCAAGATAGGAATATCGTTTTGCGTCACGGTTTGTTTCCCAACCTAATTTATTAAGGGCAGTTAGGTCAGTCCACAGTTTTTTCTCGTTAAGATACTTTGAGTTAAGACCAACATGGGCTCTTCCGCCGTATGCTTCAGAGAATTTGCACTAGACCGCGAACAGCTCGAAATGTGAAGATTTGTTATTGTGAAAGACAACATCAATATTTGGGGGAATGACAAATTTAGTATCGATGCGATATTTGTCCTCAAAAACGATGCTTTCCGAATACTTGCTGTTCCGGTTACAGAAACCACAGGCTGATGCAATTTCTTTGATCAATCCTCTTTTTTGCCAATACTGAAATATATTAACTCCCAGGGCTGATGATGAATGCAAGGCCTGCATCTTTGCTGGGCTTTCCGGAGAACCAAGAACTTCCTGACCATTGCCAGAAACAAATTGTTTTTGATTATCCTCGAGAAGAGGTTCAAATAAATTTTGATTTAGATCACGAGTATAGGTGGCACGACCCCTCTCACCTTTACTACCAGTTAATGGAATATTATTATTCTTAGCCCACTGAATTTGTTTTGAGACGATATATTCCCATCCAGATAACATCAAAACTCCTCTCGTTCGCGAATTTTGAATCAATTGTATCCCCAAATTTTCTGAAGAAAATATGTCACAATGTATTGACCTCATGGTCAAAATATGGGCTCGGAAGGATTCGAACCTTCAACCAAGCGGATGAAAGCATGATTCCAATTAGGCTATACAAAACAATTATTCATAGTCTACTAATTTTCTCGCAATCTGAGTGAGCGAGTGTATATCCGGGAATCTAGTAAAACCTGTGGCAGGGTCATGAACATTAATATATTCGAAATCTTTTTCTTTGTAGATTTCGTTAATTTGAGATAAAAGTTTGAGCTCGTCTTCCAAAAGCGTTTGTCTTTCTTCTGGCAAATCTTTATACGATTTAATAAGGTCATGACCATATTTTTTCTTAACGTAGGTTTGATCCTTTGTCTCAAGGTGTACTGATTTCAATGCTAATTCTATTGCGCGACAACAAAGAAAATATGGTAGTACAGAAAAAGGTCTGGAACTTTTGAAATCCAAGAAACACTTGAAATAATCATGAGCCAATAGCCGAAATGTAACGGTAGAAAGATTAATATAACCCGGCTCAGTCTTAAGTATATAGTCAGGCATCAGAATTGGATGTAAATACAGTTGGAAACATTTTTCTTCCTTTGAAAGAAGATCTCATTTATTTTTTCAAAGCAGATACTTATAGCTAGATTTCTATAATAACTGTTATGGAAACCAAGCGGATTATAGCATAATTCCTATATGGATATGTTTAGCGAGCCAAATATTCCTATCATTTCCTGGCGAGACGATGGATTAGTAATCAAAGACCCGAACTTTCAACCTAGCGAGATAATGTCCAAGCCTTGCGGGTATACATTATTAAAGAATTACTTGGTTACTTCAAGTTTAAAATGTAACAAAGAACCAATAGTCTACCCTAAAACAATCATAAATGTCAATTGATATTTTCCAAATGCTCAGCTATCGAAACCAAGCGTTGGTTTGGGTAGAAGTGGTCGTATAATTATTGTGACATGGAGTTTCGGTATGAATTTTTCCATAATGTGACGCTTTTTCTCCTATCAACATTTATTTAGTGGTTTATTAATAGACTTTTAGATACATTATTGAGTTTCGTAAAAGTGAAAGGGGATAATTGGAAACACGAAAAGATAAATTCATTAAATATCTGCAACTGAAAGCATCACGTAATCCGATATCCCCAGTTCATCCTGGGATTCAAGCTGTTTTACGGGGGGTTTTTAACAGACTACCTGCACATCCTTCAGATAGAGACTGGCAAATGTTAGCTCTAATGATCGATGGGTATGATCTCTCCAGCCAATTAGGATTAGGCAATTTGGAAGATTATTTATTAAAGCAATGCCTCCCGCAATATTTGGAATCTGGTATTTTGCCATCGAAGTCCATAGAATTATGGGTTTTTTTGTTTGGAATGCAACGAAGAGAAAAATGGAGGGAGCGTCCTCTGGAAGAAAATGAAAAAAAAGGAGTGCTTGAAATATACAAAGCATTACGCACAAAACTTATGCAACCTAATGGAGTAGATGAGATGATCAAAAGCATGAATATTTCAGTTTATGAAAATTTTCGAAGTAGTCTAATTCATAGATATTGGATATATCAGGAAGAAAATTTTCGACCATGGGAAATGTATTTTGATCGACCAAATAACGATTATCGACGCCCACCTGTTTTCCTAGAAACACAAGCAAGATTTAATGTCATCACAAATCCTGTTTCAACGACGGATGAAACGGAGAACCTGTTCAAGTTGATCCCACATGGCGAGCATCATAAATGGTTTCGTAGCATGAATAGTTCTCAGGCTCTATCATTAAGCGTCTTGGGAAATCTAAAGGTATACAATCTTTTTGCAGTTCTGAGAGATTTGAGAGATGACAATGGACTGCCTCTATTGGGAAATGAAAATTTAACTTTTGATAATTTCACGATGGAACATAAGATCAATCATCTCGGTGAACCACGAAGATCCAGTATCGATGGATTTATTTCTGGAGAATATCAGATTGCGATCGAATGTAAATTTACTGAATCAGAAGTGGGTGAGTGTTCAAGAACTAGGTTAATTGAAAGAGACTCGAATTATCAAAAAGATCATTGTGATGGTTCTTACACCAGACAAAGAGGTCGAAAAGAAAGATGTACTTTATCTGAATATGGGATCAAGTATTGGGAACATATTCCGCAATTCTTCAATTGGAATAAAAATGAAGATATGACAGATTGTAAATTGCGACGAAACTACCAATTAGTCCGGAATATTCTTGCGGCTGGTGTAAAACCTGATGGATCCACCTCAACTACAAATGGACATGCGATCCTGATTTACGACGAACGTAATTCTTCCTGCCAACCTGGTGGTGCAATTTACAATGCGTATACAGAAACAAGGGAATCTCTTATTGATCCAAAAATGCTTAGGAAAATAAGTTGGCAACGGATAACATCCTACATCAGAGATAAAAAATTACTCCCTTGGCTCACTGACCAACTCATTCTGAAATATGGTTTGTGAAATTTATATGTTTGACATTATCAGAAGACCAAGTCCTGATATATCAATATGTTTGTCATAAGATAGCTTTTCGAAACCAAGCGGAACAGTTTATATATCCACTCGGCTATAAAATCGACGTAATAATTAATTCCAGCTCTGCATCAAAAATTACGTTAGCGTTTTATCGATCCAATTCATAAGCGTCTCTATTGATGCCCACCATGCCGCCAAGGTTGGACGATCAACATTGTGTTGAGCACCACAATCATCCCGATAAATTAAATCACCTCGGTGTGCCACTTTGTTCCTAGCTCGAAACAGATGATCAATGTCTTTATAGGCAATGGGGTCAACATCTTTGAAGCTTTGCCCGAATGCTGCTTTCGCAACGCCATCAATTAATTCAATAACCTTGGTATGAACTCTACCCTTATCTTCCAAATACTCATAAGAAGCGGCAGTAGTAGAATTCGCAAAGATCGCTCCTTTGACCGCTACCTCACATGCGATCGCCATTTCTAGTACTGCCCTGCGTAGTTTGCCATTTCTTACAGAGGTCTGGGCATCTGCCAAGAATACCATATGCAGTTCAATATCGATATCGTTCTGCAAAACATATCTCAGCTTCTCATCTTCGGCTTCTGTAAAATCCTTCTCTCCTAATAGGAGAGGGCCTCGGTGAGGAATAACGCCTCCAATTATCATAATTATGCCAGGTTCGATTTCCTCACCAGTCTCGATAGTCCATTGTGGATTTAAAAATTCATCTCCACCAGTAAATTCCAGAAGATTTGGAGTTCTCATCTCATATCTGAAGAAGCGAATCAATCGATTCGTGGCTTCTATTGCAATCAGGCGATACTCATCCAATCGTTTTTCAAACCAGGGTGCTCGATCTCTGAAATCCCTATTACCTTTCTCACTAACGATGACGTCTGGAGGTGCAGAATCCTCATCGCGCGAGATTGAAACATCAATCTGTGTCACGATTCGTGTAAAATGTAAGTCATCCTTTTCTTTATAACCAACATCACCATCACAAACTAAAGTCACCTCAACATCAAATTCTTCAATGACTGCGTTAAAGCGAAGTGGATCCTCTTTTGATCGCCTAATGCGGAGCTGATAAGGGAGTTCAATTTTGTAAGTCGCAGTCAATCTATGCATGACGTAATTCCTACTACTTTACGGTTTTTTTAAATCTTTTTGGATCTGTTTTTCAATAGCCCGATTTGTAATATCAACTTGCTCCCGGATATATTCACTAAAACAAACAACTATCAGCTTCAATGTATCTGCGATAATCTTATGACATCGTTATTAATATATGAACTTAAGATTGCCACCAAGTTTGGTATTTGTCTCGTCACTACCGAGTAGTTTCGCTGTGTGGTTTACGATCTTAAGAAAATCAGTCATAGGAATATTTACAATTCCGCATTATGTAGCTATTTAACCCACGACCACTTCTGGCGAGGACTTTCATCCTTTCGACATGGATTTCTCCTGCTTTTTGATAAGAGTACGTGTAAGGCAATCCAGATGTAAACTGGACCTTTATCCATGTGTTTCCGATTTCAAATGCTATCACACCTGAATTACCATTTAGATTCGCATACCGTTCCATATTACATCCTATGTAAAATCTGATTGCTAAGACTGATTTAAAGTGGATTCATTCTCTTTTAGGTTAAGCAAATGAGTTTCAGGGTACTCTTTTAGTTTACTTTATTAATAAAGCTGAGTAAAGTAGACAAAGATTGGAAAAAGCTATATCAATTTTGAAAGTGATACAGATTAAGTTGGGCAAATTACTTCAGAGTGGAGTAATCTGACGGTTAACAAGTGGGCCCGGAAGGATTCGAACCTTCAACCAAGCGGTTATGAGCCGCCTGCTCCGCCATTGAGCTACAGGCCCTGCATGCGCTATTTTACCAGAGAACGAGGAAGTGAGCCGGTAAAAAGAAGAATTGCGCAGATATCAAAACCCACCCCCTTCATCCCCCTCGCGTCACCAAATGAAGGCTGGAGAGGGTGAAAAGTGACGGAGCTCACTGCATGTCTCCGACCGTCTCGGTTAACTTCATACACGCATCAGATGATAGAACCACTCTATTTACGCAATTTCGCCCAGGTGTCCACCAGCCCGATGGTGCGGTTGAAGACGCGTTTTTCCGGCTGCGTGTGAACACTATCCAGCGTGAAGTAACCATCCCGCACAAACTGGTAAGGCTCTCCAATCTTCGCGTTCGCCAGGTCAGGCTCAAGGTAAGCCTTCAGAACCTGCAATGAATCATGGTTAAAATGATCCAGGAACGACTCCCCTTCGGGCAAGTCTTCGGGGTGCTCATCAAGGAACATCTGGTCGTAAATGCGCACTTCCGCTTCAATGGCATCTGCCGCTGAGACCCAGTGGATGGTGCCCTTCACCTTGCGCCCATCCGGGGCATTGCCGCCCTGGGTTTCAGGATCATAGGTGCAGTGGATCTCGATCACATTGCCCTCTTCATCCTTGACCACGTCGGTGCAGGTGATGAAATAGGCGTTCATCAGGCGTACTTCCTTGCCCGGCGAAAGGCGGTGATACTTAGGCGGCGGCACTTCCTCAAAGTCCTCGCGTTCAATCCAAAGCTCGCGTCCAAAAGGCACGCTTCTCGAACCGCTAGCTTCAGGATTCTGTGGGAAGTCCGGAACCTCAAAATATTCCACCTGCCCTTCCGGGTAGTTCGTCAGCACGACTTTGAGCGGTTCCAGTACCGCCATACGGCGTTTGGCGCTCTCGTTCAACTGATCGCGAACGATGTGCTCGAGCAGTTCCACCTCGACGAAGCTGTCGGATTTTGCCACGCCGATAGTGTCGATAAATTCTCGGATCGCCTTGGCAGGGTAACCTCTTCGGCGCATGGCAGAAAGCGTGGGCATGCGCGGATCCGTCCAACCATCCACAAAGCCTTCTTCCACCAACTTGCGCAGCTTGCGCTTACTCATGACGGTGTGGGTCAGGTTCAGACGGGCAAACTCGATCTGCTGCGGATGAAAAATGCCGAGCTGATCCAGGAACCAGTCGTATAGCGGGCGGTGATTTTCGTACTCTAGCGAGCACATGGAGTGCGTGATGCCCTCCAGCGAGTCGGACTGCCCATGCGCGAAGTCGTACATGGGGTAGATGCACCAGGCATCGCCAGTGCGGTGGTGGGTGGCATGCAGGATGCGATACATGACAGGATCGCGCATGTTGATGTTTGGAGAGGCCATGTCGATCTTTGCACGCAGAGTCTTACTGCCATCCGGGAATTCGCCTGCGCGCATACGTTTAAACAGATCAAGATTCTCCTCAACCGGGCGGTCGCGCCAGGGGCTGTTCTTCCCGGGCTCGGTCAGAGTTCCGCGATATTCGCGCATCTCATCCGCACTGAGTTCGTCAACGTATGCCAGACCCTTTTCGATCAGCTGCAGCGCCATCTCGTAGAGGGGCTCAAAGTAATCAGAGGCATAATATTCGCGGTCACCCCAATCAAACCCCAGCCAATGGATATCTTCTTTGATGGCATCGACATATTCCACGTCTTCTTTTACCGGATTGGTGTCATCGTAGCGCAGGTTGGTCAGCCCGCCATAATCTTCGGCGATACCAAAATCGATGCACAGGGCTTTGGCGTGACCGATGTGCAGATAGCCGTTTGGTTCAGGTGGAAAGCGGGTATGCACCCTCCCGCCAAACCTGCCAGTGCGGTTGTGTTCATCAATAATTTCACGAATGAAATTGGTTTTTGTTGGGTTTTCTTCTGTCATGGTATTGCTCCTTGATAGCGATAATAGATTATACCTTAGGGGTGGCATCAAAACGGGCAGCGATGCAGAAAAGACAACAGGTTGGACGGATTTCACGAAGGTCAAAGAATAAAATGACCCACCCCCCTGACCCCCCTCCCAACGCCCAAATGCAGGGCTGGAGGGGGTGAAGGATGTTAACAATCCAGATCATTTTTCAATCCATCATTTGTTTGAAATGCATTATTGGCGGCTGGAACAAGACCCAGAAGTAGAATAATTAACATTTCCAGATCGTTGGAAAAATAACCCACTCCTCTGACCCTCCTCCCAGCGCCCAAATGCAGGGCTGGAGGAGGAAAAAACAAACAAACCGCACGTAAGTGGTCTTCTTCGACGACAAAAAAGAGCCTTGCTGGAAGGCAAAGCTCTTTCGTGATCAAGTATCAGGCTTGCAGGAATTCCCGAACACCCTGCAATTGACCCGCGCTATTGAGGTATTCATTCTTGGCTGCGATGAACTTGGCGTACTCAGCCATGAAGACCTTGCCCGGATCGCGCAGGTCGAATTTCTCGGGATGCTGCAGGAAGTATTCGCGATGGACGCGCGTCCAGACCAGGCGACCGTCGGTGTCGATGTTGATCTTGGTCACGCCGAGTTCGGCTGCGTGCCTGAACTGAGTGGCATCCACGCCCTTCGCGCCAGCGAGGTTGCCGCCCGCAGCGTTGATGCGTGCTACTTCTTCCTGGGGGACGGAGCTGGAGCCATGCATTACCAGCGGGAAGCCGGGCAGACGCTTCTGGATCTGCTCCAACACCTCAAAGTGCAGGGACTGCGAGCCAGAGAACTTGAAAGCGCCGTGGCTGGTGCCGATGGCGACCGCCAGGGAATCGCAACCGCTGCGTTCCACGAAGTCGCGAGCCTGCTCCGGGTTGGTCAGTTTGGCTTCGGATTCGCTGACGGCGACGTGTTCCTCAACACCGCCTAGCATGCCGAGTTCCGCTTCCACCACAATACCTTTGGCGTGGGCTGCTTCAACCACACGGCGGGTGATGGCGATGTTTTCCTCATAAGGAAAGCCGCTGGCGTCGATCATGACCGAGCTGTAAAAACCTGAGTTGATGCAGTCATAACAGGTGGCTTCATCGCCGTGGTCCAGGTGAACCGCGAAGATGGCTTCAGGATAGACTTCGTCAGCAGCGCGGATCAAACCCTCAAGGAAGGCTTTATTGGTATAGCTGCGGGAACCTTTGCTGATCTGAATGATGAAGGGCGCCTGCGAGTCGATGTTGCCGCGGAATAGGCCGACAATCTGCTCAAGGTTGTTTACGTTATAAGCACCGATAGCATACTTGCCATACGCATGCTCAAATAGTTTCTTAGTTGTGACGATCATAATGGCTCCTTTTTAGTTCTTGGATTTGGTTAATTATACTCTCCCGAAGTATGAGTCTCAAAGGTATTTCGTTTAATGTAAGGTTAACGCCAGCAATTCTTGCAGGAGAATGGTTTTTATGCCAAAGCAGACTGGTAAATTTGGCGCAGCCTGTCAGCGTAGGCTTTTGGATCATGCTCTTTCCGGATGCGATCCAGAGCTGCCTGCCCTTTTTGTACAATCACGGACGGTTCAGCAACAATCGACCGAATGATAACTTCGAGACCCGTTTGGATCTGCTCCGAAAGTTTAGCTCTCTCTTCAGGAGTTGAGTAAAGAGCTTCTCCCATGTCGTTCTTGGGAACATGGATCAGCCAACCTACATTGCTGTTGTTTATTTCTGGCAGGGCGCGGATATCGGTGCTTATCACAGGACAGCCACAAGATTGAGATTCTAATACCGAAAATCCATAAGTCTCAGCCCAGGTAGGTAAAAGACCGATATCGCATGTTTTTATTAGGTCTATGACTTGCTCATTTGGAAGAGTAGGATGGTATTCGATCCAGCTGGAGTGTTCTTTAATAAACTCAAGAGCCCAGGCTCGATCAGACTCAGTCTCTTGAGCGGCGTAAGTATCCAAGCGTAGTGAGCTTACAACGCATAATTTGATTGGGGCTTGTTCTTCTCTTATCAACTTATCAAAAGCTAGCAGGATTTCACGTCCGCCTTTACGAAAAAAACCTGCCCCTACCAGGATAAACCGGATCGGATTAGCCAAGTCGTAGTTGCGTGCTTCGATCTGTTCTCGCAAAACTTCCTGTGGGGGGTGCAGTACGACAAGTTTTTGTAAAATGCTCTCCCTCTGTTCCAGCGGCAGTTCCGATAATATATCCTTCTGCATCCTCGCGGCACAGGAGGACATCGCGATGATTTGCTTGCAGGCTGGTTGGGCAAGGGCTTCAAATCCTTTAGCGATCATGGGTGTCATTTTGATAGGAAATTTTTGTTTCCCATGATATCGCTGCATCAAATCAGCAAAACGCGGAACAAAAGTCTCAAAAGTAGTGACCCACGGAGTCCGACCGTAGCTAATCCCATTTGAAAAATGAAGGATATCAACCTTATTGAGCTCAAAATCATTGTATTGATTATTCAAGTCGAAGGTTTGGAAAAGTGGTTTTCCCAGCCGGTTGTTGACAAACAAAGCGCCTCTTCGAAGAAAAGAATAGATATCCTTGACCGGGACATATTCAGCTTCAGGCAGCTTATGGACGATATTTCGCAGATTTGTGTAGTAATCGAAACGATAAGCCAAGACGCCAATTTTCATAACAGGACCATTATACACTTTCATCATGATACTTGTTTATGTACTTTGACAAGGAAGCAAGCCACTGGTAAAGGTGGTCTCTTGTTTTTTGGAGACCAGTACCAAGACGCAGACGTTCTGTGAACTCACCATATCGTGACCAAAACTGAGCTACCCTGAAGTTAGCCGTGAATTGAGGAAAAAAGCTGGCCGCCAGCGCAGCTGGGTCACGAAGTACCTTAATAAAGGATTTGAGTAATAATGATCGCCAACTAAAAGAATCGGATTTAGATTCGTCCATCATTTGCTTTTGAAAATTACGATACAAGTTAAGATATACAGATGTAGCTCCCAAACCTTCTCTCAACCTCCTGAAGTAAGTTCGATTCAAACGTTCTTTTACCATATAGTGTTTAAAACTTAGGTCTTCCTGATAATGAAGATCCCAACCGAGCAATTCAAGAAGGATCTGCAATTCTGTATCTTCCCCTGATAACAGATGAGTACCAGTTCTGCTCTGAAGCAGAGGTTCAAAGCCTAAGGTCATTAGTTGATCGAACGCTTCTTTTCGTAAAACACTGCCAGCAGCATAAAAGAAGCGGTCTGGATCCAGAACAAGACCATTTGAGGAATACTGAGGACCCACTGCAAAATTCTGTTGGTAGCGGTCGAACCAATCAGGTTTATGAGTTTCAAAAATTGGTGCGCCTTTTCCAAAGATGAACGCAGCGTTAGGCGCTTGATCCATATAATGTACCGCTTTCTGCATCCAGTCTTCATCCAGCCAGTTGTCTTGATCGACAATGCCTATGTAAAAATACCTGGCCTCCTGCATTCCTCTTAATTTAGCATACCCTGTACCCTGGCGCTCTTCATGCACGATGCGCAGCTCAGCATCTCCTTTCCAGATTCTTTTAGCAAGACCTATAGTATTATCAGTTGAATTATTATCAACCAACAACACCTCCCAGGAAAAATCCTGGACTCGGTGCAATTTCATTAAGCAGTTAAGGGTTTGCTCGATTATCGATGAGGCATTGTAACAGGCGATTAAGATAGTCATTCCATAAGAAAGTTGATGAAGACCTACTGTTTGATTGTGTTCCATTTCTCTTATCCCACTTTGTGATTAACAGTTAAGCTATTCCAATCGTAGTTTTTGGCTTCCAGAACAGCATAAGCACAATTGCGATTGTCGCCAGGATAGCACCAAAGAAGAATGGTGCGGAAGGTCCGAAACCCTTCCAACCTCCAACGCCACTCCAGAGAAGCCCAGCGATCAGCGAAGCAGGAAAATCGAGAATACCCAAGACAGCGTTATAAGTACCAAAAGCCGTCCCACGCAAATCTTTGGGTACAAGGTCCGAAAGCATCGCTTTGGCAGTGCCATAAGCCATACCATAATAAAGGCCATAAGCAACGTAAAGCAGCCAAATATGGGTTACGTTTTTCGCCAGTGCGAAACCGAGGTAGATCAGCGCGTACATCGTCCAACCGCCCACGATCAGTTTCTTGCGGCCTATTTTGTCTGAGATCATACCCGCTGGGGTGGAAACCAGGGTGTAGACAAGGTTAAAGACCGCCAGCATAATCAAAATGCTTAAGGTGCTCATGCCGCGTTCCTGAGCGCGCAGCACAAGGAAGGCATCCGAGGAGTTGCCCAGGTCGAAAATTCCGACGATGAGCATGAAGACCAGGAAGTTCTTCCCGAGCCCTCTGAAGCTAATCTTGGGCGCTTTTGCATCGCCTTCGGGCTTCTTTTCTTTGGCCATTACCGCCAGGGATATGACCGCCAAAATCGCAGGAATAATGCTAATCAGGACGATTGTGCGGAAGGTGTGTTCCTGCAGGGCGGAACCGGCAGCCTGGAGTTTCCAAACCACAAAGGCGGCGATCAGGATGCCAAGCATCGCGCCAGCAGTATCGGACGCGCGATGTAAACCAAAAGCCAGGCCTCGCTGTTCGGGTTTGACGTTATCGGCGACCAAAGCATCACGCGGAGCTGTGCGCACACCCTTGCCGACGCGGTCCGCCCATCGGATTGCGCCAATCGCCTCCCAGGTGGATGCAATGTAAAAGAAAGGCTTAGCCACGGCGGAGATGCCATAGCCAATAACCGCCAGCCACTTGCGGCTGCGAAGTTTATCGGACAGCCAGCCAGAGAAAACCTTCAACACGCTGGAAGTTGCTTCTGCGACGCCCTCGATAATACCGATAATATTGGTCTTAATGCCCAGGACTGATGAAAGGAATAGCGGCAGGATGTTCAGGACCATCTCACTGGAGATGTCCATCAGGAAGCTGGTCAGGCTGACTGCCCAGATGTTAGGGTGAAGCTCATGAAAGGGGTTTTTCTTTGGTTGGCTCATGTTGATTTTCCTTCTGAAGCAAGATTATAGTCTTGTAACCAGTTTTTGCCCACTAACCGGACAAAACAATCGCCCTAAAGTGTGAAAATAATGAATCAGAGACGAAATCCTCAAAAAAAGTAAATGGATTTTTCAAAATGTGCGCCCCTCAGCTATCCAACTTTTGGGTATGATTAACCAGCTAATCTTTTGGAGAGAACATGGATCAGAACATGGATTTGCTCGGAAAAACAATTCTCATCACCGGTGCTACCGACGGTATCGGCAAGGAGTTGGCGCACATGTGCTGGCAATCTGGAGCCAACCTGATTTTGCACGGGCGCAATCATCAGAAACTCGAAACAATTCCTCAATCACTAGGTTCAGGGGTTTTTGGGCAATATGCTACCACGATCAAGGCGGATTTCTCGAGGCTTGAAGAGGTCAGAGAGATGGCAGCAAAGATCATCACAGAATTCCATCATCTCGATGTCCTGGTAAACAACGCCGGGCTTTACCCCTCTTCCCGCGTCATCACAAAGGATGGGTTTGAGGAAGGTAACCAGGTGAATTACCTCTCGCCCTTTCTCCTTACGAACCTCCTGCGCCCACTGCTGATCAATTCAGCACCGATGCGGATCGTCAATCTAAGCTCCATTGGTCACCGCTTTGTGTGGTCAAACGCCAACCCATCCACAAAGAATCTTTTTTATTGGCGTTGGGTGGCATATTGCCGCTCCAAGCTCGACATTATTCCCTGGACCCGGGAGCTTGCGGAGCAACTTAAGCCATATGGGATTACAGTCAACTGCGTCCACCCGGGCATTATCCGCACCAAGGTAATCAGGGTCCTGCCAATATCCTGGGGGTCATCAGTCCACTCAGGAGCGGCAACTGTATATCGCCTGGTCGCGGATTCAGAACTCGAAGGTGTGACCGGGAAATATTTTGAACGCTACCGCGTTTCAACGCCTTCTCCGATGGCGCAATCCAGGCGCTACCAGGCAGCCCTTTGGCGGCATACGCTGCGCAGGTTAGGGTTAAAGCAAGAAAATGACGGTACGATCGTCCAACGGTAGATCAACCAAAACGACCAGTAATGTAATCCTCAGTACGGCGATCTTTCGGATTTGTGAAGAGTGTTCTGGTCTCTGTGAATTCCACTAACTGACCGGTACGGGTTTCATCCGTGTAGAAAAATGCCGTAAAATCGGAGACTCGTCCTGCCTGCTGCATGTTATGGGTGACAATTACAATGGTGTAATTTGCTGACAATTCGTGTATGAGATCTTCAATTTTTAGGGTAGCGATGGGGTCGAGAGACGCTGCCGGTTCATCCATCAGGATCACGGTTGGCTCCACTGCGAGTGCCCGTGCGATGCATAAGCGCTGCTGCTGCCCACCCGAAAGGTCCAGTCCCGATTTGCCCAGGTTGTCCTTGACTTCATCCCATAAGGCTGCCGAGCGTAAACTCCGTTCCACGATCTCTTCAAGCTTCTGATGATCCTTCAAACCCGTCACGCGCGGTCCATAGGCAACGTTATCAAAAATCGATTTGGGAAACGGATTAGGCTTTTGAAAAACCATCCCGACGTTCTGACGAAGCGCAACAGGGTCGGTTTTGAAGATGTCTTCTCCATCGATCAGCACCGATCCTTCGGTACGAACGCCGGCAATCAAGTCATTCATGCGATTAAAACTGCGAAGAAAAGTACTCTTTCCGCAGCCTGAGGGGCCAATCAGAGCCGTCACTTTGTTTTCCGGGATCTTGATAGTAATTTCTTTCAAAGCACGGAATTTCCCATAATACAGGCTGTAGTTGATAGTTTCAAGTTTCGAATCGTTCATCGTACTTTCCGGACTCCCGCTGTCAGTTTTCGAGACACAAGGTTAATACCCAAATTTATCAAAATGATCATCACCACCAATACGGCTCCAGTACCCATGGCCTTATCGAAGGCGCGGGTGTCCATGGCGAGGTAATAGAGGTGCAGCGCCAAAGTTCGACCGCCATCCATAATGGATGATGGCAATCGGTAACTGCCGCCGAGCGTGACAAAGAAAACTGCTGTTTCACTGATAATGCGCCCAACGCTTAGAATGATACCGGTAATGATCCCTGGCAATCCCGCAGGTAACACAATTCGATAGAGCGTTTGCCACTTGGTCGCGCCAAGCGCCAGGCTGCCCCGGCGGTAGTCGTCAGGTACAGCCAGTAGCGCTTCTTCGGTGGTGCGGATAATGGTTGGCAACACCAGGCAAGCGCCAGCCAACGAGGCAGAGAGCAATGAGAAGCCAAATTTCAAGGTGGAAACGAACAGGGCATAACCAAACAAACCAAAAATGATTGAAGGGATACCAGCCAATGTTTCAACTGCAAAATTGGAGACGCTGATCACGGAACGCAGGAATTTGGAACTCAGGCTTTGCTCCCCAGCATATTCGATCAGAAACACTGCCGCGCCAACACCAAGAGGAGTAGCGACGAGCAAGGTCAAACCGACCAGGTAAAAGGTTGTGCCGATGGTGGTGGAGATACCGCCTTCGCCCGAGAGACCTCCCTTCGGAGGGGTAACAAGGAATTGCCAGTTGATCGCTTTGCCGCCTTGCACCAGGACGTATCCCACAACCAGGATCAAGATTAACACGGTGATCAAGCCGAAAAGCCACATCAAGCCCACCCAAAACTTCTGCTTTCCACGTTCCTTCTTGAGGCTCATGGCTTTTGCCTGATGGTTCAAGGCAATCTCAGTCAATCTCTCTTCAACCATGCTGGTTCCTAATTTGCCTTCTCAACAAATTTTTGTCCGCGGATGATCCAGCGGGCAGTGGCATTTACGATAATGATCAAGGCAAAAAGTACCACACCAGTAGCAAACAATGCGCTTTCGTGGATGCCTGTGGCGTAACTGATCTCAACGGCAATGTTGCCCGTCAGAGTGCGGGCTTGTGAGAGGAAATACGTAAGCGGATTACCTGAAAGGGGCTTGGGCATGATGACCGAATTGCCGATGACCATGATCATGGCCATGGTCTCCCCCAAAGCTCGCCCGATCCCCAGGATCACCCCGGCGATAATACCGGATTTACCAGCTGGCAGGACAACTTGGGTGATGGTCTGCCACTTGGTAGCGCCTAAGGCCAAAGAGCCATGGCGATAATTTTCCGGCACCGCACGGATTGCGTCTTCAGCAACGCTGGCAATGGTGGGCAGGATCATAACAGCCAGCACGATCGAAGCCGCCAATAATCCATAACCGGAGTTTCCAGGCACTCCCAGTTTCCGAACAAGCGGCACAAGGATAACCATGCCAAACAGCCCGTACACAACAGAGGGGATTCCCGCCAGCAACTGTACAGCAGGGCGAACCAAAGCCTGTACCCCTTCAGGCGCGATTTCCGCCAGAAAAATGGCGCAACCAAGTGCGAGAGGCACACCGAGGAGGATTGCGCCAAATGTCACGGAAACTGAGCCCACAATCATCGCGAGGATGCCGTATTGGTCCTGACCAGGTCGCCAAACAGTCTTGAGGAGAATTTCTGTTATGCCAATCTCGGACCAGGCCTGGATGCTTTCCCGGAAAATAAAAAAACCGATCGCTAATACGATGACGATCGCGATGATGGCACTCGCAAACAAGAAGTACCTCACTGTTTTATCAGCGATCATTCGAGCAGGCATCAGGTTCTTTCCGTTTCGGTTTTATCATTCAGGCGTCTCTGTTTATCGTCAGAGACGCCTGATAATTATAAATGTTACGAGGCGCTGCCGCCTGGCTACTTTACCGGGATGTAGCCATCTTCAACAACCAGTTTCTGCCCAGCGTCACTCAGGATGAAATCCAGGAAAGCCTTTACTGCACCGGTAGGTTCGCCGTTGGTGAGCATGTTGAGTGGGCGCACGATCGGGTAAGACCCATCAGCCGCGTTTGGCTCGGTCGGGGCAATACCACCGATACTGATTGCTTTGATAGTATCATCCAGGTAGCCAAAGGACATGTAACCGATGGAGTATGGTGTGGTTGAAACAGTGGTGCGGATTGAGCCATTTGAGGGCTGCAAGATGGCGGTTGCGGCAATCAGCGCATCCTCACCCATTACCATTTCTTCAAAGGCACTCCGCGTACCAGAGCCTTCTTCGCGGGAAACAATGATGATGTTTTGATCCTCGCCGCCAAGGTCCTTCCAATTGGTGATCTTGCCGCTGAAGATATCGCGTACTTGTTCAATGGAGAGATCACTGACTGGTGTGTCGGGGTGAGCAACGATCGCAATACCATCACGGGCGATGACAAAAATCTCCAGGTTCGGGAACTCAGCAATTTCTGAGTCTTTAATTTCACGGGAAGCCATGCCGATGTCGGATGTGCCCTGACCGGCTGCTTTAACGCCCACGCTGGAACCGCCGCCTTGTACATCGATGCGGATACCGGTATTTTCGGTCATGAAGGCCTCTGCCAGTTTTTCAGCCAGGGGCTGAACCGTGGTTGAGCCCGAAACAGTCACCGTGGAATTGTCTGTTGCGTTTTCGGCTACCGGTGCGCCAGGGGTACCGGCGCCGCTACAGGCAGCAATTAGGACTGCGACGAGCAGCATTGAAACAATCAAAATAGCACTTCTCTTTGAACGTATCATTCAAAATTCTCCTCTAATCTCATTTATCATTTTTTAACCTCAGCAATGTTAACGGGTGAAGGTTAAATTCAGCTTAAAGCTAAATTAAGATTAGCTTAGGGTCTTGATAAGGATTAAATTCCTGACCGGGATTGAGCGTGTTAGAATCAGAATTAATGGGAAATGTGCGCGTTTTTAAGCGGTTTTCATGGATTGGATTGGTGGTGATCCTCGCTGGATGCAATCTAATCGTACCCGCACCCCAGATCACACCGCTTGTCACCAGCCTCCCCACTACCCCAACGTTGAATCTTGAACAAGCGCTGACCAAAGCTGCCAGCCAGGCTACCCCGACGCCCTTTCCGAGCCCCACGGCCTGGACGGTGGTCACACCAACCTCTACTCCGAAATCCATCCCTGCCCAGTTCGACACGACCAATCCGCTCACCGGGCTGGAAGTGGAGAACCCAAGCATGCTTTGGGAACGCCCGATCATGGTCAAACTGGCAAACTGGCCGCAGTCGCTGCGCCCCCTCAACCAGATCATGAATGCCGATATGGTGTTTGAGTATTACATTGGGCACCAGATGAACCATTTGCTGGCGCTGTATTATGGAGGGGATGCAACGGCAGTTGGACCGCTCGCACCAGGGCGCGTGGTGGATGCACGCCTGGCAAGGCGCTACCAGGCAAATCTGGTCGTCGCAAGCGCGCCGACAACCGTGGCAGGCGTTTTCGAGCACACTTTACCCGATCGCGTTTTCTACCGCGGATATGCTCCCTGCCCGGGAATTTGCACAGAAACCCAGGCTCAGGGGGGCAATACGGTCGTGGATACCAGCGCAATGCGTACCTTTGCTGATACACAAAGTACTGAAAACGGGATCGAGCGTATGCCAGATTTATCCTTCAATAAGAAAATTGAAAACTGGGATGAAAGCGCACTGCGGCTCAGCTACCTGTATGCCGATTTTTCCGTTATGGATTGGCGTTACGATAATACCTTCGGCGGTTATCAACTCTGGCAGGATTTTCAAAATGCCGACGGAAGTTACACGCTCCAACAGACGTTTGACCGCGACACCCAGCAGCCTGTGATGTTCGAGAACGTCCTGATCCTGCTGGCAGACTATATCGAATATAACCCCTCTTTTTTTGATATCGATTTTCGTGAAGGGGACCGTGAGCAACCTGCCATCTTCCTGCGTGATGGAAAATTAACCCACGGCACTTGGTACGCGCCGGATATAAACCAACCCTTCCAGTTTTTCGACCTGCAAGGAAATCCTTATTTCCTCAAACCCGGGCAATCCTGGATCACCTTTGCCAGCACAACCTCGCGCCTGGACCTGGTTGAGGAAGGGAGTTGGGATATCACCTTCGTGCCAAATTAGGCTATCTCCGCTTCAAATCTTAAAGCCCGCAGCCCATTGAGGGTCACAATCAAAGAAATTCCGATATCCGCAAAAACCGCCATCCATAGGGGCGTCAGCCCCGCCATCGCGGCGATCGCCACCAGAATCTTGACCCCGAGACTGATGATGACATTCTGGCGGATCAGGCGGTTAACCTGCCTGGACAGTCTGACAGCGAACGGGAGACGGCTGAGATCATCCTTCATCAGGACCACATCAGCAGTTTCGAGCACCTGCGCGTTGCCGGCGCCGCCCATCGCCACGCCAATGTCTGCCTGCGCAAGGGCAGGCGAATCGTTGATGCCATCACCCACCATCACAACCTGACCAAATTGCTGTTTGAGTTCACTGAGTTTGGTCAGTTTATCGGTGGGGAGCAGGTTGGCAAAGACCTGGTCGAGACCAAGTTTTTCCGCCACGCGTTCCGCCACGCCAGCATTATCACCGGTAAGCATGAGGGTTTGGATCCCGTCCGACTTTAGTTCCGCAAGCACTTCCCTTGTACCGGGACGTGGCTCGTCCTGAACGGCAAGATAGCCGAGCACGCGGTCTCCATCGCAGATCAGCATGGTGGTTTGACCCTGGCTTTCTGCAGTCTGGGAAGCGGCGATGATCTTTTCTGGTGTTTCATGTTCAGCCAAAAAGAGCGGCAGGCTGCCGACCGTTGCCATTTTTCCGTTCAGCATGCCCTGCTGACCGCGCCCCTCCAACACCTGCAATCCTTCAGCAGCAGGGTAGCGGTTGAGAACACCGCGTATAAGCGCTTCCTGGGTAACGGCAGTGCCAAGAGGATGCGTGCTGTGGGCTTCGAGCGAACTGGCAACTGCAACCAGGTCATCACAAGGCTCACAACGCTCATCCCCAGTGCAGTCAGTTGCCTGCACTTTGGTCACAGAAGGTTTGCCCTGAGTCAGTGTGCCAGTTTTATCGAATGCCATCACCCTGGTATTGGATAAGCTTTCCAGGAAAATGCCGCCCTTGAAGATCACGCCGGCTCTTGCCGCACGCGTCAGACCGCTGACCATGGTGATGGGGGTGCTGATAATGAGGGCGCAAGGGCAGCCAACCAACAGGACAGAAAGAGCCCGGTGGAACCAGCCATAGCTTTCCGGGGTGTTCCAGAAGTTTTGCTTGAAAATCAACGTTGGGATGGCTGCCACCAATATGGAAACCACAATGACGATCGGGGTGTAAACCCGGGCAAATCGGTCAATGAATTTTTCCTGCTGCGCTTTATTCTCCTGAGCCTCGGTGACAAGGGCAATGATGCGTTGAATGGTGGTATCTGCTGCAAGGCGGCTGACACGCACCTCGAGCACGCTTTGCCCATTTACAGAACCCGAGAGGACTTTGTCACCAACGGACTTGGTCACAAGGCGGCTCTCGCCAGTGATGGGCGCCTGGTTTACCTCGCTTGATCCTCTGACGACCACGCCGTCCATCGGAAAGCGCTCCCCTGCCCGCACCAGAATGCGATCATCGACCTCGAGGTCCTCAATCGAAACCACTCGGTCCCCATCCGCGGTCGTCAGGAGGGCTTCGTGCGGCGCGAGATCGGCAAATTCCGTGAGAATCACCCGGGCATGATCGTTGGTGTAACCCTCAAGCGCTTCGGAAAGCGTGAACAAGATGACCATGATCAGGGCTTCGTGCGCCTCACCGATGGCGACGGCACCAATCGACGCCACAGACATAAGCACGTTCATGTTGAGGTTGTGTTCTTTAAAGAGGCTGATAGCCCCGTTGCGGAAGACCATCCAGCCGGCTATGGGTAAGACCAGGAACTGCAAAATCCGCACAAGGGTTTCCGAAAGACCCAACTGCCCGAGGAAGAAGGCGCAGATCAGGAGGACCCAGCCCGGTACGATGATCTTCAGGTCGGGCATGCGGCTGAAATAACGCCAGAAGCCTTTGAAATCCAAAACGCTTGCACTACTGGCGGATTTTTCGGCCGACGTGTAAGGGCGGATTGGAGCAGAACAGTTACCTGTGCAGGTACTGCCTGATAGGTCATCGATGGGAGTTTGTGTATGTATTTCAGATTGGTTCATGGTTATCAAAACTCAGCATTTCTCAGGAATTCAGGTGCAGACTATGTTTGTAAGCCTGCTCCATCAGATCCTGGATGTGTTCATCTGTGATACGGTAATTGACCTGTTGACCCTCACGCCTGGCGGTCACAAAGCGCAAATTGCGCAGGACGCGCAGTTGATGCGAGGTGGCGCTGGGGCTAAGCCCGCATTGAGCCGCAAGATCATTGACGTTGGTCTCGCCTCCAAGCAGGATCGCCAGCAGGCGCAGACGGGATGGATCGGAGAGACCCTTGAAAGTGGTCGCCATGCTGTTGAAATCAGAGTCGATTGTGAGGGACGTTTCCATATTACCTCAACTTATATGAATAAATGTTCATATGTTCATAATACCACATAAAACAGAAAATTTCCAGAGAAATTCGCATTTTTGTTGTTATCAGGCTTGGTAATCAGCAATTGCCCGGGTCAGCGCGGCAGTCAGGCGGGCGTCATCGATGGCATCGTGGCTGTTGGGAATGGGGATCTTCAATAATCTGCCGGCAAAATCGAGCTTCTGGGACTTGAAGCCGTTGTTTCGCGCGTTCCATTCGCCATAGAAAGCAGCAAAGAGTTTCATCACGCAAAATGCCTGGTTGGTCTCAATGCTCAACGGCAAGCCATAGGCTTTATTTGTCTGGCGTAATAATCGCAAGTCAAATTCGGCGTTGTAGATACCGATCACCCTGCCCTTGAGAATGGCTTCCACGTCGGGCCAGATCTGAGCCCAGACAGGCGCGTCCCTCACCATCTCGTCGGTAATGCCATTAACTGCGCTGGATTCGGCTGGAATGGGCATGCCAGGGTTCACCAACGATTGAAACAGAGGTTCGCCGTGGATGTCTACTATTCCAATCTGGATGATGCGATCTGTTTGCCCTGTGCCCGTGGTTTCGGTGTCGAGGTAGATGGGCTGCAGTTCAAGCACAGCCTGCGCGCGTTGGATGACGATGGGGTGAGCGATTGGATAGGGCATAAAAACCTTGCAAGGAATTATAACCCATCGCCCTGATCGTTCCTCCCGTATCCTTTCTATTTCGTACATGCGTTGGATAGCTTAATTCTTAATGTACAATTATTGAACAATCACTATTCCCTTGGAGGCAATCATGAAATCACGTTCCTTCCTTAATTTTGACCGTATGATCACTCCTGTGATCATCAAGATTTTGTTCTACATAGGCATAGCCATAGCTATTATTGGCGGCGTGGTGGTATTCTTTGGCGGCATCATCGCTGCCTTCCAACAGAACAGTTTTGGTCCGGCGCTTGGCGGAATTATCGGCGGTCCTGTGGTGGCATTTTTAGGCATGCTGCTGGCTAGGCTCTACTCTGAGCTGCTGATCGTTGTTTTCCAAATCCACGAAAACCTGGTTGCCATAAGACACAAATTGGTAGATGAGGAATAGTTCGTAAGCATAGAACAGCAAGCGCAATAAGCTTTGTCTCTGCTTTTCCATATTGAGCTCACTGCATTAATCTGTTAGCGAGTAGTGTATTGGTATCCCTCTTAACAGAGGGCTGGTCATGCCAAAACGGAAAATCAGCCCTGCTTATGCGAAGTAAGTCGACAATCAACCGCGCATCTTATCGTATTACTCGAAATAGCCTTTTTTCCTGGTAAAGGAACTACAACCCTGTTTGTTAATCGCCCAAGTGTAATCAAGGTTGACTCACCCGATCGCTCCTTCTCCCCATTTTTTGTTTATGGGTTATGATGGAAAGACCACTTTAGAACGGATTGATTAAATGCAAGAAAACACTGTCTGGAAGCGATTCACATCATTCCTCATCAGCAATTCCCCCGGCATGCGGGTCATCAAAACCTGCCTTGCTGTCACCATCTGCCTTCTCATCGAGTATATCCGCGGGACAAGCATGCCCTATCACTCCAGTATTGCCGCGATCGTGTGCATGCAGCCAACAATGAAATCCACTTTTAGAACCGCGGTTGATCGCACAATCGGTACACTGATCGCAGGTCTGTATGGTTTCCTGTTCATCACCCTTTTCCACCAGGAACTGCAATGGAACTTCGAATCCCTCAAATACTTTCTCCTGATCGGCTTGATGACTTTACCCCTGATGATGCTGATGATCGCCATCAAGAAACAGGGTGGGCTTGCCATCACGGTGGTGGTCTTTTTGATCGTTGTCATCAATGCGGGTGCAACCGATCCCCTCAATTACACGATCGAACGCGTGGTTGGCACCTTGATCGGCATCGGTATTGCGCTATTCATCAACTGGCTGCCAATCCTCAACAAGATTGGCAAACGGTTTGGACAAGTGAATATATCGCAGGTTGGTCCTTCCACCAGCAATCTCGAAGTCATTACACCTTTCACGACCGAGAAAAACTAGGAAGGCGGAAAGCGAGCCTCTCGCTCGAAGCCGCACGAGACCGACTAAGGGCATCCAGACATGTGGTGTTTTTTGGTGGGGCTGGCGTTTCGACCGCTTCGGGCATCCCGGATTTCCGCAGCGCGACGGGCCTTTACAACCAGATGACTGGTTCCAGGTACTCGCCTGAGACGATGCTGAGCCATGATTTTTTCGTACGCCACCCGGACGAATTCTATGCTTTTTTGCGAAGTTCGCTGTATTATCCGGACGCGAAGCCGAACGCAGCGCATTATGCCCTGGCAGCCATGGAACAGCGGGTCGAACTTGACGCCGTTATCACCCAAAACATCGACGAACTGCATCAACAGGCTGGATCCAAGACCGTCTACGAGTTACACGGCAGCCTGAAGCGTTTTTATTGCATGCGCTGCCATCGTGCTTACCCCGCTGAGCAAGCCTACGCCGGGCAAGGTACACCCCACTGTGAAGTCTGCGGCGGATTGGTGCGACCGGATGTGGTGCTTTATGGCGAAGTGCTGGACCAAAACGTGATTACTGCCAGTATCGCTACGGTAGGCAAGGCGGATTGCTTGATCGTGGGCGGCTCGTCTTTGGTGGTTTACCCTGCTGCTGGATTGCTGGATTACTTCCGAGGGGATTGCCTGATCCTGATCAACCGCGATCCGACGCCATACGACCGATTAGCCCAGTTTGTTTTTCACAGCGATGTCGGGGAAGTGCTGACTGCAATCGCGTGTGGATGATCAGCCGAACAAACCACATCATCACGAATCAATTCTGCACCTGTGCCCTTCCTGGCCCAACGTGGAACTGGAATAGCACGGCTGGGCTTTAGTCCAGCCGCTGAATATGCCATTGACTGGTATGATCAAACCGGAGGGAGCAAGCCCCCTTCCCATTGATAGTCTCATTTATCTACGAAGCAGGCGCTTTGCCTATGTTCTTCATCGCGAAGGAGTATAGCGACTGTGGCGATCTGCTTTTTATTCTAAAGTTGCATTCTTAAGACCAGACAAAGTACGCGAAGGGCGAGATTGGAAGGATTGCAGATAGTTTCATGTAGAGATCTCGACATCCTTCCAATCCGCCATCACACCATAATTCTCCACAATAAACAAACCGGCGGCGAATTGAGGGCACGAAACATCTGTCCATCACAACTTTGAATGTGCCCTCAATTTCGCCCTACGATCATGGGATTCTAATAAATCCAGACGCAGGGGCGAAGCATTACTAAAAATGCTTTGCCTCTACCAGTGTTCTCAACAAGGTTAATGAGAAAAATGGAAGCTATCTGAGGTTGCTCTTTGCCTTCTGCCAGATCTGGTCGAACATCTCCGCGGTCAGCCGGCCGGTTTGGGTGTTTTGCAGGCTGGGGTGATAGGAGCAAAGGATCCAGGGCAAGCCCGGTCTGGTAAGGAAAAAGTGGTCATGCCCAAAAGGGAATTCCCTTTTCGGCAAATCAGCATAAGCTGGCAGGCTGAGTAATCCATCCAGGGCGATTTTCCCCAACAGCACCACCCCCTGCAGCTTGGATAAAACCTGGATTTCCTGCTCGAGCCAGGGCTGGCAGTTGGTGATTTCGTCCCGGGTGGGTTTGTTGTCAGGCGGGGCACAGCGGCAAACCGCTGAAATGAAGACATCTTTCAAGAACAAGCCATCACCGACCACGGTTGCTTCGGTTTGACTTGCCAAGCCCGCCCGATGAAGCGCTGGATAGAGGAAGTTGCCTGAGCCGTCGCCAGTAAACATTCTGCCAGTACGATTGGAACCGTGTGCTCCCGGTGCCAAGCCAAGTATCAGCATTCTGGCGTCTGGATCCCCAAAGCCCGGGACGGGTTTGCCCCAGTAATCCTGGTCTCGATAGGCTTTGCGCTTCACACTCGCCACCTCCTCGCGCCAGGCAACCAAACGCGGGCACTTCCGGCAGGAGATTATTGCCTTTTCGATCTCATCCATGGGGTTTTCCATGGCAAAAGTTTACCAGACTCTCGCACTGGAAAGAAAAAAACATCCCCTCGCAAGGAGGGGATGCAGGGATCAAAACGGAGATTTCAGCGTTCGATTGCCAGGGCGTCCCAGCCGGCATACTTGGCTGTGAGGTCGAGTTCCTGTTCGATGCGCAGCAGTTGGTTATATTTCGCCACGCGGTCAGAGCGTGCCGGAGCACCAGTCTTGATCTGACCCATGTTCATCGCCACCACCAGGTCGGCAATGGTGCTGTCTTCGGTTTCACCGGAGCGATGCGAGCAGATTGCGCGCCAGCCGTGATTCTGGACCATGCTGACGGCTTTCATTGTTTCGGACAAGGAGCCAATCTGGTTGACCTTGACGAGCAGCGCGTTGCAGGCTTTTTCTTCGATGGCGCGTGCGACACGCTCAGGGTTGGTGACGAGCAGATCATCACCAACAATCTGCAGGCGGTGACCGTTGAGGGTGGTGAAGTTCTTCCAGCCCTCCCAGTCATCCTGGGCAAAGCCGTCTTCAATAGAGACGATCGGGTATTGGTTGATCCAGTTGGTCCAGAACTCGACCATCTGGTCAGAGGTCAGTTTTCGACCTTCCTTGCGCAGGTTGTAGAGCTTGGTGTCTTCTTCGTAGAGCTCGGATGCAGCAGGATCGAGGGCGATTGCCACGTCGGTACCGGCTTTGTAACCTGCTTTTTCGATTGCCTGTAGGATCAGTTCCACGGCTTCGTTATTGGCGCTCAGGGCAGGCGCAAAACCACCTTCATCACCAACCAGGGTGGCATAGCCTTTGCTCTTCAAGACAGTCTTGAGGGAGGCGTAGATTTCGGCACCCCAACGCAGACCTTCTGCAAAAGTTGGTGCACCGAAGGGCATGACCATGAATTCCTGGGCGTCAGTGGACTGCCAGCCAGTGTGGGCTCCGCCGTTGAGGATGTTCATCATCGGAACAGGGAGCACGTGGGCATAAACGCCGCCGAGGTAGCGGTAGAGAGGCAGACCGAGCGATGCTGCGGCAGCTTTCGCGACTGCCAGGCTGGTGCCCAGAATGGCATTGGCACCAAAGTTGGCTTTGTTGGGAGTGCCGTCGAGCTCGATGAGCAATTCATCGATGGCTTTCTGTTCAAGCGCGTCCACGCCGAGCAGTTCGTCTGCAATTTCGTTATTGACGTTGTCAACAGCTTTGAGCACGCCCTTGCCATTATAACGACCTTTGTCGCCATCGCGCAGTTCGAGCGCTTCATGAATGCCGGTTGAAGCCCCGGAGGGTACAGCCGCCCGGCCAAAACTGCCGTCAGCCAGGATTACTTCTACTTCCACAGTGGGGTTGCCACGGGAGTCAAGGATTTCGATTGCATTGATATATTCGATAATTGTGTCCATTACATACCTTCCTTCTATGTTATTTCTGTTTAAGTATAGCTTATTGCAGTCTTAGCTCGTAAAGTCGAGGTTCACAAGTTCATCAGATAAACCAGCTTGTTTACATGCTGCCTTGATAAAGCCAAGGAAAAGCGGATGAGCCCGAGTTGGGCGGGAAAGAAATTCAGGATGGAATTGACATGCCATCATGAATGGATGGTCTTTGAGCTCAGCCATTTCCACCAAAATGCCATCCGGAGAAACACCTGAGAAGATGACACCTTTTTCCTCAAAAACCTGGCGATATTTATTATTGAATTCATAGCGATGACGGTGGCGTTCCTGGATCACTTCCGCCTGGTACAAAGCGGATGCTTTGGTGCCAGGCTTGATGTTGCAGGGGTAGAGCCCCAGGCGCATTGTGCCGCCCATCTGATCCAGCCCGCGCTGTTCCAACATCAGGTCGATGATAGGATCAGGTGTGAGCTTGTCAAATTCGGCAGAATCGGCATTCTTCAGACCCAATACGTTCCGGGCAAAATCGATCATCATCACCTGCAGACCGAGGCAGAGCCCAAGGTAAGGGATATTGTTTTCGCGGGCGTACTGGGCAGCAATAATTTTACCTTCCACGCCGCGGCTGCCAAAGCCACCGGGGACAATGATGGCATCCAAACCAACCAGCAGATCCTTCCCGTCATTCTTTTCAATGTCGGTTGACGAGATCCACTCCAGGTCCACACCCACCCCATAATAAAGGGCGGCATGGTTGAGAGCTTCCCTGACGCTCAGGTAGGCGTCATGCAGCTCCACATACTTACCCACCAACCCAACTTTGATGTTCGGCTTCTGGCGTTTAAGTTCGGCAACCATCGTTTTCCAACCCTGGATCCTGGTAGGTTGTTTGGGTTCCAACTCGAGGCGTTCCAGCAGAATATCCGCCACGTGGGATTGCTCAAGAACCAGCGGGATTTCATACAACAGATCAGCTGTCACCAGAGGGATCACTGCCCTTTCGGGGACATCGCAAAACTGGGCGATTTTGTGCGCAAGCTCTTTCTCCACCGGAAAATCACTGCGGGCAATGATCATGTCGGGCAGGATGCCAACCGACCGCAACTCGCGAACTGAATGTTGGGTGGGTTTGGTTTTAGTTTCGTTGGTGGCGCGCAGGTAAGGAAGCCAGGTGATATGCACAAAAGCTGTATTTTCCCTGCCCAGGTCGTTGCGCATTTCGCGGATGGCTTCGAGGAAAGGCTGGCTTTCGATGTCGCCGACTGTTCCGCCAACCTCGATCAGAGCAATGTCGGCATCCGTGGAACGGGTGAGCAAGTCGATCCGACGTTTGATCTCGTTCGTAATGTGCGGGATGACCTGAATTGTTCCGCCAAGGTAGTCTCCCCGCCGTTCACGATTAATAACCTCCTCGTAAACCTGTCCGGTGGTGACAGTGCTAGTCTTTTTCAGGTGAAGATCGCAGAAGCGTTCGTAATGCCCCAGGTCCAAATCGGTCTCTGAACCATCGTCCAGGACAAAGACCTCACCGTGTTGGTAAGGGCTGAGCGTTCCGGGATCGACATTAAGATAAGGATCGAGTTTTTGGATGGTGATATCAAACCCCCTGGCTTTGAGCAACCTGCCGACCGATGCTGCAGTCACGCCCTTCCCCACGGAAGAGATCACACCGCCAGTGAAGAAAATCAGCTTTGTTGCCATCTAACCTCCTGAATCAGTAGTCTCCATTAAAAGTATCGGGGAGGGCTGTTCATTCCAGCACCTCCCCGGCTCGCTTCTTTTAGCCTATGCGCAGTCGTTTGACCTTGCGCATCCTAATCCTTGTTATTGATTTTGTTTTGCATCGTTCTTTCGAAGATGTCATCCGTTTCGGAGTCGTAAGATTTCGACTTCTTGACACGACTGGTGATCTCGGGCAGGCGCTGTTCAGCCTTATCCATGGCTTTGCGCATGGCAATTTCCATGTAGGTGGGATCCGGAATCATTTCTTCGACAGGTTCTTCGACAACTTCCTGCTTGTGACCCTTGCTCTTGCGAGCAGGACGTTTTGGTTCTGGCGCGGCTTCTTCGGGTGCTTCGAGCAGAGCCTTGAGGCTGAGCTTGATCTGCTTCTTGCGGCGGTCCACTTCGAGTACTTTCACATCAAACTCATCGCCAACTTTGACGACTTCGTTCGGGGTGCGCACATAATTGTGGGAAAGCTCGCTGACGTGGATCAGACCGGGGCGTTCAGCGCCGATTTCGACAAAAGCGCCAAAGGATTCCAGGCGCAAGACTTTACCATGCACGACCATGTCGGCAGCTAATTCGCGCCATTCGTAAGCCAAGGGCTCACGCATTGTAAGTTCGATGTGGTCCTTGAGGACACGGCGGACCCAAACTGTGACAACATCATCAGCCTTGATCACATCATCGAGGGATTTCAAAATGGCTTCAGGATTCTTCGGGTCAATAACCTGGGAAATATGCAGGAACGCGGGCAGAGGAGTGCTGATGTCGATCAAAGCACCTTGCAACGAGGTCTTTAATACCTTCCCTTCGAATTTATCTTTAGGCTTAATATTTAGTTCTTCTTTCTTGTTTTCGACGGGGGCGTCCATAATATATTTCTCCAAAGTTAAATGTTCACAGCGAATTAGTATACTCCCTCGAATGGAAAGAGTCAATTACTCTTACGAATTTAATCCCAGTTGTACTTGTTATAACCATGTAATCAATGAGTAAACATTATATGCTTTATTCTGAATGACTAACCTGGTAATTTTATCACAGCGGCAACGATCAGGAATTGCGCCAGATGATAAGTGAAGATGACCCAAAAGCGAAATTTCGGCAAGCGTCGGTCGAGTTTGTCCAAGCCTATCATCCCATCTGATAAGAAAAACAGGATTCCTGCAATACCAGCCATCACTGCAGCTCGATCCGGCCAGGCAGGCCTGGCAAGGCAGAGTAACGCGCTTATGCACATCGCCAAGACCAAAGCGCCGTACGCTTTCAAATACGGCAGGATTGCCTTATTGACGTTCGATGATTCCGAGAACCGGTTGACCGCCAGATGGATCAGGACGACCCCCGCCAAAAAAGCGACGACCCCAACTACTATGACTGGCAACGATGCTTTCGAGAGGTTGAATCCCCAGATATAGAGCAACTGGGTGATCGAAAAAGCGCCCATGCCTGCCAAAAACCAACGTGTGCCCTTTGGCATCAAGAAAATATCCCCAAGCAATGAAAACCCCAAACCCAACAAAAAAGGCAACCTGGCTGGCGTGATGGGTACTCTTAACACCAGGTAGAAGATCAGTCCCAGGAGCACCACTGGTTTGGTGATGTAATACGGGGTCATACGCATTTGCCAGGCAGAGACCCAATTGACCAAGCTCGCCAAGCCAATGCCCACCGCTAAAATTACCCTGATCACCTCCGAAAGGTTATCCACCCGCAAGACCTATCTGCTTCAAAAACGCCTGGTCGTTCTTCCAATCCTTTTGTACTTTAACCACCAACTCAAGGAACACCTTTTGCCCGGTAGCCTTTTCCAATTCCTCGCGTGCCTTGGTGCCAATATCCCGGATCATTTGCCCTTTTCTGCCTATCACAATGGCTTTTTGGCTGTCGCGTTCCACGAATATGGTTGCGTCGATGTAGAGCACGCCATTCTCACGCTCCTTGTAAGATTGCACCTGCGTCGCGATCGAGTAGGGTAATTCATCCGTCAGCATATCCATGCAGACTGCCCGGATCATTTCCGCAGCAATATCCCGTTCGTAATCTTCCGTGATCTGCTCATCAGGGAAATACTGGGGACCCAGCGGTAACAAAACGACGATCTCCTGCAGCATGGCTTTCACGCCAGCCCCATCCAACGCGGAAATCTGCAGTGTTCGCGCATTGGGCAGTTTATCGCGGTATAAAGCGGAAAGCTGGGGAAAACTGGATTTGTTCAGGCGGTCAGCCTTATTGTAAACAACCAACACCGGAGGTTGGACTTTCAGAGCCTGGATCGCATCCAGCAGTTTCTCATCCATCGAGTCAGCCGGATTGCTTGCGTCCACAAGCAGCAACAACAGGTCAGAGTCGTTCAAGGCAAACTGCACTTCCGAATTGATCGATTTTGCGAGCTTGTCCCTGGCATCCGTCAGACCGGGCGTATCCACGAAAACGATTTGATATCCCTCGGCGGTGAGAATGCCCAACTGGCGCCGGCGGGTTGTCTGCGGTTTGGCTGAGATGCCCGCGATCGGCTGCCCCAGCAGGCGGTTGAGCAGCGTGCTCTTGCCAACATTGGGTTTGCCGATCAACGCCACAAAGCCTGAACGAAAATCTGATCCTGTGTTTTCTTCCATTCTCAACTCTCTTTGAGGCTCACTTTGCCTCCAACAATCTTATGTTTCTCATGCTCCAGGAGCCATGTTTTGGTAACCAATCCGCCTGGCGCAGAGAAGCCGTGCAGTTTTCGGTCCGAACCGATGACCCTATGGCACGGAACAACAATCAACCAGGGATTGCTGCCCACCGCTGCTCCAACTGCCTGCCCGGAACCGGGTTTGCCAAGCAGTTTAGCAACATCTCCATAAGTGAGCAACTCCCCAAACGGGATACCTGCCACAACCCTCAGCACTTCTTGTCGGAACCCTGAGATGCTGCTCCAAGCCAGAGGAAGGGAAAACACCTTCAAGCTGCCATCAAAGTAGGCTCGTAATTGCTGGGCAGCTTCTTTGAGGACTGGATTCGCGCTTTCTGTTGGCAATCCAGGCGAGGTAAACAGATTGATACGGGTTAATTCGCTCCCGAAGGCTTCGATCCGCCACCAGCCAAGGTCCGTTTTTAGATTTACTGTTTCGATTTGGGTCATCTTTGGCTTGCTTTCCATATCGTAGGGTAATCGTAGGTCAATCGTCAAGCTATTTACAATTGTTTATTGTAATATAGAGTTCGAAAGGGCGACTTCTCTTCTTCTTCTTCTCCTCCTTAAACGCTAATGCCGTGGTCGGCGTCCACGGCATTAGTTGCGTTAATAACCGAATACCTTTTTTCAATCAGAATTGGATTAAAATCAGATCGATCAAATTACTTAGGAGACAGAATGGAAGAGAGAGACGTTTATTCACTTGATATCGCCGGAGTAAGACGTGATTTGCGGCTTTTTGAGGTCAAACCAGGTATGCGAATCGCAATCCTGAACATCCTCGGAGATGTGGAATTGGTGGATGCCTGCGCGGTCGCACTCGCAAACAAGCTTGCGAATATTCCGTTCGATGTCATCCTGACTGCAGAAGCCAAGAGCATCCCAATTGCGCATGAACTGGCAAAAGTCACGCAGAAACCATATGTGGTACTGCGTAAAGAATACAAGCCCTACATGGGCGCGGCTCTGGAAGCAGAAACACTTTCCATCACCACTGGCAAACCACAGCATCTTTTCCTGGACGAGAAGGACATTGCGTTAATGAAGGGCAAACAGGTTGTTCTGCTGGATGATGTCATCAGCACCGGCTCCACACTGCAGGGCATGCACCTGATCACAGAAAAAGCCGGTGGCAAGGTCAGCGCCGAAGCAGCGATTCTGACCGAAGGCGATCGCGCTGAGTGGCGCCAGGTGGTTGCCCTGGGGCACCTGCCAATTTTCTATAGCTAAGTCATGACCCTGATCCAGGTTGGGCTCGAAAACAAAGTAGAGGGGCGCACCCTCGCCTGGGCGCTCGACTTTCCGGGTGTGTTTACGTACGGTTCTGACGATGCCGAGGCATTGATGCGCATGCCGCGCGAGATGCTGAGGTTCGAAAGCTGGCTCAACCTGCGCGCTGACGAGCCCTGGGTGGAGCTCGACGGATTGGACATGCACATCGACGAAACTTTCGAAGTATTTCCTATCCCTGTTGACACTGATACTTACGAGGTCAACGCGTTTTTTCGTTCAGATCTGGTGCCATTAACTGAGGAGGATGTTCGAAAGGCTGTATTGATCTATAACTGGCAGCGAGAGGAGCTGCTTGCAGGGGTGGAAACGCTGCCAAAGGAGTTGCTCAAACACGAATTCGAAGACCAGCGCTGGACGATTGAGGGCATCCTGGAGCATGTCGCGCGCGTGGAAAAATGGTACTTTTCCCTCCTGGGTTTTGAGTTCCATCAGCCTTATGAGAGTGGCGCCCCATTCTCCCTGCTCGCACTCAGTGCGGAAGAAACGAACCATTTTCTGGCTGAGCTGACAGGTTTCGACCAGGTTTTTGAACATCACCAGGAAAAATGGAGCGCCCGCAAGCTGGTGCGGCGCTTACTCTGGCACCAACGTGACCACATCGACCATATTCGCGATCTGGCAAAAAGATATCAGCCACTATGATTTGAGTCGGCGGATTGACCAAAGGCAGGTCAATGCCCTGACGGAAACTTCGTCTCGCGATGACATGGATGATCGTGCCGGTCTCACGACCGAGCACGATAGTGGACCGAAGGTCTCAATGGGTTCTGCATGAACAGTAAAAATTGATTGGAGACCAAATGGTCAGACCTCGTACGCGGCGAGGACGCCGGTACAATCAGAATCTGTTACGCTCGCGATGACATGGATGATCGTGCCGGTTTCACGACCGAGCATGGAAGTGGACCGAAGGTCTCAATGGGTTTTGCATGAACAGTAAAAATTGATTGGAGACCAAATGGTCAGACCTCGTACGCGGCGAGGACGCCGGTACAATCAGAATCTGTTTCGCTCGCGATGACATGGATGATCGTGCCGGTCTCACGACCGAGCACGGTAGTGGACCGAAGGTCTCAATGGGTTCTGCATGAACAGTAAAAATTGATTGGAGACCAAATGGTCAGACCTCGTACACGGCGAGGACGCCGGTACGATCAGAAATAGCCAGACCTCGTGCGCGGCGAGGACGCCGGTACGATCAGAATCTGTTACGCTCGCGATGACGGATTAAACTAAAACAGCCGCCTCACCTGCGGCTGTTTTAGTTTCGATCAAAAAAGTGTTTTGTCACAATCCGATCCTGTCCGCGCAATTTGAAAGGAGAGAAACAATAGTTGCACGAACAGATATATATTAACCCGCGTTAGTTAACTCCATATAAAAGAAATGTTAGGATTTTGTTAAATTCCATTTGAGATTCTATTAAGCAAACTCATCCGGGACATTTCCACCTTCTCCGACAAGCGGTCTTCCTCCGTGGATTTCCCCTATTAATCAACGGCGTGCCTGAAGCATTTATGCTATGATTAAGGCGGTTATCATCATGAAATTTTGGAAAAAGACCCTCCCTTTTATACTGCTTAACATGGTCGTTTCAGCAGCAACATTGCTGGCTGTGCTCTACGTCTGGCAGCAAAAAAACCCTCTTCCCAAGACGGAACCCACTCAACCGCTCATTACCCCAGTCCAGGGTAGCCAGTCTCCCTCTCTCACCGCCCCGACAGTCCAAATCCTGGAAGGTCGGTTACTCCGAATTGATGGCGTTTTCGGCGCGGGTGATATCCAGGTGGAATACATCCTGCTGCGCAATCCAAGTGAAAGCGCGGTGGACCTTTCGGGTTGGCGGATCATTGCAGATGGTGGAAGAAATTATCGTTTTCCCAATCTGACCCTCTACCCCAAGGGTGCTGTCAACATCTACACCAACCCGGGTACTGACACCGTTACTGAACTCCATTGGAATTCGGATGCAGCACTGTGGGCAAGCGGCGATCTGTTGACCCTTTTTGACAGCCAGGGAAACGAACATACCCAATTTACAGTACCTTAAAGGAAACATACATGGCTCAGGCACTCTACCGCACCTGGCGACCCGCCCTCTGGGATGAGGTTGTTGGTCAGGATCACATTGTTCAGACTCTCAAGAACGCGATCGCAACCGATCGCGTTGGGCATGCTTACCTCTTTGCAGGACCCAAAGGCACGGGTAAAACGACCAGTGCGCGTCTGCTGGCAAAGGGCGTCAACTGCCTGGATGACTCGCTCGAGAAGCGCCCCTGCAACCACTGCGCAAACTGCCTTGCGGTGAATGAAGGCCGCTTCCTGGACCTGATCGAAATTGACGCCGCCTCCAACACCAGCGTCGATGACGTTCGCGATCTGCGCGACAAGATCAACTTTGCTCCCTCGCAAGGGCGCTTTAAGGTCTATATCATCGATGAAGTGCACATGCTTTCCACTTCAGCCTTCAATGCGCTCTTGAAAACGCTCGAGGAACCCCCTTCCCACGTGATTTTCATTCTCTGCACCACGGAAATCCACAAGATTCCAGCCACGGTGCTTTCCCGCTGCCAGCGCCATGAATTCCGCCGCATCCCGGTGCCGGTGATCGTGCAGAAAATCAAGGAGCTCTGCAAGCAGGAAAAGATCAAGATCGATGATGACGCGCTGACTCTAATTGCCCGCCAGGCAACTGGATCCATGCGCGACGCAATCTCGCTGGTGGACCAACTATCTTCGATCTCCAAGAAGATCACGCTCCCGATCGCCCAGGACGTTCTCGGGACTGCCACGAATCAATCCGTGATCGACCTGGTGGAAGCCAGCCTGGAAGGGTCCAGCGGCAAAGGGCTCGAGATCATCCACCAGGCGCTCGATAGCGGCGCAGACCCACGCCAGTACGCCCGCCAGGTGGTGGATTACCTGCGGGATTTACTGGTGATCAAAATGGAGGCGGGAAAACAACTTGAACTGACCCCCGAAGTGCGCACCAGCATGGAAAACCATGCCGCCCGCTTCGAGATAAACCACCTGGTGAGCATGATCCAGGCTTTCACCAGCGCAGCCATCGAACTAAGAGCCAACTGGCACCCCGGACTTGGGCTTGAACTTGCCTACGCGGAAGCCCTGGCACCTGAAGTTTCTCCTGTGGTGAATGTGATCCCCCAGGCAGAGGCACAGCAATCCCAGCCGAAATCAAACCCCAAGGCAAAGGGGAGCGCAACTCCCGTTGAGACCGCGCCCAAACCTGCCGAAGCAGAACGCCTGTCTCCGATCACAGGTCCACTCACTTTAGACCTGGTGCAGGAACACTGGGAGTCGCTTAAGCGTGCTGTGAAATCCCGCAATACGGTCACCAGCGCGCTGCTGAATTCCTCGCGCCTGGTAGATGTGGATGGCAGCACGATCGTGATCAATTTCAGCAGTGATCTGCTGCGGGACAAGATGGCTGACGAACAAAACACGCGCATGGTCTGCGCGGTAATGTCGAAGTACTTTGGGCAGGACGTACGCCTGATCTGCACCACAGGCGAGCGGGAAGCCTTGCCCAAGTCCAGCGCTAATAATGGTATGCAGCAGGTTGAAGAAACATTAAAAAAATTAGGCGGAAAACTCCGCGAAATACCGACTGATTACTCTGTAAAGGATGAATAATGGCAAAAGGATTTAACGCGCGCCCCAGCGCTTCTGGCGGCAACATGATGTCCCAACTGGCAAAACTGCAGGAGCAAATGGCACAGGCTCAGGATGAGATCGCCAATGCGACCGTCACTGAAACCTCCGGCGGCGGCGCAGTCTCGGTCACGATGACTGGTGACCAGCAGTGCAAAGCCATCAAAATCGATCCCGATCTGCTGACAGATGGAGACGCTGAAATGCTGGAAGACATGCTGCTGACGGCTGTCAACAAGGCACTCGAAAGCGCGCACAAGCTTTCGGAAGAGAAAATGGCGCCTTTCACCAATATGCTCTCCGGCTTCGGCATGGGTCGGTAAACAAGATGCGCACCATTCCCGATCCGGTTCAAAACCTGATCGACGCTTTTGCACGGCTGCCTGGAATTGGGCCAAAGACCGCCTCACGCTTGACTTTCTTCCTGCTCAAGGCGCCCACTGAAACCTCGCTGGACCTGGCACAGGCGCTCGAAGCGATCCGAGCTGAAACCTCGTACTGCCCGGAGTGCTTCAATATCACTCTGGCAGGAGAGGAGAAGTGCGATATTTGCTCCTCGAGCACGCGCGACCAGGAATTGATTTGCGTGGTGGAAGAGCCGCTGGACGTGCTGGCGATCGAGCGGACAGGTGCTTTCCAGGGGAAGTATCACGTTTTGCAGGGGGTGCTTTCGCCGATTGAAGGCGTAGGACCGGATCAGATCAAGATCTTCCCATTATTGGAACGTCTGAAGAACGGACAGGTTCGGGAAGTGATCATCGCCACCAATCCCTCGATGGAAGGCGACGCGACTGCCCTCTACCTGCAGCAGCGCATCAGCCAGATGGGGATCAAAGTGACACGCCTGGCACGCGGTTTGCCGGTTGGCGGAGATATCGAATACGCTGACCAGAGCACGCTGCAGCGGGCTTTGTCTTACCGGCAGGAGATGGAATAATCAGTTTTGAACTGACCTGGGGTTCATCGCCTCAATCAGCCCATCGCCAAGCAAATTCCAGCCGATGCCAAACAAGATCAAAGCAACAGTGACCGGCAGGAAAACCCACCAATAGTCTATGATCCCTTTGGGCGAGAAAATTTGCAAATTCCGTCTTCTGAACCAAGTTTGCCAGCATGACCCGGTTGCGTTTCGAAACGAAACCACTCTTGCGATAACCGGAAAAACCAGGAAAATATCTGAGGTGCCCATCAAGAGCATATTGGCTCTCCCTCCCAAGAAAGCAGCCAGCGTGCCGATAAGCATGCCGATTGAGAATTTGATTGCAGTCACCCCAAGACCGAATTTCAGAGCGTCGCGTGTTCCCTAAACCAGGGCGTCATTGACACGCGACTGGTCAGGCAATGTGCCCAAAGGGATTCCGGGAGCAGGTGGTTGAGGAATCATCAGGTGAGGCTGGATGTAAGCAGGTCTTTTATCCGGATTTCTTAAAGCAAGCAGCGGGGCTAAGATCTCTGTCAAAACAAAAGCCATGACGATCAACAAACCGAGCCAGTTTTTCCAGCGGGAGAAAACCAGCGCAAAAAGATAGAGAAGACAACCATCATGATGATCGCCAGGATCATCGGGGTCAGAGACCTTGCGACGAAAGCAGTCGCTCTGTGAGCCGGTCTGTGATGATGCTTGGAAAACGGGAATCGATGAAGGAGGACGATATTATTGCCATCACATCAAGTGTCATCACATCAAGGACATTTCTATTTTGCCTTGACATGTCATCACATCAAGGATTCTGCCTGATGTTATCAGGTATAATTTTTTAGTTAATCAAACCTTTTTTGGAGCACTCTTATGTACTTAACCGGCAACCAGGTTCGTCAATCTTTCCTCGACTTTTTCGCTCAGCGCGGGCATACGGTTGTGCCGAGTGCCTCGCTCGTCCCGGGCGGCGATAGCACCCTGCTCTTTACCAACGCTGGTATGGTGCAGTTTAAAGATGTCTTTTTGGGCACCGAAACCCGCCCTTACACCCGCGCGGTAGACTCGCAGAAATGCCTGCGCGTTTCGGGCAAGCACAACGACCTCGACACGGTCGGGCGCGACAACACTCACCATACTTTTTTTGAGATGCTGGGTAACTGGTCGTTTGGGGATTATTACAAACAGGAAGCCATCAGCTGGAGCTGGGAATTGCTCACCAAAGTTTGGGGGCTTGACCCAAAACGGCTATACGCAACTTACTTCGTGGACGACCAGGGCAACCTGCCTGCCGATGAAGAAGCGCGCGAAGTCTGGCTGGCACAGCTCGGCTTTGATCCCACTCACCTCGTCCAGGGCGGACGCAAGGACAATTTCTGGGAAATGGCTGAAACCGGTCCGTGCGGTCCCTGCAGCGAGATCCATTATGATTTTGGCGCGTATGCCTGCAACATGCAACAGGTGCCAGGCCATGTATGCGAGGTCAACGGTGACTGCTCGCGCATCGTCGAGATCTGGAATAACGTCTTTATCCAATACAACCGCACCTCCCCCACCGACTTCCTGCCGCTGCCCAAGCGGCATGTGGATACCGGCATGGGTTTTGAACGCATCGTTTCGATCATCCAGGGGGTGCGCGGAAACTATGAAACCGATTTGCTCAAACCGCTGCTGGATGAAACCCAACGGCTTGCCGGACAAAGCGACGCAGAACGCGCCGCCAACCTGACGCCATACAGGGTGATTGCCGATCATGTGCGCTCAGCTGCTTTCCTGATCGCTGATGGGGTCATCCCTGGCAACGTCGGACGCAACTACGTCTGCCGGATGATCATCCGCCGTGCCGCCCGTTTCGCCCGAAAAATAAACCTCAGCGAGCCCTTCATGGCGCAGGTGGCAAGGCTTGTGATAGAGAACTACCAGGCTGCCTACCCCGAGTTGAAGGCAAACGCTGAACTGATCTACGAAACGCTCACTTCGGAAGAAAAACGCTTTGCAGAGACGCTGGATGCTGGTTTTGCCGAGCTGCAAAGCCAGGTGGCGCGCTTGAAATCCAACGCGGAGAACCAGCTCGACGGCAAAACCGCCTTTAACCTCTATTCCACGCTCGGCTTTCCACTGGAGATCACCCGCGATATCCTCGAAGAAGACGGGCTTACCGTCGACGAAAAAGGCTTCTTTGAGGCAATGGAAGCACACCGGCTTGCCTCCGGTAAGGGGCAGACCTTTGGGAACATGAACGGGGATAAGACAGATTTTTTTGCCGCTGTTTTGGCTACCCTGCAAGCCCAGGGTAAGTTGCCTGGCGACGGCGTCCGTTATGACCCCTACTCATCGTTCGTGGTTGAGTCCAAGCTGGTCGCCATCCTGCGCGATGGAGAGCTGGTCGAGTCTGCCCAGGTGGGAGATGAGGTCGAGATAATTCTCAGCGACAGCCCGCTTTACATCGAATCCGGCGGGCAAATCGGAGATACCGGCGTGGTTATCTCCGCAGACGATCCTGAGTGGAAAATTGATGTTTTTTCAACCCGCAAACCGGTTTCCGGTCTGATCGTGCACTCCGGCACCGTCAGCCAGGGCACACCGCGGGTGGACAGCCGCGCATTGGTCAGCGTGGATGTACCTTCACGCCGGGCTACGATGCGCAACCACACCGGCACGCACCTGCTGCATGCCGCCCTGCGCAAGGTTTTGGGCGAGAAGGTGCACCAGTCCGGCTCTGCGGTTGATCCGGAACGTATGCGTTTCGACTTCAACTTTCCCAGAGCGTTGAACAGCAGCGAATTGCTCCAGATCGAAGCCCTGGTCAACCGCAACATTGCTGAGGAGTACCCGGTAATAAAGCGCGTGAAGTCCCTCGAAGAAGCCAGAGCCGATGGCGCCATGGCGCTGTTTGGTGAGAAGTATGGCAGCGAGGTACGCACGATTGAAATCGCCGATCAGCGTGGAAGAGTTTCTTACGAACTTTGCGGTGGCACCCATCTCGATAACACCGCCGAAATTGGTTCTTTCTACATCACCAGCGAATCAAGCGTGGCTGCGGGCATTCGCCGCATCGAAGCAGTGACCGGTGAGAAGGCATACGCCTGGGCACGCGAACGCCTGAACCTGCTCAACGAAGCAGCAGCATTCCTTGAAACCAGTCCCTTCGAATTGCTCTCAAAGACCGAGATGCTCGAGACCAAGCTCAAAGACCTCAATAAAGAACTAGATCTTCTGCGCGCGCAGGGGGCTCAGGCTGAATTCAGCAAGAAGATGCAGAACATCCAACAAGTTGCGGGCGTGCCAGTACTCAGCGCCATCATTCCTAATGCTGACGCAGATGCCCTGCGTAACCTCACGGATCAATTCCGCCAGCAAAATCCTTCTGGCGTCGTTGTTTTGGGCACGGTTAGCCACGAAAAGCCTAGGCTGATCGCCGCAGTCACTCCCGACCTGATTGCCCGCGGCATCAAAGCTGGTGACCTGATCAAACGGGTTGCTGCCGTGGTTGGCGGCGGTGGTGGTGGCCGACCGGATATGGCTCAGGCTGGCGGCAAAGACCCGGACAAACTCTCGGAAGCGCTCGACCAGGTTTCTGTCTACATTCGTGAGAATCTGAAATAAGCCATGCCGCAGGATATCACCCCACTCCGCCTGCAATACCTGGATATCAAAAAACAATATCCGGATACGATTGTCTTTTTCCGGTTGGGTGATTTTTATGAAACTTTTGATGACGACGCCAAAGCCACATCGGAGGCGCTGGATATCGTCCTGACTTCCCGCCCGGTGGCAAAAGGCGTGCGCGTGCCCATGGCGGGCATTCCCTTCCACGCTGTGGATAACTACATCGGGCGCCTGATTGAAAAAGGTCACCATGTGGCGATTTGTGAACAGGTTGGCGACCAGCCTGATAAGGGTCTCTTCCCGCGGGAAGTTGTGCGCGTGGTCACCCCAGGCACGGTGGTGGAGCCGAACCTGCTCCCTTCCGGACGGAACAACTACCTCGCCTGCGTTTGCACCCAGCAAAACAGCGCTGGATTGGCATACGTGGACGTGTCCACCGGGGAATTTGCCGCCACCGAGTTGACCGACCAGGATGTTTTTGTCCAGTTACGGGCGGAGCTGAAGCGCCTTTCTCCTGCGGAGGTGCTGGTTTCGGACGCGGTCAGCTTACCCGCGGATATTGACGGTAATCTGACGGTCATACCCAATTGGTATTATGAACCGGGTCGTTCGCAGGAATTGATCAAAACGCGTTTCCAGGTCAGCAGCCTGGAGGGCTTGGGGTTGAAATCCTTGCCTCTGGCAGTTCGGGCGGTTGGCGCGCTGTTAAAGTACCTGCAGGAGACCCAAAAAGGGCTGGCAGAGGTTCAGTTCAGCTTCAGCACTTACAGCCTGAATGATTTTATGGTCCTGGACGCGGAAACCCGCCGCAACCTGGAACTGACCGAGACCCTGCGCGATAACAAACCCGAAGGTTCGCTGCTTGGGGTGCTTGACCGGACCAAAACCCCGATGGGCAAGCGCATGCTGCGAGCCTGGGTTAACAAGCCGCTGCTCGACCTCGACCAGATCAATGCCCGCCTGGATGCCGTGGAGTTCTTCTATAAGAACGGCGTCCTCAGGCAGAATCTGGAGCCAATGCTCGCTGAGCTCCACGACGTCGAACGGATCGTCGGCAGGCTCAATAACGGCAGCGCCCGCCCTGGAGACCTGGTGGCTCTGCGTGAAGACTTGCGTGCCATCCCCCATTTGCACGCGCTTCTACCTGCTGATGCGCCTGCGCTCCAGTCACTTGTGACTGCGATCGGCACGTTCGAAACCCAACTGGAACTGCTCGAGCAAGCCATCACGGAGGATCCACCAGCCACAACCGCCAACATTGGCATCATTCAACCCGGATTTTCAGCTGAACTGGATGCCATCCTCGCCAGTTCGAAGCACGCCCGCGAGTGGATTGCCGGGCTTGAAAGCGCTGAACGCCAACGGACCGGCATCAAGACCCTTAAAGTTGGCTTCAACAAGGTCTTTGGCTACTACATCGAGATCTCGCGCGGGATGGCGGACCAGGCTCCGGAAAACTATATCCGCAAGCAAACCCTGGTCAACAATGAGCGCTTCATCACGCCAGAGCTGAAGGAATATGAATCACTGGTGCTGAACGCCGAGACCCAAATCCACGAAGTGGAACTGCGCGTCTATAAACAGGTATGCGCGCAACTGGCTTTGAGCTCGGCAGAGTTTCTGAATGCTGCCCGCGCCATTGCCAGCCTGGACTGCCTGCTCTCGTTCGGCAGTGTGGCAGCCCTGAATAAGTACACCCGACCGCAACTCACCGCCGAAAAGGGTTTAAAGATCATCGCCGGCAGGCACCCGGTGGTGGAGCGCATGCGCAGCGAAACCCGCTACATCCCCAATGATGTGGTCTTTGAGGAAGGCGAGATTGTGCGGCTGATCACCGGTCCAAACATGAGCGGTAAGTCGACCTACCTGCGGCAGGTGGTTCTGATCGTGCTGATGGCGCAAATCGGCAGTTTTGTGCCGGCAGACCAGGCGGAAATCGGGTTGGTGGACCGGGTTTTCACCCGGATTGGGGCGCAGGATGCCATCCACCAGGGTCAGTCCACCTTTATGGTGGAGATGCTCGAGACCGCCAACATCCTCAACAACGCCTCACCTCGCAGTCTTTTGATCCTGGATGAGATCGGGCGCGGCACAAGCACCTATGATGGACTCTCGATCGCCTGGGCGATCGTTGAGCACCTGCACAGTCATCCCAAACTCAAACCGCTGACGCTCTTTGCCACGCATTACCACGAGCTGACCGAGCTGGCAGATCTCTACCCGGGCGTACGCAACTACAATGTGGCAGTCTCCGAAGCGGATGGCACGGTGGTGTTCCTGCACAAGATCGTGCCTGGCGCGACTGACAGATCCTACGGCATCCACGTGGCGCAGATGGCTGGGTTGCCCTCCTCGGTGATCACGCGTGCCAACGAGATCCTCAAACAACTCGAACAGTCCTCCGGTACGACTTTGCCGGCTGCCTCCGCCACGCAGGATCAATTGCGGCTCTTCCCCGAAAACAATCCGATGATTGAAGCTTACAAGAAGCTCGACCTTGAAACGGTCTCCCCAATCCAAGCCTTGAACCTGCTCTATGAGTGGAAGAGAAAGTTCTTCTCGGATGAAGGATAATTAATAGATGTAGGGTGGGTTATCGTGCTCGAAGAGTATGACTTCAGCAAATTTCAATCTATAACATCTTGCAATAGTCAACCTATCCTCACGACAGATTGGTTCTAATTATTTGAATTGGGCATCCGATATTAAATGGTACTCAGGCACTCCATGATGAGGAGCAATAATGAATAAAAGATCTTATGCCAATACCAAGCTTCAAAGAGTAATATTTGCGGTTGTAGTATTTGTTGTTGGATTACTTGCGATTACATCATTGGTTTATTTTTTTTCTGGCAAGGGGGTTAGTGCTTTGTTTAAAGTAATAAACTCTTGGGATGAAAAGAATGAGGAATATCTGGCAGATCTGCAAACTCAATTGCAGGAAGTGACTAGCCCTCCCATTCAAACGGCAATTTCTGAACGAATTGAGTCTGAGAGTAATTGGGCAACGAAGGTTGGCTACGAAATGCAAAGCCTGACCACCACACCAATGGCAATCCGGACCTTGCAATTTTCCACACCGGTTCCAACAAGGGAAGTGACACCTGAGATTTTTGATTGTTTTGCTTTTCGGAAAATCCAAGGTTTCACCGAGATCAACTGTTGGCACGGTTACAATGCCGGGCAAGACCTGATTGTTATCATGATGCAAGAGCAGCAAAACCCTTTGCAGACCTGGCTTTATATGGAATTTGCCGATCAGACTGAGCCGCTCTGGCTGCGGATACCGAACCTTGAAACCAATCCCGTAAGAATTACAGAGATGAATGGATCTCTGCTCACTTTACAGGCTAATAACTCCAACAATATTTATTTGTTCGACACCTTAGCGCGTCAATTCGTTGATTCAGCTCGGCAGGTTTTGGAGACGGCTACACCGGCTCCAACTTTTGTTGTCACTTTTCCGCCACCAACCTCGACTGAGATCATCCCTTATCCTTAAATCGGGAATTGCTGGGAGACTTCAGGCGAGTTTTTTCCCTAAGCTCTCATTTCGGTAGTAATGGAGAGAATTAATACAAGAGCGAGACAAAGTTCCCATCAGGGTATTGAGTGCACCTTGAACAATATAATGGATGAGTGTATTGTTCCCTCAAACCGGCGTGTGAAAAAAAAGTGATGGCGGATTGGAAGCACACCAAGGTCTCTGCATTATGAGTTGTGCAGTGCTTCCAATCGCGCCCTACGGTTGCTCAATGAGGACCAAGAACCGGTGGGTGTCAGCTTGCGCACCTACGAAGATGCATAGTGCTTATTCAGGCTCAAGCCAGCCAGGTTGACCGTTGAGAAAAGCTTGCCCGGTCATGGGTTTCTTGCCTTCCGGCTGCAGGCTGTCGAAAACCAGGAAACTCTCGCTTGTGCCGATCGCCGGCAATCCGTTGATGACATACTTCTCGCCAATTTCACTGGCAAAGCTGTCATGCACGTGGGCTTCCAGGACCCTGATCCGTTTGCCATCCAGAATAAAAAATGTGCCTGGCCAGGGATGATACGCGCGCACCTTTCGGTCCAGTTCGAGTGCGGGTTTGGAGAAATCCAATTCGCCCTCACCCTTCTTCAGCATGGGGGCATACGTCTGGCTGGTTCCGTCTTGCGGTAAAGGTGCCAGCATGCCGCTCAGGTAGGATGGCAGCACTTCGATCAGCGCCTGTGCCCCAAGGAATGCCAGCTGATGCGAAAGCTCTTCGGCGTTGGTCCGCGGGCGAATAGGCACACTGCGCTGTGCAAGGATTGGACCGGTGTCGAGACCCTCGTTCATCAGCATGATGGTCACACCCGTTTCAGTATCACCGGCTGCAATCGCTGCCTGGATCGGGGAAGCTCCACGCCACCTGGGCAGCAGCGAGGCGTGCACGTTCACGCAGCCTTTCGCGGGCATCTCGAGTAGCATTTTTGGCAGGATCTGACCAAATGCCGCAACTACAATCAGATCCGGCTTGTATTCCGCCAATTGCGTGACAGTATTGAGTTTTCTGAGGGATACCGGCTGTAATACCGGTAAGCCAAGCTCCAACGCACGCTGTTTCACCGCGCAAGGGGTCAGCGTGCGCCCCCTGCCTGCCGGACGGTCTGGTTGGGTGACCACAGCCACAAGCCCATACTTTTCGTGAAGAGCTTCAAGGCTGGGGATGGCGAAATCAGGAGATCCCATGAAGATGATGCGTTCGTTCATGAAAGGTATTCTAACACAAGCACTTGAGTCACAAAGCTATTACCGATGATTATCTCAGGGCAATTGCATCTAAATTAATGGTCAAAAACTTGCACATGGAACGGGAAAGAGGTGTTCCATGGAAGAAAGCAAATTTTCAATCATCTTCAGTGACCTGACCGACCCGAGGGTAGATCGAACT
>Ga0228536_1000520_pt1 | contig 67188 bp, 75 predicted proteins | sample SJ1Smetagenome_FD_168611 | JGI IMG/M metagenome (GOLD analysis project Ga0228536, IMG submission 168611) | Enriched culture of PCE-dechlorinating microbial communities from Ithaca, New York, USA - SJ1.S | ecosystem: Engineered > Modeled > Simulated communities (microbial... > Unclassified...
GGGTCCAGGGGCTTGTCGCCGTCCAGGTGGGAGAGCATGACCGGATAGATGTCCAGCTTGTCGGCGTCACGCACCCCCCGGGTCACGGCCCCCAGGGGCTCGGGCAGGCGCGGCGGCAGGGCCCGGACGTTGTGCAGGAAGACCGCGCCGAGGACCACCCGGCGCGTGGCCGGGTCCAGGCCGCCCAGCAGTCCGTCGCGGAGCAGGACCGTGATGCCCATGCGGGCGTGGTTGCACGACTGGCGGTCGTTGAAGGTGTGGTGGCGGGCGAACTGCTCGAAGCGGCCCGCGTCGTGGAACAGGGCGGCGATCTCCAGCAGGCGGGCCGTCCCGGACTCCAGTCGCTCTTCGCGGGCGATGGTCCGGGCCAGTTCCAAGACGCGCAGGGAATGCTCGGCCTTGAGACGAATGTGGTAGTCGTGGTCGGCGTCGCCGTTTTTGAACCCGGCGGCGTAGTTCAGGAAGCGTTCGATCAGGGCTTCGACGTCCGGACCGTTGCTCACCGCAGCCTCTTTTTGCGATAGATGTAATCCAGTTCCGAGATTTCCCCGGCGGCGCGGGCCCTCTCGATCTCCTCCAGTTCCTTGCGGCGGAGTTCCTCGGCCTCGCGGTCCAGTTCCTTGTCCCGGAAGATTCCCTTGGGCCCGTAGAGCAGGCGCAGGAAGAGCAGGATCAGGCCCAGGATCACGGCCACCAGGGCGAATTTGGCCAGGGTGGAGGAGAAGTCCCCATAGCCGGGCGTGAAGGGCCAAGTGTCCCAGAATGGGCCTTGGCCGAGAGAGGCCAGGGGAAGATGCATGGACATGTGTCGCTCCGTGGGCTGATTCGTTGTGGCGGCATAGTAAGGAGGCGCGGGGTTTCTGGCAAGGGGCGGGCGTGTTGAGTCCCGGGCCGGAATGAGGTAGAAATGATGAAAGACGCGGGAGACAGGCATGAGAGCGCTCATCGTCGAGGACGAGTTCACCAGCCGCAGGCTTTTGGAAAACATTCTCGCTCCCTATGCGGAGGGAATGTCCGTGACCAACGGCGAGGAGGCCGTGGCGGCCTTCGCCGAGGGCTTGGCGGAGGGCAGACCCTTCGACCTGGTCTGCATGGACATCATGATGCCCGCCATGGACGGGCAGCAGGCGGTGCGGACCATCCGGCAACTGGAGAGCGCCTCGGGCGTGAAGCCCGCCGATGAGGCCAAGATCATCATGATAACGGCCCTCGACGATCCCAAGAACGTGGTTTCGGCCTACTACCGCGGCGGCGCGGCCGCCTACCTGACCAAACCGATCAATGTCCGGGAATTTCTCGACCTGATCCGCGACATGGGACTCATCCTCTGATGCGCGCACGGTTTTTCATTCCTTTCGCCGTCCTGTTTCCGCGTGCGGCCCAAGCCGCCGAAACGGCGCTGTCCGGGGTGGGCTTCATCCGTTCGTATTTCCTCGGGCAGGGCGACTTCGGAGGCCTGGACATCCTGGACATCATCGTCCTGGTCCTTGTGGCCGTGGTGCTCGTGCGGGTTCTGCGCAACGGCGGATTCCGGCGCGGTGGAGAGCCTCCTGAAGGCCGCGCGGAAGGGCCGGAAGCCGAACAACTCCGGGACGAGGAGAATCTGGAGGCGCGCCATGCCCGAGCCCGCGAGGCCTGGGCCCGCCTGTCCGGCGGGAGCGCCTCGGCGGGAGCTGGAGGAAATCCGGTTTCAACCCCGGCCTCGGCCGGTTCCGAGGAGCGGGAATTCCTGGCCGGAGCCAAGGCCGCCTTCGTTCGCATCCAGGGTTCCTTCGGCAAGGGCGATCTGGCCGACCTTTCCGGTTTCGCCACGCCCGAAGCCGTGGAGTGGTTCGCCAAGCGGATGGTGAATCCGTCGCCCGGTCCGCCGGAGATCGTCCTGCTGGAGGCCGAGGTTGTGGAGCGCGAGACAAGCGGCGGCCTGGAGCGTGTGCGTGTGCGCTACAAGTCTCTCATGCGCGAGGGGGCGGGACGTTCCGCGCCTCATGATGTCTCCGCCCTCTGGCGTTTTTCCCGCCGTGTCGATGATCCGTCCTCGCACTGGACCCTTGAGGCCGTCGAGGAGTGAGGCTATTATCCCCCCGCCCGTGACACGGGCCATTCCGTTTCGTTCCGGAGGATCTCTTGCTGAAGGACTTCCCGCGTACAGCCTCCCTGGAGGAATTGCTGGACATCGCCCGGGCCGAGTTCGGGCCGGTGCGTTTCGAGGACGTGCAACTGGGCGACGCCCGGCTGCATATTCTCCAGATCGAGGACATGCCGCGCTACCTGGACACCCTGGTGAACCGCGCACGTCCCGGTGAGCCCGTGCGGTTGCCGCTTTGGGCCAAGATTTGGACCTCGGCCCTGATCCTGGGCACGATGCTGCGGCGCTATCCGCTGCCCAACGGATCGGAAATACTGGAGATCGGCTCCGGCTGCGGCCTGTGCGGCTTGGCCGCGGCGGCGGGGGGGGCGAACGTGACCCTCTCGGACAAGGAGCCCGCCGCGCTCCTGTTCAGCCGCATCAACGCCCTGAAGAACGGGCTGGCCGACCGAGTGGAGGTGTGCCCCGCCGACTTCACCCGGGATCGTCTGGGCCGTCGCTTCCACAGCATCATCGGCTGCGAGGTGCTGTACGAGGACGCGGTCTACGCTCCGCTGCTGGATTTCCTGGACGCGCACATCCTGCGCGAGGCCGGTTCCGAGGTCGTCCTGGCCCAGGACGGCGCGCGCCAGGGGCGGGTTTTTTTCGAGCGGGCCCGGGAGAAATACCGCCTTTTGCGCAAGGAGGTTCCCTGCGCCGGACAGGAAGGCACCGCCACGACCGTTCTGTATCGTTTGGGGGTCACGGGGTCATGATCCGGCTCACCGATTGCTTCAAGGCTTACACCGAGGACCAGGACAAGGCCGCCTCGCCCGCCGAGACCGTGGCCCGGGTGCGCGGCCTGCTGGAGGCCCGTTGCCGGGGCGTCCTGGAGGAGACTCGGCGCGTGGACACGGGCCGGCTGGGCATTCCCGTGTTCCTGAGTGTCTGCGGCGCGGCCGCGCGCGACGTCATGCCCACGCGCAAGCAGATGGGCAAGGGCGCCTCGCCGGAGCAGGCCGAAGCCTCGGCGCTCATGGAACTGGTGGAGCGCTTCAGTTATTTCAGCTTTTGGGCCGATCCCGAGCATTTTCAGTCCTTGCGCTGGTCCGAGGCCAAACGCCGTTTTGGGGCCGGGCTCATGGACATTTCCAGAATTCTTCAGTCCGTGGGCGAGGATATGCCGCAGGAGCAGGCCGAGACGGTCATGGATCTCGTGCGCTGGCGTTTCCACCCGGCCCTGGATGTGTCCTCCGGAAACGAGGTCGCCGTGCCCTTGGACTGGTTCAAGAAGCTCAACGAGTTCAACGGGTCGTCCGCCGGAAACAGCTTCGAGGAGTCGATACTCCAGGGGGCCTGCGAACTGGTGGAACGACACGTCTCGGCCCTGGTGGACCGCAGCCGTCCCGTGCTGCCCACCCTGGACCCGGCGAGTTTTCATGACGAGGTGCTTGTGCGCCTCTGCCGGGCTTTCTCGGACAACGGCATCGTGCTCCTGCTCAAGGACATCACCTTGGGCATGCCCGTGCCCACCGTCGCGGCCCTGGCCTACGACCCGGCCTCTTTTCCGGCCATGAGCGAGATCGTCTTCACCGCCGGGACGGCCGCCTCTCCGGCCAAGGCCGCCATCCGGGCCGTCACCGAGGTGGCCCAACTGGCGGGCGATTTCCAGACCGGTCGGGTCTACGAGGCCTCGGGTCTGCCCAAGTTCACCGATCTGGGACAGATTCGCTGGCTGGAGCAGGGCCCTCTGGTTCCCCTGGATTCGCTGCCCTGTGTGGAGAACCGCAACATTTTGCGGGAACTGGAGGCCCTGGCCCGGGGGCTCGACCACCAGGGATACCGCCTCTACAGCGTGGATACGAGCCACCCGGACCTGGGCGTGACCACGAACTACAATTTCGTGCCCGGCTTCGAATTCCGGGAACGCACGCCGAATCGGAGTCTGGGCCTGTTCGTGGGGCGCATCCTGGCCGAGGAGGCCCCGCCCGACGCCGCCGAACGCGGGCTGGCCGTGCTCGGCCGGACCTGCCCGGGTGCATCCTATCTGCCGTTCTTCATGGGCCTGCTGCGCCTGCGCCAGGGCCGCAATCAGGAGGCGGCTGCGAGCTTCGCCGAGGCCGAGCCGATCCAGCCCGCCGCCGGGGAACGCGCCCTGGCGGCCTTCTATCAGGCCTACGCCATGACTCAGGCCGGATTGTGGGAGGAGAGCATCCCGCATCTGGACCGGGCCGCACTCCAGGATTCGGAGGTCAAGGAGTTCTTCAACCTGCGCGGGGTGGCGCGGTTCAAACTGAAGCGCTACCAGGAGGCCATGACGGACTTCCAGGAAGCTCTGGCCCTGGACAGCGGTTCCGCCCCGGACTTGGCCAACCTGGGCTTGTGCCACAAGTTCCTGGGGCACGCCGAAGAGGCCCTGGACTATCTGGGGACCGCATTGGAACTGGACCCTTCCCTGGACTGGGCGCGCAAGCATTATGAGGAATTGTTGCGCGGCTGAACTCGGAAGGCCGGTTGGGAAAAAAAGCGCAAAGTCCGCTTGAATGTGAGGTTCTGTTGACAAAAAGCTGTTCAAGCGAGTATCAGTCAAAAAATTACTGCGCAAAAGTTTTCCGGCAAATGGCGGCGGCTTGCCGCTTGATGGATAGGGTAGATTCCGGGGCGGTCTTTTGTCCCGGAGAGAGGAAAAAGACCTGTTCCAACGCGTTATAGGAGGAAAACACATGGCTGTTGTGGAATTCAAGGGCAAGAAATTCGAGGTGGACGAGGACGGCTTCCTGCAGCGCTTCGACGACTGGAACCCCGAGTGGGTGGAGTACGTCAAGGAGTCCGAGGGCATCAAGGAGCTGACCGACAACCACAAGAAGGTCATCGAGTTCCTGCAGGACTACTACAAGAAGAACGGAATCGCCCCCATGGTCCGCATTCTGTCCAAGGTGACGGGCTTCAAGCTCAAGGAAATTTACGAGCTGTTCCCGTCCGGTCCCGGCAAGGGAGCCTGCAAGATGGCCGGCCTGCCCAAGCCCACGGGCTGCGTCTGATTTTTCTCGCTGAGCGTGCATCCGAAAACGGGGGCTCCGGCCCCCGTTTTTCTTTTCCGGCGGGCGCTGCGGGGAGGGGGCTTTTCCCTCTTGCCAAATCGGGGTTCCATGCGTATATGAATCTGCTTCGCGCATCCAGAACCAGGAGATCGCCATGAAAGAGAAAATTCATCCCAAGCTCCACGCAGCCAAGATCCGCTGCCACTGCGGCTTCGAAATCGAGGCCAAGTCCACCAAGGGGCAGGTCGTGGACGTGGAAATCTGCTCCCATTGCCACCCGTTCTTCACGGGCAAGCAGCGTTTCGTGGACACCGCCGGTCGTATCGACCGCTTCCGCAAGAAGTACGCCAAGTTCCAGGAGCCCGGCGAAGCCGGGAAATAGCCCCCTGGGGCGCGTCCGGGGAATGTGCCTCCGGGGGATGGTGTCCTTCCCGGACACTTTCTCCCGGGGGCTTTCTTGTTTGCCGAAAGGCCGGGTTCGACCGACGTCGCCGTCGCGCCGGGAAACCGGGAAGGAACCGCCAGGGTGAGACTTCGGAATCTGCTTCTGCACGCCGCCCAGGAGACCGTGGGAGGCCAAGCCGTGATCGAGGGCGTCATGATGCGCGCCAAGGATCGCCTGGCCATAGCCGTGCGTCGCCCGGGAGGCGAGATCCACGTGGAGGTCCGGCCCTGGTTTTCCCTGACGAAGGCCCCTCTTCTGCGCAAACCCTTCGTGCGCGGCTTCCCCGTGCTGCTGGAAACCCTGGTCAACGGCATCAAGGCCCTGAACTTCTCGGCCACCCAGGCCGTGGACGAGGAGACCGACGGCGAGATCACCGGGTTCCACTTGGCTTTGACCATGGTCGTGGCCATCGGCGCGGCCCTCGGACTCTTCGTCGTCCTGCCGCACTTCTTTTCCTTGGCCATGGAATGGCTCGGCCTGTCCGGCGACGTGGACGCCCTGAGCTTCCACATCTGGGACGGCCTGTTCAAACTGCTCCTGTTCGTGGGCTACATCCTGGCCATCTCCTACGTGCCGGACATCCGGCGGGTCTTCCAGTACCATGGGGCCGAGCACAAGGTCATCTGGACCTTCGAGAGCGGCGGCCTGCTCACGCCGGAGTCCACCCGGCCCTTCAGCCGCCTGCACCCTCGTTGCGGCACGGCCTTTCTGCTCTTCGTCCTGGCCGTGAGCATCGTGCTCTACACATTTCTCGTCCCCTGGCTGTTGACCTTCTACGCCCCGTCAGTCTTCCTGGTGAAGCACCTCTACATCGTGACCCTCAAGCTCTTCCTGATGATCCCGGTGAGCTGTCTGGCCTATGAGATGATCAAGTTCGCCGGGCGCTATCGCGACAACGGTTTGTGCAAGATTCTCTGCTGGCCTGGGCTGGCCATGCAGATATTGACCACCAAGGAGCCCGACGACCGCCAGATCGAGGTGGCCATCGCTGCTCTCAAGGGTGCGGTGGGCGAAAGGAGTGCCTGCTGATGTTCGCCAAGCTGGAACAGATCGAGCGCACCTTCATCGACCTGGAAAAGGAGCTGTCGCAACCCGAGGTCTTCGGCGACCAGGAGCGCTACCGCAAGCTGACCAAGAGCCATTCTGACATGGGCGAGATCGTCAAGGTCTTTCGTGACTACAAGCGCCTGACCCAGGAACTGGTCGACAACAAGGAGCTGGTCCGGGACGCCGACCCCGAGATTCGGGAGATGGCCCATGCCGAGATCGCGTCCATCGAGGAACGCCTGCCCGCCTTGGAGGAGGAGTTGAAGATTCTGCTCCTGCCCAAGGATCCCATGGACGACAAGAACATCATCGTGGAAATCCGCGCGGGCACCGGTGGCGAGGAAGCCGCGCTGTTCGCGGCGGACCTCTACCGCATGTACGCCCGCTACGCCGAGGCCCAGGGCTGGAAGGTCGAGGAAATGTCCAGCCATGACACCGGTTCCGGCGGATTCAAGGAAGTGATCGCGGCCATCTCCGGCAACAAGGTCTACTCCAAGCTCAAGTACGAGTCCGGGACCCACCGGGTGCAGCGCGTCCCGGCCACCGAGGCCCAGGGGCGCATCCACACCTCGGCCGTGACCGTGGCGGTGCTGCCCGAGGCCGAGGAGGTGGACGTGGAGATCAAGCCGGACGAGGTCCGGGTGGACGTGTTTCGTTCCTCTGGCCCCGGCGGCCAGAGCGTGAACACCACGGACTCGGCCATCCGCGTGACGCACCTGCCCACCGGCCTGGTGGTCTCCTGCCAGGACGAGAAGTCCCAGCACAAGAACAAGGCCAAGGCGCTCAAGGTGCTGCGTTCGCGGTTGCTCCAACTGGAGCAGGACCGCAAGAACGCCGAATACAACGAGGCCCGGCGTAGTCAGGTGGGATCGGGCGACCGCTCGGAGCGCATCCGCACCTACAACTTCCCGCAGGGACGGGTCACGGACCACCGCATCAACCTGACCCTCTACAAGCTCGCCGCCGTTCTGGAAGGAGATCTGGACGAGCTGGTCCAGGGACTTGTCAGCCACTACCAGACCGAGGCCCTGACTCGTCAGGCCGGAGCCCAGTAGCACGCCCATGACCGGACCCACCGTCCGGGAAATTCTCGGAAAGTCCCAGGAGTACCTCGCCGCGCGCGGCGTGGACTCTCCGCGTCTGTCGGCCGAACTGCTGCTGGCCGAGGTCTTGGGAACGGACCGTCTGCATTTGTTCCTGAACATGGACCGGCCCCTGGCGGGTGAGGAACTGGCCCGGGCCCGCGCGCTGGTGACCCGTCGCGGCCGGGGCGAACCCGCCGCCCTGATTTTGGGCCGCAAGGAGTTCTGGGGGCTGGAATTCACGGTCTGCGGCGACGTGCTCGTGCCCCGGCCCGAGACGGAATGCATCGTGGAGGAGGCCGGGAGCCTCTTTCCTCGGGACGCGGCCCTGACCATCGTGGACCTGGGCACGGGTTCGGGCTGCTTGGCCGTGATTCTGGCCCTGCAGTTTTCAACCGCCCGGGTGGCGGCCGTGGACCTGAGCCCGGCCGCGCTCGCCGTGGCCCGTGAGAATGTCCGGCGGCATGGCGTGGCGGAGCGGGTCACCCTGATCCGGGCCGACGCCGGGGCCTGCCCCCTGGCCGACGACTGCGCCGATCTCGTGGTGGCCAACCCGCCCTACATCAGTGACGTCGAGTACGCCGAGCTTTCCCATGAGGTGCGCGATTTCGAACCGCCGCTGGCCCTGCGCGGCGGGCCGGACGGCCTGGATCAGATTCGGGCCCAGGCTCCGGAAATGGCCCGCATCCTGCGCCCCGGCGGCGTGGTCTTGATGGAGATCGGCTGCGGCCAGGGCGCTGCCGTCCGGGCCTTGTTCGAGGGCCTGGACGCCTTCGGCGAAGTGGCGGTTCTGCGCGACTTGGCCGGTCTGGACCGTGTGCTTTTGGCCCGCCGCCGTTGATCAGGCTGTGGTGAAAAGCACACAACTCCCGGAAAGCTGTGGGGAAAACCCTACGAAAAACGGCTGCCCGCACCGTGGGTGGGCAGTGGGAATTTTTTTGTAACTCATTGAAACAGTTGGACGTAAAATTCTCTAGACTCCATGGCGCGATTCTTGCTTGGTGGGAAGCCGGAGGGAGTATGCTACAGACCACCATCCGCAAGACCGTTCGCTGCAAAGGAATCGGGCTGCATAGCGGCAAGCAGGTCGAACTGACCCTGCGCCCGGCCCCTGAAGATACCGGTATACTGTTTTCCGTCCGCAACGGCTCCGGCTCCGCCTTCCTGGCTCCCAACCCGTCGCTGGTCGTGGACACGGGTTTGGCCACCACACTGGGTAACGGACAGGAGAGCGTGGCCACGGTGGAGCATTTGCTCGCCGCCATCCGGGGCCTGTCCATCGACAACATCCACGTCGAGGTCCAGGGCCGGGAAGTTCCGATCATGGACGGCAGCGCCGGTTCCTTCGTCTACCTGCTGAACCAGGCGGGCGTCCGCGCCCTGGCCAAGCCGCGGCGCGTCCTGGCCCTCAAGGCCCCGATCAACTTCGAGAACCAGGGCCGCTTCATCAAGGCCGAGCCTTTCAACGGCTTCCGCGTGGACTACACCATCGAGTTCGCCCATCCGCTCATCGGCCGCCAGCACCTCGCCTGGGAAGGCTCCCCGCGCGCCTTCGCCGCCGATCTGGCCAAGGCCCGCACGTTCGGCTTCCTCAAGGAAGTGGACTATCTGCACGCCAATGGCTTGGCTCTGGGCGGTTCTCTGGACAACGCCATCGTCCTGGACGAGTACAATGTGCTCAACGCCGACGGTCTGCGCTACAAGGACGAGTTCGTGCGCCACAAGCTGCTGGACTTCGTGGGCGACATGGCCGTCATGGGCATGCCGCTTCACGGCAGTTTCGAGGTCTTCGCCTCGGGGCACGCCCTGAACAACGCCTTCCTGCGCTATCTGGACGCCCACCGCGCGGATTATCTCGAGGAGATCGAGTTGCCCGTCGCCGCTCCCGTTCAGGCCCCTGAATCCATGGCCGGAAAAATCGCCCGCCCTGTCCAGGCCGTGGCCTGATTTCGGTTCGCTTTTCCTTGAAAACAAACGACCCGCCGTGAGGCGGGTCGTTTCGTTTTCAGATCCGAAGCCCGCGCAGAGCCTCGGCCAAGACGCCGCCCCGACCGCCGGGAGGCAGGCGTTCCAATCCCAGGAATTCCGCACGCGCATCGGATGCTGTGAACGCCTTCAATCCTGCGTTCCAGGCTTCCGGACGTTCCAGCAGCAGCCGCCAGGCGGCCCTGGGAGGTTTGAAGAGCACCCGCAGACGCGTCATGCCCCTGGGCGGAGCGATGAATCCGAGTTCGGCGTCCAGCAGCCCGCGCCCAGTGTTCCGCACCACCAGCTCATGGGCCTCGGCTCCCATGGGGAGCCAGGGCAGCCAATACAGGCGCCGGCCATGGGGAGCCAGCGCCCGGTTCAGGGTTCCGACGACGCCGGCGCAACGCAGAAAGGCCTCGGCCCGGGCGGTGTCGCTCATGAGCCAGGACCGGTAGGCCGCCGGGTTCGCCTCGGCCGGGTATTCAGGAGCGTGCCGCAAAAGGCCGTCGAAGTGGGAGCGAACGGTCAGGAAATCCGCGGCCATGATGGCCAGGGGGGTGGCAGGACTGTAAGCCGGGGTCACGTCCTGAAGCTGGATGTCCGGCTCCAGGCTCTTGACCAGGAACAACAAGACGGCGCCGGGCGCGGGCATTTGGGCCACGCGGGCCAACAGCTCCTGGCCGTCCACGGAGACCCAGGCCAGCCCACCTTCCTCGCGGAGGAAACGTGCCCGCACCTTCTGTCCCACCTTGTGACGGGAGCGGAAGGCGGCTTGCCGGGCCAGGGCTTCCCAAGGGTCGTGCATGGCCTCGTATCCGGCTTAGTTTCCGGCCTGGCTGATGATGAGTTCCACTTCCTCCACGCTGAGACCTGTGGCCCTGGCCAGGCTCGGGGTCGGCTTGCCCTCGCCGTGCCCCGCGAGGATGACCTGCCGCAGGAAGCGGGGAGAGCGGGTGAAGCCCTCGGCCTGCTTGACTAGGTCGCTCAGTTGTCTGGTGCGTTCCTCCAGGAGCTGGTCCAGGCGGGCCAGCTCCTCCTGGCGGCCGCGAAAGCTGTCCACCAGCTCCCTCTCCAACTGGGCGTTGACCTGGAGCTTGCGCAGGAGTTCGCCCTGGCGGGACTGGAGGCCATGCACCAGGGCTTCGGATTTTCGCAGCCGCAGGAAGAAGACGATGACCACGGAGAGCAGGGCCAGTTCGGCCAGGGAAACCAGGACCAGAAGCAGGGCGGAAGCGTTCATGCATACCTCGGGTTGCGTCACCGCCGCGGGTGTCAAAAATCCGGTGCGCGCGGCGTATCGCGAGATGGGTGTGCAAGAAATCTGCCGTGGGGAGGGGAAGCTAAATCTTGACGTTGATGATGTTGCCGGTCCAAGGCGAGGCGTTGGAGGCCAGGGCTTCCTGTTCGGAAGCCGGAGAGCGTTCGCGATACTGTTCCTGAGGCTGTCCGCGGCTCTGTCCTCCGCCGTCCCGGTCCACCGGATCGGCGGCTTCCGACTGTTCCACCTGCTGCACGGTTTCCTTTTCCTCGCGCATCTTCCGGTGCAGGAGCGGGGCGAACAGGCTCTGGTGCGCCTCGGGCTTGACCTGCTCGGCATGCACCACCTTCTGCACATACGGCAGCTGGGAGATGAGGATGGGCAGATCCAAGGGCGAGGGCGTCATGTCACTTCACCACATACTCCTCAAAGAGGAGGTTTTCGAACTGCCCGGCCCCCATGTACTGGTTGACCACGGTGAGCAGCTCTTTTTTGAGTCGTTCCGCATTCTTCTCATCGGCCAGAAATTGCAGATCTTTATTCTTCAGGTAGTAGTACACGGCGTTGCGCACCGTGATGGTTTCCTGGGTCAGGTTCTTGGCCAAGTTCTGGTCCTTGGTGCTGAAGACGATGCGCACCACCAGGAACCGGATGTCGCCGTTCTTGTCCTTCTGCTCCACCCAGAAGGGATCCAGACGCAGAATGGTTTCGCCTTCATCCTTGGGCTTGGCCTCCTCCACCGGCGGTGGCGGCGCCGGTTCAGCCTTTTGCTCCTCCACCGACGGTGGCGGCACCGGCGCGGGTTTGTTGAAGAACAGGAATTTGACCACCACTGAAATGAGCACCAGGGCCACGGCCAGTCCGATCCAGAGAAATTTGTTCTTGAGCCATGCCGGCGCCTGCCGAGGCGGTTTTTCCTCCTCCAACTGAGGTTGCGGAATCGCTTCCTCGACGACCTCCTCCTCTTCCTCCTCTTCCAGGAAGGGTGCGTCGTCCAGGTCCAGTTCGACCTTCTTGGTCTCGCGGCCCGCGCTCTCGCCTTCGTCGAGCTGAGCCTTGATCTGGCCCGCAGCCTCCGGAGCTTCGCGTGTTTCGTCGCTGTCGTCGGGGACGATGAAGAGCATGAGTCGGATTCCCCGCCGGTGTTATTTACCGAAGATCTTCTGGATCTTCTGGTTCAGCGTTTCGGGTGTGAACGGTTTGACGATGTAGTTGGAGACCTTGGCCTGCACGGCCTCGATGATGTTCTCCTGCTGGGCCTCGGCGGTGACCATGAGGAAGGGCAGCTCTGCATACTCCTCGCTGGCCCGTACCTTGCGCAGGAATTCGATGCCGCTCATCTTGGGCATGTTCCAGTCCGAGATGATGAAGTCGACATTCTCGCGGTTCAGGGCCTCCCAGCCGGTGGAGCCGTCGTCGGCCTCGATCACGTTGGTGAAGCCCAGTTGGCGCAGGATGTTCTTGATGATCTTGCGCATGGTGGAGAAGTCGTCCACCACGAGGATGCGCATGTTGAGATCGGCCGCCATCGCGTTCCCTCCGCTTCCTATTCGCCCTCGTTTTCGAACTTGGCCCGGAAGTTCTCCCGGAGTTTGAGCAGGGCCTGGGAGTGCAGTTGGGAGACACGGCCTTCCGTGATGTCCATGACCTCGGCCGTCTCTTTCATGTTCAATTCTTCACTGTAATAGAGCGAAATTACCAGCTTCTCACGTGGCGTCAATTCCTCGATGAGCCCGGCGACCTTGTTCACCATTTCCTGGAAGGCCGCTGATTGGAAAGGCTCGTTCTCGGTAAGGAGTTCCCTGTTGCCCATCAGGGATTCGTGCAGGGAGTCGATGCTCACGCAAAGGTTGTTTTGTAGCGCTTCCAGCCCTTGCTGGACTTCCCGGGGGGAAAGTCCGGTACGTTCCTCGATCTGCTTGGTGTTGGCCGAGACGCCGGTCTCATGCTCGATCTGGCGCATGGCGTCCTCGATGACCTTGACCTTGTGGCGCAGGCCTCGGGAAAACCAGTCCATGCGGCGCAGCTCGTCGAGCATGGCGCCCTTGATCCTGTTTTCGGAGTAGGTGTCGAACTTGATGCCGAACTCGGGGCGGAACTTGCTCAGGGCGTCCAACAGGCCCAGGCTTCCGGCGCTGAGCAGCTCGTTCAGCTCCACGCTTTGCGGGAGCTTGGCCTTGAGGCGCAAGGCCAGAATACGGATCTTGGGGCCGTAGTGACGGACCACCTGCTCCCGTTCCTTGGGGGAGAAGGCGTCCCAGGGCTTCAGCCCTTGCTCCAACTCAAGCCACGGAGGGTTCGTGGAAGAGGAGCTTTTTCCAGAAGAACTTGATGTTTCCATCCGTTTTCGCCGCCGTTTTCCAGGAGCCGATTGCGCGCGCGGCCGCGCCGATCGCCTGACTGGCCGCTGCATCGGGAGCGTGCGCACAGACCGGGATCTGGTTGATCACGGCCTTCTTCATCGCCGGATCCTGGGGGATGGCCCCCACCAGATCCAGCGAAACGCCGGAGAGGAAATGATCGCAAGCGCCCACGAGACGGGCGTAAGTCTCCTTGGCCTGCTTCGGATCCTTGACCATGTTCACCAGGACGCGGAAACGCTCCACGCCGTGCCGGTTCTTGAGCACCTTGATCAGGGCGTAGGCGTCGGTGAGCGAGGTCGGCTCGGGGGTCAGCACCAGGAGCCGTTCCTGGGCGGCCAGATTGAAGTAGAGCACGTTTTCGTTGATGCCCGCGCCGGTGTCCACGATGAGATAGTCGATGTCGTTCTCCAGGGAGTCCATGGATTCCAGGAGTTCGAGCTTCTGGCCGGTGTCCAGGTTGACCATCTCGGAGACGCCCGAGGATGCGGGCAGGATGCGGAATCCATACGGCGTGTCCAGCAGGATCTGGTCCAGAGTCACGTCTTCGTGGAAGAGATGAAAGATGTTCAGCTTGGGCGCGAGGCCCAGGATCACGTCCACGTTGGCCAGGCCCAGGTCGGCGTCCAGCAGGACCACCCGCTTGCCCATGCGGGACAGGCAGAGGGCCAAGTTGACCGAGATATTGGTCTTGCCCACGCCGCCCTTGCCGGAGGTCACGGAGAAGACCATGGGAAAACGAGAGGTCATCGGATCTCCTTGCCTATGCCGGGACTCAGGCGGCGGCGCCTTCGGCCGGCAGCTGGTGCTTGAACAGAAGTCTCCAGATCATTTCGCCCCGAGCCGGCACCAGGCTGCCCGAAAGCCCCGGCGCGAAGGAGAGGGCCGATACGGGCAGTCCACTCTCGTGCGGGACGTTGATCAGTGCCCCGAAGGTACAGGCTTCATCGAGTTTCGTCCAGATGAGGCTTTTCAGGGCCGGGCTCGCGTATTTTTCGCGGAAGGCCCGGAACTGGGCCGGACTGTAGTAGGGATTGAGCACGAGATGCACGGCCATGTCCTCGAAATGGAGCATGCCGCGTGATCCCAGCCAGGATTCCAGGTCTGTACCGGCGGGAAGCCCGGGCAGGTCCACGAAGACCCGGTCGAAGTTGCGGGCGTCGGCCACCAGGCAGGCGAAGTCCTCGCGGCCGGCCACCTCCCGGAAGGCCAAGCCGGAGAGTTCGGCGTAGTGCCGGAGTACGACCCGCCCCTTGCCCTGGCACTGGTCGGCTGAGGCGAGGCAGATGCGGGCCTTGGGGTTGCGCTTCTTTTCGCGCAGGGCCAGACGGATGAGCGAGGTGGTCTTGCCCGCGCCGTGGGGGCCGGCCATGACATGAAATTTTTGGGGCCATTTTTTTGACTCGAAGGGCCGTACGCCGGTGAGGCTTTCCAGCACGGGCAGGATGGACAGGCCGGGATCCTCGCGCAGGCGCAGGTACACGGCCAGGAGCACGTCCTGCTCCACCCCCTCGCGCTCCAGGTATTCCAGGCTCAGGCGCTGGCGCGGCGTGAGCGCGGCGAGGTCCATCTGGGGCCGCATGAGGGCCAGAAATTGGTCCTTGAGCTGGCGCCACTCGCGCGACCACTCCGAAGCGGCCAGGGCTTCGCCCAGCACCTCCTCGCGGGTGCGGGAGGGGTGCGGGAGGATCGGCCGTTCCACGGCCGCCGTGATTTCGCAGACACGGGTTCCGTTGTCCGCGACGGTCTTGTTGGAAAGGATCACGGCCTCGTCTCCCAGGTCGGCCTTGACCTGGTCCAAGGCTTCCTTAGCGCTGCGGCCTCTGTAGGTCTTCACGTGCATGGTTTAGCTCAACTCCACGACGGCCAGGGATTGAATCTTCACGTCGGCGGGGATCTCGGCCTGGGAGATCACCGGCAGATTGGGGAGAAAACGCAGGAGCAATTGAGCCAAATGCGGGCGGAGCTGTGGGTTGGTCAGCAGCACGGGCTGGCCGTCCGGCGCCAGGACCGAGTCCATGGTCTTGCTGATGGACCGGATGATGCGTTGGGCCAATCCCGGTTCCATGGCCAGGTAGGCGCCGTGCTCGGCCTGACGCAGGGCCCCGTTGAGGCTTTCGTCGATGGTCTGGTTCAGGGTGAAGAAACGCAGGCCGTTGTCCGTGCCCAGGTAAGGCTTGATGATGGTCCGTCCCATGCGGGCGCGGACGTATTCCGTCAGTTGCGTGGGATCCTGGCTGGCGGGGCCGTAGTCGGCCAGGGTTTCCACTATGGTCAGGAGGTCGCGGATGGACACGCCTTCCATGACCAGGTTCTGGAGAACCTTCTGCACGACGCCCAGGGAGAGGACGGCGGGAACCAGGCTCTCCACGGCCTTGGGCGCGCGCTTGGAGAGGTTGTCCAGCAGGTTCTGGACTTCCTGGCGGCCCAGGAATTCATGCAGGTTGCGCCGGAAGACTTCGGTGAGATGCGTGGCCACCACGGTGGAGGGGTCCACCACGGTGTATCCGGCGAGCATGGCCTCTTCCTTCTGGGCTTCGGGGATCCAGATGGCGGGCAGGTTGAAGGCGGGCTCCACGGTCTCCACGCCCTGGATGCGGTGTTTGGCGTCGCCGGGATCCATGGCCAGGAAGTGGTCGATGAGGATCTCCGAGCTGGCGATGGGGTTGCCCTTGACCAGTACGCGGTATTCTCCGGGCTTGAGCTGGAGGTTGTCCCGCAGGTGCAGGGAGGGGATGATCACGCCCATGTCCAGAGCGAACTGGCGCCGGATTGAGCGGATGCGGGCCAGGAGGTTGCCGTTCTGTTCCTCGTCCACCAGGGGGATCAGGCCGTAACCCACCTCCAGCTCCAACTGGTCCAGGGGCAGGAGGGTCTGCACCTCCTCCGGGGTGTCCAGGGTCTTGGACTGAAGTCCCTTGTCGGCCTCCTCCTTCTGGGTATCGCCGAAGAACTTCGCCGAAAGCTTGCTCACGAAGAAGACCAGCCCGGCCAGCGTGATGAAGGGCAGGAAGGGCATGCCGGGCACCAGGGAGAAAAGGCCGAGCATGCCGGAGACCAGGCGCAGGGCGCGGTGGTGGAAGGTCAACTGGCCCAGGAATTCCTCGCCCATCTTGGCTTCGGCCGCCGCGCGGGAGACGATGATGCCCGCTGCGGTGGAGGTGATGAGCGAGGGGATGATGGACACCAGTCCGTCGCCGATGGTCAGCAGGGTGTAGGTTTCTGCCGCGTCGGCCCAATTCATGCCCTTCTGCAGGACGCCGATGAAGAAGCCGCCGACGATGTTGATGGCGGTGATGATCATCGTCGCCTTCACGTCTCCGGATACGAACTTGCCCGCGCCGTCCATGGCTCCGTAGAAGTCGGCTTCCTTGCGGATCATGTGGCGGCGCTTGGTGGCTTCCTTTTCATCGATGAGCCCGGCGTTGAGGTCGGCCTCGATGGCCATCTGTTTGCCCGGCATGGCGTCCAGGGTGAAGCGGGCCGCCACTTCGGCGATGCGGGTGGTGCCCGAGACGATGACGACCTTGTTCAGGGTGAAGAGGATGAAGAAGATGACGATGCCGATGGCGTAGTTGCCGCCGACCACGAACTCGCCGAAGCTTTGGATGACCGTACCCGCCGCGCTGGTGCCCTCGTCGCCGTGGAGCAGGATGAGGCGCGTGGAGGCCACGTTCAGGGCCAGACGGAGCAGGGTGGTCACCAGCAGCAGGGACGGGAAGATGGAGAACTCCAGGGGCGAGGTCATGAACATGGACGTGACCAGAACCACCAACCCCAGGGAGATGCTCACGCTGAGCATGAAATCGAGGAAGGGCGTGGGCAGCGGCACGAGCATCACGAAGAGGATCGTGACCACTCCGCCCGCCAGGAGGACGTCGCCCTGTTTTGCGAACTTGCCGTAGTCGAGGTCGAGAATCGCGGTTTTGGCGTTGGCCTGGGACATGTTTTTGACACCCCTCGACGTTGGTTCCGGTCATCGACGGGGTGTTTCGAACCCCCGTCAGCGCTTGCTTTTCTTGAAACGGTCCAGGCGGGCGAGCAGGGCGGCCACGGCCTGGTACAGCTCCTCGGGGATCATCTCCCCGATTTCCACCTGCTTATACAAAGCCTGTGCCAAGGGCTTGTTCTCGCGGATGGGGATGTCGTGCTCGCGGGCGACTTCCTTGATCTTCTCGGCCAAGTGATCCAGACCCTTGGCCAGAACCCGGGGGGCGGGAGCCTCCATGACGTTGTAGCTCAGGGCCACGGCGATGTGCGTGGGGTTGGTCACCACCACGTCGGCCTTGGGCACGTCGGCCAGCATGCGCTTGGCCATCATGTTCATCATCTTCTGGCGTTGTTCGGCCTTGACCTGGGGATCGCCCTCGGCCTGGCGGCGCTCGTCCTTGATCTCGTTCTTGGTCATCTTGATCTGTTCTTCGTAGTTCCAGCGCGTGTACCAGAGGTCGGCGATGGCGATGAGCATCATCGGAACCAGGGCGTAACAGACCATCTTGTAGGCCGAGCCCAGGATGTAGGCGGCGAGACCCTCGGGAGCGGCATAGAACAACGGCAGGAAGTTGGGAAACTCCTGCCGGATGACGATGTACGGGGCGATGGCGACCACTGCGGCCTGGAGCATGCTGCGGGCGAAGCGGACCAGGGCTTGGGGACTGAACATGAGACGTTTTATACCGGCGAATATATTGAATATTTTACCAAATTTCGGTTTGAAGACCTTGGGGCTCCAGAGCTTGCCGACCTGCAGGCGCAAGGTGAGCCAGGCCACGAAGGCCAGGATGAGCATGAGCGGGAGCATGAGCAGGGCCATCCGCTGGATGCTCCAGAGAAACAGCTCGTAGGTGGACGACTGGGTCAGTTCCTGAAACATGCCGCCTGTCAGGAACCAACGGAAGATGGAGGACAGCTCCTTGTAATAAAATTCCACGAGATAGCGCAGGGCGATGACCCCGGCGAGCAGGGTCATGGTCTTGCCCATCTCCGCGCCCTTGGGGACGTTGCCCTCATCGCGGACTTTCCTGCGCCTCTTCGGCGTGGCTTTTTCTGTCTTGCTCGGATCTTGTTGCGCCATGACGGCCTCAGGGCGACGGCGGCCGCATGGCCTGGAGCATGTTCATGAACACGGCGTCCAGTCCCTGCACGTAGTCCGTGATGACCATCGAGAGGATCTGGAAGAGCAGCGTCAGAAAAAGGAACCCGACGGCCAGCTTGATCGGGAAGCCCAGCACCAGCACGTGCATTTGGGGAGCGGACTTGGAGATGAGAGCCAACGACAGGTCCACGAGAAACAGCGAGGCGATGATCGGGGCCGCGATCTTCACGGCCAGGAAGAACATCTGGCCGGAGAAGTCGAAAATCTGCCGCGTCAGCGTCGGCGAGAGGAAGAGCTGGCCCGGAGGAACCATGCGGAAGGTGGAGGCCAAGCCCTTGATGAGGTAGAGGTGTCCGTCCAGGGCCAGGAACACGAGCATGCTGCACATGTACAGGAAGTGCGAGGTGACCGCCTCGGAGACTCCGGTGTCGGGGTCCACGACGTTGACCATGGCGAAGCCCATCTGGAAGCCGATGATCTGCCCTCCGGTCTGGACCGCCGCGAAGAGGAAGCGGATCACGAGCCCCAGGGTCAGGCCCAACAGAAGTTCCCCCAGGAGCATGACCGCGAGGTTCCAGTAATCCATGGGGAAGAGATTCCCGGGAAAAGTGAGGCTGGGCCAGACAGCCAGGGTCAGGACGATGAGCAGGGCCGCCTTGACAGTGTTCGGTAATCCCTGGCCTCCGAAAAAGGGCATGAGGAAAAGCACCACGCTGATGCGGAAGAGGGTGAGCAGAAAGCTCAACAGGGTCGACGGATCGTAGGCGAAGAGATTCATGGCCATTCCTCGGGACGAGGATTTGCAAGGAATGGGCCAAGGATGGAGCGGTGTATTCGTGAAAAAGCCCTCCGGGAGAGCTGGGCTTCCAGGAGGGCGGGCGGCCGGAGGGAAAACAAGGCTAGTTCAAGATGTAGTGCAACGGGTTCTGGGGTACCCCCGCCAGGAGCACCTCGTAGTGCAGATGCGGGCCGGTGCTGCGTCCGGTGTCGCCGACGTAGGCGATCAGGTCGCCGCGTTTGACCACGTCTCCCGCCTTTACGGCGAACCGCTGAAGGTGTGCGTAGCGGGTGGTCAAGCTGGGCGAATGGGCCAGCACCATGGTCAGGCCGTTGGAGCCGTCCTTGTCGGCCGCCACCACCCGGCCCGAGGCCGGCGCATAGACCGGTGTGCCGCGGGCCGCGGAGATGTCCAGGCCCCGGTGGAATTCTTCCTGGCCGGTGAAGGGCGACTTGCGGTTGCCGAAACTGGAGGTGACCCAGCCGTCCGTGGGCCAGACCGAAGGCGTGGAGAGCAGGATGCCGGAGTTGGATTCGATCTTGAGCAGGACGTCCTGTTGGCGGACCTCCTCCAGCTTGGCGTCCACGTTCAACTGTTCCAGGAAGCCGTGCATCTTGCGGGCCAGGAGTTCGTGGCGATGCAGCGGGAGATAGCCCTTGGAGAAGTCGGTGGTCACGGAGCCGCCCTTGGCGGTCATGGCCTGGGCGTTGTCCTGGTCCAGGTTGATCATGACCCGGAGCTTGGAGTCGAAATCGCGGATTCGGGTGAGATTCTTCTGAAGGCTGGTGATTTTTTGGGAAAGGCTCAGAAGCTGTGTTTTCTGCTCCTGGAGGGTTCTTTCGGATAGCTCAAGGTCGCGCTGAAGGCGTTCGTGGCTGTAATAGTAGCGGAGAAGGAAGACGTTCCCGGCGGTGAGGCCCGCCAGGATGAGGATGAGGGTGAAGAGCGTCCACCCCCGGAGCTGAAGCTTGCTGCAACTACCTCGTTTGTCCTTGAAAACGACGATGTGGTATTTTTTGAAAAGCATAGGTTTCCGCGGCTTGTGTTGCAGGTTGGGGAAACCGCCTCAACTCATCTGCATCATGTTCGGACCCCTATAAACGAGTGTCAGGTCGAGGTCAAGTCGAGCTGTTTGCGGGTCAGCCCGTTGAAGGTGTTGACGCGGAACGCCTTGTCATGGGCCCAGAGCTCCTGGAGCCAAGTGCGCATCTCGTCGCGCCGGGTGTTGCCGTTGGAGGGACAGTCGTTGGCCCAGATCGGCAGACCCCACTGCCGGGCGGCGGCCCGGATGAAACCTTTCTCCACAAGGAGCGCCGGACGGACGACCTGGAGGCGGCCCTCGAAGAAATCCTCGCGGATGGACAGGCCGTCGGATCGGCCGTTCTGCAGCAGATTCATGAAGGTGGTCACCACCAGATCGTCGGCGTTGTGCCCGAAGGCCAGGTGGGTCATGCCGTAGTCCTGGCAGAGGCGGAACAGACGTTTGCGGCGCAGCATGGCGCAATAAAAGCAGGGGGAATTCTTGCGGTTCTCCGGGGAGTGGGCGCGGGGGCCGAAGTCCGTGAGTTCCGCATGCAGAGCCACGCCTTCCGTCGCGCACCAGTCCGTCAAGGCCCGGTGGCTGTCCGGGGAGAACCCCGGGTTCACGTGCAGGGCCATGATTTCGAAAGGAAAGGGTACGATGGCTTGGCGGATGAGCAGGGTCTTGAGCAGGACGAAGCTGTCCACCCCGCCGGATACGGCCACGCCGATCCGGTCGCCCGGGCGCAGCATGCCCGTGCGCTGCATGCATAGTCCCACCAGCGCGACGCACTTTTTTTGGGCGTAAGTGAGTTTTCCGAATTTCGACATGGCTGTTGCGGCCTTGGCCCCTTTGGGGAGTGATAGTGCATCTTGTCTTGACTCGCAAGGTTCCGCCGTATATGTTTCTTGCCTTTGCCCGGGCGGGGGGTCGCCTGCCTGTGGGGGATGGAGCCGGTGTTTCGTCCCCGACCGCCAACCTGACGCTTATCCGGAGGCGCCGGATTCTTGAAACGCTGGTTTGCCCTGGCCCTTGGTCTGGCGGTGGCCGCCATCGGCGTGGCCTTGTTCTTGTCCCGGACTCCCCTGGACAAGAGCCGCCAAACGGTGGAGCCCGTCTGGCCGAGCGTGACCGTCGATTCGGTGCGTGAGATTTCGATCGCCGCGCCCGCTGGTCGGTACGTTTTGACGCGCGAGGACAAGGTCTGGTACGTCCGTCCCGGTGAAGCCTCCCTGCCTGCCAAGGCCAAGGCCGATCCATTCAAGGTGGCGGCCCTGCTTGACCTCCTGTCCCTGAACAAGCCCATCCGGGCGCTGCCGTCCGCCGAGCGCCGCGACGACGCGGCCCTGGGACTGGATCGGCCGCGCATCCGGATTTCCGTGACCCTGGAGAGCAAGGATCAGGCCCTCTCCGTGGTAGAGCTGTCACTGGGACGGGCCGTTCCTTCGGGCGAGGGGCTCTACGCGGTCAACTCCATGAACCCGGGCACCGTTTTTCTCCTGGCGAAGGCCTGGGAACGGCAGTTGGATCACCAGAGTGAATACTTCTGCGACACCCGGATTTTTTCCGCGCCGGAGGACAAGATATCCCGTCTGCGTTCCCTGGGGGCCGCTGGGCCGGACTGGGAGGTCGCCCGCAAGGACGGAGGCTTCGTCTTTCTCCTGCCGGAAGCGGCCAAGGACAAGCCCGTGGCCGAATCCGAGGTCAAACTGCTGATCCACAATCTTACCGGTCTACGGGCCCGATTGCTTCCCGACGGGACGCGGACCGTCGGAGACCCCTGGCTTCGGTACGAGTTGTGGAGTGGCGGCGCGGTGCCGGAGTTTCTGGAGATTTTCGGCCAGGAACCCCTTCCGGGAATGATTTTGGCCCGGTCTTCCTGGCAGCCCGGCCCGGTGGCCCTGGACCGCGATGTGCTGGACCAACTGGCCAAGAGCGGATTCGATCTTGAGGGCCGCAAGGTGCTCAGCCTGGACACGGGAAAGGTCCAGTTTTTCCGCATCGTCCTCGGCGGGCAGCTCCTGAACATGGAGAAGACCCAGGACGGTTGGATGGACTCCGCCACGGGCAAGGCCTTGCGGGGCATTGACATGGCGTTGTGGCGTCTTAGTGATGTGAAGTTCGAGGCGGCGGCCGTGCCCGCCCTGCCGCCTTCGGCGGATGAGGCCATGACCTGTGAAGCCCGGGACAAGTCCGGAACTTCGCTGGTTTTGCTGCGTTTTTACACGGACATCGGACTGAGCCCCGGGCTCTGTTGGCTTCGGGTCGAGGGAAGTCCGCTCTGTTATCCGGTTTCGGCACAATTGTTCAAGGATCTTCAAGGGCTTTTTCCCTTGAAGAAATAAGACGGCCGGGCTTTCGAGTCCGCCGCGAGGAGTCGACATGGCGAGAATCACGGTCGAAGATTGTCTGGAAAAGGTCAGCAACCGCTTCCTCATCGTCCAGATGGCCATCAAGCGGGTCAAGCAGTACCGCGAGGGCTACGAACCCCTGGTGGAGACCAAGAACAAGGAAGTGGTCACCGCGCTGCGCGAGATCGCCGAGGGCAAGGTTCTGCCCGGCGCGTCCATCCCCGAGGCGGGGCTGATGATCGAGGCCGAGGCGGAATAATCCATGGCCAAGCGGGACTACTACGAAATCCTCGGCGTGTCCCGAACCGCCTCCGAGGACGAGATCAAGAAGGCTTACCGCAAGCTGGCGTTCGAATTCCATCCGGATCGCAACCAGGATGACCCGGAGGCGGAAACCAAGTTCAAGGAGGCCGCCGAGGCCTATGAAGTCCTGCGCGATCCGGAGAAGCGCAAGCGTTTCGACCAGTTCGGCCACGAGGGCTTGGGCAACGGCTTCTCCGGCTTCAACAGCGCCGAGGACATCTTCGGGGCCTTCAGCGACATCTTCGGCGAGGTCTTCGGCTTCGCCTCGGCCTCCCGCGGGCCCCGCCCTCGCGCCGGGTCCGACCTGCGGTACGACCTGACCATTTCCTTCCGCGAGGCGGCCCGGGGAACGGAGGTCGAACTGGAGATCCCCATGGACACGGTCTGCTCCACGTGCAAGGGCACGGGCGCCGAGCCGGGCACCTCGCCGGAGGTCTGCCGCCAGTGCGGCGGCAGCGGCCACGTGCAGCAGTCCCAGGGCTTCTTCCGCATTTCCGTGCCCTGTCCGGTGTGCCACGGCCAGGGGCGCGTCATCACCCGTTATTGCCCGGACTGCCGGGGACACGGCCAAGTGACCGAGACCAAGCAATTGCACGTGCGCATTCCCGCCGGTGTGGACACCGGGGCCAGACTGCGCCTGCGCGGCGAGGGCGAGGCCGGCCGCCACGGCGGCCCCCACGGCGACCTCTACGTGGTCATCACCGTGGAGCCGGATAAGACGTTGCGCCGTCAGGGCCAGAATCTCGTGGCTTCCTGCGAGATCGACATGGTCCAGGCGGCGCTCGGGGCCAAGGTCGAGGTGCCCACCCTGGACGAGACCGTGACCGTGGACGTGCCCAAGGGCACCCAGCACGGCGAGGTCTTCCGCCTGCGTGGACTGGGGCTGCCGCACGTGGGCAGCACCCAGAAGGGCGATCTGCTGGTTGAGGTGCGCGTGCGCATTCCCAGCCGTTTGAACAAGCGCCAGGAGGAGATCCTGCGTGAGTTCGCGGAGATCGAGTCCGGCAAGGCCGTGAACAAGGTCCAAAAGCTTTTCAAGAAGACCATGGACAAGGTCATGGGAGAGTAGAGTGGGAGAGGACTTCACCCATATCGCCGCCGATGGGTCGGCCCGCATGGTCGATGTTTCGGACAAGCGCGAAACCGTCCGGGTGGCCATCGTCCGGGCGCATGTGGCCATGTCCCCCGCCACCCTGGATCTTCTGGATCGTCGGGCCCTGCCCAAGGGCGACGCCCTGAACACCGCCCGCGTGGCGGGCATCCTGGCGGCCAAGAAGACCGCCGACCTCATCCCGCTCTGCCACCCTCTGCCTCTGAGCTTCGTGGACGTGCGTTTCGGCGTGAACCGCGAGGCGAATAGGGTGGAGGTGGAGGCCGAGGCCCGCACTCGGGCCCAGACCGGGGTGGAGATGGAGGCCCTGCTGGCCGCCCAGGTGGCTTGCGCCACCATCTACGACATGTGCAAGGCGGTGCAGAAGGACATGGTCATCGGCGATTGCCGGTTGGTTTACAAATCCGGCGGCAAGAGCGGGGAGTTCAAGGCCGAATAGCTTGCTCGGAAGGCTGCAGTCGAAGGCCGTCGCGCATGTGGGCGCGGCGGCCTTTTTCATTGCGTCGGCGGTGTGTTGCCGGTCTGCCGTCCGTGGAGCACGTCGTCCAGCACGAGCCATTCGTCGCCTGTGGCGGTGGCGAAGCGCTGTTCCAGCAGAGCCCGGACGCGCGGAACCTTCAGGTTGGAGCGCAGGGACCAGCGCGCGGTGAATCCCAGGAGCTTGGCGCCCTCGTCGTCGGCGGACACGGAGAGACAGGCCGCGCGGACGATGTCCTCCACGAAGGTCGGGTCGTCCGAGGCCAGATAGCGCATCCAGAGGCAGTCCAGGTCTTGGGCCGTCTGTCGCAATTCTTCCTCATCGCGGGGCGAGGTGACTGCCAGCAGCGGGCGGGGGCCCTCGGCCAGCATGCCCTGCAGGAGCGCTGCCAGGTGCGGCGCGGTCCAGGTGGGACGAAGACGCGCCAGCAGGGCGCGCGACTCGGGCACACCGGCGTACCAGACGGCGTTCAGGAAGATCACCCGGGCCGTGGGGTTGGGGTCGGCCTCCAGGGCCGTCACGGCCTGTTCGCGTTGTTGGGACGAGGATCGGAACAGGGCCGTGCCGAAAAAGTAGGCCAGCGGGCGGCGCAGCTGCTGCGCCTTGAACAGGTCGGAGCCCGCGAAATAGCTGATGCCGTCTGCCAGACGGCCCGGCTCGGGGTGCCGGCCGTAGTTCTCCACCCAGTCCATGAAGGTCTGGTCGGCGTCGAAGCCCGCCGCCGAGGCCGGAAAGGGCGCGGCCAACAGGAAGACCAGGAGCAGGGTGACGAAGGTTCGGATCATCACCAGACCATGCGCATCTTCACGCCCTTGGTTGCGATGTGCTGCTTGATCTGTGGAATGGTGTACTCGCCGTAATGCACGATGGAGGCGATGAGCGCCGCCGAGGCTCCGGCCTGGGTGAAGGCGTCGGCCATGTGCTCGGGCGAGCCCGCGCCGCCGGAGGCGATGACCGGGATGCCCACGCTTCGGACCATGAGCCGGGTCAATTCCAGGTCGTAGCCCTCCTTGGTGCCGTCGGCATCAATGGAGTTCAGGCAGATCTCGCCCGCGCCCAAGGCTTCTCCGGATCGGGCCCATTCCAGAGCGTCCAGCCCGGTGGGTTTGCGCCCGCCGTGGATGACCACCTCGAAGCCCGAGGGGATGGTCTCGCTCTTCGGCACGCGCTTCACGTCCATGCCCAGCACCACGCACTGGGAACCGAAGGCCGCCGCGCCCTGGCTGATCACGTCCGGGTTCTTCACCGCGCCGGAGTTCACGGAGACCTTTTCGGCCCCGGCCAGGAGCACGGCGCGCATGTCCTCCAGGGTGTTGATGCCGCCGCCCACGGAGAAGGGGATGAAGATCCGCGAGGCGACCTTTTCCACCACGTCCAGGAAGATGCCCCGGCCTTCGGCCGAGGCCGTGATGTCGTAGAAGACGATCTCGTCGGCGCCCTGCTCGTAGTAGTGGCGGGCGCTTTCCACCGGGTCGCCTATGTCCACGTTACCCTGGAATTTGACGCCCTTGGTCAGCTTGCCGTCGCGCACGTCCAGGCAGGGGATGATCCTCTTACTGAGCATCGGCGGCCTCCCGGCAGTAGTCTGCGAAATTGGAGAGCAGTTGGAGCCCGGGCCGGCCGCTTTTTTCGGGGTGGAACTGGACGGCCCAGAGCCCGCGTCGTCCGTGGACTGAGCAGAAGGGGCGGCCGTAGACGGTCTGGCCGATGACGTATTCCTCGGCGGGAGCCGGAAAATAGCTGTGCACGAAGTAGAATTCGCTGCGCGGGTCGATGCCCCGGAACAGTTCGCAGTCGACGCGCAACTGCACGGAGTTCCAGCCCATGTGCGGTACCTTGATGGGGATGCGGCCCTCGGCGTCCTCGGTCCAGGACGGGTTGAACAGGCGGCACTCGCCTGGGATCACGGAGAGGGCCTTGGTGTCGTTCTCCTCCGAGTAGTCCAGGAGAATCTGACAGCCCACGCAAATGCCGAGCAGAGGTTTTTCCTGCCAGATGAGCGACTTGAGGACCGCGTCCAAGCCCTCGCCCACCAATTCATCCATCGCCGTTCCGGCCGCGCCCACGCCGGGGAAGATGACCCCCTGGGCTTGCTCCAGTTCGGCGGGATCGGCTGTGATCGTGTTTTCGATGCCCAGGGAGTCCAGAGCCCTGCGCACGCTGGTCTGGTTGCCGGCCTTGTACTTGAGGATGGCGAGCATGGCGTCTCCTTCGCTTACAGAAACGGCCAGTAGTAGAAATCGTCCTTGAGTTCAAGGGTGGGAAGTCGTCCCCGTCGAGATCGTCCCTGAGCGAAGCCGGGCGGATGGATTCCAAAAAGACGCGAAAACGTTTTCCCGGAGACATGAAAGCCGCTTGAACCAAGGGTAGAGGGAATTTTCGCGGCTGGTTTTCGATGATCCGGAACAACGCCGCACGATGCGCGAAAAAAAGGAGGCCGTCATGGGCTGGGACGTCATTGCGATCTGCCTGGGACTGTTCGTCTGGGAAGTCGGAGCGGCGCTTGTTTTCCTGCGTCTGGAGCGGGGGGACGGAGTGAATCCGGTCGACTTCTTCACTTGGCCAGGACGCGCAGGTAGAGGTCGCCCGTCAGCGGACCGAGTTTGCGCCCCAGCCCCTTGAGCCGGATGGGGCGACCCACCACGAAGTCGGCGGGCAGGGTCACTTCCACGGTCTTGTCCTCTCCCGAGAATTGGCGCACCGAGAGTCGCAGCGTACGGCCGGGCAGGAGATGCTGGAGCGGAAAGTACACGGTCCGCTCGTCGTCCATCTGGCTTCGGAACCATGTCTTCAGGCCGCGCCAGAAGCCCTTGGACAGATCCAGGTCCATCGCCCGGTCGCGCCAGTTGAGCCGAAGCCTGCTGCGCCGGAACTCTTTCGGTGGGCGATAGCCTGGGCGGTCCTTGCGGATCTGGCTGTAGAGGTCGTCGAAGACCTGGCGGGCGAAGGGGTCCTTGAGCAGGTCGCGGAGCACCTCCTCGTCGCGGAAGGTGTAGCTGCGCGACCATGCGGCCTGACGCTCGGCTCCTGAGTCCCGACGGGCCCGCGAACGGGTCTCGGTATGGGAGCGGCGTTGTTGGCGTTCGTAGGCCTGCGCGCCCTGGGCCGGCCCCGTGCGGGGTTCGGCCTCGGGACCGAAACCTGTCGCGTCTCCGGGCGATTCCTGGAGCGTCCGGCTGAGCAGCACATAGGCTTCGTTTATTTCACGAAAACGACCGGCCGCGTCCGGTGCGGGGTTGAGATCCGGGTGGAACTGGAAGGCCAGCTTGCGGAAGGCGGTCTTGACCTCGGCCAGCGTGGCCCCGGGGGCCAGTTGCAGGATGCGGAAACACTGGGCCGGGGTCAGGCTGCTCATGACTCGTCACCGTCGTCGATCTTGAGCAGGGCGTTGGGTGCGCTGCCCTGGTCCTCGCGTTCCAGGTCGTGTTCCTTCAGGTAGCGGCGGCCCTGGCTCACGAAGTCGGGAAAGGGCACATCCGGGTTCACGCCCGGGCAATAGTCCTGGATGAGCCGCCAGCTCGTCTCGTCCACCAGGTTGCCCCGGAAGAACGGCCAGGCCCGGCAGACGTCGGGGCGGCCGGGGTGTACGCCGCAGCCTTCATTGTAGAAGACGCAGAAGCCGTCGGGGCCGCATGTGATCCCGACCTTGCCGTTCCGGGTTTCGGTGTAGCGTTCCAGAACCTCCGCCGGTTTCAGCCCCAAGTGCTCCGCCAGGCGGCTCAGATCCTTGTCGGTCAGGAGAATGCCGCCCTGCCCCCGGCAGCAGTGGCCGCACATACGGCAGGAGAAGGCTTCGTCAGCCATGGGCGTTTCCCAGCAGGCGCGCGTGTTCGACCATGAGGCAACGATCCTCCACCACGATCAGCGAATGTTCGAGCAGGGCGCGGGCCTCGGCGCTCGCGATGCCCAGTTGCATCCAGAAACAGCGGGGCCTGGTGGGCAGGTGCAGAACTTCGGCGGCGTGGGCCGGGCAGTGCTCGGGCGCGCGGAACAGGTTCACCAGATCCACAGGCTCTTCGATGTCCAGCAGGCTCTTGCGCGCGGGCAGACCCCAGACCGCGTTCCGGGCCGGATGCACCGGGATGACCCTGTAGCCCGCGTCGATGAGGTAACGCCCGACGCGGTCCACCGGCCGTCCCGGCCTGTCGTTGGCGCCCACCACCGCGATGGTCTTGACCTCGCGGAGCATGGCGGCTAGCTCTGAATCGCTGATCGGCATTCCGAGACCTCTCTCCGAAGGCCAGTACGTAGCGCAAACCCGGGCCGTTGCCTAGCCCGTTCCCAGGAGGACCCAACTCATGTTCGAAGCACTCTCCGTCGTGCCCCGCGCGGAACTGGAGGCCCGTTGGGCCAAGGTCCGCCGCTTCCTGGCCGAAACAGCGCCCGATGCGGGCGGCGTCCTGGCCTTTTCGCGCCTCAACGTCTACTACCTGTCCGGCGTCCTGGGCGCGGGCTGTTGCTGGCTTCCCCTGGAGGGTGAGCCGGTGCTCCTGCTGCGCAAGGGCCGGGAGCGGGCGTTGCTGGAAAGCGCCCTGACTCGGATCGCCGCATTCAAATCCTACAAGGATCTTCCCGCGCTGGCCGCCGAGGCGGGCAGCCCGTTCAGCGAGGTGATCGCGGCCGAGACCACCGGCCTGTCTTGGCAGTTGGGCCAGATGCTGGCCTCGCGCCTCTCCGACCGGCGTTTCGTCTCCGGCGACCTGGCCTTGAACTTGGCCCAAAGCCTCAAGTCCGAATGGGAACTGAACATCCTGCGTCTGGCCGGGGAGCGCCACCATCAGGCCCTGCACGACATTCTGCCGGAGGTCATTCGGCCGGGCATGAGCGAACGGGAAATTTCCCATCTGGCTTGGCAGGTCTTCTTCACTTTGGGGCACCAGGGGCTCATGCGCATGAGCGCCTTCGGCGAGGAGATATTCCTCGGCCACGTCTCGGCCGGGGATTCCGGCAACTATCCCAGCGTGTTCAACGGCCCCCTCGGCGTGCGCGGCGAACATCCGGCCGCGCCCTACATGGGCTACGCGGGCAAGCTCTGGAATCGGGGCGAACCCCTGGCCCTGGACATCGGCTTCGCCCTGGAGGGCTACTGCACGGACAAGACCCAGCTCTACTGGGCCGGGGAGGAGGGCGAGATTCCCGAGGCCGCCCGTTCGGCCCACGCCTTCGCCATGGACGTGCAGGCCTGGGCCGCCGAGAATCTGCGGCCCGGCAACACCCCCGAACACATCTGGCTGCATTGCCGGGATTGGGCCGCCAAGGCCGGGTTCGCCGAGGGCTTCATGGGTCTGGACGAAAACAAGGTGCCTTTCCTCGGGCACGGCATCGGCTTGGCCATCGACTGCTATCCGGCCATCGCCAAGGGTTTCGACCGGCCCATCGAGGCGGGCATGGTCTTCGCCCTGGAGCCCAAGATCGGCGTTCCCGGCCTGGGCATGGTCGGGGTGGAGAACACCTTCGAGGTCACGCCCTCGGGCGGGGTCTGCATCACCGGCGACGACTGCCGCATGCTCTGCATCGCTTAGGGGAAGGCCCGCTCCACCGACCGGCACATGCCGAGGACCACGAGATGGTGGAAGGGTCGGATGAGGTTGAAATAGACCGGCCCGGTCCAGTGCTTGTAATGGACCACGGTGAAGACCAGGAAGACGGCCGCGCCGTGGTCCCCCGAGCGGCGCTCCACCACGACCCTGGCCGCGAGGTGCTTGTCCTCGGCGATCCCGACCCAGAGCCGATCCTCGCGGGACAGCTCGGTGGTGAAGAAGCGCAGTTTCCCGCCGGGCGTCAGGTCCACGTCCTGCTCCTCCAACGGAGCCGTGTCCATGTGTTCCTGGCGCATGCCGAGCAGGCGCACGAGCCCGGCGCGAACGACATAGAGCCAGTCGAGCCAACGTGGGTGGTAGGAGATGAAGGCGGCCAGGAAGCCGCGCAACGACGTCCGCGCCCGCACCCGCTTCACGTCCACGTGGTCGGCCCCGGCGATCAGTTCCGCCAGCTCCGGCGTGGTGTCGGCGAAGCGGGTGCTCATTGATCCTCCTCCCCGAAGGCCCGGTCCATGACTTCCAGGGCGAAGCGGGCCGAGACCGTGGCCGGTCCTCCGCCCATCTCCATGCCCACCTCCACGGCCTCCAACACCTCCTCCCGCGTGGCTCCGCGGGCTACGGCCTGTTCGATGTGCCACTGCATGCACGACTCGCAGTCGATGACTACGGAGATGCCCACGGCGATGAGCTCCTTGGCCTTGCGCGGCAGGGCCCCGTCGGAATAGGCGGCCTTCTCCAGTTCCAGGAAGGCCGCGTAGGTCCGGGACTTGAGCCGCAACAGACGAGTGTGGGCCTTCTTGCGGGTGCGGGTGAGTTCCTCCAGACGATCCATTTTCGCCTCCTATGCCGACAGGGCGTCTTCCAGGATGCGTTCCATGTCTTCCTGACCCATGTCGCCGGGGGTGGCAGCCAGCAGGCGGCTGTTGGTCTCCAGGGCGTTCTTGGCCAGGGCCGGGATGTCCTCGCGGGTCAGGCCGCAGTCGGCCAGTCGCGGAACGCCGAGTCCGGATTCCTCCATGAGCCGGGCCAGGGCCTCCAAGAAGCCTTCGGGACCGGCCTGATCCTCGCCGCAGCCCAGGGCCAGGGAGAGTTCGTCGAAGCGTTCCGGAGCCTTGGCCGCCAGATGGCGGAGGCAGGCCGGGGCGAGCATGACCAGACCCTCGCCGTGGGGCAGGTCCGGCTTGAGCGCCGAGAGCGCGTGCTCCAGGCCGTGCAGGATGGTGGTCGAGGACAGGGCCAAGCAGATGCCGCCGGAGCAGGAGGCCCAGGAAAGCACGGTGCGGACTTCGCGGTCGCTTCCGTCGGCCACGGCCCGGGGCAGGTGGTTGGCCACCAGATGCACGGCCTCCAGGGCGACCAGGTCGGTGAGCGGCTGACGGCGCAGGGAGAGAAAGCCCTCCACGGCGTGGAACAGGGCGTCCATGCCCGTGAGCGCGGTCAGGCGCGGGGGCATGGTCAAGGTCAGGTCCGGGTCCACCACGGACAGGACCGGGGCCCCGGCCTCCACGCCCCAGGCCAGTTTCTCCGGGCTGCCGGTGCGGGTGATGACCGAGCGGTAGTTCATCTCCGAGCCCGTGCCCGCAGTGCTCGGCACGCAGACCAGGGGCAGGGGGGCGTTTTCCGGCTGTCTGCCGCCGCCGCTGCCGCCCTGCACGTAGTCCCAGACCGAGCCGGGGTTGCGGGCCATGACCGCCGCCGCCTTGGCCACGTCCAGGGGGCTGCCTCCGCCCAGACCGAGAATGAAGTCCGCCCCTGCCTCGCGGGCCAGGGCCGCCGCCTCGTCCACCTGATCCGATTCGGGATTGGGCCGCACCCGGTCGTAGACCATGCTGGCCACCCCGCGCGCAGCCAGGAGGGCCTGGACCCGCCCGAGGAAGCCGTGGCGGATCATGGAGCCGCCGGAGCTGGTGACGATGAGCGCCTTGCGGCCCTTGGGCAGGTGGGGGGTGTCGCCCAGGCTCTCAAGGGAGCCGGGGCCGAAGAGCAGGCGCGTGGGCAGGAAAAACTGGAACAAAGGCATGAGAATCTCCTTCTGGTTTGGGAGGTCAGCGGCGCAAGGATGCGTCCAGGGCCTCGCGGATGTCGCGGGTGGTGTAGAAGTCGCGCAGAACCAGGGGCTTGTCCGGGTTTCGGGCCGGGAAGACCGCCAGGACCGGAATGCTCTTGCCGCCGATGGCGCGCAACAGGGCCTCGCCGTCGGGATTGCTTCCGCTCAAGTCCACGCGAACCAGGGTCAGGTCGTAGCGTTCGCGCCAGGACGCCAAGTTGTCCGGGGTCAGTACGGCCTGGTTCAAGACTTTGCAGGAGGGGCACCAGTCGGCGGTGAATTCCACGAACAAGGTGTTCTTGCCCAGGTCGTCGGCGAAGCTCTCGGCTTCGAAGTCGATCCAGTCGGTTTCCTGGCGGGGCTGAACGGCCCAGACGAAGGCAATCAGCACCACGGCCAGGGCCACCCCTCGCAGAATCAGGGCATTGAGACGGCCGGAAACCCGGGCGGCCCGTCCCACGAGCCAAGCCGCCGGAACCGTGAACCAGAGCAGGGTCAGGGCTGGGATGATCTGGTTCTCCGGCAGGATGTTCAGGAGATAGATGCAGGTGCCCATGAGGAAGAAGGCCACGGCCTTCTCGATGTGTCCGACCCAGGGGCCGGGTTTGGGCAGAATACGCACCAGTCCGGGACTCGCCACCATGACCAGGTAGGGCGCGGCCATGCCCAGGCCGATGGAGAGGAAGACCGTGCTGATGACCAGCGGCGGCTGGAGCAGGGCCCAGCCCAGGACGCCGCCCAGGAAGGGCCCGCTGCATGGGGTGGCCAGGAGCGTGGCCAGGACGCCGGTGAGGAACGCCTGGGTTCTCGGCCGGGTGGCCTGGCCGAATTTCATGTCCACGATGGGCAGGGTGTAGAGGCCGAAAAGGGATAGGGACAGGGCAAAGAGGATTGCGGTCAGGGCCAGGACCGTGCCCGGCCGCTGGAACATCTGGCCCCAGGCCAGGCCGGTGCCGCCCAGGAGCAGGCTCAGGAAGAGGAAGTAGCAGAGCACGCCCAGGGCGAAGAAGAGGTTGTGCTCCCGGAATTGCTCCTGGCGGGGCAGATGTGCGCCTCTGGATGCGCCGTGCAGCAGGGCCGTGAGCTTGAGGCTGACCACGGGCAGGACGCAGGGCATGAAGTTGAGCAGGAAACCGGCCAGGAGCCCGAAGAGGATCGCCGGAAGCAGTGCCGATACCTCGCGTTCGGGTTGCAGGTAACTGGGCGAGAAGTCCCATTGGCGGGCGCTGCCCTCGGCCGGGGTCGAGGCTGGGAGCGGAGTGAGCACCGGGCCTCGCTCCAGGGCCTTGGCGAACAACGGCCACCAGCTTTCCTTTCCGCCGGGAGCCGGTGATTCCCCGCCGGAATCGGCGGATACGTCCTGGCTCACCGGGAGACACTGATTGTCCGAGCAGAGCAGCAGGCTCAGGGACGCCTTGAGGCGGTATGGCGGCTTGGCTTCGGCTGGAAGCGGCACGAAGAGCGGCGTGGGGGTCGGATACGTCTCCACCTGGATTGAGCGGTCGGCCTTGTCGCGTTTCATCGTGCCCGGGGGGAAGAAGACCGGCAGCGGGCCGTAGCCCTCCAGTTCCACCGCCAGACGAGTCGGCAGGCCGACCACCGAGGCCCGATCGGAATAGACGTACCAGCCTTTGTGAGGCGTGAGCTGAAGCACAGCCAGGGCCCCGCCGCCGGGGTGCTTGTCCTGCCGCGGCGGTGTCAGGAAGCTCCAGTCCGTGGACAAGGGCAGGTCGCTCGCTTGGACTGGCTCCAAAAAGTTTTGAAAAAATATCAACAAAAACAGGATAATAAAAATTTTGCGCATGAAATGTTCCCGTTTCGCGAAAAATGCTGTCCCGATTGTTGACAAAAACACGGTCTGCGGCTAGTTACTCTTTCCCGTTGCACGTGAGTGCGGCGCTTCGGGTCACTAGCTCAATTGGCAGAGCAGCGGACTCTTAATCCGGAGGTTCAAGGTTCGATTCCTTGGTGACCCACCAGGAAAACACGAAAAGCCGGCAGGTTGAAAAACCCGCCGGCTTTTCTGCTTTTCGAACGTGGCGGAAAACCGTTTGTGCATCGTCATTCCGAACAGAAGGTCCGGCCGAGGGCCTGGACGTTGGGGTCATGCCGCGCTCAGTGCGCCGACATCGGTGTTCGAAGGGTTTTTACCCCCAACCGGGCGGGCTCGTCCAGCGCGGAGGCGGCGGAACGGAATGCGGCCCGGCCCGGTTCAACGCAGGCTGAAACTGACGGGCACGAGCATCCAGACCGCCACGGCCCGCCCCCGCAGCATGCCCGGGCTGAACTCCCAGCGCGAAACCGCATTGACGGCCGCCTGTTCGAAATATCCCGAAGGCTCGGCTTCGACCACTTCGATGTCGCGGACGCGGCCGTCGGACCCGACGAGAAACCTCACCACCACCTTGCCGCTGACTCCCTGTCTGCGGGCCGCCTGGGGATAGTCCGGGTCGACTCTACGCAGCAGGCGCGGCGGGCGTTCCACCTGGCCAGGGCCGTAGGTGTCCTGGCCGTTGCCCGCGCCATGACCATGGATTCGTCCTTCCGTCGACCGGGACGTGTCCGGCGCGGTGCTGGGCGCGGAGGCGGATTCGCTGTTTTTCGAGGGGAGCTGGCCCTTCTCGGGGACTGATGGCGGTGCGGATTCCGGCTGCAACGGCTTCGCGGTTCGGGACGCTGTTTCGGCGGGTTTCCCTGAAACGGGTGGCCTGGCGGGATCGGGTGTGGTTGCCGAGTATCCGCCGTCACCACCATCCGTGTTCCGGCCGAAAGCCGTCAGGTCCATCTCATAGATGGGGACGTCTCCGGATTCGTCGAGTCCCGAGGGCATGGCCAGAAGCAGCGCCAGGGCCAGGGCGTGCAGGCCGAGGGCCAGCAGGGCGGCCGAGAGACCGAAACCCCAGGTGTTTTTGCTCCGCCCCGCGAAGGCCGGGGGAGGGATGCCCGGCCCTCCGGTCACGCCGGGGACCTCGCCGACCGCCGAGCTGGGCGCTGGCGACGCGCCGTGTTTGCTGCTATGGGGAAGACATCGGGAGGTCCATCATGCGCATGGTCATGCTGCTGTTGGCGGTGCTTGCCACCGTTTCCCCTGCCTGGGCCCTGGAACGGGGTGTGGCCGGGACGGCGGAAACGTCTGCGGAGTCGCTGGCGGCGGATGGTCCCGGCTGCTGCCGTTTCAACGGCGGGGTTTGCGGTTGCCGAGGCGGACGCGTGGTCTGCTGCGACAGAACCCTGAGCACGTCTTGTCACTGCTTCCGCGACGATGCCGAACCGGCCGCCCCGCTCCTCTGCCGTGCAGCCGACGCGCCGAATGTGCCTGTGTCCCGCTGACGCCGCCATCCGATCCCCTTCTTTCTTCACGTCCCTCACGACTCCACGGGGAAGCCCGCCCGGGTCCAGGCCAACATGCCGCCCGCCAGGACGCTCACGTCGGCCGCGCCCGTCCGGCGCAGAAAGGAGGCCGCGATGTTCGAGCGGTAGCCCGAGGCGCAGTAGATCACGGCTTCACCCTCGGGATGGGGCAGTCTGCCTTCCAGAAGGTCCGAGAGCGGCGCGCGCCGGGCTCCCGGAATGACCCCCTGGCCCCACTCGGCGGGAGTGCGCACGTCCAGGACGAGCGGGGCTCCATCGGCGTCGAGGCGGGCCTTGAGCCGTTGCGCGGGCGTCAGCGCCAGCGTGTCCACCGGGCGTCCGGAATAGACCCAGGAGCCGATGCTCCCGGACAGGTATCCGTAAATGTTGTCGTAGCCGATGCGGTGCAACTCCGTGGTCATGGTCTCGTAGGCCGCGTCATCCGGGGTCACCAGCAGAATGTCGCTCTCCGGGGCCACCACCATGCCCACCCAGTTGGCCAGTTGCCGTTCCAGGCCGATGTTCAGCGAACCGGGGATGTGCATGCCGCCGAAGGCCGCCGCGTCGCGGCAGTCGATGACCACGGTGCCGCTCTTCATGTAGGCCTCGAACTGGTCCGGGCTCATGGCCCGGTCCACCGGACAACGGTCCAGGAGCGGAGCCCCCTTGGCGTTGGTGGCGATGATGTGGGTGAAGCTTTTGGGCCGGACGGGCAGATTGGCGAGAAGGGCCTCGCGGAAGGATTCCAGGGTTTCGTGTCGGAGCATGGGGTTGCCGAGGCGCTCGAAACCCAGGGTCGTGCTCGGCTTGGAACTGAGGCCCCGGCCGCAGAGTGAGCCCATGCCGTGGGAGGGGAAGACCTCCAGGTGATCCGGGCAGTTTCCCAGGGTTTCGCGCAGGCTGCGCCAGAGGTTGCGCACTTGTTCCTCCAGGAGTTCGCCCCCGGCCAGGTCCGGCCGCCCGACGTCGCCCACGAAGAGCAGATCGCCGGAGAGGAGCATCCAGGGCTCCTCGCTGCGCGCGGTATCCGTCAGCAACAGGGAGATGGCGTGGGGCGTGTGCCCCGGTGTGGAGAGTACGGTGAGCCTGGCCGCTCCGAAGGTGAGCACGTCGCCGTGGCGCAGGGGCCGGAAGGCGAAGGACACGGGCGAACCTTCGCCCATGAGGATTTCCGCACCGGTGCGGGAGGCCAGTTCATGGGCTCCGCTGACGTGGTCGGCGTGGAGATGCGTGTCCACCACATGCGTGATGCGCATGCCCTCCTCGCGGGCGATGTCGAGGTAGACCTGCACGTCGCGGCGGGGATCAACGACGGCCATGACCTTGGCGGCCGGACAGCCAACGGCATAGGACAGACAGCCTAGGCCGGGTGTCGCTATCTGTTGGAAATACATAAGGACTCCTGTTGATGGGTGATGTCGCCATAAGGAGTCATTGTACCATCACCCGCCGCCGATGCAATGCGGTGGCCTGGGAAATCAGGAGGCCGAAGGGGCCGCCGCTTCCAATTCCCCGGCCTTGGCGCGAAACCGCGCCGCCAAGTTGTCCAGGGCGTCGGCCATGGCCGCCAGCACCGCCACCCGTTCCGGGTGTCCGGCGAGACGCCGTGCGCACCACTGCACGGCATAGAGCGATTCGCCGTCCTCTTCGCAGTGGCCCTGACAAAACCGGCGCAGCCGGTCCATGATGTCCGCGCGGACTTGTTCCCGCGCGGCGATGACCTTCTTGAGCCGGTCTCCGGCCTTGCGCAGCTCCTTCTCCGGGGGCGTCTCCCTGGAGACGATTTCCTGAAAGCGGTCGTTGGCGGCGGCGACCTTGCGCGAGGTGTCCAGGTAACGCTCCAGATCCTTGACCAGTTCCGGGTGCGTGCCCACGGCCCGGAAGGTTCCGGCCAGGGCCTCGATGCGCGGGGCGTTGAGACGGAGCATGTCTGCGGTCTCGTCACGGGTCAGGGCCCGGCGTTCCTGCCGGCCGCCGGCCAAAGTCAGGTCCGTGGGGGTCTCCAGACTGCGCAGAATCAGCGCCTCCAGGAACCAGTCGGCATAGAGATCGTAGAGCTTGCGGGCCATGTCCGAGGCCAGCACGTAATTCAGGATTTCGGCTCGGGCCGCGCCTTCCTCCGGGCTTTGGCGGCCGAGACCGTCGAGACCCCGGCCGAAGTGTTGGTTGAGGGCCTTGAAGGTGGCTGTGGACGCGCTGTGCGTCGAGCCTTCGGCCGGGTGGTAGCGCTGGACCAGGAAATCGGTCAACGCGTCCACGAAGGCCAGGGTGACCACCGAGTCCTCCTGGGGACGGGCCGACTTGTTCCAAAGGGGAATGTCCTCTGGGGTTTCCGCCGTGGTGGCGTTGGCGGCCGGAGCGCCCTGGGCTTGGCCGGTGAAGCTCGATTCCGAAGAGGGAGCGGGCTCCTCGCCGCCTCGGAGCAGAAGCAAGGTTCCGACCGCCAGAGCCACAGCCAGGATGACCGTCACCGTGGGGAACAGTTTTTTCGTTTGTCTGGACATGCGAATCCTCCAACATTTGCAGTATAGGACGGGCCCGGCCGAAAGGCAAAGACTCTTCGGATCGTTCGTCGGAAAACGAGTGTTCATCGGATAATCGTTGACTTCGGAGGGGTTCTGGTCGAGAGGAAAACGACACCTCGCGCCATTGGGGAAGGAAGAGTGGAACAGCGCAAGAAAATCCTCGTGGTGGACGACGAAGCGGTCAACCGCGACGTCATGTCCGGTCTGTTGCGGTCCTTTGGTCATGAGCCGCTGGTCGCGGACTCCGGACTCACGGCGTTGGAGATGCTCCGTGAAGGTGTGGATATTGTTCTGCTCGACGCCATGATGCCGTTCATGGACGGTTACGAATTGGTCCGCGTCATTCGCGCCGATCCCCGACACGCCGACATTCCCCTGGTCATGGTCACGGCCCTGGCGGCCAAGGAGGACCGGCTCCGCGCGGTGGAGGCCGGGTGCACGGATTTCATCTCCAAACCCATCGACGCCACGGAATTGCGCATCCGCATGACTTCTCTGCTGCGCCTGAAGTCCTACCTCGACGAGGTCAAGGTCTACCAGGCGCGGCTGGAACAGATGGTCGACGAGCAGACCCGGGCCCTGCGTCTGGCCGTGGAGAACCTCAACGACACCCAGCAGGCCGCCGTGCGGGCCCACCGCGAAACTCTGCACAAGCTGGCCGCCGCGGCCGAGTTCAAGGACCAGAACACCGGCCAACACATTGTCCGCATGAGCCGTTATTCGGCCTTGCTGGCCTCTCGGCTGGGACTGCCCCCGAGCGAGGTGGAGATGGTTCTGCACGGGAGCCCCATGCACGACATCGGCAAGATCGGAGTGCCCGATTCCGTTCTGCTCAAGCCGGACAAGTTGAATGCCGGGGAGTGGGAGGCCATGAAAACCCATACCGTCATCGGTGCGCGCATCCTCGAATCCGCTTCCTCGCAGCTGTTGGAGACCGGCCGGATCATCGCCGAGAGCCACCATGAGAAGTGGGACGGTTCGGGCTATCCCCATGGACTGAGCGGAGAGGACATCCCGCTCTATGGGCGCATCTGTGCCGTGGCCGACGTCTTCGACGCCTTGACCAGCCGTCGACCCTACAAAGATGCCATGACCAACGCCGAGGCGTTGGGGATCATGAACATGGGGCGGGGAAAACACTTCGATCCGGCCATATACGATCTTTTTATTAAAAATTTCGATGCGATAGTAACGATCCAGCGGCGTTTCCAGGATTGATTCTTTTGACCCCGGCGGCGATCGAGGCTATGAGAAAACAGGAGGATTCAGACATGGTCAACGCCATCGTTCTGCTGACGGTTCAGCCCGACCTCATCAACGCCGTGGCCCAGAAGCTTGTCCAGATTCCCGGAGTGGGCGAGGTGCATTCCGTGGGCGGTCGGTTCGACCTGGTGGCTATCATCCGCGCCAAGGACAACGAGGGCCTGGCCCAGATCGTCACCGAGCGCATGCTCAAGGTCCAGGGCATCCGCGGTTCGGAGACGCTCATTTCCTACCGGGTCATTTCACAGTACGATCTGGAGAATATTTTTTCCCTGGGAGGCGATTCCTGAGTGCTCGGTCGGGAGCGTCACTGGACGAAAAGTCCCCCGGCAGAACGTCGGGGGACTTTTTTTGCGGGAGGGGCGCCCCGCCCCGCCGGGAAGCGGGACGGGGCCGCGAAGCGGCGTTATCTTGATCCGGCCCGCCCCTCAGACGATATTGTTCAGAATGGCTCCCGAGGCCCAGGCCCCGAGGACGCTCTTCTGAAAGTCGTAGTCGGCGCCGAAGGAGCCCGCGCCGCTGCGATCGGTGTTCATGTAATCCAGGGTCTTGCTCACTACGGCCGCCCCGAAGGTCTGACGATCCACGGGGGCCGCGTTCATGGGGCCGGAACCGTTCATGGCGTCCAGGGTGCCGGAGACCGTGCGGGCCCCGAATTCCTGGCTGCTCCATGCGTTGTTGCCGATGCCGCTGATGCCGAAGTCGCTCATGCTTTCCCCTCCTTGCCGCGAGGCGGCCGAAGATAACGCCTTATCCGAGTTCATCGGCATTTCTTTTAAAAACTTTAGGGGGGGAGCCTGGAACGGATGTTGCTGTCGCTTCCGTCGGGAGAATTTTTCCCGGGGAGGCGTTCATGCGTATGCTGTTGGCGTTGGTGCTGACCACCTTCATCGTGGTCATGGTCATGGAGGAATTGTCGTCCGCCCGCCATGTCCCGGAAACCTCCATCGTCATGGAGGAGACACGGGCGCCGATTCCAGGGCGGAATTAGATGCTGCTGTTGGCCAGGAAATGCTCGATGTCCTGGCTCAAGCGGCGGCGTTCGGCGCTGGCCAGGGTTTCAGCCTTGCGCGGGTCCAGGTCGGCGTTCTGGAAGCTGGCGAGGGCGACATAGGCGGCCTTGAGCCGCGCGGCCTGGCCATGTTCGCCGCGGGCGGCATGATAGGCGATCATGGTCTTCAGCGCGCGTCCGATTTCGGCCTTGGAGCGAGGCAGGCGGGCAGCGTCTCCCAAGGTGTCGGAGTGTGCGGGAACCAGGCCCAGGAAGGTTTTGGTCAGGCGGTAAGCCGTGGGCACAGTGTCGGCCGTGACCCTGACCTTCGCGGCCGTCCTCCGGCTGTCCACCACCCGGACGAGAACCCAGATCGCACCGAAAAACAGGGCCAGTCCGGCCCACACTTCAGCCGGGATCATGCCGTCTCCTTCCTTGCGCCATGTGGCGCAGGAACACCTATTACGAAAATCGGAAGAGAGATCAAGCGCCTCCGTCCCGGCCGGGGCCGGGGTGTTCTCCGTTGGGACGCGGGTGCAGCAGCGTGGTCAGGGCATATCCGATGCAGGCTGAAGTGATGACCAGGCTTTGCACCGGGAAGAGCAGGGAGACGCCGAGCACGGCGAGGGCTCCGGCCGCTCCGATCAGGCGGCGTGTGCGGCTGGCGCGCAGTTTTTCCCGATAGCCGTCGCCCGGCGCGCGGTCGATGTGCGCCTGGTTGATCTTCCAGGCCAGCCAGCCGCCCGCGCAGAATCCCGAGAGCAGGGCCGTCAGGGTGAAGAGCAGAGAGGGGCCGCCGTCCATTTTCGGTTTCAGTGGCGGTTCACGAAGTCGATGAAGGCCCTGTCGTCGCGCTGAATGTGCCGGGCGAGCCAGCGCGTGAGAAAGGACAGCATCTCCACGGCCGTCGGGTGGGAGTCGGAGTGGTGGATCGTGGCGGAGCAGGCGTCCATGCGTTCCCGGAACTCCATGTGGGCCAGCCGGTGATCTTCCAACTCGGGAAAGCCGTGCCGGAGCATGAGCCGCTCCTCATCGGAAAAATGATAGTCGGCGTATGCCGCGAGTCCTTGGACTGCGTCCAGGAGGCCCTGATGCTCTGCGCCTTCCTGGATGCGGTCGTGCAACTCGTTGATCGCCTCCACGAGCAGACGGTGCTGCTCGTCGATCTCGGCATGGCCGAGGGTCAGACTCTGATTCCATTGGAGGAGGGGCATGGGTCCGCCTGTTTCGCGCTTCGCGCCGGTCGGCTGTTTCAGGGAAACACCCTGGCAATGTAAAGCGTTTCAGGCCAACAATCCAGCATTGGACGGCGAGAGCGGGGAAAAGAAAAGCGGGCCGGATGATTTCATCCAACCCGCCGTTTGTTCTGGCTCCCCGGCACGGACTTGAACCGCGAACCTAGTGGTTAACAGCCACCCGCTCTGCCGATTGAGCTACCGGGGAACAAACCTCGTCGCAACGAGAGGAACCCTTTAATCAATCCCCCGGAGATGGTCAAGCGCTTTTTGCGAAACTTCGCAGGGCCGCGCGGCTCTAAGCCCAGGCCCGGGGGAGGTATTTCTTGACGACGCACGGTATTTGGCATAGTTCAAACCACGACTCCAGGCACTCTTGTTTTTTTCTAGACTTTGCATGCGACGGAGATTCGCAACTTGTCCGACGACGCACAAAAAAAGAAGATCAAACTCGCCACCAAATCGCCCCATGTGGCGCGATTCATGCCCATGCTTCAGGCCCTGGCGGCCCGGGACGAGTTGAACGAAGTCCTCAAGACGCGGGTGGAGAAGGCCTGCGCGGTTCTGGATGAGAACGCGCCGCTTTACCCCAATGATTTCCGCAAGGATACGGACCTCTCCCATATCCTTGAAAACTGCAACGACCTCGACGAGGCGGCCCTCGCCGCCTTGGGGCGGGAATACGCCCTGGCCGGACGCGTGGTCTCCCTGCGCTCCTTCGGCAAGGTGACCTTCTTTCATCTCAAGGATCCCACCGGCCGCATGCAGGTGTACGCCGCCCGAGACGACATGGGCGCGGAGAACTACCAGCGCTTCAAGAAGGTCGACATCGGCGACATCGTGGGCGTGATCGGTGACCTCTTCCGCACCAAGACCGGCGAACTGACCGTGCGGGCCAAGGACGTGCGGCTGGTGTCCAAGTCCATGCGCCCCCTGCCCGAGAAGTACCATGGCCTCAAGGACGTGGAGACCCGCTACCGCCAACGTTACGTGGACCTCATCGTGACCCCGCGCACGTCGGAGATCTTCCGGCGGCGCACCCTGATCGTCCGCGCCCTGCGCAACTACCTGGACGCCAAAGGCTTCATGGAAGTCGAAACGCCCATGATGCAGCCCATCCCGGGCGGCGCCACGGCCAAGCCCTTCGAGACCCACCACAACGCCCTGGACATGAAGCTTTACATGCGCATCGCTCCGGAGTTGTATCTCAAACGTCTTCTGGTGGGCGGGTTCGAGCGTGTGTACGAGATCAACAGAAACTTCCGCAACGAGGGCATCTCCACCCAGCACAACCCCGAGTTCACCATGCTCGAGTTCTACTGGGCCTATGCCGACTACCGCGATCTCATGGACCTCACCGAGGACATGTTCGCCCACGTGGCCCGCGAAGCCACGGGCAGTTCCGTGGTGCCCTACCAGGGGCAGGACATCGACCTCACGCCCGGGGCCTGGAAACGCGTGACATTCCATGATTCGCTGCAGACCATCGGCGGCGTATCCCCGGAGATATACACCGATTACGATCAGTGCGCGGCGCTGGTGCGCAAGAGCGGCGAGAAGGTCATCAAGGGCGAGAAGCTCGGCAAGCTCCAGGCCAAGCTCTTCGACCTCTTCGTCGAGCCCAAGCTCATTCAGCCGCACTTCATCTATCATTACCCCACGGACATCTCGCCCCTGTCTCGACGCAACGAAGACAACCCCGATCTCACGGATCGCTTCGAGATGTTCATCGCCGGTCGCGAGATGGCCAACGCCTTCTCGGAGCTGAACGATCCGGTGGACCAGAGATTGCGCTTCGAGGAGCAGGTGCGTGAGAAGGCCGCCGGAGATGAGGAGGCCCACTTCATGGACGAGGACTACGTCCGCGCCCTGGAGTACGGCATGCCTCCGGCCGCGGGCGAGGGCGTGGGCATCGACCGCCTGGTCATGCTGCTCACGGACAGCCCTTCCATTCGCGAGGTCATTCTCTTTCCGCTCCTGAGGCCCGAGGTCGGAGCCTGATGCGCGGCGGCCGCTTCGAAGCGTTCATCGCCCTGCGCTACCTCTTCGCCCTGCGCAAGCAGTCGTTCATTTCGATCATCTCGATCTGCGCGGTCTGCGGCGTGGCCCTGGGCGTGGCCGCGCTCATCGTGGTCATCGGAGTGATGAACGGCTTTTCCAAGGACTTGCGGGACAAGATTCTGGGCGTGAACGCCCATGTGATCATCAGTTCCCTGGCGGGTGGAGTCCGCGACGCCGAAGCTGTGGAGACGGCCGCCTCCCAGACGCCGGAGGTGATGGGCGTGACCCCCTTCATCTATTCCGAGGTCATGCTTTCCAGCCCGGAGGGTGTCAAGGGGATGGTCCTGCGCGGCATCGACCCGCGCACTGCCGAGAGCGTGCTGAGCCTGTCCAAGGACATGCTCGACGGCAGTCTCTCCGCACTGTCCGACGACGACCCCGACGGACGGCCCGGCATCATCATCGGCAACGAGCTGGCCAAGCGCCTGTCGCTCTCCCCGGGCATGCAGGTGAGTCTGCTCTCGCCCTCCGGGCGCCATACAGCGGCCGGCTTCCAGCCCAAGATCCGCAATTTCATCGTCCAAGGCACCTTCCGCACCGGCATGTACGAATACGACTCCTCCCTGGGGTACGTCACCGTGGAGGCGGCCCGCGATCTTCTGGGCTACAAGCCGGGCTTCGTCTCCGGCCTGGAGGTGCGGATCAAGGACGTGGATCGCGCCGAACAGGTCAGTCAGTCCCTGCGCCAGCGCCTGAGCGGTTTCCCGGTCTACGTGCGCCACTGGCAGGAGATGAACGCCAACCTCTTCGCGGCCCTCAAGCTGGAAAAGACGGCCATGTTCATCATCCTGGCCATGATCGTGCTGGTGGGCTCGTTCAGCATCGTGAACACCCTGGTCATGCTCGTCATGCAGAAGACCAAGGACATAGCCATACTCATGTCCCTTGGCGCCGAACCGTCCAGCATCAGCCGAATCTTCATGCTCCAGGGCACCTTCATCGGCGTCATCGGGACGATCCTGGGCTATGCCCTGGGTGTGCCCACCAGCCTGCTGCTCAAAAAATACCAGTTCATCAAGCTGCCGAGCGACGTCTATCCCGTGGATTACCTCCCGGTGCGCCTGGAGGCTCTGGACATGACGCTCATCGGTCTGGCGGCTCTGGCCCTCTGCTTCCTGTCCACCCTGTATCCGGCCCGGCGTGCCGCGGCGCTCAACCCGAGCGACGCCTTGCGTTATGAATAGCGAGCCGCTATATCTCCTCACCGGGGTCGGCAAGGAATACGACGGCCCCACCGAGCGCCTGCGGGTGCTGGGCAAGATCGATCTGCGCATCGAGGCCGGCGAATCCGTGGCCATCATCGGAGCCTCGGGGTCGGGCAAGACCACGCTCCTGCACATCATGGGCACCCTGGATACGCCGACGCACGGAGACGTCCGCTTCGCCGGACAATCCCTGAAGGGGCTCTCGGTCCAGAAGCGTTCGGTGTTGAGGAACCGGGACATCGGTTTCGTTTTCCAGTTCCATCACCTTTTGGCCGAGTTTTCGACCCTGGAGAACGTGGCCATGCCCGGAATCATCGGCGGCCTGGGGCGCGAGGCCTCCTTGCGACTGGCCCGCGAGGCTCTGGGGCAGGTCGGGATGGAACATCGCATGGAACATCGGGTGACCACGCTGTCCGGCGGTGAGCGCCAGCGGGCGGCCATCGCCCGGGCCATCCTGCTCAAGCCCAAGGTCGTGCTGGCCGACGAGCCCACCGGCAACCTGGACGAAAAGACGGGGCAGGCCGTGGGCGATCTGCTGGTTTCCCTGAATCGGGATTTGGGCATGACTTTTGTGGTCGTTACGCATAATGTCGATTTGGCCAGCGTCATGGGACGCCGCCTGGAGCTACGTTCGGGAGAACTCTATGCGCACTAGGAAAGCCCTTCTCGGCCTGCTTCCACTTCTCCTCCTCGCCGCTCTCGTCTTCGCTCCCGGCAGCGTTTCGGCGGCGCCTGAAAAATCCGGCGTGAAGATCGCGGTCCTGCCCTTCGAGGTGAACACGGGCGAGGATCTCGCCTACCTCAAGCAGAGCCTGCCGGATCTCCTCTCCGACCGCTTCAAGGCCGCCGGTTACGCCTTGACCGACTCCGCCGAAACCCGGGCCGCCGCCGCCCGCCTTGGCGTCATGGACGCGGCCAAGGCCCGCGAGGTGGCCCGCGCCATGGGGGCGACACACGCCATCTACGGCAGCTTCTCCCAGGTGGGCGAATCACTTTCCGTGGACGCCAAGCTCGTGGACGCCGGGGCCCAATCTCCCGTGATGCCCGTCACCGTGGTCAAACAGGGACTCATCAATCTGCTTCCGGCCCTGGACGGCGTGGTTCAGAACGTCTCCCACCTCGTCCTTTCCGGCGACACCATCGCCGAGATCGACGTGGAGGGCACCAAGGTTCTGGACAAGGACGTGATCCTCATGCGCCTGACCATGCGCAAGGGCGAGACTTACGACCCCAAGGCAGTGAACCGCGACCTGAAGACCATTTATGATCTCGGCTACTTTGACGACGTGCGCATCAAAGTGGCGGACGTGCCCGGCGGCAAGAAGATCGTCGTCGCGGTCAAGGAGCGCCCCCGCATCCAGGCCATCGGCGTCACCGGTTCGGAAAAATTCGACGCGGATGACATCACCTCGGCCATTTCAACCAAGAAGGGTGCGGTCCTCAACCCGAAAGTCCTGGCGGACGACATCAACGTGATCCGCGAGATGTACCGCAAGGACGGCTATTACAACGCCAAGATCTCGCATCAGGTCGAGACATCCGGCGATGGACAGGCGCGCCTGAATTTCGTCGTGGAAGAGGGCAAGAAGCTCTACGTCGAGAACATCCGCATCGAGGGCTGCAAGAGCCTGGACGCCGACGACATCAAGAATGGGCTGGCCGTCAAGGAAAAAGGTCTTCTCTCCTGGTTCACCAAGAGCGGCGTGCTCAAGGAGGACATGCTGGAGCGCGACGCCTCATACATCATGAGCTACTACGGCGATCACGGCTTCATTGAGGCCCGGGTCGGCAAACCCGAGGTGGAGATCAAGGAGGACCGCATCGAGGTGGTCTTCCGCGTGGAGGAGGGGCCGCGGTTCAAGACCGGCGAGATCACCTTCGAAGGCGATCTCATCACCGATCCCACGACCCTTGCCGATGTGACCAAGGCCGACGAACTGGGCGTGGACCACCAGTATTTCAACCGTTCCGTGGTGCGCGAGGACATCAAACACCTCGGTGCGTACTACAACAATTACGGCTACGCCTATGCCGAGGTGGATGTGCGCACCAACGTGCATCCCGAGGACAAGGTCGTGGACGTTATCTATGTCATCTCCAAACACCAGAAGGTTCATATCCGGCGCGTGGTGCTCGAGGGCAACACCAAGACCCGGGACAACGTCGTGCTGCGCGAGATGCGTCTGGCGGATGGCGATCAGTTCAGCGGCGAGAAGTTGCAGCGCTCCACGGAGCGTTTGAACAAGCTGAACTACTTCAGCGACGTGGATATCGAGCCCGTGCCCACGGGCGACCCCGACGAGATGGACCTCAAGGTCAAGGTCACGGACAAGCCCACGGGCAAGATCGGCGGCGGCGTCGGGTATTCGTCCTACGATGGTGTGTTTTTCGGCGGCAATGTCGGTGAGAACAACCTTTTCGGCAAGGGGTACGCGGCCAACTTCTCCGGTTACGTGAGCAAGAAGACCACCAACTACACTTTGAGTTTCCTCAATCCCAGGATCAACGACTCGCTCTGGGCCGGAATGGCCAAGGCCTACGCGGTGGAGAGCGATTTCGTGGACTTCGACCAAAACACCGTTGGCGGCACCGGCGGCGTGAGTCATCCCCTGGGCGAATACACGACGGCCTACGTCAACTACCGCCTGGACTTCTACGACATCACGGATGTCAAGGACAACGCCGCCCGTGACGTGAGGAAGTCTGCCGGTTCCCATGTGGCCAGCGTCATCAACGGTTCCATAATCCGGGACACCACGGACCGCCTGTACAACCCCACCCGGGGCAACGTGACCACGATCCTGCTGGAGAACGGCGGCGGCGTGCTCGGCGGCACCGACGAATTCATCAAAACGGGTTTTGAAAACAGCTATTACCAGACTCTGTTCGGGGATCTCGTCTTCCACGGGAAGTTCAACATCGGCTTCGTGGGCGAGAACTTCAACGGTGAGGAAATCCCGGTGGTCGAACGTTACTACCTGGGCGGCATGGACAACGTGCGCGGCTATTCCTACCGGAAGATATCCCCCCAGGATTCGGATGGTGAGCGCATGGGCGGCAACAAGAGTCTGTACACGAACCTGGAACTCATCCATCCTTTGAATAAGGACATGGGCATCTATGGCGTGACGTTTTTCGACGCCGGTGGTTCCTGGAAGGAAGGGGATTCCTATTTGAGCACTCCCACCCTGGTCCACGGCGAAATGCCGCCCCTCGGCCTGTACAAGAGCGTGGGCGGGGGCATTCGCTGGATTTCGCCTTTCGGACCGCTGCGGTTCGAGTACGGCTACGGTATCGACGACCTGTACGAAAGCTCGCACCACAAGTTTGAATTCAGCATGGGGCAGCAGTTCTAGGCCGGAAGCGTCCGGAAGCGCCCTTTGCCTTGTGCGTGGATTCGGTGTAGAGGCGTTCGGGTTTCACGGGACGACTTTCGCCGGGGAGCGGAGTTCGTCCCAATCTGTCCGGTCCCAATCCATTGAAGGAGAACACAGATGAAAAAGATTCTCGCGGCGATGCTTTTCCTCGTCTTCGCGCTTCAGGTTCCGGCCTTCGCCGGGCCGCTCAAGGTGGGCGTCGTGGATCGCGGTGCGGTGCTCAAGAAGTCCGAGCCGGGCGCCGCCGCCCTGGCAAAGCTCAAGGCCCAGTCCGAAAGCATGCGCGCCGATCTGGAGCGCCAGAAGAAGGACATCGAGAAGATGCGCGAGGATCTCCAGAAGCAGGGCATGGTCCTGTCCATGGAGGCCAAGCAGGAAAAGGATCTTCAGTTCAAGCGCCGCGTGCGTGACTTCCAGGACACCCAGGCCGGCTACGAGCAGAAGATCAAGGCCGCCGAGGCCCAGGCCCTGGACCCCGTCTGGAAGATGCTCAATGAAGTGATCCAAAATTACGCCAAGAAGAATGAGTTCACTCTGGTGCTTGAGAAGAACGACCTCATGGTTCTCTACTCCGAGTCGTCCATCGACATGGACGCGGCCGTGATCCAGGAATTGAACACCAACTGGAAGGCCAAGGGCGGCAAGTAGCATCATGCCGTTTCAGTTGAAGGAACTGGCCGAACGACTGGGCATCGAGTCACGCGGGCCGGACAAGACCATTCGGGGTGTGAACACCCTGGAGAAGGCCGGTCCCGACGAAATCGCCTTTTTGGCCAGTCCGAAGTACGCGCATCTGCTGGAGAATACCCACGCCGGGGCCGTGCTTCTCGACGAGAAGCACGCCCCGCGCGTGGAATCAGCGCTGGTCAGCGCCCACGTGCGTCTGGATTGGGCTCGGGTGGTCATGCTTTTCGCCCGTCCCCAGGGTTCCATGCGCGGTCGGCATGAACTGGCTTATGTGCATCCCGAGGCGGTGATTCATGAGTCCGCCACGGTCTATCCCTTCGCCTTCATCGGTCCAAGGGCTGAAATCGGCGCCGGAGCGACCGTTTTTCCCGGCTGTTATGTCGGCGAGGACTGCCGTGTTGGAGAGGGCAGCACCCTGTATCCCAACGTGGTGCTCATGGCGGGCACCCGGCTTGGCAGCAACGTCGTCATCCACCCCGGCACGTCCATCGGCGCGGACGGCTATGGCTACGTGCAGGGGCCGGCCGGACATGTGAAGGTGCCACAGATCGGCCGTGTGGAGATCGAGGACGACGTGGAGATCGGGGCCAACTCGGCCGTGGACCGCGCCGCCCTTGACGCCACGCGCATCGGTCGCGGCACCAAGATCGACAATCTGGTTCAGATCGCCCACAACGTGCAGATCGGCCCGTGCTGCCTGCTCGTCAGCCAAGTAGGCATCGCCGGCAGCACCACCGTGGGCGCCGGAGTGGTCATGGGCGGCCAGGCGGGTGTCGCCGACAACCTGAGCATCGGCGACGGCGCCATGCTGGCTCCCCAGGTCGGCGTGGGCCGCGACGTCCCGGCCAAGGCCGCCATCGGCGGCTCTCCTCAGATGGAATACAACACATATCTCCGCGCCGGACTGGCTTTGCCGAAACTCCCAGAACTGCTGCACCGGGTGCGTCGGCTGGAGAAGGAGATCGAGTCGCTCAAGGCGGCCCGGGAAGGAGGCCAGGATGGCTGACAAAGCCGGTGTGATCGACATCCAGCGCATACTGAGCATGCTGCCCCACCGTTATCCGTTTCTGTTGGTGGACCGGGTTACGGAGGTGGATTATCAGGCCAACACCATCACGGCCTACAAGAACGTGACCGTGAATGAGCCTTTTTTCCAGGGACATTTTCCCGGCCTGCCGGTGATGCCCGGGGTGCTCATCCTGGAAGCCCTGGCCCAGGCCGGTGGGCTTTTCGTGATGTCTCACCCCGACCTGGATCTGAACGGGAAACTTTTTCTCTTCGCCAGCGCCGACAAAGTGAAATTCCGCCGCCCGGTGGTTCCTGGGGACCAACTGTTCCTGCATGTGAGCGACTTCCGGCGGAAGATGAACCTCTGGAAGATGTCGGCCGTAGCCAAGGTGGGCGGGGAGACGGCGGCTGCGGGAGAGTTTTCCGCGGCCATGGTCAACAAGGAGAATTTTTAGTGGCCAGGAACATCCATCCCACGGCGATCATCGACAAGTCCGCCAAGGTGGGCGAGGGCACGGTCATCGGCCCGTATGTCGTCGTCGACGCGGACGTGGTCATCGGCGAGAACTGCCGCATCGAGCCCTTCGTACACATCAAGCGGTTCGTGAGCATGGGGTCGGGCAACCATATCCATTCCAACGCCTGCATCGGCGGTGAGCCCCAACATCTGGGATTTCGCGGTGAAGACACCCTGGTGGAGATCGGCGACAACAACATCATCCGCGAGAGCGTGACCATCCACCGCGGTACGGCTCAGGGCCGCGGCAAGACCATTCTGGGATCCAACTGCCTGCTTATGGCGTATGCCCACATCGCGCATGACTGCGTGGTGGGCAACAAGGTCATCCTGGCCAACTCCGTGAACTTGGCGGGTCACGTGGAGGTGGGCGACTGCGTCGTGGTCAGCGGCATGGCCGCTGTACAGCAATGGATCAAGATCGGCGAGTACGCCTTCCTCGGCGGCGCGAGCGGCTACAACCTGGACATCCCGCCCTACATGTTGGCCCACGGTGTGCGCGGTAAGCTTTTCGGGCCCAATCTCATCGGCCTCAAACGCCACGGGTTCACGGCCGAAGCCTGCCAGGAGCTGAAGAAGGCCTATCGGATCATCTTCCGTTCCGGTCTCGGCAAGGAGGACGCCCTGGCGCGCGTGGAAGCCGAACTGCCCGATATCCCCGAGGTCGCCCGGCTGGTGGCCTTCATACGGGAAAGCAAGAACGGCGTCGCCCCGGCGTCGGCCAGCAAGAACGGCAACGGAGAATAACCGATCGCGGAGGGACCATGACCGAGACCCCGGCAGTCATCGGCCTCATTGCCGGCGGCCGTCAATACCCTCTGCTCGTGGCCCAGGGCGTCAAGGCCGCCGGGCATCCCCTGGTGGCGGTCGGATTCACCGGGCATTCCAACATGGACGTCGCCGGGCTGGCCGACGAGTTTCGCGAGATGAAACTCGGCCAGCTCGGCAAACTCATCGATTTCTTCAAACAGCACGGCGTACGTCGCGTGATCATGGCCGGGACCATCAACAAGCCCAAGGCCATGGACATCCGTCATCTGGACATGCGCGCTCTGAAGCTCGTGTTCAGGCGCAAGGACAAGGGCGATGACGCGTTGCTGCGGGCCCTGGCCGGTGAATTCGAGACCGAGGGCATGACCGTGGTTCCGGCCCACGTTTTTCTGCCCGACCTGCTCACTCCTGAAGGAGTCCTTTCCCGTCGCGCCCCGGATGAACGGGAGATGTCGGATGCGCGCTTCGCCATTGAGGTGGCCCGTGCGTTGGGGCGGTTGGACATCGGCCAATGCGTGGTGGTGCGCGAGGGCATCGTCAGCGCCGTTGAGGCGCTGGAGGGCACGGACGAAACCGTACGCCGGGGTTGCGCCCTGGGCGGACCCGGTTGCGTGGTGGCCAAGGTCTTCAAACCCGGTCAGGAAGACCGCGTGGATCTGCCGAGCATCGGCCCGGACACCCTGAGGATCATGGCTCAGGGGGGCGCGAGCTGCCTCGTCGTGGAGGCGGGCAAGAGCCTGTTTTTCGACCGCGAGGCCGCCTTGGCCGAAGCCGACCGGGCGGGCATCGCTGTCTATGGTTTTCCCGGGGCCAGGGATGAGACCCCGGGTTCCTGCTGACATGGAGGTCCGGCGGCCCACCGGAGCGTTTTCATGACCATGTTTCTGCGCGGCCTGCGCATCCTGATCGCGAGTCTTCTCTTTCTCGGCGTTTTGACCGGGGGGGGGCTTTTCCTCCTTTCCCGACATCTGGATTCCCCCGCCTTCCGTGAACGCCTCGCCGCCGAACTGCGGGCGCTTACCGGCCGCCCGGTCCTTCTGGGCGGGGATTTGCGCGTGACGGTCTTTCCCGTGCTCGGGGTGGAAGCCAAGCGCATCAGTCTGGGCAGTCCGGAGGATTTCGGAGACGTGCCCTTCGCCACGGCCGACAGACTGGTCGTGGGTCTCGGTTTGCGCCCTCTCTGGGAGCGGAGGTTGGACCTGAGCACCGTGATGCTGGACGGGGTCGCCGTGAACCTCGTGCGTCTGCCCGGCGGCCGGGGAAACTGGGAAGACTGGGGGGGGGCCTCTGTTGCTGAGGATTCCGCCGCGACGTCCTCGGGCACACCTTCGGTCTTGTCCTCCTTGCCCGCCTTCGTGGTGCGTGGTTTGGCGGTTTCCGATGCCACCGTGCGCTTCGAGGATCGCGAGAGCGGCGAGGCCGTGGTTCTCAACGGCCTGAGTCTGCGCACGGGAGCCTTCACCCTGGGACAGCCCGTGGCCTTCAGCCTGCTGGCCGACCTCGACTGGGAGGGCATGGGCCTGGACGCCCGCGCCCAACTGTCGGGCAAGATGAACACCGACTTCGAGGCTGAAAGCGGAGCCTTGTTCCAGGAAGCCGTCTTGCAGCTGGACGTGGCGGGTGGGCCGCTGCCCAAGGGGGCCAGGGCGGTTCTGCTGGCCGACCTGGACTTCGACTACCGTCTGGGCAGTCTTTCCCTGCACGATTTTCGGATGAAGACCTTGGGCCTGCAACTGGCCGGAAACGTCACGGGAAAGGATTTGTATGCCGCTCCCACCTTGGTGGGGCACTTCGAGATCAAGCCTTTCAACCCCCGCGCCTTCATGGAGCGCAATTTCCCGGACCTGAAGCTCAGGCGCGGCGACACGCTGAAGAACGCCTCGTTCAGCGCCGAGATCAAGGGTGACGCCACGTCCCTGGCCCTCACGGACATGGTCCTGGCTCTGGACGACACCCGCGTGACGGGTTCGTTGACCCAGAAGGGTTTCGCCCATCCCCGCTACGACTTTGATCTGAACGCCAACACCTTGGATCTGGAACGCTACAGTGGACTCTGGGAGGAGAAGGGTGGGGAGCGCAAGGGCGTCCAGACCGACAAGACGGAGACGGCAACCTCGGCGGGCGCGCCGTTTTTGCTGCTCCTGAAGCATCACGTCCAGGGCCGTCTGGCCCTTGGGGCGTTCCGCGCCCAAGGAATCCAGGCCGTCGATTGCCGGCTGGAGTTCGCCTCCGGCGATGGTCGGCTGAGTTCCGAACTGAAGACGGCCAAGATGCTGGGCGGGACCGTGTCCGCGGCGCTTACGGCCCAGTCCCGGAAAAATTCCGGCGTCTCCGATCTGCTGCTTGGCGCGACCCTCCGCGGCGCGGACATCGATCTGAGCCGTGTGCCGTACCTGCCCGAGCCCCGCTCCTGGCGTTTGAGTGGCAAGGGAACGGTCACGGCGAATCTCGAGCTACCCCTGTCGGACCTGTCGCGGCTGCCCACGGAACGGGAAATCATGGCGGCGCTCAAGGCCGAGGCCACGTTGTCGGCCCAGGCCGGCATGTTGAGCCTGGCGGGCAAGGGCCCGGTGGAAAAATACGACTTCAGCACCGCCGACGCCATGGTGCGCCTCGGCCCGACGCCTCAGCCCGCGCCGGGGGATGGCTTGGCCGCCAACACCGATATGAGTCTGCGCGTGGTGCGCGCCTCCCCCCGTCTGACGGCCGGGGTTCAGGTCCAGGGGGTGGTGCTTCTACCCAAGTCCGGCGGAGTGCGGTTGCGCGGCGCGGCGACGAAGATGACCCTGGCCAGCGTGTTCGGCCGGGGGGAGGAGGTCCGTGTCGATCTGTCCGGCCAGACGGACCTGGACAGCGCCGCCGAAACATTGGCCGTACGGAGCCTGAAGGCCCAAGGCATGGGCCTCGGCCTGTCCGCCGATCTGACCGGGACGAAGATTTTCAGCGACGGATACTCCCTCAGCGGCACGGCCGAGTTCCGTCAATTCAACATGCGTCGGGTGCTCAAGCTGTTCCATCTGCCGCAGCCACGCACCGCCGACCCCGGTGTTCTGGACGAACTCACCGGAACCACGGGCTTCACGCTTACGGCCAATGGCGTGGCTTGCTCCGACATGAACCTGAGCATGGACGACACGCCGCTCACCGGGCGGGTGGCGGTGACGAATTTCAATACCCCGCGAGTCACGTTCGCCGTACAGGCCGGAGCCCTGGACCTGGATCGCTATTTGCCGCCGCGGGCGAAGGGCGACCCCGCCGGGGGGGGCGGGGGCGGAACTCCCGGCAAGGCCAGGGCGCATCCCGATCCTCTGCCGTTGGATGTCCTGCGGGCGGTGAACGCCGAAGGCGAGGCCGCGTTCAAGAGCTTCAAGGCCTACAACATCACGCTCAAGAACGTGAAGCTGGGCCTCAAGGCCGCCGGAGGCGACCTGCGGCTCAAGCCGCTGAGCGGGGCATTTTACGGCGGGCGTCTGGATGGGGGGGTGACCCTCAAGGCCGACCCGAAGTCTCTGGCCGCTTCCCTGAATTTGGAAGCCCGGGAGTTTCAGAGCGGCCCCTTTCTGCAAGACGCCATTGAAAAGGAATACCTGCGCGGGGCCACGAACCTTTCCTTGGGTTTGACCGCCTTCGGCGCCACGGACACGGACTTGCTGCGTACCCTGGGAGGTTCCGTGAAGCTTGAGATGGGCGAAGGATCCTACCGGCTTTTCGGCCTGGGAACCGCGTCGGACAGCGCCGCCCGCACCAGTTTCAACAGCCTTGAAGCCTCCTTCAAGGTCCACCAGGGAGTCTTCTCCACCAACGACTTCGCCATGCGGGGATCGCTGGTCTCGGCCACGGGCAAGGGGCAGTTCAGTCTGGCCGAGGAAACCATCGAGATGACGATCAACGCCACCCTGGTTGCCACGCCGAACGTGCCCATCCGGGTCTACGGCGACCTCTATGACCCGAGCTTCGCCTTGCCGCCGGTGAAGCTCCTGAACAACACCGTGCAGGATCTTCTCGGAGTTCCCGCCAAGTCTCTCAAGCTGCTCAAGGATCTTGTCTTCTGAAGCACAGTTGCATCGCGCGTCTGCGTCGGTGTAGAGTCGCCGCAAGGAGCGGACCATGACCGAAGACTCGGCGGGAACGGGGCTGGACAAAGTCCAGGCCAACCTGAAGCGGCATTTCAACCGGGATATCTGGGTTGGAGCCGGGGGAGGCTCGGGCGAGGGAGTCTTCGGACGGGCGCTCAACGCGGTTTCGCGCTGGAGCTATCTCGTGGCCAGCGGGTTCTTCGAGAACCAGTGTCTGATCCGGGCCTCGGCCCTGACCTTCACGACGATCCTGTCCATTGTGCCGTTCCTGGCCGTGGCTTTCGCCATTTCCAAGGGCTTCGGCATGCAGAACACGGAATTCGTCCGGGGGCTGCTCCTGCGCATCACCGGCGACCGCGCCGAGGTGGTGGAGAAGATTCTGAGCTACATCGCCAACACCAACGTGCGTACCCTGGGCTGGCTCGGCGTGGCCACCCTCCTGGCCACGGTCTTCTCCATGGTCGGCACGGTGGAGAAGGCCTTCAACACCATCTGGGGGGTGCGTCGGGGGCGTACGCCCTGGCGCAAGTTCACGGACTTCTTCTCCGTTATCCTGGTCTGCCCGTTGATCATTCTGGTCTCGGCCAGCCTGACCGTCAGCCTGCGCAAGAGCGACATTGTCCGGGAACTGCTTTCCGTCTCGGTCATCGGCGGGCTGGAAGGCCTCGTGCTCCAGATCGTGCCCGTCCTGCTCATCTCACTGGCCTTCACCTTCGCCTACGCCTTCATCCCCAACACCCCCGTTCGCCTCTCCGCCGCGGCCGTCGGGGGCTTCGTCGCCGGCGTGCTTTGGCAGTCCGCCCAGTGGGGCTACATTAACTGGCAGATCGGCGTGACCAAGTACAACGCCATTTACGGCAGTTTCGCCCAGTTGCCGCTGCTCCTGATCTGGCTCTACATCAGCTGGGTCATCGTCCTGCTCGGGGCGGAAATGGCCCACGCGCAGCAGAACCTGAACACCTTCACCACCCGGCGGTTCCTGGGCCGGGCCAGCCTGGAGGAACGGCAGAAGGTGGCCCTGTTGCTCATGCTCGTCGCCACCCGGCGCTTTCTCGACGGCGAGGCCCCGGCCGCCATGGGTGAGTTGGCCCGCCGCTTGGCCGTGCCGGTGGAACTGGTGGGGGATCTCTGCGCGCGTCTGGTCGCCGCCGGGCTCATCGTCCTCGGCGGGGAGAACAGTCGGGCCGAAGTGGCCCTGGCCCTCAATCCCGAGCGCATCCGCGTCTTCGAGATCCTGGACGCCATGGCGGGTCGCGTCCCCTTCCAGGAACGCTTCGATCTGACGGGCGGGCGCTTCCGTTTCGTGGACGAAACCTTCGACGCCCTGCGCCACGCGGCCCAGGACAGCCCGGCCAACCTCACCCTGTCGGAATATTCGACCCGGCTTGATCCCGGGAGCGGCGCGGACGCCTCCGCCGAATCCGTTCCCGAGGCTTGATCCGATTGGTCAGCGCCCCGGACGTCCCGGGGGATCGCTGGAGCGGAAGGCCCCCCCCAGGAGATAATGGGCGGTCTTGGCCGTCTCCAAAAGCACGAGCAGGGCCGAGCGCCGGTCCTTCCACCAGCGTTCGGCCAAAGCCTCGCGCGGGTCGGGGCAGGCCAGGATTTCACTTTCGGGAAAGATGCGGGAAAAGACCAGCTTGGCCCGGCGGCAGTGGAAGGGGCCGGTCACCAGGAGCAGCGTGCGCGGGGGAGAGGGCAGCGCGCCGCGCAGGGCCTCGGCCTCCTCCACCGTGCTCACCACGCCGTTGCCGTACAAATGCACCGCCTCCCGGGGCACGCCCTTGAGGGCCAGGGCCTGCTGGACATAGTCCTCCTCGCGGGTGAAGCGCAGGCCGAGGGCGGGCAGATCCTTGTGCGGGAGAAATTCCACCCGGCTCACATAGAGCGCCGGGGAGAATCCCTGCTTGTAGAGTTCCGCCCCATAGATGGCGCGTACCGGGTTGCCGCCCAGGAGCACGATGGCGTCCGCCGCCTTGGGCGCGTCGCCGGATTCCATCAGACGTCCCAGGAAGGGAAAAACGGCGGCCGCCAGCAGGGTGACGAACAGGGCCAGTCCCCCCAGCACGAGCAGGATTCCCTTCAGCAGCCGCATGTTCACTCTCGTCCGGCGGGGTAGACCGCCTCGTAACGGGCCTTGAGTTCGGCCAAGCGCCCCTGTTCCACGGCCTGCCTGGCCTGGGTCGCGAGATCCAGGAAGAAGGTCAGGTTGTGGATGGTGTTCAGGCGGTAGGAGAGCAGTTCGCGGGAGACGTAGAGGTGGCGCAGATAGGCCCGCGAGAAATGGGTGCAGGCGTAGCAGCGGCAGGCCGGGTCCAGGGGACCGTCGTCCTCGCGGTATTCCGCGCGCTTGATGTTCACCTTGCCGAGAGAGGTGAAGAGCGTGCCGTTGCGGGCGTTGCGCGTGGGCAGGACGCAATCGAACATGTCCACTCCGGCTTCGATGCCGGTGAGGATGTCCATGGGGGTGCCCACGCCCATGAGGTAGCGCGGCTTGTCGGCGGGCAGCATGGGCGCGATGTGGCGCAGGATGGAGTACATTTCGGCCGTGGACTCGCCCACCGAGAGACCGCCTATGGCGAAGCCGTCGAAGGGGATCTCGGCCAGTTGGGCCAGGCTCCTTTCGCGCAAGTCCAGATGGAAGCCGCCCTGGGTGATGCCGAAGAGCAGCTGGTCGCCGGAACCCTTGGGGTAGGCCTCGCGGCAGCGTCGGGCCCAGCGCGTGGTCAGCTCCAGGGATCGGGCCGTGTACTCGCGGTCCGCGCCGAAGGCCACGCATTCGTCCAGGACCATCATGATGTCCGAACCCAGATTCCTCTGGATGGAGACGACCTTTTCCGGGGAGAAGAAATGCTTGGAGCCGTCGATATGCGAACGGAACTCCACGCCCTCTTCGCTGATGCGCCGGATGTCCTGGAGGCTGAAGACCTGGAAGCCGCCGGAATCGGTGAGGATGGGGCCGTCCCAGCCCATGAATTCATGCAGGCCGCCGCGCCGGGCCACCAACTCGTCCCCGGGCCGCAGGTAGAGGTGGTAGGTGTTGCCGAGCAGAATCTGCGTCCCGGCTTCCTTGAGGTCGCGGGGGCAGACGCTCTTGACCGAGCCCACGGTGCCCACGGGCATGAAGGCCGGGGTCTGGACCACCCCGTGGGCCGTGACCAGGGAGGCCCGCCGGGCTTGGCCGTCGCGCGCCAGGATGGTGAATTCGCCGGGGCGGGTCATCGGGAGACTCCGTTCTTCGGGCAGATGTCGGCCAGGATGCAGTCCGCGCAGTGCGGCTTGCGGGCCTGGCAGACCTCGCGGCCGTAGTAGACCAGGAAGTGGTTCACGTCGCCCCAGGCCTCGCGCGGGAAGAGCGGCATGAGATCCTTCTCGATGACCAGCGGGTTGTCGCTCTCGGTGAACCCCAGGCGGAAGGCCAGACGCGTCACGTGGGTGTCCACGGCGATGCCCTCATGCATGCCGAAGGAGTTGGAGAGCACGATGTTGGCGGTCTTGCGGGCTACCCCGGGCAGGGTGGTCAGCTCGGCCATGCTCCGGGGCACCTCGCCGCCGAAGCGCTCCATGATGAGCGTTGCGGCGGCCTTGAGGTTCTTGGCCTTGTTGCGGAAAAAACCCGTGGAGCGGATCACATCCTCGATCTCGTCCTGCCCGGCGCGGGACAGTTCCGCCGGGCCGGGCCAACGGCGGAAGAGTTCCGGCGTGACCTTGTTCACGCGCGCGTCCGTGCATTGAGCCGCCAGCACGGTGGCCGTCAGGAGTTCCCACGGGCCGGTGTGGTCCAGGGCGGGCTCGGGATGGGGATAGCGCAGGCGCAGACGCTTGAGGACTGCGGCGGCGCGTTCGGGGCGTTCGTTTTTCGGCATGCCGGGGTGGTAGCATCTCACGGCCCGGGGCTCAAGGCTCGACGAGGCACTTTTCCGTTGCAATGGAGCGCGAAGATTGTATCTTGGCTTCAGCGCGCGGCGCTTTTTCCGGAGGAATGAGATGAAACGTCTGATCTGTTTGGTGATCGCCCTCTATGCCGGGTTGGTTCTGGCCTCCTTCGGCATGGCCGCGGACGAGGCCAAGGATCTGGTGAACAATACGTGTTCCAACTGCCATTCCATGTCCAGGGTCTGCGACCGTCTGGGGCGGCTGGATTCGGCCGCATGGTCCGGAATCGTGGCCCGCATGCGCGGGCACGGGGCGTCCCTGGACGCCGGGCAGCAGGATCTGGTGGCCGAGTACCTCGGCGGCCTCAAGCCGGACAAGGCGACCTTCTGCAACTAGCATGGCCGAGATATTCGTCTACGTCACCTGTGAGAGCCCGGAGCAGGCCGAGGCCATCGGCGCTGCCTTGGTGGAGCGCAGGCTCTGCGCCTGCGTGAACATCCTGCCCGGTATGCGCTCCCTGTATTGGTGGAAGGGCAAGCTGGAGCGCGGCGACGAGACCGTGCTCGTGGCCAAGACCCGCGACTCCTTGCTCGGCCCGCTCACGGAGGCGATCAAGGCCCTGCATTCCTACGAGGTTCCCTGCGTGGTGGCCCTGCCCATCCTGGGCGGCAACCCTGATTTTCTGCGTTGGATCGCGGACGAGACGTCTCCGTCCGCCGGATAGGACCGATTCATGGACCGGGGCCCTTTCCGCGGCCGCCGGAACGCATGCACGATGGAGGACCCATGCGCATACTGGTCTGCGGCTCCCTGGCATTCGACCGCATCATGCCCTTCCCCGGGCGTTTTTCCGAGCACATCCTGCCGGACAAGATCCACATTCTGAATGTCTGCTTCCTGGTCAACGGAGTGGAGGAGAAGTTCGGCGGCACCGCCGGGAACATCGCCTACAGCCTGGCGCTGCTGGGTGAGAAGCCTGTCATCGTGGGCTGCGCCGGCAAGGACTTTGGGCCGTATGACGCCTGGCTCGCGAAACTCGGGCTGTCCCGGGAGGGCATCCGGCGCATCGAGGACGAGCACACCGCCGGAGCCTACATCACCACCGACCTTTCGGACAACCAGATCACCGGCTTCAACCCCGGGGCCATGAAGCACCCCTCGAACTTCGATTTCTCCGGCTGCAATCCGTCGGATACCCTGGCGATCATCTCTCCCACCAACGTCACGGACATGATTGAGTATCCCCGGGCTCTCCGCAAGCTGGGCATTCCCTATATCTTCGACCCGGGCCAGCAGATCACGGCCCTGTCCGGGCCGGACATGCTCGAGGCCATCACCGGCTCGTTCATGCTCGTGACCAATGACTACGAACTGGAAATGGTCATGAAGGCCACGGGGCAGAAGCGCGAGGAGCTGAAAGAGCGCACCGTGTTCCTGGTCACCACTCTGGGCGAGCAGGGCTCCCTGGTGGCTGGAGGCGGCGCCGAGACCCGAGTGCCCGCAGCGCCGGTGGACGCGGCCCTGGACCCCACGGGAGCGGGCGACGCGTTTCGCGCCGGGCTGCTCAAGGGCTTGGCCCTGGGCAAGGACGTGCCCGAGGCGGCCCGGCTGGGTTCGGTCTGCGCGGCCTATGCCGTGGAGCGCAAGGGCACCCAGGAGCATACCTTCACCTTCGAGGAGTTCCGCGCCCGCTATCAGGGGATATTCGGCTCCCTGTCCTGAGGCGCGCCGGCCTCCGGCCGGAAAGGAGGCGTCATGACCGATCTCGCGACGGCGGCCCTGGAGGCTTATCTCAAGGAAGCCTTCGGCTCCGACGCCGTCCTGCTGCATGTGGGCCGTATCGGTCGCCCGGAGGAGCAGGGCATGAAGGCCCTGGGCTACGGCAAGCCCCTCCTGGTGCGCTTCCGGGCCGGAGGGCGGGAACGCGAGACCGTGCTCTCGACCATGCGCGGGGACAAGTATGGCCACCAGTTCTACTGGGATCGCGCCGCGATCCTCCTCTTCCAGTATGAAACATCGGCCGCCCTGGAACGCCACGTCAAGCCCCTCGGCGTGGGCTACGTGGACGCCCGGGGCGGCCTGACGCCCCTGCATGAGCCGGTCGAGTTCTTCATCCTCAACGAGAAGCTCGAGGGCCACGACTACTTCAAGGATTTGGAACGCATCCGGGGCGGCGATTTTCGTCCCTCGGACGAAGCCCTGGCCCGGGAGTTCGCCCGTTGGCTGGCGCGCATTCACGCGGCCGGGAAGGACGACCCCGATCTCTATTACCGCGCGGTGCGCAACCTCATCGGCTCGGACGAATGCATCATGGGCCTCATCGACGAGGCCTTTCCCCACCCCTATCCGGATTTCCCGGAGCAGCGCTTCTTGGACATGGAAAAGCGCGTCATAGACTGGCGCTGGAAGCTGAAACGCTATTCCCATCGACTCCGCGCGGTGCATGGCGACTTCCATCCCTGGAACGTGTTGGTGGACGACGCGGGCGGCTTCCGGGTTCTGGACCGCAGCCGGGGAGAGTGGGGCGAGCCCGCCGGGGACGTCTGCACCATGGCCATGAACTATCTGCTCTTCGGCCTCTACAACGAGCCCCGGCTGTCCGGCGCCTTCGAACGGCTCTATCGGGTCTACTTCGAGGAGTACCTGAGCCTGACCAACGACCACGAGGCCCTGGAAGTGATGGCTCCGTTCTTCGTCTTCCGAGGGCTGGTGGTGGCCTCGCCGGAGTGGTACCCGAACCATCCCCCGGCGGTGCGGCGCGGTCTGCTGCGCTTTCTGCTGAACGTCCTGGAGGACGAGGTTTTCGACTGGGAGCATGTGAACCGCTACATGGAGTGAGCATGGACGGCTGGGCGGTGTGGATCACGGGGCTGCCGGGCTCGGGCAAGAGCGCCCTGGCGCGTGGCCTGGAATCCCGTCTGGCCGCGCGCGGCCTGGACGTGGCCCGGTTGTCCATGGACGAACGGCGCAAGGAGTGGTTTCCCAAGCCGCGCTATGACGAGAACGAGCGCCGCCGGGCCTATGAACTCCTGGTCGACGAGGCCGCCGATGCCGCGGCGCGCGGCCGGGGCGTGATACTGGACGCCACGGCCCACCGCAAGGCCGTGCGCGACCTGGCCCGCGCTCGGATTCCCCGTTTCGCGGAAATCCATCTGCAATGCGGCCTGGACGCGGCCATGCGCCGCGAGGCTGGCAGACCTCAGGGGCAGGTCATGGCCGGGCTTTACGCCAAGGCTTTGGAGCGGCGGCGCACGGGCGTCCAGACTCCCGGCCTGGGGCAGGTCATCGGCGTGGACGTGCCCTTCGAGGCCGACCCCGCGGCCGAGTGCCGCATCGACAACACCGATCTGGCCAAGGAGGAAACCCTGGCGCGGGCGGTGGCCTTTTTGGACCGCTGGCTGGAGGAGGGCCGGTGAAGGGGGCGCTGGGCCTGCTGGCGCTCTGGATCGCCTGGGCCGCGCTGCACAGCCTGCTCATGACTCCGGCCGCCAAGGCTTGGTTCCGGCGGCTGCTGGGACGCGGTTTCGCCTTCTACCGTCTGGGCTTCAACCTTCTTGCCCTGGCGACCTTCGCCTCGGCCGCCCTGCTGGCTCCCCGCCTGCCCGAACCGGTCTATGTCCTGTCGCCGCCCTGGTCCTGGGCGGGGCGTCTGCTCCAGGCCCTGGGCCTGGGTCTGCTGGTCTGGACCTTCCTGGTCATCGACGGCCGCGAATTTCTGGGATTGCGCCAAGTCCGCGATTTCTTCCTCCACGGCCCGCCGCCGGACGAGTCGGGTGAGCGGCCCACGCGGCTGACTGTGAGCGGTCCCTATGCGCTCTGCCGCCATCCCATGTACCTCGCGGGTTTCCTGGTCCTTTTCGCCGAACCGGGCATGAGCTTGGAACATCTCCTCTTTTCCCTTTTCGCCGGGGGCTATTTTCTGCTCGGCTCGGTTTTCGAGGAACGACGACTTGTGCGGGCCTTTGGAGATGCCTATGTTCAATACCAGCGGCGGACCCCCCGTTTTTTCCCGTTGTCATTTCCACGCAAAGTGGTAGAGCGGGGTCCGTCGAAGCGCGCCGGGCCGCGAAGGCCCTTTGGGGACTCCTGATTTCATGAAATTTCACATCATCACATTCGGCTGCCAGATGAACGCCAACGACTCGGATTGGCTGGCCCGGGCCCTGGAGAGCAGGGGCTGGGAGCAGGCCGACGAGGAAGCGGCCCGGGTTTTCATCCTGAACACGTGCAGCGTGCGCGAGAAGCCCGAACAGAAGGTCTACAGCGTACTGGGGAGGCTGGAGCGGCATCTGCGCCGTGACCCCGAGGTCTTCGCGGCCGTGGGCGGCTGCGTGGCCCAGCAGGTCGGCGCGGGCTTTTTCGAGCGCTTCCCCTTCGTGCGCCTCGTCTTCGGTACGGACGCCGTGGCCCTGGCCCCGGACGCCTTGGAGCGCCTAGCGGCCGATCCCGAGGCGCGGCTGGCCCTGCTGGATTTCCTGCCCCATTTCAGCGAGCGCGCGGAGCCCGAACCCCGTCCGGGCGTGATGGGCCCGGCCCAGGCCTTCGTGAACATCATGCAGGGCTGCGACAACTTTTGCGCCTACTGCATCGTGCCCTACGTGCGAGGCCGCCAAAGGTCCCGGCGGCCCGGGGCCGTGCTCGAGGAGTGCCGGACCCTGGTGGAACGCGGCGCGCGCGAGATCACCCTGCTCGGCCAGAACGTGAACAGCTTCGGCCTGGATTCCGGCGGCGAGGGCGTCTCCTTCGCGGAACTGCTGCGTCGGGTGGCCGCCATCCCCGGCCTGGAGCGGCTGCGTTTCACCACCTCCCATCCCAAGGATCTGGACCCGGACGTCATCCGGGCCTTCGGTGAGTTGGAGAACCTCTGCCCGAGCCTGCATTTGCCGCTGCAGTCGGGGTCCGACGCGGTGCTTCGGCGCATGGGACGGCGCTACGATCGGGCACGGTACCTGGATCTGGTGGAGCAATTGCGCGCGGCCAGGCCCGGTCTGGCCCTGACGACGGACCTCATCGTGGGTTTCCCAGGGGAGACGGACGAGGATTTCGGCCGGACCTTGGAGATGATGGGCCTGGTGGGCTTCGAGAGCAGCTTCTCCTTCAAATATAGTGACCGCCCGGGAGTGGCCGCCGCGCGCATGGAGCCCAAGGTGTCCGAGGAGGTCGCCTCGGCCCGGTTGGACCACTTGCAGAATTTGCAAAATACGCTTACTAAAGATTGTCTAGAAAAATGCGTGGGAAGCGAGACGGTGGTCTTGATCGAGGGCCCGAGCCGGAAACAGGACGGCGGGGAGCCCTTCTGGCGCGGCCGTGATCCGGCCGGGCGCACGGTCAACGTGGCCCACGGCGGCGAGGCGGACCTGAGCGGAAAGATGATTTCGGTGCGTCTCGTGGAAGCCAAGAAGCACTCCCTGATCGGGGAGAAGGCGGGCGCTCCATGGTGAGGGTGGAAGTCTTCGGACTGGCCCTGGACGAAAAAAGCCAGGCCCCGGTTTTGATCCTCAAGGCCGTGGACGGGGAGCGCATCCTGCCCATCTGGATCGGCGCCATGGAGGCCATGGCCATTTCCGTGGCCTTGAACAAGGTGGCCTTCCCCCGTCCCATGACCCACGATCTGCTGCTGAACGTTCTGCGCGGTCTCGGCGGTCAGGTGTCCTGCGTGGAGGTGACCTCGGTGGAGGAGGGAACATTTTTCGCCGAGATCGTCATCCGCAAGGGCGAGGAGACGCTGCGGATGGACAGCAGGCCCTCCGACGCCATGGCCTTGGCGCTGCGGGCCGAGGTTCCGCTGTTCGTGCATGAGAAGGTTCTCGAACAGGCCGGGACCATGACGCCCGGTGCATACGAGGCCGTGCTCAAGAGTGAGGACGCCGACAAGTGGACCGAGGAGCTGGAGAAGCTCTCGGAGAACGGCAACAAATACAAGATGTGACGAGCGGCGTGATGATTGATCTGCACACCCATACCGTTTTCAGCGACGGGGTTCTCATCCCGGCCGAATTGGCCCGGCGGGCCGCCGTGGCCGGATATCGCGCCCTCTGCTTCACGGATCACGCCGACGAGAGCAATATTGTCCATATTCTGGAGAACCTGCGCCGTTTTGTGGCTCGGTCCTCGGCCTTCTTCGAGATCAACCTCTTCGCCGGGGTGGAGCTGACCCATGTCCCGCCCGCGCTCATCGCGGATCACGTGGCCCGGGCCCGGGAACTGGGCGCGGACTTGGTTGTGGTCCACGGCGAGACGGTGGTGGAGCCGGTGGCTCCCGGAACGAACCTGGCGGCCATCGAGGCGGGCTGCGACGTCCTGGCGCATCCCGGCATGCTCACCGAGGCCGAGGCGCGGCTGGCCGCCGAACGCGGGGTGGCCCTGGAGATCACCACGCGCAAGGGGCACAGCCTGACCAATGGACGCGTGGCGGCCCTGGCCCGGCAATGCGGGGCCAAGTTGGTCATCAACAATGACGCCCACGAGCCGGGTGATCTCGTGTCCCGGGATTTGCGGCGCAAGGTGGCCCTTGGGGCGGGGCTCACGGACGAGGAACGCGAACAGGCCGAGGCGAACGCCCTGGCCCTGGTTCAGAAGATGCTGCGGGCTTGAGACGCGGCTGTTTTTTTGGGGCGAACCCGGGGGCGATCCTCCGGTTGGGGAACATCTTCTAGAAAGGACGTGAGGCTATGGAGCTTCTCCCGGAAAGCGGCATCTTTTCCATGCTCATGCAGGCGACGCTTATGGTCAAGCTCGTCCTGCTCTTCCTTGTGAGCATGTCCATCTGGTGCTGGTCCATCATCATCTTCAAGATTCTGCTCATCAACAAGGCCAAGCGCCAAGTGGTGGAGGGCTACGAGGCCTTTCTCCAGGCCGAGGATCTCTCGGCCGGGCTGCACGCGGTGAGCCGCGATCCGCAGTCGCCCCTGGCGATCATCGGCAGCATGGCCGTGCGCGAGTTCCGCAAGCTGGAGACCGCCGAGATCGACCGTGAGCGCAAGCGCTACCTGGTCAAGGACACCCTGCGCCGCATTCTGCGTCAGGCTGTGAGCGCGGAGATGAAGCGCCTGTCCAGCTCCATCTCCATCCTGGCCACCAGCGCCAGTTCCGCGCCGTTCATCGGTCTCTTCGGCACGGTCTGGGGCATCATGCACTCCTTCCACTCCCTCGGCCAGGCACAGAGCGCGGCGTTGGCCACGGTGGCCCCGGGCATTTCCGAGGCCCTGGTGGCCACGGCCATCGGCCTGGGCGTCGCCATCCCGGCCAGCATCGCCTACAACTTCTTTCTGGGAATGCTCGCCGTGGTGGAGACCGAGATGGTCAACTTCGCGGGAGCCTTCCTGAACCGCGTCGAGCGCGAGGTGTCCTGGGTGTCCGCGCGTGGACAGCGCCGGGACAACGACTAGCCCCCTGGGGCGGAGACCATCATGGGAATGTCGCTCAACCGAGGCGGATTCATGGCCGAGATCAATGTGACGCCCTTCGTGGACGTCATGTTGGTTCTGCTCATCATATTCATGGTCACCGCCCCGATGATGACCCAGGGATTGGACGTGGACCTGCCGCAGACCAAGGCCGTGAAGGCCCTGCCCAAGGACAGCGACCACCTGGTGCTCACGGTGAAGAAGAACGGCGAGATATTTCTGGATGAATTCAAGGTCGAACTGCCGCAGCTTCAGGATCACCTGAAGAGGTTGGTCATCACCCAGCACAAGCAGCTCTTCATGCGCGCCGACAAGGAAGTTGCCTACGGCGTGGTGGTTCAGGTCATGGGCGAAATCAAGGCCGCCGGCATCGACAAGCTCGGCATCGTGGCCGATCCCGAAAAGAGCGCGCCGGCGAATCCGGCCGCCAAACAGAGCTAGGAAGGCGTGTTCGCCGGTCCTTCCGGCGACGGGCTGTAACCAGGGTGCGGTGCGTACCGTGCGGCAGAAGACCAGTTTCTTTTTTTCCATCCTCCTGCATGTGGGCATGGTCGCCATGGCCTTGCTCTGGCAGAATTTCGGCGGGGTTCGGGTGGATCTTGAAGTCCCCGCCTACACTGTGGATCTGGTGAACATCGCCCCCGGCCCGCCCCCGGGCCCCGTGGCTCCCGGCCCGGCCATTCCGGCCCAGGCTCCGAGTCCGGCCGCGCCGACCATGAATCCGGAGTCCCAGGCCAAGCCCGAACAGGCCGCCGCCGTGCCGGAGCCTCCAAAGCCGCAGCCCAAGCCGGAACCGGCCAAACCGGAACCGGTGAAGCCGGAGCCGCCGAAGCCGCAACCCAAGCCGGA
>Ga0228536_1000523_pt1 | contig 66902 bp, 52 predicted proteins | sample SJ1Smetagenome_FD_168611 | JGI IMG/M metagenome (GOLD analysis project Ga0228536, IMG submission 168611) | Enriched culture of PCE-dechlorinating microbial communities from Ithaca, New York, USA - SJ1.S | ecosystem: Engineered > Modeled > Simulated communities (microbial... > Unclassified...
ACAATATATTACAACATCAAAGAGGACATTTTTCACCTAAAAACCAGAAACTCTAATTTTCGCCTATAAGCGGCCGTCTGATCCAGTCAAACTAACGCCGGGAAATAGCCTTTTTACAACAGTCTCATCTTAAGTTCAATTTTTTTCAAAATAATCACTGTGGTGGCCAAGGAAAGATTTCACCGGCTGGATCAATATTAGAGTCACACGGACAGGATAAAAAAAAACCACGAGGAGAGGGTGCATCGTCCACTGCTCCGATGGCGAAAAACTCAATTCAAAGCGGTCTGCCTAACCGTCCCTGATCTCTGCGCGTTCCTGGAGGGGGCTTGTTCCGGGGGTATTTCTTGAGCCATGCTTTGGTCCTCCGTTATCATTGTTGAATTAAAACGGTCGGGATGGCGAGGGCCGGTGGTTCGGCGTGGCGGCCGCCACATGGTGGGAAATGTCCGAGGCGCTCGAGTCCGGCCTTCCCCCATTGCACCGGTTCAGGCCAAATTGGCCGGTGCCTGAGCCTCCCCCCAAGTTCTTCATCATGCCTTTAATGGCTCGGCCGGGAAGGAAAGTCCGCGCAAACCTTAGCCAACCCCACTGCGTTGGCCACATCGGCTTACAGCACCGCCAGCCTTGTTTGCTTGGTCCTGAGTGGCATAAACAAACAGGGAAAAGGACTGATAAAACCGCTTCCGCAGGTATGACATCATATTTTGCTGGCAGCCTCTGCTATTGACCGAATCTTCCGCTTTAGGTTACGGTTTTCCTCCTCCGAGGCCAGCATCTTTTCCATCACAAACTTCATATCGAACAGAAGGTCGGTCATCCAATGGAAGCAGGATTGTAAGTGGTGGAAAAGTTCTCTTTGTTTATCTCCCATGAGGGAGATCTCTTTAATCGTCTCTTCCCAAAGATGAGACGGTTTGGGGGGGGAACTCAGGGTGTCTCGCACCATGAGCTTGATCTCCTGCAAACGATGGTCTTGGTGTTGAAACTCTCTGATAATCTGAAAGAATTCCACCGTCTGGGGAGGATATTTGATAATATCGCCAAAATTGCGACCAGATAAGAACTCATTGAAAGTGCCTATCAGGTTCTGGGTCGCCTCAATGCCAAGATCGGCCCCTTGCGCCACTTGCGCTAAAGTTAACCATTCTTGCTGGGTCAAATTATTATAATCCTCCACGAGTCTCTCCTAATCTTTCAGATAATGGGGATACCCAGACAAGCTACCCCTCCTTCATATTATTGCCTGCAGGCCAAAAGCCCTGCCCCCGGATCCGCCCGGGGGCGGGGCGAAGCTTTCCGGTTGACTTAAAAGCTCTGAAAGTCGGCCTCTTCCAAGGGAATGACCTGTTCCGGAGGGATGACTTTAGGGGATGAGACCTCCGCTGATCGGGCCTTGGCCGAGGCCTTCTTTCCCGATGTCAGTAACGCCAGCCGGGCTTTGGGTGGGAGGGCTGCCTGGGTATGGGTAGCCCCTGTACCCAGCTGACGCCGGGAGACCTGTTGCCGGTGCTCCGGACGACCGCCATTGGCGCCCCCGACAATGGCCATGAGTTGCAGCACCGTGTCTTTCATCTGTTCGGCCTGGGCATTCATTTCCTCTGAAGCGCTGGCGCTCTCTTCGGCATTGGCGGCGGTTTGCTGCACCACCTTATCCATTTCGGCGATGGCCTGGTTGATCTGGTCCACCCCCTGGGCCTGTTCCCGGGAAGCAGCGGTGATCTCAGCCACCAATTCCTTGACCTTGTCGGTGCTCAGGGCCACGTGATCAAATTCCTTTGCCGACATTTGTACCAGCTCGGACCCTTCCTTAACTTTGTTGACCGTACCTTCAATGAGGCTGGCGGTATTTTTTGCGGCCTCGGCGGCGCGCATGGCCAAATTGCGGACTTCGTCGGCCACCACGGCGAAGCCGGCCCCGGCCTCACCGGCGCGAGCTGCCTCCACTGCGGCATTAAGGGCCAGCAGGTTGGTTTGGAAGGCGATCTCGTCGATGGTCTTGATAATTTTGGCGGTTTCATCGCCCGCCTGGGAGATTTCCCGCATGGCGTTGGTCAATTGAGACATGGAAGTGTTGGCCTGCGCCACTATCCGGCCCGTTTCCAGCATCAGGGAATTGGCCTGATTGGCGTTGTCGGCATTCTGGCGGGTCATGGCGGCCATCTCTTCCAAGGAGGACGAGGTTTCCTCCAGGGAAGCAGCCTGCTCCGAGGAGCCCTCCGCCAACTGCTGGGAGGCGGCCGCCACCTGCCCGGAGGCCGCCGCCACCTGCTCGGCGCCAGCATTGAGGGCCGTAATGGTCCGGTTGACGGGTTTGGTGATGCTCCGAGTGAGAAGAAAGGCCATGATCGCCCCCAGCAAGATGGAAACGAGGGATAGAACGATCAGGAACTGCCGCCCCCCCGTCACTGCCTGGGCCGTCTCATCGCCACTTTTATTGGCCAAATCTACCTGATATTCCACCAACGTGTTGATCTCGTCTAACAGCTTGCCCTGGGGCTGCCTGACTTCGTTAATGAGCACCCGGACGCTTTCCACCTGCTTTTCGGCCAGGGCCAGGGACACCACCTTGTCCACCAGGGGGCTCACCTCAGTATTGGCTTGTTTGATATTCCGCAGAATCTCTTTGCCCCGATCGCTGACCACGGTTTGGTCGAGTTTGCCCAGCACCTTGGCGAAATTCTGCCGGGCCTGGTCGATGCGACTCTTTTCCTGCTCTTCAATGGTCCTATCGTTGCTGAGACTCATATTGCGCACCGCCCGGGCGATCACGTTGATATTTTCCTTCAACATGAAAGCCTGGGTTACTTTGGGGAACTTATTGTCGACAATGTCCTGGAGATTGATATTCAGAGCGGACAGACGGCTCACGGCCACATATGCCATGATAACCTGGAAAAGCAGGACAATCGTGAAGCCCACAGCCAGTTTCGTACCTAACTTGAAATTCTTGAATGACATGACTACCTCCTGATTGAAAATGAAACTCTTGGGGATGATTTTCTTAATTACAAATCGCGTGCCAGACAATCAGTGGAATAAGCATTGAAAATCATGGAATAAATATTTTTTACCATTTCCCTCCCCAAAGGAATTTTCCGAAAATAAAGGAAGCCCTCCTTTTCCACGGGAATCCAGGATCATGGCTATGCTCTTTTTCTTAAATAATTTTAAACAAATGAATTGTTAATTATTTTTATTGCCGATATAATTTTTAAAGTTTTTTCCAGTATTATTGGAATGCCCTCTGATCCCTGTTCCCCTGACCGCACCCCGCATTGGAGCGAATTATGTCCGCGTTCCCATTGGTTGTCATGCCGAATAAGGGCTGGCCGCGTTCTACCCGACTTGATCTTTGGATGCTCCTGGTCCCCTGGTCGGTCATAGTCCTGGTCGACTATCTGATTCCCGAAACTTCCTGGGAATTAAGTCTGGGCCATCTGGTCATCTGGCTGACGGGCGTCGGGGTGATATGCTACACCAACACGCAGTTGGGACAGGAGGAGCGGGCTTATCTCCGGGCTCAACGGGCCCTCACCGACACCGAGGCGAAGTTCCGCACCCTGGTGGAGCAGGCCATCGCCGGGATCTATATCGTCCAGGATGGCTCCCTGATTTACGTCAATCCCAGGTTTTGCCAGATTTCCGGTTATACCGCCGACGAGATCCTGGCCTTGCCCTCCATATCGGATTTGGTGTTCCCGGACGACCGCCCCCTAGTGGAAAGCAAGATCAAAGAACGACTGGAGGGCGACTTGCCGGAAGCTCATTACTCCTTCCGGGGGCAGAAAAAAGATGGTAGTCTCGTCTACCTGGAAGCGCATGGTATTAGAACCATGATCGAGGGCAAACCGGCCATTGTCGGCACCCTGATCGACGTCACGCCGGTCACCCAGCTCATGCGGAATCTGGAAGAAGCCCACAACTTCTTGGAGCGGCGGGTGGAGGAGCGGACTTTGGAACTATTGCGCAGCAACGACCGGCTCTCCCGGGAAACCGCCGAACACCGACAAACAGCGGAAAATCTGGCGATTGCTGAGGCCCGGGTTCGGTCCCTGTTCCAAAATATGCCGAGTGGGGTGGCGGTCTATCAGGCGGTGGACGACGGTCGGGAATTCCTCTTCCTGGATGTCAACGGGGCCGCAGAACGCATCGATGGGATCACGGCCCCGGAGGTGATGGGCAAGAGTGTCCTGAAAGTTTTTCCCGGGGCCAAGGAGTTCGGGCTCTTTGAGGTATTACAGCGGGTGTGGCGCACCGGACAGCCGGAAACCTTACCCCTGGCGTGTTACCAGGATGAGAGGATCACCGGCTGGCGGGAAAATTATGTCTACAAACTTCCCTCGGGGGAGGTCGTGGCCATCTATGACGATGTGACGCAACGGGTGGAACATGAAAGAGCCCTGCGCGAGAATGAAGAACGCCTGCAGCTGGTATTGGAGGGGAGTAATGACGGCTTGTGGGACTTTGACCTGGTCACCGGATTGATCCAATTCAATCGGCGGTGGGCGGAGATGCTGGGATATGACCCGGCAGAAGTCGATCCCGGCGTGGAATTTTGGCAGACATTGATTCATCCTGATGACACGGCCCGGGTGCACGAGGCCGTCGAGGCACATTGGGCAGGGCAGACCCCCCAATGCGTGGTGGAGTATCGCCTTAAAACGAAATCGGGGGGGTGGAAGTGGGTCTTGGGGCGTAGCAAAGTCGTCGCCCGTGATGGGAGGGGCCGGCCGCTTCGCATGACCGGTACCGCTACCGACATAACCGACCGCAAGCGGGCGGAAGAGAAGCTATTTGAGACCTACCAGTCTCTGGAGAATCGCATCCGGGAGCGAACGATCGAACTGGCGGCCCGCAACGCCCAGTTGCAACAGGAAATCGAGGAGCGCCAGCGGGCGGAAAAGGCCCTCCAGGAACATGTCCATCTTTTGCAGACCCTCATCAACACGCTTCCCAACCCGATCTTCTACAAGGATGTACAAGAGCGCTATCTGGGCTGCAACACGGCCTTCGAGTTACTGACCGGCCTGCAGCGCCAGGAAATTATTGGCAAAACCGCTGAAGAAATCTGGCCCCCGGAGATCGCCGCAGTGTTCCGGGAACACGACGCCGCTCTGCTCCAATCTCCCGGGTGCCAGACCTATGAGACCACCTTTGTGGGTCCTGGCGGTGCCAGCCGGGATTTTCTGATCAGCAAGGCCACGTTTTCTCTGGCTAACGGTTCCAGCGCCGGGGTGGTGGGGGTGGCAATGGACATCACCGAGCGGAAGCGCTCCGAGGCGGAGCGTCTCCGCCTGGCCGCCGCCATTGAGCAGAGCCACGACGGGGTGATCATCACCGATCCCCACGGTCTGATCCAGTATGTCAATCCTGCCTTTGAAGGCCTCCGGGGCTGTCGCCGGGAGGACGTTCAGGGGAAGACCGTGTGCTCCATCTGCGCTTATGAAGACCAGGGGTCTTCTGACAGTATTTGGAAGGTCATCCTCCGGGGGGAGACATTCTCCGGCCGGGTCCGGGTGCGCTGGCGCGAGGGGCGCGCCCTGGAACTCGAGGTCAAGATTTCACCCTTACAGGATGAATCAGGTCGGGTCATCAGTTACGTGGGAGTGGAGCAGGACGTCACCCAAGCCGTACAAATGGAGCAGCAACTGCGACAGGCCCAAAAGGTGCAGGCCATCGGCACCCTGGCCGGAGGGATCGCCCACGATTTCAACAATATTCTTTTCCCCATCATCATCGACAGCGACATGGCCCTCAGGGAGGTGGCGCCGGACAGTCCCTTACGGGAAAAACTGGACCGGATTCACCGGGCCAGTCTGCGGGCTTCGGAACTGGTGAGACAGATTCTGTCCTTCAGCCGGCAGCGGGAAATCAAGCCCGGCACCATTGACCTGCACCCCATCATCGCAGAAACGTTGAAGTTCTTGCGGGCTTCGTTGCCCGCCACCATCAATATCCAGTCGCACATCGCTCCGCATTTGGGTGTGGTGGAGGCCGATCCCACGGAAATGCATCAATTGGTGATGAACTTATGCACCAACGCTGCCCAGGCCATGGCGGAACAGGGCGGCATTCTGACGGTTACCCTGACCAAGGTGCAGGTGGAAGCGGAGATCGTGGGTTTTCCCATGACTGTGAAGCCGGGAAGCTACCTCCTCCTGACGGTCCAGGACACCGGCACGGGGATGGATCAGGAAATCTTGGAGCGCATTTTTGAGCCCTACTTCACCACCAAGGAGGTCAACCTGGGAACCGGTCTGGGCCTGGCGGTGGTGCATGGCATTGTCCGATCTTGCCACGGAGCTATTCTCGTGGCCAGCAAACCCAATCAGGGCACGACCTTTGCGGTGTATCTGCCCTGCCAGGAGGGAGACGCCCCAGAGGAGGCCGAAGGGGAGACACCGGCCCTCACCGGCCGCGAGCACATCCTGCTGGTGGATGATGAACCGGATGTCCTGGCCACGCTCCGCAGCCTGCTGTTCCGACTGGGTTACACGGCAGTGGCGGTGTCGGACCCCTGGGAAGCGCTGGCTCGGTTCGAGGCCTCCCCGGCGGCCTTCGACCTGGTCATTACTGACCAGACCATGCCACAGTTGACCGGCCTGGAATTGGCTACCATGATCCACCGCTTGAAGCCGGACATCCCCGTCATTTTATGTACCGGTTACAGCGACCAGGTGACACCGGGAAAGGTCGAGACTGCCGGGATCGCCGAGTTAGTGCAAAAACCCATGCCGCCGGTGCAGTTGGCGGTGGTCATCCGTAAGGCTTTGCAGACCGTACCCCCCCAGTCCGGGTAAGGCGCGGTAAAGACGCATATATCATATCGGACCTTAACAAAGCCTAGAATATTTCTAGTCTGCCACATGGCTTGAGGGAGACTTGGCCCATCTACTCGTAATCGATGACGATCCTGCAATCTGTCAGTCCCTCCTGGGGTTGTTGCAATCCCTGGGACACTCGGTGAGGTGCAGCCATACCCTTCGGGAGGGTCTGAATGAGGCGCACGCCTTCCCCTTTGACGTGGTGTTCCTGGATATCAAAATGCCCGATGGCAACGGCCTGGCCTTCTTGCCGGAATTCCGTCAGGCCCCCGCCGCCCCCGAGGTGATCATCATGACCGGGTTCGGGGACCCGGACGGGGCGGAACTGGCGATTAAAAACGGGGCCTGGGACTATATCCTGAAACCGCCGTCCGTGAACGCCATCACTCTTCCTGTGCAACGGGCCCTGCAATTTCGCGATGAAAAGCAAAAGGCTCAAGAACATCAACTCATTTTGCGTTGCGACGGCATCATCGGCAGTAGTTCCGTCATGCAGGCCTGTTTTGAGCTGCTGGGCAAGGCCGCCCTCAGCGACGCCAATGTCCTGATCTCCGGGGAGACCGGCACCGGCAAGGAGCTTTTTGCCCGGGCGGTGCACCAGAACAGCTCTCGGGCCAGCCATAATTTTGTGGTGGTGGATTGCGCCGCCATCCCGGCCAATTTGGTGGAGAGCATGCTCTTTGGGTATAAACGGGGCGCCTTCACCGGGGCCGACAAGGATTTCGACGGCTTGATCCTCCGGGCCGATGGCGGCACCCTGTTTCTGGACGAGGTGGGGGAGCTGCCGTTAACCCTGCAAAAGGCCTTCCTCCGGGTCCTCCAGGACCGGCGGTTTCGGCCCCTGGGCGGAAAACAGGAGGTTGCCAGTAATTTCCGTCTGGTTGCGGCTTCCAACCGGGACTTGGGACAGATGGTGCAAAAAGGGGATTTCCGTGAGGACCTGCTCTTCCGCCTCCGCACTCTCACCATCCATCTACCGCCGCTGCGGGAGCGGAAGGGGGACATCGGGGAACTGGCGCGCAACTTCCTGGCGCGCAGCTGTGAACGGTATGGGTTGGAGCCCAAGGGCATCACTCCCGAGTTTCTCGAGGCCCTGAATATTTACGACTGGCCCGGGAACGTCCGGGAACTGGGCCATACCCTGGAAGAAGCGGTGATCTCCTCCCGCCAGGAGCCGACCCTCTTCAACACCCACCTGCCGGAGCACATCCGCATCCATTTGGCCCGGAGCAAGCTGTCGACAAACCAGGGCCGACCGGAATCCTCGCCGAGGCCAGACTCCGAGACGACTTTCAAGTCCTACCGGGAGGCCCGGTTAGAAGACCTGAAAGAGTTCGAGTTCCAATACTTACAGAAGCTCATGGACCACACCGGCGGCAACGTCAAAGAAGCCTGCCGGCTTTCCCAGCTCTCCAAAACCCGCCTCTACGACCTGTTGAAGAAATATCGGCTATTGCGCTGAACCGTTGCCGGCACCACCCATGGGAGCATGGCGGCTTCCCCCGTTGCCGATCCCGGCGATGGCGAGACCTCTGCGAAATGACTTTTTGGGGGGAGGCAGGAGGAGCATGCCATTCCATCTGAGCCACTGCCACACCCTGACTGCCGCTCCGGTCGCACCAGGTTTTTTGCCTGCGGCGGGCTCTTTCTGATATCATAACCAGTTGTAGCCCGGAGGGCGTGGCCGGCCGCAGGCCGACCGGGCCCGTGATCCTGACCGGAGTTACGGCAGACTGGCATAGAACGGGGCCATCTCCATGGCGTTCATCAATAAAGTCGGCGTTAAGCTGATGACCGTGAATCTATTTTCCCTGCTGTGCGCCCTCATCGGGATGCTGGTGGTGATCCAGTACCTGGCGGCCCGGCAGATCCTGGCCTGGCACGAACAACGGGTGGAAATGGTGGCCCGCCTGGTGCTGGCGGAGTATAAGGGGAACAATCAGAAGGTGGTGCAGGCGGCGGACCTGCTGGCCAACAACCCCAATTACGGCGAGCTGCTGGCGGCGGGGGAGTTCGAGACCCTGGGCCGGCTGGCCACTCCGCAGATGAAGGAAGTCGGTCTGCAGATCCTCACCATCACCGACCGCCGGGGGGTGATCGTGGTGCGGGCCCACGCCCCCCAGGCCATCGGGGTGGACATCTCCGGCAATCCCTTGATCCGGGCGGCGCTGAAGGGGAAGCGGACCAGCCGCATGACCCAATGGAAGGACAACATTGCGCTGTCGGCGGCGGCCCCGGTGCTGCTGGGGGAAGAGGTGGTGGGGGTGGTGCTGGCCGGCACCCTGGTGGACAAGGGCTTTGTGGAGTCGCTGTCCAAGGGACCGGGGGCGGAGGTGGCGATCTTTTACAACAACAATCCCATCGTCAACTCCTTCACCGATATCCCCGACGGGGCCATCAAGGAATTGCAGCTGGGGAAGGAGAGGGCCATCATCGCCGACCCCGGCATCTCCCGGGTGCAGAGCATCACCCTGGGTGAGAAGACTTACACTCTGACCTATCTCCCCCTGGAAGGTGAGGAAAAGCCGTGGGAGAACCTGATTGTGGTGGGCATCACCCACCGGGAGGTGACCCAGGCGGAGCACGCCCTGCACCTGGTGATCTTCGGGGTGGGGGGCGGCAGCGCCCTGGTGGGGGTGTTTTTGAGCTTCCTCCTGTCCCAGGGGATGCGGCGGCAGATTGTGGCCCTGGCCGAGGGGACGCGGCAGGCGACCCAGGCGGAGTTGAGCGGCGACATCCGGGTGACCAGCGAAGACGAACTGGGTGAACTGGCGCAATCCTTCAACACCATGACCCGGGCCCTGGCCGAAAAGACCCGGCTGCTGCAGGAGGAGCGGGACCGGATTGCCGCCAACGCCGACTTTCTGTCGATGATCGTGCATGACATCAAGGCGCCCCTGACGGGAGTGCGCCTGACCATCGAGACCCTGCAGGACGAGGCCCTGCCCCGGGAGATGAACTATAAGCTCCAGGGGATCATCGAGAGCAGCGAAGCGCTGTTGCTGCACCTGCACAATGTGCTGGACATCAGCCGGGTGGAGTCCGGACAGCTGACCCTGAAGCCGGAGGGACTCATGCCGGGGTTCATCGTCAACCGCATTGTGACGCATTACCGCCCCCTGGCCGAACGGCAGGAGGTGGAACTGAAGGAGGCGGTGGCGCCCGGCCTCCCGCTGATCTGGGCCGACGAGCGCTATCTGGAGCGGATTCTGTTCAATCTGCTGAGCAACGCGCTGGAGGCCACCCCCCCGGGTGGGTCCATCCGGGTGGAGGCCCGGGCCGGGTCCCTGAATGATGGGGAGCCGGCGGTGGAGATGGTGGTGACGGACACCGGCGGCGGCCTGGCGGCGGAGGAGTTGGCCCATCTGTTCGAGAAGTATGCCGGGCATGGCGGCGCCGACCTGAACCGCTCGGGGGGAACGGGCCTGGGACTATACATCTGCAAGACTTTGACGGAGGCACATCAGGGGAAAATCTGGGCCGAAAGTCGCCAGGGCCAGGGAACCAGCTTTCATCTGGCGCTGCCGACGGCCCCGGAACCGGATTGAGTCCGGCGGGGCTTGATAGACGCGGTATGATATATTAAGATAGATTATACAGGGCAGTACGGCCGGGGAGACACTTCCCGGCCGGAATTGCCGAGAGCGCGAATCGAGGGCACGAGTGGGCTGCCGCATCCTGGTGGTGGATGATGATCAAGCGACGCGGGAGGCGTTGACGGCCATCCTGCAGCGGGCGGGGTACGCCGTGACCGCCCTGGCGGCGGGGAGGGGTCTGGAGGAACGCCTGGCTCTGGAGAGCTATGCCGCCGCGGTGGTGGATTATCATCTGCCGGACTGCACCGGGGTGGAGCTGGCCCAGGCCCTCAAGGCCCGCCTGCCGTCCTGCCAGGTGCTGTTGATCTCTTCGGCGGCCTCCGGCTGGCGAGGGTCCCAGGGTCTGCCGCCGACGGTGGACCGCTTTCTGGCCAAGCCCTTTTCCAAGCATGACATCCTCGCGGTCATGAGCCAGCTCTGCCCCTTGAGCTGAGGTGTCGTGGCCGCCATTCCCGCCCAAGTCCTGCCTTTCATTACCCGACATGGTTTACTGCAGGCCGGAGACCGCATTCTGGTGGGGGTCTCCGGGGGGCCGGATTCCGTCGCCCTGTTGCACGTATTGGGGCGGCTGACGCCGCGTTACCGGCTCAGCCTGGGGGCGGCGTATTTCGACCACGGCCTCAGGCCGGAGGCGGCCCCCGCGGAGGCGGAGCTGGTGGCGGCCCAGGCCACGGCAGTGGGGGCCCGGTTTTACCGGGGGCAAGGCGAGGCGGCCCGGCGGGCCCGGGAGCTGAAGGTGTCGGTGCAGATGGCGGCCCGGGATCTGCGCCGGGGCTGGCTTGAGGAGCTGCGGCACCGGGAGGGATACGCCAAGCTGGCCCTGGGGCACACCGCCGACGACCAGACGGAGCTGTTCTTCCTGCGCCTGTTGCGGGGGGCCGGGCCAGAGGGGTTGGGGGGGATGCCGCCGGCGACGGCGGCGGCAGTCATCCGGCCCCTGCTGGCCCTGACCAAGGCCGAGGTGACGGCCTGGCTGGAGCAGGAGGGCATCCCCTGCTGCCAGGACGCCAGCAACCGATCCCGGAAGTATGGGCGCAACCGCATCAGGCTGGACCTGCTGCCGGAGCTGGCCCGGACCTACAACCCCAACCTGGCCGGGACGGTGGCCCGGACCCAGGCGCTGCTGCGGGAACAGGACGACTACTGCCGACAGGAGGCCCTGCGGTGGCTTAAGACCTGGGGGCTGACAGCCGGGGGCCCCTGGCGGCTGAAAACGGAGGGGCTGGCCGGGGTGCATCCGGCGGTGGCCCGGCGGGCCCTACGGGAGGCCCTGCTGCGGGCGGATGCCGCCCTGGCAGGGCTGAACTTCCCGCAACTGGAGCAGGCCCTGCATCTGGCCCTGAGGCCCCAAACCTCGGGGACGGCGGCCCTCCCCGGAGGCTGGCGGCTGGTGCGGGACGGAGGCTGGCTGGAGCTGACGGCAGAGGCGGCCCCCCAGGAGCCGCCGCCAGGGGAGTATGTCTTCCCGCCCGGTGAGGCGGGGGAGTGCACGGCCCTGGGATGGCAGTTCCGCTGGCGGCGACTGCCCCGGGAGGCGGCCCCGGAGGCCGCGGCCCAGCCACAGCCGGGGACCGGGCCGGGGACCATGACAACGGTAGCCCTGGATTATGAAAGGGTGCGCCTGCCGCTGGCGGTGCGGACCTGGCGGGGGGGGGACCGGTTCCGGCCGGCGGGGATGGCGGGGAGCAAGAAGCTCCAGGATGTGTTCGTGGACGCCAAGGTACCCCGGCGGGAACGGTCCGGCATCCCCCTGGTGCTCAGCGGGGGGGAGATCGCCTGGGTGGTGGGGATGCGGGTGGCCGAACCGGTGCGGGTGCGGCCGGAGACCCGGGAGGTGCTCCTCATCACCGCCTGGCGCCAGGCGGGGGATGAGGGCTAGGCCAGGGGGGATGAGCAAGGGAAACTGCTGTTGGGAGAGGGGGCCAGGAGCCACAGGCTCAAGGGTCTTAGCCCCCTGCCCCCTCTCCCCAACCCACTCCCCCAACCCCTTAAGGGGAGTTCCGCAGGGCAGGTCTTTCCCCGGGACGGGGAAATATTATAACCTCCTTATTTACTTGCCTTAATTATGTTTTTTCCCGCCCTTCCGGGGGAAATTTCCGCATGTTTCCCACGTGTCTCCGCATAATTCCCGCTTCTTTCCCACTTCATTCCCAGTTATTTCCCATCTATCTTTCGCTTTGGTTTCGCTTCAGTCCCGCTTGCCGTGCCCTTCCGGCAGCGGGCTGAGGCGGGAAGGGCGCCTGGCTCACGACCGGGTCCGCCAGTCGCCGGGGTGGAACCGGGAGACGGGCCGTCGACCTCACCTTACCTGGCCAACAGCCGTTTCGGCCGAAGGGATTGGTTTTCCAAAGTCTGGGGGAGAATCGTTTAACATATTGATATAACAATTGATATATTTCGCCTCCCCATATTCGTGGGGACATTTCCCGCTTTTCTCCCGCTTTTTTCCCAGTTAATTTCCGCTTGATTCCCACTTCATTCCCAGTTATTTTCCATTTTTCTTCCGCTTAATTTTCGCTTCTTTCCCGCTTGCCGGCGCAGACCTGCGTCTGGCTCAGGTTCGGGTCCGCCAGTCACCGGAGGCGATGACCGGGTGGCCGCCGGGGCGGGCCAGGAGGTAAACCCAGGCCAGGCAGGTCTGATGAGCCACGGGTGTGGCCCGCAGCAGGGCCCGGCGGAAGAGGGAGCCGGACTTCTGGTAGCCGCTGAAGCCCTCGACCTGGTCCAGGACCGGAAGCAGGACGTCGGGCCGACGGAGTTCGTAGAGTTCGCCCCCCACCTGAGACCCGGTGTTGGCGGCGGGAAGCAGGCCGGGGTAGTCCCCCAGATCGAGCAGCAGGCCGGGGACGCGGGCCGCCCGGCAGGTCCCGACGGCGTCGGCCCCGGCCAGGTAATGGTGACGGCGCTCCCCCTTCATCAGGGTGCCGTAGACGAAGAGGTGGCGCACGGCCCACGGGAGGGGCCGCCCCTGGGCGGCGGCGTCCAGGAGGGAGTCGTCCATCCCGTGGGCCTGCAACCCCTGCCGGACAATCTCCACATAGCCGGGGGAAGGCGGCACAAAGCCCCGGGGGTCGGGCGTCACCACCGTATAGGTCACGGCGGCGACTTGGCTGCCGTCCTCGGTGAGGACCGGGGCGGGCAGCCGTTGGTAGGCCCCGGAGCTCACGCCTTCCTTGGCATCCAGGGCCCCCCACCCCCGGGAATCCATGGCAAAGAGCGCCCCGGGGACCACCTGGCCTAAACAGGGACGGAGATTGAGGACCCCGCCCTGCCGACCAAGGGAGTAATGATCAAAGACCGGTTCGTGGTCGGGGAGATAGGCCGGGGCCAGGGAAGGCCCCAGGGGATACCCGTGATCATGCACCTGGCACCACTGTCGCAGGTCGGATTCGTTCAGATTGGAGCCGTAGGCGAAATAGAGGTGAGGTGTCTCAGCAGATGTGATCATGGTTATCCTGGGTGCCCACCGGGTGTGAATTGGTATTCCGGCCTCTTATGGCGGTATATCACAAGACCGGGGAGGCCGTCCAGGTCAGGTGCGGCGGATGCGGTGGATGTCATAAAAAGAAGGGGGAGAAACAGGAAAGAGAGCCGAGACTGGGGAGAGGTGGCCCAGCCGGAGGGAGGAACCAGACCTTCAGGTTCCCGGGAAACGCCCAAAACCATGGAAGGTCCTGGGATGCCGGGGAATAAGTAATGGTGGCCCGGGCGTCCAGCCCGGGCACTGATACACAGGCAAGATGCCTGTGTCGCCCCAGGCATGATTATCGGAGTAGGCTTGCACAGACTGCGGCAGATCGAGGTCTTTTCCGCGTCACGAAGCAGAATCGGATGGCCAAAGCCCCTCGGGGCAATGCCGGAAACGCCGTCATGGCCCCAATCTATGCGGCTCTGATGGCGTAGCTGCGCCTCTGCCAGGGCAAGTTTCTCGGTTCCATCACCTTGTCTGCACAGACATTCATGCGTATATTACAACTCAATTGCTTCTGAACCGGCCAGATTCAGAATCTGTGGGAACCGCCATGCGGCAATGCAGATAATTTACTTATTTCCAAATAATTATCACGTGCTCCGGCCGAGCCGGGCAGGAATGAAAGTTTCTTTTCTTGTCGCCACCGCCAACCAGCCCCGACAGATCATGGCGATGACTGGCAGGCTTGGGTCTCCCAAGAGCAGGGTGGGGGCCCCAGACGGGCTTCCTCTGGAAATGGCGCATGTTAATAAAAACATATCCCTGTAAGTAGGCATGTATGTCACAATAGACCGAAACGGGAAGATGGCGGAACCGCCAGGCAGGGTATGATTATTCTCAGGGTGGAGCGTTTATATGGCAGGGAAAAAGGTTTATAGCGTCTGCGGCATGTGCACCGTGCGCTGTCCCATCCAGGTGGAAGTGGAGCACGGCAAGGTGAAGTTTCTGCAGGGGAATCCCTTTGCATCGGGCATCGAGGGCGCGGTCTGCGCCCGGGGAAGCGCGGGCCCCGCCTTGATCGACGACGATGAGCGCCCCCAGTATCCCCTGATCCGGGAGGGGGCCCGGGGCGAGGGCAAGTGGCGCAAGGTGAGTTGGGAGGACGCGTTGGACTATACCGCCAGGCGGTTGCAGGAGGTTATGGCGGTCCATGGCCCCCGGGCGGTGCTCTTCTCCGACCGGGGCGGCCCCTTTCGGGACCTGCACCAGGCCTTTATCCGAGGGTTGGGCTCCCCCAATTGGTGCAACCACGACGCCAGCTGCGCCCGCAACGTCCAACACGCGGCCCAATCGCTGTTCGGCTTTGGCCGCAAAGGCGTCGTCTATGATCTGAAAAACGCCCGTCACGTGGTCTTGCAGACCCGCAATCTCTTCGAGGCCATCAACGTCAAGGAGTCCAATGACCTGATGACGGCCCTCTCCCAGGGCTGCAAACTGACCGTCATCGACATCCGGGCCACCAAGACCGCGGCGCAAGCCCATCGCTACCTTCAGGTGCGCCCCGGCACCGACTACGCCCTGAATCTGGCGGTCATCCATGAACTCCTGGCCGCCAGACTCTACGACGAGGAGTTTGCCCGCCTGTGGATCAAGGACCTGGAGGCGCTCATGGCCTTTGTGGAGCCCTACACCCCCCGGTGGGCGGCCCAGGAGACCGGTCTCACGGCCGAGGCCATACAGGAATTCGCCCGGGACCTGGCCCAGGCCAAGCCTGCCGTCATCTGGCATCCGGGCTGGATGAACGCCCGTTACCGCAACTCCTTTTATATGTCCCGCACGGCCTACATCATTAATGCCCTCCTGGGGGCCATCGGCGCCAAGGGGGGGCTGCCCCTGGCCAACAGTCCCGGCGACGTGGGTCGCAAGGGCCTGAAGAAGCTGGTGGACCTGGTTCCCAAGCCGGCTGAGAAACGGGCCGACGGCGTGGGGTGGCGCTATCCCCATTTCGATGCCGGTCCCGGGCTGCTGCATCTGGCCTTTAACGCCATCGACACCGGGGACCCCTATCCCTTGAAGGCCTATATCGCCTATCGCCACGATCCCCTCATGGCGCTGCCGGAGCCGGAGCGCCAAAAGCAGATCTTCCAGAAGCTGGATTTGCTGGTGGCCGTGACCTTCAGCTGGTCGGATACCGCCTGGTTCGCTGACGTGGTGCTGCCCCTGTCCCCCTACCTGGAGCGGGAGAGCATCCTGGCCAGTAAAAATGGCCTGAAACCCTACTTTTTTACCCGGCAGCGGGCCTTGGAGCCTCGCTTTGACACCCGGGCCGACTGGGAGATCCTCTGCGGTCTGGCGCAACGCCTGGAGGTGGACGCCCTGGCGTTCAAATCCATCGAGGATATCTGGGCCTATCAGCTCCAGGACACCGGAGTCAGCCTGGCGGATTTTGCCGCCACCGGCATGGTGAATCTGAGCGACGCCCCCCGGTACCGTTCCCGGGAAGAGCTGAAATTTACCACACCCTCGGGGAAGATCGAAATCATCAACGACAAGTGGGAGTCCCAGGGATTACCGTCTTTAAAGCCCTACGAGTCGCCGGCCCGGCCGCCCGCCGGGTCCTTCCGCCTCACCTTCGGCCGCTGCCCGGTGCACACGCAAGGGCATACGGTGAACAACCCTTTGCTATTTGAGCAAATGCCGGAAAACGTCCTGTGGATCAATGAGCAGGCGGCGGTGGCTTTGGGAATTGCAGACGGCGATCTTGTGGAGGTGGGCAGCAACGGCCACCGGGGCTGTCTGAAGGCCAAGGTGACCGAATTCATTCACCCCGAGGCGGTCTTTATGGTACACGGCTTCGGGCACACCCTGCCGGTGGAGAGCCGGGCGTCCGGCAAGGGGGTGGCCGATAACGCCCTCATGCCCACCGGCTTGGACCTCTGGGACCCGGCCGGGGGGGCGGTGGCCCTGCAGGAGCACTTTGTCACAGTGCGCAAGCCGTGATTTCAGTCTCCCGGGGTTCGTAATACGCCTTAAACCTCGAACCTCGGGCTCTGAGAGACTCTGGCAGAGATTGATACCGAGTTCCAGGAGGTATAATCGGTTCCCATCTGGATAACGATGCTTGGCTGGATTAATTTTAATACGGGCCTTTTTCATTGCGGTCGGTCTCGGAAAGTGCTACCATCCTCCAACCAACTAGCTGATTTATGGCAAAAAGAGAAATTACGGGAAGGATCCGGGGATCAAGGGGGCGGCGTTCACCACGGCAAAGGGTCGGGGGGAAGTTGATCAGAAGATAGACTGGGAAACCAGCTTGGCGGTCCCCATCAGGGGAAAGGGTTGGCCCCGCAAAGGAGAAAATCCGCCCGAGATGACAGGTTAGCTGACATTTTCGGCCTCATACATTCTCATTAACCCGGCGCGGCTTACCATGGCCGGCCAACGCTCAAACCACAAGATAATCATCCGGCTCCGGATGAGAACTTAGTAAAACGGAAGACAAGAAAGGAGTCTGACGCATGAAGAAATATGTCTGTGGTGTCTGTGGCTACGTCTACGATCCGGCCAAGGGCGATCCCGAGAACAACATCCCTCCGGGGACGGCCTTCGAGAATCTTCCCGACACCTGGTCCTGCCCGGTGTGCGGCGCCACCAAGGATCAGTTCGAACCGGCATCCTGAGTGACGGCCGGGATGAATATGTCCACGAGCCTGGCTGGGTATCGCCGGGCTCTCCTTATTTCTGACCCCTCATCGGGGTGATCACGTTTACCTCCCCATCAGGCTGAGATCACTTCCCCGCCTGCGGATGGGGGGGGCAGCGTGGGGGGACAGCACCACATATCAGAGGAGGAATCAAACTATGGCTCCCTTGGCCATTAAAGACAACATCTATTGGGTGGGGGCCGTGGACTGGGACATTCGGGATTTCCACGGTTACTCCACTTTTAAGGGCACGACTTACAATGCCTACCTGATCCTGGACGATAAGATCACCCTGGTGGACACGGTGAAATATCCCTTCCGGGGTGAATTGTTCGAGCGTATTAGAGAAATCATCGATCCGGCCCGCATCGATTACCTCATCGTCAATCACGTGGAGCCGGACCACGCCGGGGCCATCCAGGAGACGGTGGATCTCATCCAACCGGAGACAATCTTCTGCTCCGCCATGGCGAAAAAGGGACTCCTGGCCCACGGGCGGCCGGAGACCTGGCCCTACGAGGTGGTGGGCAGCGGCCAGACCATCAGCCTGGGGCGCCGCAGCGTCAGCTTCCTGGAGACCCGCATGCTGCACTGGCCGGACAGCATGTTTTCCTACATTCCGGAAGAGAAGCTGCTCATCTCCAGCGATGCCTTCGGGGAGCACTGGGCCACCAGCGAACGCTTCGACGATGAGGTGGAGCCCGCCGAGCTCATGGCCCATGCCGCCAAGTACTACGCCAACATCCTGCTGTTGTACTCACCCCTGGTGCAGAAGGTGTTGGCGGAGGTGCAACGCTTGGGGCTGGCCATCGACATGATCGCTCCGGACCATGGGCTCATCTGGCGCCGGGACGTGGGTCAGATCCTGGCGGCCTACGACCGCTGGAGCAGACAGGAGACTGCGGCCAAGGCGGTGGTCATCTATGACACCATGTGGGACAGCACCGCGGCCATGGCCAAGGCCGTCGCCCAGGGTTTGATCGAGACGGGCGTGAGTGTCAAGGTGATGAACCTCAAGGTGAACGACCGCAGCGAAGTGATGACCGAGGTGTTGGACGCCAAGGCCGTCATCTGCGGGTCCTCCACTCTTAATAACCACATGCTGCCGCGGCTGGCCGACGTCCTCACCTATATGAAGGGCCTCAAGCCGGCGGGCCGCATCGGCGCGGCCTTCGGCTCCTACGGCTGGAGCGGCGAGGCCGTGGCGCAGATCAACCACTACCTGGAAGAGACCAAGATCACCCTGGCGGACCCGGGCCTGAAGGTCAACTACGTCCCCGGTCCGGATGATCTGCAAAAATGCCTGGAGTTGGGACGCAAAGTGGGGGAGCAGATCAAGCAAGGCACCACGTAAACCGGCGGCGTCCCTTTCGGTCCGGAAGGGACGCCGTTCGGGTTGGTGCAACGAAGCACCATCTGCCGGTTTGCCCTGCGACACCGATCTCAGGTTGAGGTCCGGGGGAGGGTCTCGGCAAAGATTTCCATGACATGCTTGACCTGCACCCGGGCCCCGGCCTGGGACAGCATGTCGGTCAGGTGGAGCATACAGGCCGGACACGCCGTAGCCACCACGGCACAGCCCGAGCTGATGATGTGGTCCCGCTTGCGGCGGCCGATGGCGGCGGCAATGTCATACTCCTGCAGGGCAAAACTCCCCCCGCAGCCGCAGCACCAGTCGGCCTCGTCCATCTCCCGCAACTCATAGCCTGGATGCGCGCGAATCAAGACCCGGGGTTGAGCCGCCACCCCCAGGGACTTTTTTAGGTGGCAGGGGTCGTGATAGGTTACGGGAATACCTGTCGGCGGTTCTCGGGTAGCGGCCAGCTCCACCCCGATGACATCCACGAAAAACTGCGTGACGTCCAGGGTCTTGCGGCTGAGCGCATCGATCTGCTCCTGCTCCACCCCAGAAAAGTCCTGGGACATGAGGGGCCACATGGTCTTGAGGGTGGAGGTGCAGGTGGCGCAGGCGGTGACCAGGTAATCGTAGGACTCCGGGGGAAATCGCCGCAGGTTGTGGCGCACCAACCGGGCGAAGGACTCCGGGTCGCCGCCGGACAGGGCCGGGATGCCGCAGCAGGCCTGATCCGCCGGCAGGAGAACCCCCACCCCGTAATGCTGCAGGAGGGCCAGGACGGCATCGGCGACGTGGGGAAAAACCTTGTCGATCAGGCACCCCACGAAGACGGCGACTTTGAGCCCCGACGCCCCCGGCGCCTCATCCAGGGACGGCACCCGGTGGTGGAAGGGGGTGGCCGCCAGGGGTTTGAGGTGCCGGTCCCGCAGCAGCGGTGAGAGAAACCGGGAGCAGGAGGAGCCCAGGAGGTCATCCACCGGCCGGAGAAAGATGCCCTGAAACCGGGCCCCCCAGGACAGCAGGCGGTGGAAGAGTTGGGGGCGGGCCAGCAGGCCCCGGAAGATGAACTTCTTCAGGGGGGAGAGGCCCATGTACCCGGCCAGAATGGCCCGGGCCCGGATGAAGATGTCCAGGACCTTGACCCCGCTGGGGCAGTGGACGGCGCAGGAGCCGCACAACAGGCAGCGCTGCAGGCGGTCCTGCACCCCCTGGGGCCGGTCCAGCAACTCCCGCACCAGGCCGTCCAACAGGGCCAGCTTGCCCCGGGCCACGTCGGCCTCCCGGCCCGTGGCCGCGAAGACCGGACAGACCGCCTGACACATACCGCAGCGGTTGCAGACCGCCAACCGGTCGTCCAACTCCCGCATCAACCGCGCCAAGGCTGTGATACTGGCCATGCCAGGCTCCGTTGGGGTTATAGGGGCAAGGAATAATTGCCTTTGGGAGAGGGGGCCAGGGGTCACAGACCCCTGCCCCCTCTCCCAAACCCACTCCCCCAACCCCGTAATGGGGTCGGGAGGGGAGGGCGGGGGGCCGGTGGCCCCTCCTACCTTCATGGTAACCTATTCCAGGTTCTGAATACTATCTTCGTCGAGATTTTTCTTGCCGCCCCTGGCGGCCGGGAGTACAGTACCGCAGATTCAGATGGTGGTTGTGGGGTGGGGGACCTATGCGGTGTATTCTGGTGGTTCTGGACGGTCTGGGCGACCGGGGGCATGCCAGCCTCCGGGGCCGCACGCCCTTGCAGGCGGCCCGCACACCGAACCTCGACCGCCTCGCCGCCCGGGGCATGACCGGCCTGTATCACGCCCACCGGCAGGGCATCGCCCTTCCCAGCGAAATCGCCCACTTCCTGATGTTCGGCTATGCCCTGGAGGACTTTCCGGGCCGCGGCTACATCGAGGCGGTGGGAGAGGGCCTGGCGGCCGCCCCCGGGGACGTCTTCCTGCTGGCCCGCATCTTCTGTGTGCGGGAACGGGACGAACGGTTGGTCCTGGAGGTGGAGGACCCCAAGGTGGAGGAGGCCCTCTGCCGCCGGCTCCAGGAAGAGATTCGGGTCTACGAGCAGGACGGCATCACGGTGGAGTTCATCCCCACCCGGGGCATCCAGGGCCTGCTGGTGCTGAAGGGGGGGGCCTTAGCGGCCATCACCGATTCCAACCCCATCACCGAGGGCCGCCCCCTGATGCAGGTCCTGCCCCACGCCGGCCGGGAGGCTGACCCGGCCGTGCGGCGCACCGCGGCGGTGCTCAACGGCTACCTCGCCTGGAGCCACCAGGTCCTCTCCCGCCACCCGGTCAACCTGGGCCGGGAGCGCCAGGGCCTGCCGCCCCTGAACGCCGTAGGGCTGCAGCGGGCCGGCCAGGCCCAGGACCAGCCCACCTTTGCGGAGAAATGGGGCCTCACACCTTTGGCCCTGGCCACCGGCCCTCTGTACGGGGGCCTGGCCCGGGTGTTCGGGATGAGGTTGGGAAACGTGTCGGATACTGACCGTCCCGATTTGGATTTGGAGTCCCGGTTGCGCCAGGCCCAAGCGGCCAGCGACTACGACTTCGTCTACATCCACACCAAGGCCCCGGACGTGGCGGCCCACACCAAGGACCCCCGCCACAAACAACGGGTCATCGAAGCCCTGGACCGGGCCTTCGCTTACGCCCTGGCGGAGATCGTCCCGGACCAGGACCTCCTGCTGGTCGTCACCGCCGACCACTCCACCAACAGCGCCGGGGCCATGATCCATTCCGGGGAGTCCGTCCCCCTGCTCATGTTGGGCAGATATACCCGCCTTGATGCGGTGACCAGGTTCGATGAGGTCAGTTGCGCCGCCGGGGCCCTGGGGCCGGTGCGGGGCGGCGAATTGATGTATCTGATCCTGAATTTCCTGGACCGGGGCAAGCTTTTCGGGCTGCGGGACGCGCCCGTGGATCAGCCCTTCAGCCCGGGGCCCTATACCCCCTTGAAAATCCGGTAGCTTCGGGCTATAACAGCAAAAACTCGCAAGGCATACCCCAATACCATGTCAAGACCCTCCCCTGCCAACCCGTTGGTATTCCGATGGTTATCCCGACTGGGCCGGGCCGTGAAAACCGCCTGGCTCATGGTGGGCGTCACCCTGCTGTTGCTCATCGTCCTGGAGTTGGGCTGCCGCCTGGTCACCTCGCTGCAGCATTCGGTCAACCGGGAATCACCCAACTATTTCCGCAAGGTGGACAGTTACCGGGGCCAGCCCTGGATCGACGACTACTATCGCGAATTCATCGCCGCCTTCAACACCGACTGGCGCTCCTATGTCTATTGGCGCCGGAAACCGGTGCAGGGCAAATACGTCAATGTGGACGACCACAACCATCGCCGCACCGTCCAGCCCGCACCTGTTGCTGACGCCACTCGCCCGCCGGCCCGGATCTTCATGTTCGGCGGCTCCACCATGTGGGGGGAGGGGGTCCGGGACGCCTATACCATCCCCTCCCAGCTGGCGGCGACCCTGGCCGAAGAGAAGCTCCCCGCGGTCATCACCAATTTCGGCGAGACCGGCTATGTCAGCACCCAGGAGGTCATCGAACTGCTGCGCCAGCTCCAAGAGGGTAATCTCCCTGACCTGGTGATCTTCTATGACGGCGTCAACGACGTCTATGCCGCCCTCCAGAGCGGGGTGGCCGGCCTCCCCCAGAACGAATGGAAGCGCCAGACGGAGTATAATCTCACCAATCGCTATAACCAACTCCGCCGCCTGTTTATGGATATGACCCTGGACCGTTATTGCCTGGGGGCCAAACTCAAGGGCATGGCTGCCAAATTGCGTCCCCCGGGCAGCCGCACCCTGAAAGAGGGCCTGGAGAAGGATATCTTCCGGATCTACCTCGCCAACCTCAAGGCCGTGGACGCCCTGGGACGCGCCTTCGGCTTTTCCACCCTGTTCTACTGGCAGCCGGTGATCTATTTCAAAGAACACATTTCCGACTTCGAAAGGAAATTTACCGGGGAGGAGCCGATGCAGACCGTCTATCACCAGACCTATGCCCTGGCCAGGTCCGAGGCCGGCCGACTCCAACCCTATCGTTTCCACGACATCAGCGCCATCTTTGCCCAGGTTTCCGAGCCTCTGTATGTCGATTACTGCCACGTCAACGAGACCGGCAACGGCCTCATCGCCCGGCGCATGGCCCAGGATGTGGCGCCGTTGCTCATCCAACGGCTAGCCCAACCCGGGCCCGGGAGGTAAAAACCACCTTTCCGAGGTAACCGGAAGCTTGACTCCCGCCCCTGGCCGGTGGTAGCCTGGACCGGTTCCACCGACCACCGGGACGCTCTCCGACGCCCCCGGGGCGGGATCGATACCAGGAGGATGCCATGCTGCTGCGTTGCTACGGGGCCCGGGGCTCCGTGCCGGTCTCCGGGCCGGAGTTTCTGAAATACGGCGGCGACACCGCCTGTCTGGAGATCCGGACTCTAGACGATGAGATCATCATCGTGGACACCGGCACCGGCATCCGCCGCCTGGCCAACCGCCTGCTGGCGGAAAATAGATATACGTATTCCATCCTCATCACCCACTCCCACTGGGACCACATCATCGGCTTTCCCTTCTTCAAGCCCATCTATCGGGACCAGACCGTTATCAAGCTACGGGGCTGCCCCGAGGCTCAGGGGCATGTCCAGAATCTGCTGTCCCGCACCATGGCGGCTCCCTACTTCCCGGTGCCCTTCGAGGAGCTCAAGGCCCAGATCCAGTATCAGGACACCTGCGGCCTGAGTTTTTGGATCGGTGGAGTGGAGGTCTGCCCCATCCAGCTTAATCATCCCAACGGCGGGCTGGGATATAAGTTCAGTGAAAAAGACAAGTCCCTGGTCTTCCTCACCGATAACGAATTGGGTTACCGGCACCGGGGCGGGTTGGGCTTCGATTCCTATGTGGAATTTGTGGAGGGGGCGGACCTCCTGATCCACGACGCCGAATACACCCCCGCAGAATACGCCGTCACCCGGGGCTGGGGCCATTCCACCTATCTCGATGCCCTGAATCTGGCCATGGCGGCCGGAGTGCGGCGCTTGGGGCTCTACCACCATAACCAGGACCGCAGCGACACCGCTCAGGACGCCATTGTGGCCCGCTGCCAAGAGATGGTGGCCGACCGCGGCATCGATCTGGAATGCTTCGGCCTGACCCAAGACACCGAAATCGTCTTTTAAGGACTCCCCGATCGTGACTCTTGGCCAGCCCCTCCGGGCCTCCACCCGACCATCCGCGCCAGCTCTGAAATGACGCGTGTATCGCCCCCCCGTCCCCCCCGGGTCTACGTCCTGCTGGTCAACTGGCGGGGTTGGCAGGACACCCTGGCCTGTTTGGAGAGCGTCTTTCGGAGTGACTATCCCAACCTCACCGCGGTGGTATGCGACAATGGCTCCGGGGACGGCTCCCTGGACCGGATGCAGGCCTGGGCCCGGGGCGAGTTGCCGGCTCCGGCTCCCCCGGCCACGGTCCCGGTAACCTCCCCGCCGGTCCCCAAGCCCGTGGGCCATCGGGTCTATACCAGGCTCCAGGCCGAGGCGCAGCCCGCCGGGGCCGAGGCGCCCCTCGTCCTCATCGACGCGGAAGCCAACCTGGGCTTTGCCGGGGGCAACAACGCGGGCCTGCGGTATATCCTGGGTCAACCCGAGGCCGCCTGGGTCTGGCTGCTCAACAACGACACGGTGGTAGCGCCCACGGCCCTGGGTCATCTGCTGGCCGCGGCCGAGGCCTCAGAGCGCATCGGGGCGGTGGGGGCCACCGTGCTCTATGCCGACGCCCCCGGGGTCATCAACGCCGCCGGCGGCGGCCGTATCCGGCGCCTGCTGGGCCTCACCCGCCTGAACCGGGAATCCCGCTCTCTGCAGGAGGCGGCGCCCGCCTCGCAGCCCCTGGATTATCTCTATGGAGCCAGTTTCTTTGTCAAAGTCAGCGCCGTCCGGGAGATTGGCCTCCTCGACGAAACCTTCTTCCATTTTTGGGAAGATGTGGATTGGAGCGTGCGCCTGGTCCAGGCGGGCTATGCCCTGGCCTACGCGCCCCAAAGCCGGGTCTACCACAAGCGGGGGGCCAGCATCCCCTTCCGCAGCCCCCAGGCCGACTATTACGAGTTGCGCAACGGCCTGTGGTTCTACCGCAAGCACTTGCCCTTCCCCCTGCTTATGGTGCACGTCGTGAAATTCCTGGCCGCCGGCTTCAACCGGCTGCGCCGCCGCCAGCCGGAGCGCCTTCCCCTGCTGTGCCGGGCCTTGTACCACGGCTTGACCACCCCCTTGCATCCATCCTGGCAGATGGTTGAGCAAGGTTTGTCGGGGAGGGGGGCAGGGGCCAGAGGCCCCTGCCCCCTCCCCGAAACCCCTCCCCCAACCCCGACAATTGGGATTGGGCCTCGGGCCGGAGGAAAATAACGAGCATTCTCCCCTCCTGTTCCTGCGAAGCAAGGTTCTTCAACAGCCGGCTCAATTAGCCTCCCCGTCCTGATTTGCCCGGCGGCGCCTTCGCCGGTTGCCTGGAATCACTCCTCCTGGAACAGCGTGGCGGAAAAATCTGTCGTATTGTGCTAAAGCGCAGTATAATGACCACAGAGTCAGTGAAATAGCAGATAGAATGGCATGAACAGCAGGGGCGGGCATGGAGACACGGGGAGTCAGACAGGGTTCAGGTTTTATCAGGCGTGCGGCTTTGATACCGAGGGGCATGGGACTGAGGCCCCTCTTACCCTTGATCCTGGTGGCGCTGGCAGGCTGCTCCGGAGGCCAGCAGGAGGCCCCGCCTCCCCGACCGGTGCCCGTGAGTGCGGCGGAGGTGGCGGAAAAGACGGTGCCGGTGGCCATCAAGGCCATCGGTAACGTCCAGGCTTACTCCACCGTGGCGGTGAAGTCCCAGGTGGAGGGCGTGGTAACCAAGGTCCACTTTCGGGACGGCCAGGACGTGCGGACCGGAGAGATGCTCTTCACCATCGACCCCCGGCCCTTCGAGTCGCAGTTGCGGCAGGCCCAGGCCAACCTGGCCAAGGACCGGGCCCTGTGGGAGAACGCCAAGCGGGAGGCCGAGCGTTACGCCACCCTGATCAAGCAGGACCTGGTGAGCCGCATCGAATATGACCGGCTGGCCGCCACCGCCGCCTCCCAGGAGGCCATTGTCCGGGCCGACGAAGCCGCGGTGGAAAATGCCCGCCTGAAACTGGATTATTGCTTTATCCGCTCCCCCATCGACGGCCGGGCCGGGGACATCCTGGTGCACCTCGGCAATGTGGTCAAGGCCAATGATGAGAAAAGTATCATGGTCAACATCAACCAGGTGGTACCTATCTATGTGGCCTTCGCGGTGCCGGAGCAACAGTTGGCCGCCATCAAGCGCCACATGGCCCAGGGCAAGCTGACCGTAACCGCGGTCATCTCCCAGGAAGAGCGAGTCCCCCAGGGGGTGCTCACCTTTGTGGACAACGCCGTGGACGCGGCCACCGGCACCATCCAGCTCAAGGCCACGTTTGCCAATGAGGATCGGGCCCTGTGGCCGGGCCAGTTCGTCACCGTCGCCCTGGTGTTAACGATGCAGACCGGGGCCCGGACCATTCCCTCCCCGGCCCTGCAGACCGGCCAGGAGGGCCCCTTCGTCTTCGTGATCAAGCCCGAGGGCACCGTGGAGGTCCGGAAGGTGGCGGTGGACCGCACCATTGACGGCGAGACGGTGATCAAGGAGGGGCTGGCGCCCGGCGAGGCGGTGGTGACCGAGGGGCAGTTGCGGCTCTTTCCCGGGGCCAAGGTGGAAGTCAGACCGGCCGGAGAGAAGACCTCATGAGCGTGAGTGAGCTCTTCGTCAAGCGGCCGGTGATGACCACTTTGGTCATGATCGGCATCTTGTTGGCCGGGATCATGGGTTATCGCCTGCTCCCGGTAAGCGAACTCCCCAACGTGGACTTTCCCACCATCCAGGTGAGCGCCTCCCTACCCGGGGCGTCGCCGGAGACCATGGCCGCGGCGGTGGCCACCCCCCTGGAGAAGCAGTTTGCCACCATCGCCGGCATCGACTCCATGACCTCCGCCAGCGCTCTGGGGCGCACCCGCATCACCATCCAGTTCGCCTTGAGCCGCAACATCGACGCCGCCGCGCTGGACGTCCAGGCGGCCATCTCCCAGACCCTGGGACAGCTCCCCAAGGACATGCCCAGCCCCCCGGTCTTTCAGAAGGTCAACCCCGCGGATATGCCGGTGCTGTATCTGACCCTGGAATCGCCCACCCTGCCCCTGTCCACGGTGGACGAATACGCCGAGACCATGATGGCGCAGCGCATCTCCATGGTCAGCGGAGTGGCCCAGGTGTTGGTCTACGGGGCCCAGAAGTATGCCGTGCGGGTGCAGGTGGACCCTCACGCCCTGGCCTCCCGGGGGATCGGCATCGACGAGGTGCAACGGGCGGTGGCCAAGGCCAACGTCAATCTCCCCACCGGCACCCTGGAGAGCGACTACCGGAGCTTCACGGTGATGGCCACCGGCCAACTTACCGATGCCGCGGCCTACCGCCCGGTGATCGTGGCCTACCGGGGCGGCAAGCCGGTGCGCCTGGAGGAGTTGGGGCGGGTGATCGATTCCGTTCAGGAGGACAAGGTGGCCTCCTGGTACAACAACCGGCGGGCCGTCATCCTGGCGATTAAACGGCAGCCGGGAACCAATACGGTGGAAGTGGTGGACAGCATCAAGAAGTTGCTGCCAGCCTTCCGAGCCCAATTACCAGCCGCAGTCAACATGAGTATTCTGTATGACCGGTCGGTGTCCATCCGGGAATCCATTGAGGATGTGCAGTTCACCCTGCTGCTGACCATCGCCCTGGTGATTATGGTCATCTTCCTCTTCCTGCGCAACCTCCCGGCCACCGTCATCCCCTCCCTGGCGGTGCCCATGTCCATCGTCGGGACCTTCGCCGGGATGTACGTCTGCGGCTACAGCCTGGACAACCTGAGCCTCATGGCCCTGACCCTGTCGGTGGGCTTCGTGGTGGACGACGCCATCGTCATGCTGGAAAATATCGTGCGCCACCTGGAGATGGGCAAGCCGCCGTTGCAGGCCACTCTGGAGGGGGCCCGGGAGATCGGCTTCACCATTATCTCCATGACCCTGTCTCTGGCCGCGGTCTTCATCCCGGTCCTGTTCATGGGGGGGATCGTGGGGCGTCTGCTCAACGAGTTTGCGGTGACCATCAGCATGGCCATCCTGATCTCCGGGTTCGTCTCCCTGAGCCTGACGCCCATGATGTGCAGCCGCTTTCTGCGGCCCCACCAGGAGGTGCAGCACGGCCGGTTCTATAACGCCTCGGAGCGCTGCTTCGACGGCATGTACCGGCTCTATGACCGCACCCTGCAGCAGGTCCTGAACCATCGGCGCGCCACCATGGTGGTCTCCGGGGTGGTGTTGGCGGCCACGGCCTACCTGTTCATGGTCATTCCCAAGGGTTTTCTTCCGGATACCGACACCGGCCAGATTTTCAGCTTTACGGAAGGTCCCCAGGACATCTCCTTCGCCGGCATGACCCGGCAGCAGCAGCAGCTGGCGGCCATCGTCGGCCAGAATCCCCACGTGGCCAGCTTCATGAGCTTCGTGGGGGCGGGGGGCACCAACATCACCGCCAATGCCGGGATCATCTTCACCCGGCTCAAACCCCGGGACGAACGGCCCCACGTGAGCCAGATCATCCAGGAACTGAGGCCCCAGCTGGCCCAAGTGCCCGGCATCCAGGTCTTTATGCAGATCCCGCCCTCCATCCGCATCGGCGGCAAGCTCACCAAGAGCCCCTATCAGTTCACCCTGCAGGGAGCCGACATGCAGGAGATCTACCGCTGGGCCCCGCAGATCGAGGCCCGCTTGCGGGAGGTGCCCGGGCTGACGGACGTCAACAGCGACCTGATGCTCAACAGTCCTCAAATCCTGGTGCAGATCGACCGGGACAAGGCCTCGGCTCTGGGGGTCAGCGCCGAGCAGATCGAGAGCGCCCTGTCCTTCGCCTACGGCGCGCCGCAGGTCTCCACGATCTACACCCCCACCAACGAGTACTGGGTCATGATGGAGGTGGAGCCGCAGTACAAGCTGGATCCGGCGGCCCTGGGGATGCTCTACATCCGCTCGGACCAGGGGAAGCTGGTGCCCCTGGAGACGGTGGCCAAACTCACCCGTACGGTGGGGCCGCTCACCATCAATCACTCCGGCCAGATTCCGGCGGTGACCATTTCCTTCAATCTGAAGCCCGGGGTCGCCCTGGGGGACGCCGTGGGCCAGATCCAAAAGATTTCCCGGGACGTGCCGGCCACCATCAGCACCGCCTTTCAGGGCACCGCCCAGGCCTTCCAGTCCTCCCTGAAGGGTCTGGGGCTGCTCCTCATCATGGCCATCCTGGTCATCTACCTGGTCCTGGGAATATTGTATGAGAGCTTCATCCACCCCCTGACCATCCTCTCCGGGCTGCCGTCGGCCGGCTTCGGGGCCCTGGTGACCCTGATGCTGTTCCGGATGGATTTGAATCTCTTTGCCTTCGTGGGCATCATCATGCTCATCGGCATCGTCAAGAAAAATGCCATCATGATGATCGACTTCGCTCTGGAGGCGCAGCGGCATGAGGGGAAAAACCCGGCCCAGGCCATCTATGAGGGCTGCCTGTTGCGGTTCCGGCCCATCATGATGACCACCATGGCGGCGCTGTTCGGCACCCTGCCCATCGCCCTGGGGGTGGGGGCGGGCTCGGAGGCCCGGCGGCCTCTGGGTCTGGCGGTGGTGGGAGGGCTGATCTTTTCCCAGGTTCTGACCCTGTATATCACCCCGGTGGTCTACATCTACCTGGACAACTTCACCTGCTGGTTGAGCCAGCGCTTCCGCCCGACCTCGCCCGCGCCGGCCGGGGCCCTGCCCCTGGGCCACCCCGCCGGCAACCAGGACGGCGAGCCGCACTGATACCGGGGTGAGGTTAATTTGAGGGGAGGGCCGGGGGACCACAGGCCCCCCACCCTCCCCTCAAGCTCCCCTCCCAACCCCCCTTAAGCTGAAAAACAGTTCTATTCCGGTCCCCATGCATCCGTGTTTCGCCGGAGCGCTAGTCAGTGCTCCCCAGCAGGGGTGTCACCTTTTCCCCCCGGCCGGGCCGCCGCGCGCTTAAACCAACCATAGAGCAGCAGGCCCACCAGGATGGCGGCCAGCCCCACCAGGGCCACCAGAGGCTTGCTGAAGAGGGCGTGGAGCACAATCCAGAGATTGCACAGGATGAAGAACAGGGGGGTGAGGGGATAGCCCACGGTGGTATAGGCCACGGGGGCGTCAGGCCGCCGGCGCCGGAGCACCATCAGGCCGGCCACGGTCAGCGAGGCGAACAGTGACAGGGTGAAGCCGATGAACAAGAGCAGGTTTTCAAAGGAGGTGGTCACCACCATGACCAGGGCCAGGACAGCCTGAAGCAGGATGGCGTTTCCCGGCGTGCCGCGGGTAGCTCCCCGTTTGCTCACCCCCGAGAAGAACAGGCCGTCCTGGGCCATGGCCAGATAGACCCGGGGGCCGGTCATCAGCATGGCGCTGATCAGGGACAACAGGCTGAGGGCAATGGCCTGGGAAAAGACCCGGCTGACCCGGGGGCCGAACAGGTTCAGGGCGGTCTTTTCCCCCACTTCCAACACCCCGCTCATCTCCCGGGGGGAGAGGCCATAGATATAAGTGACATTGAGCAGCAGGTAGAGGATGACCACCAGCAGGGTGCCGGCCATCAGGGCCAGGGGAATGTTGCGGGTGGGCCGGGAGATTTCGCTCCCCATGTAGGCCGCGGCATTCCAGCCGCTGTAGGCAAAGGTGATGTAAATGAGGGAGGTGGCGAAGCTCCCGGACAGAAACAGGCGGGGGGAGGGAGCTTCCCCGAAGTGGGCCAGGGAGCCCTGCCCCCACATCAGCCCCAGGAAGATGAAGCCCAGGATCAGGGTTATTTTAAAGAGGGTGAGGAGATTTTGCACCCGACACCCCAGAGACAGGCTGTGGCGGTGCACCAGGGCAAAAACCACGATCACCCCGCCGGCCACCAGAGTGACCGGCGACAGGGTGAGGACGGTAATCCCGCCCACCGTCCAGGCGACCCCGGGGCCGGGGGGGCCGCCCAGGCCGGCCCAGAAATAGGCCGCGAAGGCCACAGAGGCGGCGGCAATGGGGGCGGAAAAGCCCACCAGCAGGGAGATCCAGCCGGACAGAAAACCGGCCAGCTCGCCGAAGCTCTCCCGCAGGAAGACATATTCTCCCCCGGCCCGGGGATAGCGGGCCCCCAGCTCGCCGTAGCAGAGGGCCCCGGCCAGGGCGAACAAGCCCCCCAGGGCCCAACAGCCCAACATGGCCCAGGGATTGCCCAACTCCTGGATGATGAAGCCCGAGGTGGTGAAGATGCCGGTCCCCACCATGTTCGCCACCACCAGGACGGTGGCGGAAAATGGCCCCATCTTGTCCTGGGGGGCCGGGGTGGCGGCCACTTCCGGAGAGACGGCCGGGGTCAGGGTTTTCATCTGCTACCGGGCCGTGAAGGTGAGACTGGCCGTATAGAGATTCTCATCGCACTCCTCCAGGTCGTGGTAGGGGGTTTTGTGCGTGGCGACCACCAGCCATTTCCCCGGCTTATCGAGTTTGAGCCGGAATTCCCCCTGGGCGTCGGTCCTGGCTTTGAGGGCAAAGGGGTCCCGGGGATCGGCCCAGCCGTCATAGGTCGCCTTGAGTTCGACTCCCGCCGCCGGCTTCCCCTGAAACAGGACCCGAAGCGGCAGCTCGTCACCGGCTGTCACGGTGTGGGGAGCTTTGAGGGGCATAATCTCCAGAGTGCTCTTGGCGCTTTGCTCCACACCCTGGTGAGCGCCCCCGGCGCTCACCAGGGTCTTGCCGGCCATATCAAAGTGAAAACACAGGTTGGCGTCGGGGACGCCTTTTTTCGTTTGCATCTTCATGCCCTGGGGCGTACGGGTGACAAACCCAGGAGCCATCTGGGCGTTGATCAGATAGATACCGGCGGCCGGGGGGGCGAATTCATACCGGGTGGTGGAGATCTTTTTCAGGGGAATCTCTTTACCGTCGGGTCCCAGGGCCTTGAGGGACCCCAGGCGTTCCGCCTTGATCTCCTCGTCATTGGGGAACTTGTGCCCGAAGCCGATTTCCACCTGGACGGGCGCATTGATCTTGGGGGTGTCCTGGTCCACCAGCAGCCAGAAGATATGGGCCTGGGCACCGGAACCGAAGCATAACCAAATCATAACTGTTACCACGCCGACTACAGCTTTTTTTATCATATTTTTCTCCTCTTAGAGATTGCCCCGAAAGGTTCCTGACCGGCTGGGGGTCAAACCTCGAGCAAGGATTGACCAGGGGGTCCGCCGCCGCCGGGCTACTCGGATAAGGTAAAGTGGGGGCCCGTCAGGGCGCGGCCGACGATGATCATCCCCATCCATTTCTCCGGTTCCGGGGCGATCTTGGCCAGGATGTCCTCCAGGGTGCCCCTGACCACCTTTTCCTTTTGGGGGTAGCCGGCGTAATAGACCACCGCCACCGGGAGATCGGCAGGATTATATTTCTTCAGGGTCTGCACGATCTTCCCCATGTCGCTGAGGCCCATATAAAAAATCAGGGTGCCAGGATACTTGGACAGGTCCCGGGCCAGGTCCTCCGGCTCCGATTTGCCAAAAAAGCCAAAGGGGGCGGTCTGGGCCACCAAGCGGGCCCCGCCGCCGCTGCTGGCCTTCTTCAGGGCCGCCATGGAAGCCGTGGCGGCGCCCACCCCGGGGACGATGTCCCACTGCGCCTCATCCAGCCCTTCCACCAGCCAGAAGGCCCGGCTGAAGATGGTGGGGTCGCCGCCGTCCAGGAGGGCCACCTTCTGCCCCTGGGCCAGGAGTCCTTTCACCTTTCGGACGAATTCATCCCGCTGCTGTTTTTTCAGGGCAATGATGGCCGGTCGTTCCGCCGCCGGATACGTGGCCAGGTCCTTCATCCAGATCTTGCCCTGGTGGGTCCAGAGCTCCTTCCAGGGGTCCTCAATCTTTTTGCCTTGGAGGTACGCCTGGAAACGTTTGGCGGTTTGCGGGTCAGACAAGATCAAGTCCGCCGCTTTGATGGTCTCCAGGGCCTTCAGGGTGAGGTGTTGGGGGTCCCCCGGCCCGGTGCTGACGATGGAAAATTTCCCCTCCGCCGCGGCCCCGACCCCTTCGGGAGCACATAAGAGGCACAGAATGAAACAGATAAGGCCCAGCAATTTCATGCGCGCGTGGGTCATCATACAATAAATCTCCTCTGAAATTAAACTGTTAAGAAAATCCTAGTCCTGATATTTTTCTGCCAAGGGGTCTTTGCCGTCGGGAAACATGGCCCCAAAAGGTTCAAACCGGCCGAGGCCCACGGCGGTGCAATACTGCATGCCCTGGTTGCTGCCGGTCATCATCAGGGGCCGGGCTTGTTCCAGGTCCAGGGATCCGTCCGGCAGATAGACCGCGTCGGCCACTTCCAGGTGCACCACCTGTCCCACGATTAACACAAACTGAGGTTCGACATACTCCCGGTGCAGGCGGCATTCCATCCAGGCATAACAGCCTTGGATGCCGGGAGCCTTGATCTGCACCGACGGCTTTTCCACCAGACCGGCCAGCAGGAATTCATCCGCCTCGGGGGGACTGTAGCGCGCCGTGGGGATGACCTGGTCCGCCAGGTTGACGCCCGCCAGATTGACGACGAATTCCCGGGTCGCCAAAATATTCTCCAGGGTGTCCCGTTTCAGGGCCGAAGCCAGGCAGATCAGATCCAGGGGCCGCAGCACCGGCATAATGCAGGAGTAGGGGGCGATGTTGCGAATCCCATCCCGGCTGAGGGTGGAAACAAAGGTCACCGGCAAAGGCAGATAAGCTTCCCGTTTAAAGGGCTTTACGATCATCGCACAACCTCCTTGTTGTTTCGGGTGTCAGCGCGGCTAATACCGCAGTTGCAGCCCGCCGTAGGCCGTGGCCGCGGGCATGGGGTAGCCGGCGTCCTCCACGTAGTACTGGCTGGTGACGTTTTCCATGCCGGCATAGAGAAATCCCTTGAAGCCGTGGTATTCCATCACCGGATAGCGGCCCTCCAGATTGAAGGTGAAGAAGCCTTTCATGGGCCGCAACTGGACGCCGGTGATTTGATTCCGGGCATTCGCCGTCACCGTGAACTGGCTGCGCTTCGACACCAGCCGCACGTAGGCCCTGCCTTCGGCGCCGTTGGGGGCCTTGTATTTCAGACCGATATGGGCCTTGTGTTCGGGCAGTTCGGGCAGCTTGCGCATGTCGGCGAACAAGGGGTCGGGGCTGGTGCTGATCTGTTGCCAGGTGTAATTGGCATAGGCGATGAGATGGTACGGCAGGCCGATTTCACCCTCCACCTCGATGCCCCGGAATTTGGCCAGGTCCAGGTTGTAGATCACCCGGCTGGGGCGGTAGCCGAACACCGAGCGGATGTAGTCGTTGATGTCGTAATAATAGGTTCTGACCTTCAACCGGGAGCGCCAGGGGAGTTCCTGGGTGATGCCGGCCTCATACTGCATGCCGAATTCCGGCGAGATGTTCCCGGAGCGTTGGGGCGGCTGATAGCCGGCGTTAAACCAGTAGTATTCCGGCAGGGTGGGGAACCGGGTGCTGTAGTTGACCGACAGATAGCCCTCGGTGGTGTCGGTGGGGCGAATGGTCAGGGTGCACTTGGGGCTGACGGCATCGGCGCGCAGTCCCCTGACGTTGTTCTGCGGCTGGGCCGCGGCGTCATAGTTGTCGTAGCGCAGGCCCAGGTAGAGCTCGAAGATGTTCTTCCAGAAGGGAATGGCCGCATCCACGAAGCCGCCGTGGAGCTTCTGGGCGTTCCAGACGGGCAGGCCGTTGGTGGGAAAAGGTGTGCGTACGTAAGCGGGGTCAAGATAATTATAGGTGAGCGGGCCATACCCGAAGTAGTTGCCCTCCAGGCCGAAACCGAAACGCCCGAAGGACGGATTCTGGCGAATTTTCAGGTTCCAGCCCCAGGTGTCTTCATCCCAACTGCCCCGCTTGGCGATGAGGCGGTTGGGGTTGTTGAGGGCGTAGAACTTATCCTCCCGCACCGCCTGGAAATAGAATAGATGCGCTTCCGCCGCCCCGGATAAAAACGGTTGCCGCGCCTCCATATCCAACTCGTAGCGTTGGGACCGGACATTGCTGCGGTCGCCGTAGGTCAATCCGAACGGACCGCCGTTGGCGCCACCGATAAAATTGATCCCCGGCCCGTAGAGCGCATCGCCGTCGCTGTCGGGTTTGTCGGCATTGTAGAACCGGCAATCGGGCTGGTTATAGACGATCATGCCGGTTTTCTGGGTGTGATACCGGGCGGCGCCGGTGAGGCTCAATTCCCAGGGAAAGGTATAGGTGAGGCTGCCCTCGAAGTTGCCGCGGTCATCCACAAAGTTGTTCCGGAGATAGCCGTCGGTTTTGCCGACATTGGCGCCCAGGGAGTACTGCACCGGGCCGTAGCCGCCGGTGTGCAGCAGGCGATAGTTTTGGGTCCGCCAGTTGCCCCAGTAGGTGTCCAGATAAAGCTTGGGCGCGGCGCTGCCCCGTTGGGTCCGGATGGTGACCACGCCTCCCAGGGTGTTGCCGTATTCCGCCGACAGCGGCCCCCGGATGATCTCCAGGCGCTCCAGGTCGGCCGGGGTAATCGCAGTCCAGTCTACATAAAAGCCGCCCTTTACCCCGGCGCCCTTCCAGGTGCGGCCGTTCAGATAGATCTGGTAGCGGGATTCGTCGAAGCCGCGCATCACCATCTGACGGCCCTTCGCCGACAGCAGGGACCGCCGGGTCATATCGATGCCGGTCTGCTCCTCCAGGTAGCCCGGCAGGTTCTGATACGGCGCCAGGCTGACGTCCTCCTTGGTGATGATACTGCTGGTGGCGGCTTTTTCGGCATGGGCCAGCACCTCGATCTCCGGGAGTTTTTCCTCTGTTGCGGCCGGGGCCTCCATCTGGACGACGCCGTCCTCCTCCCCTGGGGCTCGGGGCTCCGCAGGAGGATTTTCCGCCATGGCCACCGAAACCGAAAAGATCATGCTGACGCCCCAAAGCATCCAAAAACCTTTTCCCCTGACCCTAAACATACGTTTTCTCCTTCTCCCCTGAACGAACGACGGACTGCATGGTGACGACCGGTCCCATCCCGGGAGACAACGGGGAGGAACTTTAGTCGGCTGCCCAACCATTTGGTCCCTGCCAGGGCAGCCCTCCTGGACCGGCGACGGCCGTCTCAGCCGGTTCCCAATCTTTGTGAAACAATTCTTATGGCTTCGCCCCAAAAAAAACCACGAAGGGTCACCCGGTAGGGGTGACGCGCCTTCGTGGCGTGATGACTTCCTGAGGTTTTTATCTAACCGGCTTTAGGCAACTCGGGGGGGTTCAATCCTCCCCATTAATCTTTTCTACCTACAAGATTACGGAGGCCGTGTCAAGATTTTTCACATTGGATTGAAACTAGTTGTCCCAGCCGATTGGGGTTGCATCCAAGATTCATTGACAATAGTGGAAAAGCGGATTATATTTCATATTAAATCAGAAGAAAGGAGGGTGTACCATGTGCTGCCACAGCAAAGACAAGCATGAACATGAACACCGGCATGAGTCCGTGGCCCATACGCATGATGGGCACGAACACTGCCATGAAGCCACTGTGCATAGTCATGAGCACGTCCATGGCGACGGGCATCATGATCATACACATACCTGCTGTCATTAACGGAAAGCCACGATTCTGCTGAGTATTAAAGCCACGAAGGCCTGATCTGGTCTGGAGACCGGAGAAAGAGCGTTCGTGGCTTTCCATTTGAAAACCCCGACCACCGCAGATCTTCATTCCGAGAAAGTTGTGGGGAATGAAAAGTTGCCATGCCGTCCGCCGAGCCCCGGCAAGGTTTCTCCCCCTCCCCCTGAATGCCCCCAAGCCCTATTCTATGCTCCGGTCGTAGTAAAAGCTGATGATCTCGCGTTTGGAGATCATGGTGACAATATCGTCCGGGGCCTCTTCTTTGACCACCGGCAATTCATCCACCAGCAATTCCGCCATCTTATCCAGGACCTGTTGGAGGGATTCATTCCAATAGGCCCGCACCACCGGGATGGTGGCCACGTCCTGGGCCCGCACCAGAGGGGCGATGCCATCTTCGAACAAAAACTCCCGCACATCATTAATGGATATTATGCCGGCCAGCTTGCCCTGATCATTGACCACCGGGAAATAGGTGTCCGGGGCCTGGGTGATGGTCTTGATCAATTCATCAAAGGGCAGAGAGGCGGGGATGGTGGTCACCGGGCGGATATGAACGGCCTGGCGGACGTGGGCTCTTTGCAGAATGGCCCGGGTGAATTCACCCAAATGGGCCGGAGAGGCCACCCGCACCGAGACCTGTTTTTCGTAGAGGCTGACCTTCCCCAGTAACAGATAGGAGACGGTGGACACCAGCATCAGGGGAACCAGCAGATTGTAGCTGGCGCTCATCTCGCAGGCCATGATGATGGCCGACAACGGCACCTTGGCGACGCCGGCAAAGAAGCCGCCGATACCCACCAGGACATAGGAGCCGGGGTGGACCACCCACTGGGGGGCGATCTGGTGGCCGAAATAGCCAAAGGCGCCGCCCAACATGGCGCCGATGAAGACCGACGGCCCGAAGACCCCGCCGGACCCTCCCGAGCTGATGGTGCACGAGGTGGCGGCGATCTTACAAAAGGCCAGCCAGATCATGGTTCCCCAAAAGATCTTACCCTCCATGGCCATTTGCACCCAGCCGTAGCCGCCGGACATGACCTGGGGGAAGAAGAAGATGATCGCCCCCAGCATGAGTCCGCCCACGGCCGGCCGCAGCAGAGCGGGAACCGTCAGGCGGTGGAAGAAATAATCGCGCATCCCATAAAACACCTTGATGTAAACAAATCCCACCAAGGCGCAGAGAATGCCAAAGAGGGTGTAGGGCAAGAGTTCATAGGGCAGCGAAATGTCGACCGGGCCCGGTAAAAAGATGGCAAAGCGGCCATAGACCTGGGAGAAGATGGCGTAGGCGACGATGGAGGACACCACGCAGGGGAGAATCGCCTCGTACTCGAGCTCGGTCTTGCGGTAGAGGACCTCGGGGCCGAACAAGGCCGCTCCCAGGGGGGCGTGAAAGATGGCGCCAATCCCCCCGGAGGCCCCGGCCAGGACTAAAATACGACGATCCCGATGACTGAGCTTAAGGGCTGAGGCTAAAAAGGAGCCAAAGCCAGCGCCGATCTGGGCGATTGGGCCCTCCTTGCCGGCAGAGCCGCCGCTGCCGATGGTGATGGCCGAAGCGATGATCTTGATGAACGGCACTCGTTTGCGAATCAGGCCGCCCCGGTGGTGGAAGGCCTCGATCATGGCGTCGGTGCCATGGCCTTCGGCCTCCGGAGCGACGAGAAACACGATGATCCCGGAGACCAGACCCCCTAAAACGGGAATGATCAAGAGCAGCCAGCGGTACGGCGAGAGGATGCCGACGATCTCGGAAGGCAGAGAGCCGGCCACTGGTTCGACATAGCCGGTAGTCTGAGCGATCAACCAGTGGCAGGTAAATTTCAGAGATTCGTCGAAGAGGATGGCCCCCAAGCCGGCGACGATGCCCACCGCCAGACTCAGGAGAGGCCACCGCAGGTCGTCCCGGGAGGGAGCGAAACGGGAGATGAAATGGCGAAGTAGTCCAGGTTCAGGAGTTCCAAGGCCCATCGGTTCATTACCCAGTTCGGTTTGGATTTCCGGGGGCTCAGATCAGGGTGGCGACCAGAACTCCGGGTATCGCCGCCCCCGGGCCCAGTTACTGATGATCAGGGTCCCAGCCCCCATGGGTATGATAGCATAGAGATAACCCAAATGGTGGATTTTTTCCCCGATGACCGCAATGAGGGCGGTGGCGCTCCCGGGGGTGCAGGGTCTTGGTGGCGGGCCGGGCGGCGATGGCCGTGGCCACGGCCAGGGCGCCGGCCAACCGAAGGTGCGGGTCCTGGAGTTGAGACGCGGTCACTCCCATGCGGCCGGAGATGAGGTGGCCGCCCATGAGATTGCCGGGCTGGTGTGGCGCAGCCGCTTTTTTGGACACAAGCTTTTCTTTAGTCGCCCAAGCCTGTGGTTCCCGGGCGAACCATTCTGATCCGGCCTGCCAGGGGCTAAGAAGGCTGATCTTTTCCCCTGCCACTTCCGGGTGTCGTGGTCTACAAAACGCCTGACTCCGGATTCCTTAGAAGGGACTCCGATCGGCCTTCGGCCTCTCGCCGTCCCCCGTGGGCTCATCCCACCCATTTGCTTTTTAGTATGCTTTCACATATGATGGGAGAGAAATGACCAGCGCCTCCCCCCTCCCCCTGGCCGCCCGCCTGCGGCCCCGCACCCTGGACGACTTCCTGGGTCAGGAGCACATCCTGGGGCCGGGGAAACTCCTGCGCCGGGCCATTGAATCCGACCGGCTGTTCAGCTCCCTGATCTTCTACGGCCCCCCGGGCACCGGCAAGACCACCCTGGCCCACATCATCGCCGGGGCCACCCGGAGCCACTTCGTCAGCCTCTCCGCGGTCATGAGCGGCGTCAAGGAGGTCCGAGCCGTGGTGTCCGAGGCCGAAGCCCGCCTCCGAGACGGTCAGCGCACCCTGGTCCTCATCGACGAAATCCACCGCTTCAACAAGGCCCAGCAGGACGCCCTCCTCCCCCACGTCGAGGCCGGAACCCTCACCCTCATCGGCGCCACCACCGAAAACCCTTACTTCGAGGTCATCGGCCCCTTGCTCTCCCGGGCCCGCATCTTCGTCTTTGAGCCCCTGGGGGAGTCCCACCTCCTCACCCTGCTCCGCCGCGCCCTGGCCGATGAGGCCCGCGGCCTGGGCACCTATCCCGTTGCCGCGACCGCGGACGCCCTGGCTCATATGGCCCGCATGGCCAATGGGGATGCCCGCCACGCCCTGAACTCCCTGGAACTGGCCGTGCTGTCCACACCCCCGGGCCCAGACGGCAAGATCCACCTCACCCTGGAGGTGGCCCAGGAATCCATCCAGCGCCGAGCCGTCCTCTACGACAAAGAAGGCGACGCCCATTACGACACCATCAGCGCCTTCATCAAGAGCGTCCGGGGCTCCGACGTGGACGCCGCCCTCTACTGGCTGGCCCGTATGCTGGACGCCGGCGAGGACCCCCGGTTCATCGCCCGCCGCCTCCTCATCCTGGCCTCCGAGGACATCGGTCTGGCCGACCCCTGGGCCCTGGTCCAGGCCGTGGCCGCGGCCGACGCCCTCACCTGGGTGGGCCTCCCCGAGGCCCAGTACCACCTGGCCCAGGCCACCATCTATCTCGCCCTGGCCCCCAAGTCCAACTCCACCGCGGCCTATTTTCGAGCCCTGACCGCCCTTAAGGACACCGGCGTCACCCGGGTCCCCACCCACCTCCAGGACGCCTCCCGGGACCGCCGCGGCTTCGGCCACGGCAAAGGCTATAAATACCCCCACGACTTCCCCGGCCACTGGATCCCCCAGACCTACCTGCCCCCGGAGCTGGCGGACAAGGTCTTCTACCGGCCCGGGGACCAGGGCGCCGAAAAGACCCTGGCGGAGCGTTGGCGGGCCCGCCGCCGGGACAAGAAGTGAGTTGCCGGGGAGGGGGCCAGGAGCCACAGGCTCAAGGGCCGACGGCCCCTGCCCCCTCCCCGGACGCCACCCCCAACCCCGAAAACCGGTCCGGCCGGGGAAGCTTGAGCTTCCCCGGCCTCTTCCGTTAAGGGTTGCGGGGCGATCCCGGGGGCTTAGCCCCCTGGCCTCCCCCACACCTCAGACTAAACAGCAATCAGAAAGGTATTATTGTCATTCCGAGCGTACGCGAGAAATCTCTCTTTTAACCACGGTTAGATTCTTCACTCCGCTTCGCTCCGTTCAGAATGACAAAAACATAAACAGATATTTTGGATTGCACCCTGGTATCAGCTCATATACCAGCCGCCGTTGACGTTGATGGTCTGGCCGGTGATGTAGCCGTTGGCGGCCAGGAGCACCGCCACCGGGGCCACCTCCTCCGGGGTGCCGAAGCGCCCCAGGGGGATGACTTCCGGGCGGGCCTTGAGGTCCAGGGTCACCATCTCCGTCTCGATCAGGGCCGGGGCGATGGCGTTCACCGTAATCCCTTCCCGGAGCAAGTGGCGGGCATAGGAGTGGGTCAGCCCCAGCAGCCCCGCCTTGGAGGCCCCATAGGTGGGCGGCGTGATCCCCCCGGTTTGGGCCGCCACCGACGAAATGTTGATAATCCGCCCCCACTGTCGGGCCCGCATCTGCGGCAGCACCGCCTGGGTCAGGAGGAAGGCGGACTTCAGATTCACCGCCATCATTTCATCCCAGTCCGCCTCGGTAATCTCCTCCAGGGGTTGCCAGCGCACGATGCCGGCATTATTCACCAGGATGTCGATGGATCCCAGTTCCCGCCCCACCGTCTCCACCAGGCGGGAAACCTCAGCCGCCTGGGACACGTCCGCGGCCACCGCCAGTCCCCGGCGGCCCGCGGCACCGATGGCCTCGCAGGTCTGGGCCGCCTCCCCCTCCTGGCGGCGAAAGTTCACCGCCACGTCGGCCCCGGCCCGGGCCAGCCCCACCGCCACCGCCCGACCGATCCCCCGGGAGCCCCCGGTAACCAGGGCGATTTTACCGCTAAGCAATTCCATCACAGAAAACTCCTCAAAGCTAAAGATTCATCATGCCCTAAAAGTACATTGCCTCATACACTCCCCGCCAGCCATGATGCCGGAGGTTATCAAGGCCGACTACTGCCTTGCAAACCGGGAGCATTAATATAACTTTATTCAGAACGGGAGCGTAACCGGCTGCTGGCCGGCGCTTAACAACAACTCAGAAGGAGGAACAAACATGAAGCAGATGGTTGTTATCATATGTGTCTTGGTCGCCTGCGGAGTTTTCCTCACCGGCTGCGGCAAGCAGGAAGAGAAACCCAAACCGAAAGAGCCGGTGACCAAGGAACAGGTCAAGCAACAGACGGAAAAGGCTGCAGACACCGCCGCCGCTTATCTCCGGCAGCAAAAGGAGGAATTTCAGAAAGAGGCGCAGGCCCAATTGGATGACATGCAGAAGAAGCTGGATGACCTGAAGGCCCGGGCCCAGGCCGCCGCCCCGGAGTTGAAGGCCAAATGGGAGGGCATGATCAACGACCTCCAGAAGCAGGAAGACGCCCTGAAAAAAGACCTGGCTGAAGCCCAGAAGGATCCCGGCCAGGTCTGGGAAGGCTTCAAGGCCAGGCTGCGTCAGGCCCTGGAAGAGATCAAGCAGGGCTACGACAAGGCGGTGGAACAGTTTAAGTAAGGATCTTGGCCACTGGCCCCACCCCGTCGCAACTCATAACAGGGATTCAGAGGGCGGGGGCTCCGGCCCCCGGCCCTCCCCCCGATCACCCTTAGCATTAGTCCTTTAAGCTTCGAACTTCTCCCCGGGCTGGGGCCCCAGGGCCTTGACGAACTCCTCCACCTTGACCTTGCCCAGCTCCTTGGTGCGGACCCGGGTCGCCACCACCGCCCCGCCGTGCACCGCGATCTTCAGGCCCTGGGGGCCGACCTCCAGGATTTCCCCGGGTTCGGCGGCGTGGGCCACCGGCAGGAAGCCGGCGTTGAAGAACTTCACCGGCGCGCCCCGGAACCTGGCCGTGGCCCCGGGGGCCGGATCGCAGCCCCGGATGAAGTTGTAGACCTGGCGGCCGTCCAGGTGCCAGTTGATCCCCGCCACCTTCTCGTCGCAGGGCGGCTCATAGGTGGCCTTAGAGTGGTCCTGGGGGAGGTGGGGGGCCTTGCCGGCCTTGATCAGGTCCACGGCCTCGAGGATGGCCTCCACCCCCAGGGGGAAGAGCTTGTTGAAATAGACCGCGCCGGTGGTCTCGTCGGGTCCGATGTCCACGTGTTTCTGCAGCAGGAGGTCGCCGGTGTCGATGCCCTCGTCCACCCAGAAGATGGACAGCCCGGTGGCGGTGTCGCCCTGGATCACCGCCCAGTTGATGGCCGAGGCCCCCCGGTGCCGGGGCAGGATCGAGGGATGGTAGCAGATGCTCCCCAGCCGGGGCACCTCCAGCACCCGTTCCGGCACGATGTCGGTGACGAAGGCCAGGATGGCCAGGTCCGGGGTCAAGGACTTCATCTGCTCCAGGGCCTCCACGTCCTTCATGCGGCGGGGCTGAAAGACCGGCGCGGCGACGGCCTGAGCCGCTTCCTTCAGGGGGTCCACCTTGCCTTTGGGGGAGTCCGGCGGGCAAAAGATCCCCACGATATTCTCCCCTCGTTCGTGCAGCTTCTTGAACACCTCGGCTCCAAAGGCCGCCTGACCGATGAGTGCGATGCGCATGACCTCCTCCTTCTGAACCCTGGTGGGTTTACGGTATGCGGTGAGGAAACTGCCGAAGTCCCTTTCGGGCTGCCTTTATCCCCTGAGCCCGGCGCGGCCGGCGCACGCCTTAATGATGGTGATGCTCGTCGTGACTGGCCTCCGGCTGGGTGGTGGAGGCATACAGGGCGATGCCGGTGGCCACCAGCACCGACCCCAGAGTGACGATCCAACTGAAATTCAGCGCCGCCACCACAAAACAGCCGAACACCGCCCCCACCATCAGGGCCTGTTTGCCTTTATAACCTTCGTGCGAACTCATGAGCGTGTACCTCCTTAGTCAGGGTGAATACCAGTTTGTCTCGGTGATAACAATGCCCCCGGGGATCACACAACCGCCAGGGAACAGGGACCATGGGATGATCTTGCGTCAGCGGCCCGCATTTTTTGCTGGTCCCTAAAAGCGGCGGGGCAGACGCTGCGTAGACCGGCTAAGATCGAGACGGGACCTTCAACGCTTCGTGCACCGAAGCCGAATCAGGAACAGCCTTGGCGACGTCCGGATCGAGCCCCACCCCACTGGTTCCTTCGCCTCACCGAGTACGCTTTTGCGGGATGAACCAGAACAGATGTCGGGGGCTACCGGTCACCACAACCACAAAGGGGCCACGGCCTACAGCCGTAACCCCTTGATTTGCATGGTAGGCGGTACTGGATTTGAACCAGTGACTTCCACCGTGTGAGGATGGCACTCTACCACTGAGTTAACCGCCCGAATGTAATAAGTTATTTAATAACACGGTCCCGGGATTTTGGCAAGGGGTTTTTCATCGGCAAGCAGATTTGTCGGGACGGCCCCTGCGCCAAGATGAGTGCCGGGGCAGCCGGGGTCATGCAGCTCCGGCCGCCCCAGATTTTTCTGGAGACCGGAAGCTTAATCCCGTTTCGCCTGCCACGGGCGCCAGGCCGGAACGCCCTGGTCGTCCCGCAGGTGCAGCGTTTTGCCGCCGCACTTTACGGTTCCCGCCAGGATGATCTCCTGTTGGCCCATGGTGACCTTGGAGCCGGTCACCTCCACCTCATCCCCTGTTTTCAGGGAGAACTTTTTTTGGTCAAAATACCAGGTCGGTCCCAGGTGGATGTGATGGGTCTGGCCCGCATCGGTTTTCAGGATGATGATGCGGTACTTCCCGCCGCTCTGGCCTCCGGGCCCCGGGCTGGGAAAGTCCTCCAGCTTCTCCACCGTGCCCTTTACGGTGATCAGGGTTTGGGGGTTATACTTCATTCCCATCCCCATCCCCATCCCCCGGCCGGGGCCACCGCCGGGCCCCATGCCCGGGCCAGGGCCCTTTTCACCACCCATGGCGCCGGGTTGCGCCCCCACCGGGGCGGCCAGGGCGCAGGCGAGGAGAGCCACCAGGGCCAAGAGCATCAGTTTCATAGTGTACCTCCTTTAATTGGCCGGCTGGGAAGGAACCGGCGCTGTCGTCCCGGCATTATTCAGACAACTGCCATCCCGGAGGCGTTGCCGCTGACGGGGGCGCAGGGTTTGGGAGTTTTGCACCCCGGCTTCCGGAGGTTGGGTCTGGTTGCGGGAGGCCCAGCCGCGGGATTGGCCGCCGCCGGCCCCGCCGCCCTGCCAAGCCGGGCAGTTGCCGCCGCCCCCACCACCCATGCGTCCCCCGCCCCGCCCCTGGGCCAGGGCCGGTTCGGCCAGGGCCATCAAGGCTACCAAGGCTAAGGCCAGAAAACTCATACCAAAGAATCTTTGTCGCATCTTTATGCTCCTTATATGTTTCGGGCATTTTATGGTAACACCGCCGGAGGTCCGGCTCTCCGACGCGGCTGACTTATTCAGGGGGAGGTGGCGGCCCTCCGGGGCCACCCAACTCCCGGCCAGGACCACGGCGCCCCGGACTCGGACATAGGTCTTCGGGCCGGAGGGGACGACCCAGGTGCATCCTGCGGGAGCATAAGCGCTCGTTAAGCTGCTGCAGGAGAATCTGGCGCTGGGGAGGAGCCAGGTGCTGGCGCACTTGCAGGAGAAAGTGCAGCATCTCTCTTTCCAGTCCGGTCTGGATGGCGCCAATACGACGCAGATGGTCTTCCAGGGCTGCCAGGGAGGGCTCATCCTCCTGGAGCAGGCTGACAAGATCCCGCCGGCGCTCGGCCAGCTCCTTTTTCATGGTCATAACCTGATGCTGATGGGCAGGAAAGAGCTGCTGGAAGGCCTGCTTCTGTTCCGGGGTCAAATTCAAATGGCGGAGGATTTTACCGAGGCCCACGGGGCGAATCAAATCCCGGCCCACCGCCGCCTGCCGATCCTGATATCGAAAATAAAAAAAGGCCCCCAGGGTGCCCACATTGAGCGCCAGGGAAAAGATCACCAGATAGAGAAGCCAGTTTTTCTTCATGAGCCGTTGCCGTTTCCCATATCGTAGGTGACCAAAACCGTGCCCAGGGACCCCTGGGGATGATCATCGAAGACTTCCTCCAGGGCGGCCATCCGGGGGGCAGGGTCACTTGAAGTGAGGACGGCTTGGAGATCAAGGCCCATGCGGCTCCCCAGGAATACCCCCAGGAGTATGGCCGCAGCCAGGGCCAGACTGCGGGGCCAGAAGGCCTCCCGGCGGGGGAGGCGGGCCAACACGGCCGCGCTCACATCCACCGGGCCTGGTTCCGGCAGATGGGTCAGGGCGTCCCAGAGCCTCTCCTGGCGCCGGAGTTCGGCCCGGCAGAGATCACAGATCTCCAGGTGGGACTCCACCTGATCCCGGACTGCCGGGGAGAGCTCGTCGTCCAGATAGGCCGAGAGTCTTTCCTGAATGTCGCTACATACATGCATATCTGATCCTTGGAGGCAGCTTCATGCCCTCCGCTTATAAATTATAACACGGAACGAAACAAGTTCCGGCGCGCCAGGGATGATTTTCTGAAAAATTGAGGTGTTGAATAACCCCCCGGCCTCTGGCAGGGCGCCCGGGGGTCCTTGACTGCACCCCTCCCTGAAATTCTGCCCGGCCCCGGGAAACCGCTGTCGCCCGGGAACGGTGCGCAAGGAAAACCCGGGCCCGAATCACCATGTTGAACAAGTCCCCAACCTCCACCAGCATGAGAGTGAGGCCAGCCTGCTGGGCCGACGCCGGAAGTGCCACGTTCATGGACCACCATCGGGAGGGGCCTCGGGGCTTGCGGGCACGAAACGCTGCTGGCGGCGCTGGAGGCGTTCAGCTCCTTCCTGGAGGCGCTCATGGAGTCGGGCGAAGCCCTCTTCCAGGGAGGGCTCCATGACGACGATTTCACCCTTGGCCATGATGATGCGCTTGAGCTGGGGGATCTTGAGTCTGGCCGAGGCCTTGAGATAGACCGGCTGGATGTAGAGGATGGAGCCGCTCACCGGCATCACGAGCATACGACCGCGCTCCACCTGGGAACCTTGCTGGTTCCACAGGGTAAACTGCTCGGAGATAAGGGTGTCCTGGTTAATGACCGCGTTCATTTGGGATGGGCCGTAGACCAGGGAGCCCTTGGGGAAGCTATACACGATGAGCCGCCCGTAGTTGGAGCCGTCGCAGCCGGCCACACACAGGGCCCGGAGATTGTTGCGGGCTCGGGGACTCATGGGGCAGAGGAGGAGAAAGTCCAGCTTATCCTTGTCGATGAGATTGAGGGTGAGATAGTAGGGACTGAAACGGAAATTTCTGTTATTCTGCTGGACTTCGGGAAACTCCCAGGCGTCCTCCTGCTTGTAGAAAACCTCGGGGTCGGTCTGATGGTACTTAGCATACATCTTGATCTGGATGTCGAACAGGTCTTTGGGATAGCGCACATGGGACCTGAGGTCGGCGGGCATGTCGTCCAGATTCTTGATAAGACCGGGATACATGCGCTGGTAGGCCCGGATGATGGGATCAGAGGACTCGGCGAGGTAATAATCCACTTGCCCGTTATAGGCATCCACCACGATTTTTACCGAATTACGGATATAATTGAGGTTTTCCTCGAAGGGGGCGGCATAGGGATAGCGGTGGGACACGGTATAGGCGTCCACCAGCCAAAATATGCCCTTTTCAGTGACCACGATATAGGGATCGCGGTCCAGCCGCAAGAAGGGCGTCAGATGCTGGATCATTGCGGTGATATTCCGTCGGAACAGCATGCGGCTGGAAGGGTTGGTCTTGGTGGTGAAAAAGATATCCCGGTCGCCGAAATAAATCGCAAAGACGAGCTTACGCCACAGAGAGTTGACGGGGACGCCGCCCGTTCCCTGATAGTGGGAAACCTGGTTGCTGTCTTCGGTGAGATCACCCTGCTCCCCGGAATCATTAGGGGCAATGGCGTAGGAATAATTCTCCAGGCCATAGTAGATGGCGGGCTGGGCAATGGTAAAACCATAGGCGGAGGTGGGGGGAATGCCTTGTATGAACCAGGTCATGGGCTCTTCGCCGCCCTGAGCCGCCGGAGTCATGACCGCGCCGTAGCCATGGGTGTATTTCAGCTTTTCGTTGATCCAGTTGCGCACCCCGGGCGGGAGTTCGTCCAGATTGATCTCCCGGGGGGCTAAAAAGACCTGCTGGTAGACGCCCCCCACGGTATAGCGGTCGGCGTCGACGCTCGTGAACTTATAATAGGTACGCAGTTCCTGCAATTCTTCGTAAACGTCCAGGAGGGCTTCCCGATCCCAAACCGGGATGTTCCTCAGGCTGGCCTGAATTTCCCGGTTGCGGACGTCCCAGGGGATGTCCTCCAGGCGAAATTCCCGTGTCTCCACTTTGTCAAGGTGGTAGGCCGCCAGAGTGGCCTGAATATTGTTGGTAATGTAGGATGATTCCCGGCTGATCTCATTGGGAGCGACAATATATTTCTGCACCAGGTTGGGCAGGTAATCGGAATACCGCCCCACCAGGGCCAGAGCGAACAGGGCCAGGCACCCCAGGAGATATTTCAGGCGGTGGCCGGAGTGAATGAAAACAATCATCGCGGCGGCGGTGCCAGCCAGGAGGACCAGGCATACCCAGATCAAGGGAAGGACCACCCGCATCTCCACCAACCCCGGCCCGGCGAAGAGGGGGGTGTGGCTCATGGTGGAGAGGAGCTGGTGCCGCTGCAAGAGGAAATTCCAGATTCCCGCCAGAAAGATCAACACCACCAGAAAGCTCAAGTGAACCCTGGCCCCCCGAGGAAGGTGCAGTTCATGCTGGTGGAGCAGGCGGCTCTCCAGCCAATAGAGGAGGAGCAGGCCCAGGAACAGCATGGTCAGGGCCAATACCATTTCATTAAAGAGGAGCAGGTAAATGGGCAAGGAGAACAGATAGTAGCTGACATCAATGCCAAAGACCGGATCGACCGCTCCGGTGGCGGGAGCGAAGAGAAACAGCAGCGTAGTCTCCCACTGGCGGTAGAGGGGAAGGGCCAGGAAGATTCCCAGCAACAGGGAGAAAGGGGTATACAGCTTCAGAGAACCGGAACGGAAGCCGGAAAGGAGTTGCAGGTAGCGGCGCCGGGCCGGAGCGCCAGCAGGTAACTCCCGTTCCGGGGCGGTCCCCAGGAAGCGGGAGGCTATCCAGAAATTGAGGAAGAAGACCAGGAAGAAGACCAGGGTGAAGGCGGCGAAGATGAGGTAGCGGTAGGTGAGGCGAAGCCAGAAATAGGCCTCGTAGCCCAGGGACTGGAACCACCACATCTCCACCAGAAAATCCCGGAAAAACAGGGAGAGGCCCAAAAACAACGCCCCAAGCACCAGGGCGACGATCCCCAACCGCATCAGCCACCGTAGTGTGCGCATAGTGTGCCTTCGTTCCTTTTGCGGAAAAAGTTATGTTGAGAGTAAGGCCCCGGGACCATGGGGCCCGGCTCTTTCACCCCCCAAGAGAGGGTTGAGGTTAGACATAGTCCTGAAGGGCCTTTCGGAGGGCGGCCCGGGCCCGTTTGATGAGGCCGTCCACGGCCTCGGGGCTGACCCCCAGGAGCTCGGCGATCTCCCGATAGCTCAAGTCGCCGAACCGCTTGAGAACCAGGGCCTGCCGCTGGTTTTCCGGCAGACACCCCAGGGCCTCCTGGAGCTTGACAGCCAATTCCCGCCCTTCCAGGTCGGCCAGGGGGGTGGTGGCGTGGCTAAACGGGAAGCCTCCCTCACTCCCCGGCTCGATCTCGTCCTGCAACACCTCCGGATGGGCGCTACGGGACCGCAAGCGGTTGAGGCAATGGTTGGCGGCAATGCGGTTGATCCAGGCCGCCACCGTTCCCGTGGGCTCGAAGCGCCCGGCGTGTTGATAGACCTTGAGAAAGACCTCCTGGGCCGCGTCTTCGGCCTCCGGGCGGTTCTTCAGCAGCCGGTAGGCCAGCCGGAAGACCCGCTGCTGGTGGCGCTGAAGCAGGTTGGCAAAGGCCTGATGATCGCCCTTGGCCACCCGCCGCACCAGGGGGTAGTCCAGGTCATGGACCTCGGCCGACGGATTTTCAGTCACGCCCAAAGAGAGTGAGGACTATACCGTCCGGGGTTTTGGCCCCCCGCAGCAGCTCCAGGTGCCTCAGGGTGGCAAATTCGCGACGCAACTCAGATTCGGTTATCCCAAGGCGGGCGGCGGCCGCGGCCGGACTGATCTGGCGCATCTCCCGAACCAGGTCGTACACCTGCTGCTGGAAAGGCGTCAGCTGCGGCCCGCCCTGGCTGGCCAGGGTATTCTTGGCGGAATGGACCGCCCAGGGGTCGCACGTCCTGGTAATTTCTATGCCGTCGATGAAACAGTCCTCGCAGATCTTGTTTCCGGCCAAATCCCGCAGGTCGGCTTCGTCGCAGGCCTGGCGGCATTGGTCGCATACAGCCATGTCTGATCTCCTGCTAAAGTTCCGGCGTTAAAAGGAAGACCCGACTGCGGCCAGCCGGGTCGGGGAAAATTCAGGTTCAAGCGCCGGGAGCCGCGGCTAAAGGTTGTAGTCCCCTTCCATTTCCAGGACGAACTCCCGATCCTTGGCGCCGGGTTTGACGTTGAAGGTGCCCTGCCCGGTGATGGTTTTGAGCTTACCGGTGCCCTTGTAGGTTTTCCAGGTGCCGGTGGTGAGTTTGGTCTTGCCGTCCCGGGTGCCCTCAAAGCGGCTGTAGACCGCACCGTTCTGGAAGGTGGTGATGGCGTAGCCCTGGACCGGGCCGCTGCCCTTGATGCGATCATGGAAATTGACGCTGCGCCGGGCAACGAAATCCCCGGCTTCACCAGCGACAAAATCGATGGGCTCGCCTTCCATTTCGGTGATCATCAGGGAGTGATCGAGTTCGTCGCCCACATAGAGCATCTCCCGCCGGGTTACCCACATCCGATATTTCGCACTACGTTTCATAGGTTCCTCCTTGAAGAAATTAGCCTGGAAACGGGCCTCAGCCAGAATGCACGAGTCTTATCCTCTTGGGCTATTCCATTATATAAACACCAGAATCCCAAGAGGGAAGAGAAAAAAGGATTTTTTCCCGGTATGTCGATCGTGCCTGCCATTAAATATCGAGCTGACTCACCTCCAGGGCATTGTTTTGAATGAAATCCCGGCGGGGCTCGACCTTGTCGCCCATGAGAATGGTGAAGATCTCATCGGCGGCCACCGCGTCTTCGATATTGACTTTCAGCAGGGTACGGGTTTCCGGGTCCATAGTGGTCTCCCAGAGCTGTTCGGGATTCATTTCCCCCAGACCTTTGAACCGCTGGATGGTCAGCCCCTTCTTCCCTTCCTGCAGAACCAGATTAATCAGCTCTTCCAGAGAGTTGACTTCCCAGACCTTGCTTCCTTCGGTGAGGACATAGGGGGTGCGCCGGAACTCCGCCAGCTCCAGGCGGAGCCGGGCCAAGGCCTGAAAATCGCTGGCGTTCAAGAGTTCCCAATCCACTGTGAACGGGGCTTCGCCGATCACCTGGGGGCGGTAGAAGACCAGCTTGGTGGCCTGGTGTTCTTCGTCGGTCTCCAAGCGGTAGTGCCACTCTTCCCCGCCGGTCAAGTCCCGGGCCGCCGTCTCCACCCGAGAGGCATCCCGCAGGAGTTCCTTGGCGGTGAAGTCCAGATCGATGATCTTTTTCAGGATTCCCCGGTCCAGGCCCCGTTTTTCGAAGCGGCCCAGGGCCTCCAGGTAGGCCCTCACCCGCTCCAGGGAACGGACCAGATCGGCGCCGGCCAAGGTATGGCCGTTTCCCAGCTGCAGGGTCTTCTTGTCGGTCCCACGGGTCAGGAGGTAGTGATTAAAGGGATCTTCGTCCTTCAGGTAGATCTTTTCACTCCCCCGGGTCAGGCGGAAGAGGGGCGGTTGGGCGATGTAGAGGTGGCCGCCGCTGATGATGTCGGAGAGGTGCCGATAGAAGAAGGTGAGCAGCAGGGTACGGATGTGGGAGCCGTCCACGTCGGCGTCCGTCATGATGATGACGCGGTGGTACCGAAGCCTGTCCAGATCGGCCTCATCCTTGCCGATGCCGGTTCCCAGGGCGGTGATCAGGGTCCGGATCTCCTGACTCTGAAGCATCTTGTCGTAACGGGCCTTCTCCACATTGAGAATCTTGCCCTTGAGGGGAAGAATGGCCTGAAATTTGCGGTCCCGGGCCTGCTTGGCAGAGCCTCCGGCGGAGTCGCCCTCCACAATATAGAGCTCCCGGCGGGCCGGGTCCCGTTCCTGGCAGTCGGCCAGCTTGCCGGGCAGGGCCAAATCGCCCAGGCCGCCCTTCTTGCGGGCCAGTTCCTTGGCGCGGCGGGCCGCTTCCCGAGCCCGGGAGGCGTCCACCACCTTGGCGAGGATCTGGCGGGCTACCCCGGGGTTTTCCTCCAGATAGACCAGGAGATTTTCGTAGACCAGATTTTCCACCAGGCCCTTGACTTCGGAGTTCCCCAGCTTGGTTTTGGTCTGACCTTCAAACTGGGGGTCGCTGATCTTGATGCTGATGACCCCCGTGAGCCCCTCCCGCACATCGTCGCCGGTGAGGTGCTCCTTCAAATTCTTGGGCAGGTCGCTGGTGGCGGCATACTGATTGATGCTGCGGGTGAGCCCGGCCTTGAACCCGGACAGATGGCTACCGCCTTCCTTGGTGTTGATGTTGTTGGCGTAGGTGAAGATCTGTTCGTTGTAGGTGTCGTTATATTGAAAGGCGATCTCGATGATAACATCGCCCCGGGTGCCGGCCAAATAAATGGGGGCGTCGTGGATGGGCGTCTTGTTGCGGTTCAGATAGGTGACGAAGGATTGAATGCCGCCCTCGTAATAGAATTCGCTCTTGCGCCCCAGGCGTTCGTCATCGAGATTGATGCGCACCCCGCGGTTGAGGAAGGACAGCTCCCGGAGGCGGTTGGCCAGGATATCGTAACTGAAGATGGTCTCGGGAAAGATCTCCAGGTCGGGTTTAAAGGTGACCTTGGTGCCCCGGCGTCTGGTCTCGCCGGTGACCGTGAGGGGACTCATGGTCAGCCCCCGCTCATAACGCTGGAAATACACCTCCCCATCTCGCCGGATTTCCACTTCCAGAAATTCGCTCAAGGCGTTGACCACCGAGACCCCAACCCCGTGCAGGCCGCCGGAAACCCGGTAGGTCTTGTGGTCGAACTTGCCCCCGGCATGAAGCTTGGTCATGACGACTTCCACGGCCGGCAGGTTTTCGGTGTGATGCAGGCCCACCGGAATGCCGCGGCCGTTGTCCTCTACGGTGACGGAGTTATCGGTGTGCACGACCACCTGAATGTGGTTGCAGAATCCCGCCAGGGCCTCGTCAATGCTGTTGTCCACCACCTCGAAGACCAGGTGATGCAGGCCCTCTACCGCGGTGTTGCCAATATACATGGCCGGGCGCTGGCGCACCGCCTCCAGGCCGCCCAAGACCCGGATGCTGTCCGCCCCATAATCTTGGACTTCCTGTATTACCGTAGCATGGCTCTCTTCCAATCTGAGTCTCACCTCCTCTGGTGACTGAGGATAATATTCGGTTGGTGGTGCTGCAGATCTTCTCTTGCTTGCGACTTACGCCTCACCCAGATCCATGGGCATGACGATGCCGACATAATCGTGATCCCCCACCGCCCGCAGGCACAAAGGTTTTCTGCGGGTGGCAATCTGCAGGCTGACTTCCTCGCTGGCCATGGCATTGACCGGTTCCATCAGGTAGCGGGCGTTATAGCCAATCTCCAAGGGCAGATCCAAACTGTCCTCGGGCTCCGGCGGGGGAGAGCCTTCGGCGGTATCCACGAGAAACTCGACCTTCATGGGCAGCACCTCCCGCCCTTCGCCCACCTCGGGATTGGAATAGAGAACCTCCAGGCGACCGGGATGGAAAACCAAGCGCAGCCCTTTGAAGCGTTCCGAAGACAGGGAACTCAGCCGCTTCAAAATATCAAAAAATTCCTGGCGCCCCACGGTGGCCACGAGACGTGGTTCCGAGGGGATGATCCGCCGGTAGTCAGGAAATTTTTTCTCTAAGAGTTTCACCAGCAGGGTTTTATTGCCCTGTTTGACCACGAGGTGCCGTCCCAGCAGTCCCAGGGAGCAGGTGGGCTCATCAACGATGAAGCGTTGGATTTCGGCCATGCCCTTGCGGGGAATCAGGATGCTCGAGTCCAGGGGAAACGAGTTTAAGTCAGGGAAAGCGCGATCCACCAGCGACAGACGATGGCCGTCACTGGAAACCAACCGCAGTTTCATTATATCATTTTCTGTCACTTTCTCCCAGTGGACGCCGTTGAGATGGGGCTGGAGGTCATCAGCGGAGACGGAAAAGATGACCTTGTCGATCATCTCTTTCAGGATGCCGGAGTCCACCTCCATGCCTGGTTCATCCTCCGCCGGGAAGACGGGCGGAAACTGGTCCACTGGCAGCCCTAGAAGCTGGTAGCGGGCTTCTCCCCGGGTAATGACCAACCGCCCCCCATCCATTCCCTCCAGGTTGACGGGCCCGGGAGGCAGTTCCCGCATGATATTAAAAAAGTTGATGGCGGGGACGGTGCTGGAACCCTCCTCCGGCACCGTGGCGGGATATCGGGCTCGAAAGCTGACCTGCAAATCGGTGGCGGCCAGGAGCAGTTCACCCGCCTGGGCCGTCAACAGGCAATACCCCAGGATGGGCATGGTACTGCGGCGTTCAACGATCCCTTGAGCTCGGGACAGTCCTTGCAAGAGAGAGTCGCGTTCGATATGCAGTTTCATGAGATCCTCTATAATTTTTCTTTCTTAAAGAAATAACAACCTTAATAAGGAGAAATGACTAAGTTGAAAAGTTGTTTAACTATCTAAAATTAAAATAAAATAAATCAACTTCAGGTAGGTGCCGGTATCGACACTCGGACCGATTGTCCCGCCCTGGAGCCCCGTTTTCCGGGCGGAGTCGAAATCCTTGTAAAGGAGTTGAGATCACGAGAAAAGTTTTACATTCACGAGCCCGGGATATTCCGTCGCTTTTTTTCCCAAAAGACGCCAAGGTCAAACGTCTTCGAAAACTGCCCCCCGGCTGCCGGAGGAAACCATGCGGCTATAGCGGGCGGCGTAGCCGTGGGTGATCTTGGGGGCCGGGGGCTGCCAGGCGCTCCGGCGGCGGGCCAGTTCCTCCTCGTTGACCAGGAGGGTCAGGGATTTGCCCGGGATGTCGATGGCGATGCGATCGCCGTCTTTGACCAGAGCGATGGGACCCCCGGCCGCGGCCTCGGGGGAAATGTGGCCGAGGGCGGCACCCCGGGTACCGCCGCTGAAGCGGCCGTCAGTGAGCAGGGCCACGTCCTTGTCCAACCCCATGCCGGCGATGGAGGCGGTGGGAGTGAGCATCTCCCGCATGCCGGGACCGCCCCGGGGGCCTTCATACCGGACCACCACAATGTCGCCGGCCTGGATGTGTCCTCCCAGGATGGCATCGGCCGCGGTTTCTTCGGAATCGAAGACCCGGGCCACCCCTTCCCGCTGCAGCATGGCGGGGTCCACCGCCGATTGCTTGACCACCGCCCCTTCAGGGGCCAGGTTGCCGGTGAGAACGGCAATGCCACCCTGTGCGTGGTAGGGATTGGCGACCGGCCGGATGACCGAGTCGTCCCGGACCCGGGCCAGGAGGAGGTTGTCCCCGACGTTTAAGCCGGTAACGGTGAGGGGTTCGGGCGAGATCAGACCGGCCCCGAGGAGCACCTGCATGACTGCGGGGACCCCGCCGGCCCGATCCAGGTCCTCCAGGTGATGGCTGCCCCCCGGGCTCAGGCTGCACAGGTGCGGGGTGCGCTGGCTCACCCGGTTAAAAATTTCCAGGGGCAGCTCGATCTGGGCTTCGTGGGCCAAGGCGGTAATGTGCAACACCGTGTTGGTGGAGCACCCCAGGGCCATGTCCACCGCCAGGGCGTTTTCAAACGCGGCCCGGGTGGCGATCTGGCGGGGGAGGAGTTGTTTATCCACCAGGTCCATGATTCTCTGGCCAGCCAGTTTGGCCAGGCGATGGCGGGCGGCGGAGACCGCCGGAATCGTGCCGTTGCCCGGCAGCGCCATTCCCAGGGCTTCGCAGAGGCAGTTCATGGAGTTGGCGGTGAACATGCCGGCGCAGGAACCGCACCCCGGGCAGGCCGCATCTTCCAGTTCGGCCAGTTCGGCCTCGGTGAGTTTTCCGGCCCGCACCGCTCCCACGCCTTCAAAGACGCTGATCAGGTCCACGCTACGCCCGTGGAGGGTTCCGGCCAGCATGGGCCCGCCGCTGATCACGATGGCAGGGATATTCAAACGTAGGGCGGCCATCAGCATCCCCGGGACGATCTTGTCGCAGTTGGGGATCAACACCAGTCCGTCGAAGGGATGGGCCATGGCCATGATCTCCACCGAGTCGGCGATGACCTCCCGGGAGGCCAGGGAGTACTTCATGCCTTCGTGGTTCATGGCAATGCCGTCGCAGACGCCGATGGTGGCGAATTCCAATGGAGTGCCCCCGGCCAGGCGCACCCCGGCCTTGACGGCCTCGGCGATCTTGTCCAGGTGAATATGTCCGGGGATGAGTTCATTCTTGGCGTTGGCGATGCCGATCATGGGACGCCGGATTTCGGTGTCGGTCAGCCCCATGGCCTTGAACAGGGACCGATGGGGCGACTTCTCCAATCCGGACTTCATGCGATCACTCCTCATGCTGCAATCCTTTCCGGGGGGTGATGATCTCGATATCGGGGGACGGACGAAGTCCCAAGTCCTTCTCCGGTTCCGCCGGGCGGCGGAGGAATTCCACCTGTTCCTCCCCCACAGGCAGATGATCTTTCCCCTCGATGGTGATGGTGAGGTGAAAACCGGCTTCCAGCTCCAGCAGCTCCTTCCGCTTGCGGTTGAGGAGATAGGCAGCCACGTCGCTGGGAAGTTGGGACCGCACCTCGGCCAGGGTGTGGCGACTGGCTTCGTAGGCCACCTTGCGCAGGAAGGCCAGCCCCGAGGCCTCCACCGACTTTACTTGCCCCCGTCCCAAGCATTGCGGGCAGGTTATATAGATGCTGGAGGAGGCGGTGGGGCGTAGCCGCTGCCGGGAGAGTTCCAAAAGCCCGAACTTGGAGATATGGCCCACGGTGACCTTGGCCTTCTCTTTCTTGAAGGCGGTCTTCAGTTCCTTTTCCACCTCTTTACGGTGCTTGCGGTCCTTCATGTCGATGAAATCAATGACGATGAGCCCGCCCAAATCCCGGAGGCGCAGTTGCCGGGAGATTTCCTGGGCTGCTTCGACGTTGGTCTTGAAGGCGGTGTCTTCGATATCCTTGGGCTGGACGCAGCGGCCGGAGTTGACATCAATGGACACCAGGGCCTCGGTGGGGCTGATGACGATGGTGCCGCCCGACTTGAGGGGAACCTCACGTTCATAGATGCGCTCCAGCTGTTCTTCAATCTGGTACTTCGAGAAAATGGGCCGTTTTTCCTTGTAAAGCTTTACCACCTGGGACTTGCGCGGATCCACGGTATGAAAGAAATTCTTGATCTGGCGGCAGGTCTCCGGGTCGTCGATGAGAATCTCATTGATATCGGCGGTGAAATAGTCCCGGATGGTGCGGATCACCAGGTCCAGTTCCTTATAGATGAGGGATGGGGACGGCTGCGGACCGGCCGACTTTTTGATGTCTTCCCAAATGCGGAAGAGATACTGGTAATCCTTCTGAAGTTCCCGTTTCTTGGCCTCGGCGGCCACTGTCCGCACGATGACACCGATCTCTGTGGGTATCTTGAGCTCCTGGATGATGGCGGCCAACTGCTGGCGCTCTTCCTCGGAGGAAATCTTGCGGGAAATGCCCACCTGGCTCTGGCCCGGGAGCAGGACGATAAAGCGCCCCGGGAGGGAGATGTAGGTGGTGAGATAGGCCCCCTTGGTGGCCATCTCTTCCTTGATGACCTGCACCAGGAGTTCCTGGCCTTTCTTTAAGACCTCCTGGATCCGGGGGCGGCTGCCTTCCTTAATCTCCTTCTGGAAGTATTCCGGGTGGACTTCCGAGATGGGCAGAAACCCCTGGCGCTCGCCGCCATAGTTGACGAAGGCGGCTTGCAGGCTGGGTTCGATATTGGTGACCACGCCCTTGTAGATATTGCCCTTGGTCTGTTCCCGCCGGGTGGACTCCAGGGCGAATTCCTCCAGGCGGCCGTCTTCAACGATGGCGACCCGGAACTCCTCGGCGTCGGCCACGTTGATCAGCATCTTGCGAACCGTGCTGGTGGTGTCGGATTTTTCTGGTGCTGATGCGGTCTTGGTGGTTTTGCTCTTCGTTGTGGTTGTTCTGGGCATATTTCCCCCTCCGGGGATTATCGCCCCCAGCCTTGCCCACGACCCCCAGTGGGCCAGGGGGCATGTACTCATGTTATTGTAGCTTATTTCACTGAAAATTGAATTAATTTTATGGGGTAACCGAGATAATTTTCCCCTCAAGCGGGTGATTCGTCAATGCTTCTGCTTGGCGGGCCGAGTGGTGGAAAATTCCGCCGCGGCGGGGCGCAGGTAGAGGGGGCTGAGCCGGTCCACGGGATTGAGGCGGCCGGCCGCCTCCTGGCCCCGGGCCAAACGGGCCAAAACCGAGGCCCGCCCCGGCCAGAATTCCGGCGGCGCCAAAACCGCATGGGCCCCCAGGAGTTCCAGGAGCAAGTTGCCATAAGGGAGGAGTCCCCAACCGGTGAGCAAGGTGGGTGAGGTGATGCGGCCGGCCAAGTCCGCCGGGGGGAGGAGGAGATAGTCTCCCCGAAGCTGGGGGTCGCCTGGTCCACGGTCGTAAAAGGCGGCAAAGACTTCACGCTTTTTGGCGTCCAGCACCACGGCCACCGGGAGACGGCTGGCGGGAAGTCCGGCAGCGACGATATCCAGGGAGGACACCGCCGCCACCGGGCGATTCAAGGCCAGGGCCAGACCCTTGACGGTGGCCAGGCCAATGCGCAGTCCGGTGAGATACCCCGGACCATTGCTGACGGCCAAGAGGTCGACGTCGGATAAATTTTTACCGCTGTCGGTGAGGAGGCGGTCAATACTGGGCACCAGGACCTTCAGGTAGGAGGCGGAGCTGGCCTGAATGGACTCCCCCAGGAGGTGTTCCCCCTGAACCAGGGCGAGGCTGATGTGGGGTCCAGCGGTGTCCACCGCCAGGACCAGGGGAGCGGCCGCCATGATGGATTAGGCGTCCCCGCGGGCAGCCAGGCGATCCCGGCGGGCCTCGATGTCGCAGACCATGACCACCATGTCGGCGTTGTTCCCGTAGATGTCCTTCACCAGGTCTTCGAACACCGCCTTGACCCCGAAACCGGCCCGTTTGAAGGCGTTCAGAGCCCCGGCAGCGTTGAAATAGATCTCCGCGAAGAGTTTTTCCAGGCCGAATTCTCCCGCCAGGTCCACCAGTTCGTTAATGAGCAGGGTCCCCAGGCCCTTCCCTTGGTAGTCCTTGGCCACCACCACCCGGACGTTACCCAGGTGGCGCTTCCAGCCGGTCTTGCGCATGTGCAGGGTGGCGTCGCCCACGATTTTCCCCTCGGCCTCCGCCACCAGGGGAAAGACCTTGTGATAATCGATGTTGTTGACCCAGTGCTCGATAACGGCAGGGTTGCGGACGTCGCTGCGGAGGAACTGGCGATCCTCTTCTGCCACCCGGGTGAAGAAATCCGTCAGCTTCTCCCGGTCTTCCTGCACCATGGGGCGCAGGATGACCCGGGACCCATCCTTCAAGAGACCCTCTTTGTAGAATTTTTCCACCGCGGCGATCCTCCCTCCAGAGCAGGTTAGGGGCCTGGGTCAAACACCCTGGGCCAGGCGCTCGGCCAGGTACGGGTGTAGGTTGGCTGCCAGGATTTTATGTTGGGCGCAGGCAATATCATAGGGTAAGAGATGGAACGAAACGGTATAGTCCACGGTGTCGAAGACAGCATAAGAGGCAGCGGGGATGCGGTTCCGGGGCTGCCCCACGCTGCCGGGATTAATGAGATAATGGTTCTCGCGCGACAGGACGATCTCGGCGGGATTGATGGGCAAAGTGGCCACCTTGCCGCGCACGTCCCGATACCAGACGGCCTGCCGATGGGTGTGGCCGAAGAAACAGATCCGCATCGGGGCCAGTTCCCGGCGCAGCTGGTTGAGGAGGCGTTTGCCTTGGAAATGATAGGCGACATAGGCCTCCGGATTGGCCGGGGTGCCATGACAGGCCAAAAAGGCGTCCTCCAGCCGATGCGTGAGGGGAAGATGGCTCAGGTACTGCTTGTGCTCCTCCTGCAATTCCTCATTGGTCCAAAGAATGGCCTGATGCGCGATCAGGTTGAATTCGGCGGCCAACCGAGGTTCGGTGGCGGCCCGATCATGATTGCCCATAACGCTGAGCACCCGCCGTTCCCGCACCAACTCCAGGCACTCCCGGGGGTTGGCATTGTACCCCACCAAGTCCCCCAGGTTGACGATGAGGTCCACCCCCTCTTGGTCGATATGATTCAAGACGGCTTGCAGGGCTTCCAGATTGGCGTGGATATCGGAAATGAAGGCTATTTTCATGAACGTCCGGGGGTGAGACCCACTGTGGTTCACATCTACTGAAGATGCTTCAGTATATCAGGCGGCAAGCCGAATGCAAGGCGAAACCCCGGCCTCGGGGAGAGAGTGTCAGGGGGAAACCTGGGTGGGCGGGTGATTGCCGCTCTCCACCGCCTCCTCGCCGCCGGCGGCCTCCCGGGAGCGCTTGCCGCCCAGCAGGCGGATGACCACGATGCTGAGTTCGTACATCCCATACAGCGGCAGGGCCACCATGGTCATGGTGATGACGTCGGCATGAAAGGCCCCCACCACCAGACTCAGCAGGATGGCCACCCGGCGCTGCTTGAGGAGAAACTCCAGGCGCACCACCCCGATGCGGGCCAGTACCAACAGGATCAACGGCAGCTCGAAGATCAGCCCGAAGAGAAACAGCAGCCGCAAGGAAAAGCTGACGTACTGGCTCAGATTGAGCATGGGGAAGAGGGTGGCGGTCTCGTAGCCCAGCGAGAAGGCCACCACCAGGGGCCAGACCACGTAGAGGAAGAAGATATCCCCCAGGATAAAGGCCGCCGTGCCGATGGGGATGAAAAGATAGACATACTTCTTTTCGTGGGAAAAGAGGGCCGGGGCCAGAAACAGCCAGCCCTGGTAAAGGATGACCGGCAGGGCCAAAATTACCCCGATGATGAGGGACAGCTTCATCTGGACAAAGAACGGCTCCAGGGGAGCCATATAGTTGAGCTTGCGGGGGGGCGCAGTGAGCTCCGGGGGCTCCAAATTGAAGCGCTGGGCAAAATTGGGGTATCTTTCCTGTAGGGCAGAGAGCACCAGGTGTTGGGCCCGCTTGATGAGGGAGGGTTCGCTCAGGGGGCGTTGGATCACCGTCAGCGCCGAAAGCGAAAACGGCCAGGCCAGGGCCATTCCCACCACCAGGGCGATGAGGGAGATGATGAGCCGCTTGCGCAACTCCTCCAGGTGCTCCAGAAAATGCATCTCGCCTTGGGTCATATCCGGTCCTGCCGGAGGTAAGGCCGCAACTGCATGGCTTTCCCCCTCCGGGCGCATAACTCCTGGGGGCCCTAAGCCGGAACCAGGCTCATCCCCTGGCCGGTGAGCAGAAAGTAGTCGGCCCCGGCGCAGGCGAGGCAAACGGGCTTCCCCTCCTGAAGCCGCACCCGGGGCTCCATGACGCCCTCGCCGCACACGCTGCAGGTGTGAGTGGCAAAGATGCGGGCGTATTCCGGGACCTCGATGGTCATCTCGGTGATGGTAAACTGTTCTTCCACCGGTGTCGCCAGTTCCTTGCGGGCAATGGCGGGCCACACGTGCTCGAAAAGGTGCAACTCGTCCGGCGTGGCCTGGCGTTCCACCACCACCTTTTGAAACAAGGGGCCGGCGTTGGGGTATTTGGCGAACATGCGGTCCCGGCAGTTGGGCCGCACCGCCAGGCGGACGGCCCGGCCATCCTCCCGCCGGGCCACGGTAACCGCGGTTTTACCCAGATCCTTGAAGATCAGGGCGTTATTTCCGAAGGTGCAGCCGGTGACGATCTGGATGCCGTCGGTGAAGCAGTTGTTGCACTCCACGATGGCGACAATCTCTTCCATCCCGGTGTTGGACGAGTTCAGGGTGCACATGGCATGATGACCGGCCTTGACCCCCAGGCTGATGAAGGGGCACAGGTGGCCATGCAATATCTCCGCTTGGCGCAGGAGGCCGGCCAGGTCGCCGGAGAGAATCATGGTGTCGATGGCCTTGCGCGCTGTGGCAACGTCGTGCATCGCTATCCACCTCCTTGGAAGTTCGGGGGGCTCTGCAGTCAGACCCGGGGAGGGGAGGGCGAATCCCCGCCGGCCCCTCCCTCACAGATCAGCCCTGCCGACTAGAGTTAGATTTTATCACGGCGACCGCCGCGGCCAAATTAATTTATTCATTGGAGAATAGTGGCCGGATGGGGTATAACCGTACCAAAAGACGGCCCAAACGCATGAATTTGTATTTTCGCCTCATCACTTATGTCCGGCCTCACTGGCCGCGCCTGGCCCTGGCCATGGCCGCCATGCTGGGGGTCTCGGGGCTGACGGCCCTGATGGCCTTTCTGGTCAAACCGGTGTTGGACGATATCTTCTTCCAGCAACGCCTGGACCGGCTTTACCTTCTGCCGCCCCTCATCGTGGTGCTCTACCTGGCCAAAGGCGGCCTGTCCTACACCCACGAATACGCCATGAACTACGTCGGCGGCCAGATCATCACCGGCCTGCGCAACGATCTGTATCGCCATTATCAGAGCCTGCCATTGGCCTTCTTCGAGCGCACCCCCACCGGTATGCTCATGAGCCGCATCACCTACGATGTGGCCCTGCTCCAGGGTTCGGTGTCCACCGTGGTCACCAACCTGCTGCGGGACACCTTCACCATCCTGGGGCTGGTGGGGGTCATCTTTTACCGGGAGTGGAGGCTGGCCCTCATCGCCATGGTGGTCTTCCCCCTGGCGGTAGTGCCCATCCTCAATTTCGGCCGTCGGCTGCGGCGCATCTCCTCCCGGCACCAGATCTCCATGGCCAAGATTAATAATTATCTCCAGGAAACCCTGACCGGCAATCTCATCGTCAAGGCCTTTTGCCGGGAGGACTTTGAAATCCGGCGCTTTGAACGGGAGAGCCGGGAATACTTCCGCCTGCGCATGAAGACCATCATCGTGCGGGCCGTCTCCGCCCCGATCATGGAATTGTTGGGGGGGCTGGGGGTGGCTGCCATCATCTGGTACGGGGGCTATAACGTCATCCAGGGACACTCCACCCCGGGCACCTTCTTTTCCTTCCTGGCGGCGCTCTTGATGCTCTACGCCCCCATCAAGGATTTAAGCAACGTCAACAACTCCATTCAGGAAGGGTTGGCGGCCGCCGGCCGGGTCTTTGAAATACTCGATCTAGCCCCGGCGGTGCAGAATCGTCCCGGGGCGCAGGGCCTCCCCCCCCTCGCCCGGGAGATTCAATTCCAGGGGGTGGACTTTGCCTACGTTGACCGTCCGGTGCTGCAGGGGATCGACCTCAGCATCAGGGTGGGGGAAATGGTGGCCCTGGTGGGGCCCAGCGGCGCCGGGAAGAGCACCGTGGTCAAGCTGCTCCCCCGGTTTTACGACGTGACCGGCGGCGCCGTCTGCATCGACGGGCGCGACATCCGGGACGTCACCCTGGAGTCGTTGCGGGGTCAGATGGGCCTCGTTACTCAGCAGACCATCCTGTTCAACGATACGGTGCGTTATAATATCGCCTATGGGCGCCTTGCCGCCAGCGAGTCCGACATCGTCGCTGCAGCCCAGGCGGCTTACGCCTGGGATTTTATCCGGGCTCTGCCCCAGGGGCTGGATACGGTGATCGGGGAGCAGGGGGTCATGCTCTCCGGCGGGGAGCGCCAGCGGCTGGCCATCGCCCGGGCCCTGCTGAAGGACCCGCCCATCCTGATCCTGGATGAAGCCACCTCCGCCCTGGATTCCGAGGCCGAACGCGAGGTGCAGAAGGCCCTGGATAATCTCATTCAGGGGCGCACCACCCTGGTCATCGCCCACCGTCTGTCCACCATTCGGGGGGCGGACCGCATCGTGGTTCTGGACGGCGGCCGGATCGTGGAGGAGGGCAGCCACGAGGAGCTGCTCAGGCGGGACGGCCTCTACCGCAAGCTCTATACCCTCCAGTTCCAGGAGCAGCCCTCCGGAGCAGACGCTCCCCTGACGGCCGCATTGACGCAAACCGCCCAGGGCGTGACGTCGTGAAGCAAGTGCTGGCGGAGATCTTTACCCGGCTGCAGGAAGAACCTGGGAGCCCTCCGGCCCCGGTAGCCTGGCGGGCCCTGGCCGGGGCCCTGGCCGGGGTCTACGGTCTGGGGGCGTCTGGCCGCCGCGCCCTCTATACGCGGGGCTGGTGGTGCCCCCGCCATTTGCCCTGCCGGGTGATCAGCGTGGGCAATCTCGCGGTGGGCGGCAGCGGAAAGACCCCCCTAACCGTCAGGCTGGCCCGGCGGTGGCTGGAGGGGGGGCGCCGGGTGGCCGTGCTCAGCCGCGGGTATGGCGGCCGCAGCCGGGGGGTGCAGGTCGTTTCCGACGGCACTCGGGTCCTGGTGGCCCCGCCCCAGGCGGCCGACGAGGCGTATCTGGTGGCCCGCCAGGTCCCCGGGGCCGTCGTGGTCACCGGCGCCTGCCGCTACGGGGCCGGGCGAGTCGCCTGGGAGCGCTATCGCCCCGATCTCATGCTCCTGGACGACGGCTTCCAACACTACCAGCTCCACCGGGACCTGGACTTGGTGCTCCTCGATGCCGAGCGGCCCTTCGGGAACGGCCGTTTGCTCCCCCGCGGCCCCCTGCGGGAGCCGGTGAGCGTATTGCGCCCGCCCCTGACCCTGGTCCTGACCCGCTACCGGGAAGATCGCCACCGCCCCACCTGGGAGGCCCTGCAGCAGGCCTTTCCCGGGTTACCGGTGCTGCGGGCCAGCCTGGAGCCGGCCCGGCTCCGGCGGCGGCCCCAAGGGGAAGACCTGCCGTTGGATGATTTGCGAGGGCGGCGGCTGACGGTCTTTGCCGGGCTGGCCCGGCCCCGGGTGGTGGCCGCCACGCTGGAGGAACTGGGGGCAGTGGTGGTGCGCCTCCTTCCCTTTCCCGACCACCACGATTACAGCCCGGCGGAAGTGGAACATCTCGCGGCCCTGGCTGCCTCCCGGGAGACGGACGGCCTGATCACCACCGAAAAGGACTGGGTCAGATTGGAAGGCCGCTGGCCGAAGTCGGCGCCCCTCTTGGTGCTGGGGGTGGAGGCGCAGCTGGTGGACCCCTGGCCGGAGGACTGGGAGTGAGCCCCTCGGAGGCAGGCCGGACCCTGCCGCCAGCAGTGCCGGGCTTTCAGGTGCGTCCGGACCGGCTTCGGGAGCACTATGGCCGGCTGCGACTGTCGCCACCTCGAATCCTGCCGCGGACCGGCTGGGGTAATGTGTTAGTGCGGGCCCCCAATTGGCTGGGCGACGCGGTCATGGCACTCCCGGCCCTGAGCCACCTGGCCGACCTCCTGCCCGGGGCCCGGATTAGCGTCCTGGCCGTGGCGCGGGTGGCGCCCCTGTTTTGGCATCGTCCCGAGGTCGCCGAGGTGATCACCTACCCCCCCCGGCCGCCGTCGGGCCCCCTGGGCCCCTGGCTGCAGGCGCTGGCCCGGCTGCGCCGCCGGCACTTCGACCTGGCGGTGCTCTTCCCCAACTCCTTCGAGTCGGCCTTCACAGTCTGGCTCCTGGGTGTCCCGCAGCGCCTGGGCTACGCCACCGACGGCCGGGGCCTCCTCCTGAACCCGGCGCTGTGGGGCTGGCGTCACCTGGACCGCTTGCACCAGGTGTATCGCCATTTGGGGCTGCTGGCGGCCTGGGGAGAGCCCCCCACACCCCGATTACCCCATATCCCCCTGGAATCGGGCGAGCGAGACCGGGCCCGGGAGATGGCGGCCGCGGGGGGCTGGCGCCCCGACCGCCCCCTCATCGGTCTCAGCCCGGGCGCCGCCTATGGCACGGCCAAGCAGTGGCCCCCGGAACGCTTTGCCGCCGTGGCCGAGGCCCTCCGGGCGGAGACCGGGGCCCATATCGTGCTTTTGGGGGGGGGAGGAGACGTGACCGCCAGCCGGATGGTGGCCGGGTGCATGGCCGCCCCGCCCCAGGACCTGACCGGCCGGACAGACCTGCGCCAGGCCCTGGCCCTCAGTGGCTGCCTGGACCTGCTGGTGACCAACGATTCCGGGCTGATGCACGCCGCCGCGGCCCTGGGGACGCCCCTGGTGGCCGTCTTCGGGCCCACCGACCCGATCACCACCGGCCCCTTTACCAGCCAGGCCGATTTGGTGTCCGAGCCCGCCGCCTGCGCCCCTTGCCTCCTGCGGCACTGCCCCACTGACCACCGCTGTATGCTGGCGGTGACCCCGGCGGCCGTCTTGGCAGCCGCCCGCCGCCAACTGGAAGGAGGCTAAATGCATCCTGCCGTCTTTCTCGATCGCGATGGCACCATCAATGAAGAGATGGGGTATATCAACCACCTCAGCCGCTTCCGCCTGCTGCCGGGCAGCGCCGAGGCCATCGCCCGCCTGAACCGGGCCGGCCTTAAGGTCGTGGTGGTGACCAATCAGTCGGGGGTGGCCCGGGGATATTTCCCCCTCAGCCTCCTGGAGGAGGTCCATCGGCTGATGCTGGCCCAGTTCCACCAGGCCGGGGCTCGGGTGGACGGCATCTACGTCTGCACCCACGCCCCGGACGCCGGCTGCTCGTGCCGCAAGCCCCGGCCCGGCCTCATCCTCCAGGCCGCCCGGGAGCTGGACCTGGACGTGGGCCGATCCTTTGTGGTGGGGGATCGTTTCAATGACCTGGAAACCGCGGCCAACGCCGGCGCCCAGGGCATCCTGGTGAAGAGCGGCTACGGCCGGGGCGAGCTGGAATACTCCCCGGCCGCCGGCCGCCTGACGCCGGCCCACGTGGCCGAGGATCTCCTGGCCGCGGCCGACTGGATCATCGGCCAGAGATATTACTCAGGTTATAAAATAGATTAATGAGAAAGAGGCAAGACCTGCCTTTGGGAGAGGGGGCCAGGGGGCATAACCCCCTGCCCCCTCTCCCAAACCCACTCCCCCAACCCCTTAAGGGGGGGTGGGAGGGGAGCTTGAGGGGAGGGCGGGGGG